>ENA-UOUL01002137-UOUL01002137.1-bioreactor-metagenome-genome-assembly--contig:-NODE-2137-length-24238-cov-4.083730_pt1 | contig 24238 bp, 23 predicted proteins | sample MGYA00249838_ERZ747220 | MGnify/ENA primary metagenome ERZ747220 (study PRJEB28778, sample SAMN05720191) | bioreactor metagenome | isolation source: Anaerobic biogas reactor | place: USA:Washington...
CGCCTTGACCGTCGTGGATTTTCCGGTGCCGCTGTCGCCGTAGAGCAGCACGTTCGAGCAGGGGAGCCCGTTGACGAGCGCGGCGGTGTTCCTTTCGACTTCGCCGCGCTCCCGGGCGTAGCCGGTCAATTTGTCGAAGTCGACCGGGTCGGGGTGCAGCACCGGCTTGAGCTCTCCGTCGCGGAGCAAAAACACGTGGTGGTCGGCGAAGGCGCCGTAGCCCGCCTCGCGGATGTTCGCCATGTGCCGGTGATAGCCTCCGGAAAAGTCGATTTCCTCGACCTCCCAGCGCGCGACCGGGAACGAAATTCCGTCGGGGAGCAAGTCGTCCGGCCGCAGGCCCCCGAGCAGCTGCAGCGTTGCAAGCTCGGCCCCGAGCGCGTCCTTCAGCGCCGGGGAGATGGTTTCCCCGGCGGCCAAGCGGCGCACGTACGGGTTTTCGTCCCGGAGCGCGCGCGAATACAGGTAGTCCGTCAGGCTCCTTCCCGCCTCGAACAGCAGCGCCGCGAGCCGCGCGCAGTCGGAGATTGTCCGGGCATTGCCCGCGTCCGCGAGCAGCGCTTCGAGCGCCCGGACGACGGGGTCGTCCCGAAGCCCTTCGAACACCGACAGCGCCGCGAGCCGCATTTGCAGGGTTTCTAGGTTTTGCAAGCGCACTTCCTCCGCTATTTTGACCGCTATTTCTTCAGCCAGCTCATCATTTTCCGCAGCTTCGCGCCGACGGTCTCGACCGGGTGCGCGGCCTCGAGCCTGCGCATCGCGAGGAAGTTCGACTTGCCCGCCGCGCGGTTTTCGACGTTCCAGTTGCGCGCGAACGTTCCGTCCTGTATCTCGCGCAGGATTTTCTTCATCTCCTTGCGCGTGTCCTCGGTGATGATGCGCCGTCCGGTCATGTAGTCGCCGTACTCGGCGGTGTTGCTGATCGAGTAGCGCATCATCGCGAAGCCGCCGCTGTTGATCAGGTCGACGATCAGCTTCATCTCGTGCACGCACTCGAAGTACGCCATCTCCGGCGCGTATCCGGCCTCGACGAGCGTGTCGAACCCCGCCTTCATGAGCTCCGTCACGCCGCCGCAGAGCACGGCCTGCTCGCCGAAGAGGTCGGTCTCCGTCTCCTCCTTGAACGTCGTCTCGATGATGCCCGCGCGCCCGGCGCCGATGCCCGAGGCGTAGGCGAGCGCGAACTCCCGCGCGCGGCCGGAGGCGTCCTGGTGGATCGCGATCAGCGAGGGAACGCCCTTGCCCTCGAGGTACTGGCTGCGCACCGTGTGGCCGGGGCCCTTCGGCGCGACCATGATCACGTCGACGTCCTTGGGCGGCACGATCTGGTTGAAGTGGATCGAGTAGCCGTGCGCGAACGCGAGGATATTGCCCTCCTCGAGGTTCGGAAGAATGCTCTCGCGGAAGATGTCCGGCTGCAGCTCGTCCGGCGTCAGCATCATCACGATGTCGGCGGCCGCGGCCGCGCCGGCGGCGTCGAACACCTCGAAGCCGTCGCCCCTGGCGATTTCGGCCCTGGGCGAGTCCGGCCTCAGGCCGATGACGACCCTGACTCCGCTGTCCTTCAGGTTCTGCGCGTGCGCGTGGCCCTGGCTGCCGTAGCCGATGACGGCGACGGTCTTGCCGCTCAGGAGCTCCAGATTGCAGTCCTTGTCGTAATACATCTGCACCATTTTTATACCCTCCCGGTTTTTTAGAATAGCGTCATTCGGGGAGCGAGATCGCGGCGCTTCCCTTCTCCATCGCGATCATGCCCGTGCGCACGATCTCGACGATGCCGTACGGCTCCACCATGTTCAGAAGCTGCTTGACCCGCTCGGGCCGGTCGGCGATCTCGATCGTGAGCGTCGTCGGCGACAGGTCGACGACCTCCGCCTTCATGATCGCGCAGATGTCGGTGATCTGGCCGCGCGTCTTCGTGTTCGCGTTGACCTTGATCAGCGCCAATTCCCGCCGCGTCGAGTTCTCGGCGTTCAGTTGCCGGACCTTGATCACGTCGATCTGCTTGTTGAGCTGCTTTTCGACCTGCTCCATGATCCGCTCGTCGCCCTGCGCGACGATCGTCATCCGGGATACCGTCGCGTCCTCGGTCTCGCCGACGGCGAGGCTCTCGATGTTGTAGCCCCTGCGCGCGAACAGCCCGGCCGTGCGCGCGAGCACGCCCGCGCGGTTTTCCACCAGCACCGACAAAATGCTTCTCACTGTACACCCTCCTCCGGGTCGATCGCGCACTCGAGCAGATATCCTCCGGGGCTCGAGAGCATCCGCTCGACGGCCTTTTCCGCGCCCTCCATGTCGCACACGCGCTGATATTCGATGCCGTACGCCTCGGCGATCAGCTTAAAGTCCGGGCTGCCCTCGAGGTCGACCGCGAACTCGCGGCCGCCGTAGGCCGTGCGCTGGATGCCCAGCACCATGCCGAGCTTGCCGTTTCGAAGGATCGCGATCTTGATCGGAAATCCGTGCTGGCGCATGGTCGCCAACTCGTTCATCGACATCTGGAACGAGCCGTCGCCGCAGACGGCGAGCACGCACCGGTCCGGGGCCGCGGCCTTCGCGCCGATCGCCGCCGGGATGGAGTAGCCCATCGTGCCCATGCCGCCGGTCGTCAGGAACCGGCCGTTTGCGCGGAAGTTCCGGGCCGACCATATCTGGTTCTGGCCGACGTCCGCGACGTAGACGCTGTTTTCCGGGAGCTTTTCGCAGAGCATCCGGACGAATGCGCCGGGGTTCAGGAACCCGGATTTCGACTGCTTCGCGAGCGTCTTCTCCCGCTCCTTCGCGCGGTGGACGTCGAGCTCCCGGAGCCACTCGGAGCGGTCGCCCTCGAGGTCCATCTCCGAGAGCTTCGAGACGACCGCGGCGGCGTCGCCGACGAGCGGGATCGTCGCCCCGACGTTCTTGCCGATCTCGGCGGTGTCGATGTCGATGTGCACGACGGTCGTCGTCTTCTCGACCGAGTCCGGCCGCGTGATCGCGCGGTCGCCGACGCGCGCGCCGATCAGGATCAGGAGGTCGCTGCGGTCGATCGCGATGTTGCCGGTCGTCGTGCCGGTCATGCCGAGCATGCCGTAGTAGTAGGGGTGGTCGGCGGGCAAGGCGCCCACGCCCATCAGCGTGGACACGACCGGCAGCGAGAATTTCTCGGCGAACGCGCGGACGACGTCGACCGCGCCGGACAGGAACGCGCCCCCGCCCAGGCAGATCAAGGGCCGCTTCGCCGCGCGGATCGCCTCGGCGACCTTGCGAATCTGCAGCGGGTGTCCGGCGTGCGGCGGCTTGTAGCCGCGGATCGACACGCCCTCCGGGTACGAAAACTCGATCGCCTGCCTCTGCACGTCGACCGGCACGTCGATCAGGACCGGCCCCTTGCGCCCGGTGGACGCGATGTGAAACGCCTCTTTAAATACGCGCGGCAAATCAACAGCGGACTTCACGAGGTAGCTGTACTTCGTAAACGGCGCCGCCGCCCCGGTCGTGTCCACCTCCTGAAACACGTCGCGCCCGAGCTGGTACGTCGCGACCTGGCCGGTGATCGCGACGAGCGGTATGCTGTCGCTGTACGCGGTCGCGATCGCGGTCAGCAAATTCGTCGCGCCGGGGCCGGAGGTCACGACGCAGACCCCGGGCTTTCCGGAGATGCGCGCGTAGCCGCTCGCGGCGTGGCCCGCGCCCTGCTCGGTGCGCGTCAGCACGTGCCGTATCTTGGACGCGCGAAGGCTGTCGTAAAACGGCGCGATCGTCGCGCCGGGATACCCGAACAGCACCGGTACGCCCTCCGCCTCGAGGCAGCGGACCATCGCTTCTGCGCCGGAGATCATGTGTTCACCCCATTTCGGAAATTACTGGAGCGCCGAGAGGATGGATTTCGCCATGCGCGCCGTGCCGACGACCTCGCCGCCCGCGGACGCGATGTCCGCGGTGCGCAGCCCCCCGTCGAGCGCGCGCCGCACGGCCGATTCGACCGCGTTCGCGGCGTCCGGATGGCCCAAAGAGTGCCGGAGCATAAGCGCCGCGGAGAGTATCGAGCCGATGGGATTCGCCAAATCCTTCCCGGCGATGTCCGGCGCGGAGCCGTGGATCGGCTCGTAGAGCCCGAGGCTGCCTTCGCCCAGCGACGCCGAGGGCAGCATGCCGATCGAGCCGGTGATCTGCGAGGCCTCGTCGGAGAGTATGTCGCCGAACATGTTGCCGGTGACGATCGTGTCGAATTGATTGGGCTTTCGCACGAGCTGCATCGCGCAGTTGTCGACGTACATGTGCGTGAGCCGGACGTCCGGGTATTCGCGGGCCATTTCATTCGCGATCTCGCGCCAGAGCCTCGACGACTCGAGCACGTTCGCCTTGTCGACCGAGCACAGCCGCCCGCCGCGCCCGCGCGCGAGCTCGAACGCGACCTTCAAAATGCGCCGTATCTCGTGCGCCGAGTACTCCTCCGTGTCGAACGCGACCATTTCGCCGTCTTTCTCGCAGCGCCCGCGGCGGCCGAAGTAGATGCCGCCGGTCAGCTCGCGCACGACCATGATGTCGATGCCGTCTCCGAGGATTTCGTCCCGGAGCGGCGACGCGGAGCGCAGCGCCGGGTAGACGGTCGCCGGGCGCAGATTCGCGTAGAGCCCGAGCGCGCCGCGGATGGAGAGCAGCCCCTTCTCCGGGCGCAGGTCGCCGGGGAGGTTGTCCCACCTCGGCCCGCCGACCGCGCCGAGCAGCACGGCGGCGGAGTCTTTGCACGCGGAGACGGTGTCGTCGGGAAGCGGGCAGCCGAATTGGTCGATCGCGGCCCCGCCGATCGGGCAATCCGCCGCGCGGACCGAGAAGCCGGAGAGCTCCGCGGCCCTTTGAAGCACCGCGACCGCCGCGCGCGTGATCTCCGGGCCGATGCCGTCGCCCGGCAGCACCGCGACGTCGTAGGTCATGGTTGCGCCCCTTCCCGCCGCGCGCGGATCGCGTTCACGAGCCCGCCCGCGTCGATGATCGCCTGCATGAACGGCGGGAACGGCGCGGCGGTGTACGTTTTCCCGCTCCGGAGGTTCAGGATCGCGCCGGTGTCGAGATCGACCGACAGCTCGTCGCCGGACTCGGTGTCATCGACCGCCTCCGGGCACTCGAGCACCGGGAGGCCGATGTTGATCGCGTTCCGGAAGAAGATGCGCGCGAAGTTCTTCGCGATCACGCAGGAGATGCCGGCCGCCTTGATCGCGACGGGCGCGTGCTCGCGGCTCGAGCCGCAGCCGAAGTTCAGCCCCCCGACGAGTATGTCGCCGGGCCGGACGCGCTTGACGAACCCCGGGTCGATGTCCTCCATGCAGTGCTGCGCGAGGAACTTTGGGTCCGGGTTGTTCAGCATCCGCGCGGGGATGATGACGTCGGTGTCGATGTGGTCGCCGTACTTGTGGACGAATCCCCGGAGCTTCATCGCGAGTCCCCCCTTTCCAACGACTCGGGGCCAACGATATACCCCGCGACCGCGGAGGCCGCGGCCACCGCGGGCGAGGCCAGGTAGACCTCGCTGTTTGTATGCCCCATGCGGCCGACAAAGTTGCGGTTTGTCGTCGAGACGCATCGCTCGCCCTCGGCCAATACGCCCATGTGCCCGCCGAGACACGGCCCGCAGGTCGGCGTCGAGACCGCCGCTCCGGCGTTGACGAATACGTCCATCAGCCCCTCGTCGACGCACTGCTTCCAGATCGCCTGCGTCGCCGGAATCACGATCGCGCGCACGTGCTCGGCGACGGTTCGCCCCTTCAGAATCTCCGCCGCGGCGCGCATGTCCGAGATGCGCCCGTTCGTGCAGGAACCGATGACGACCTGGTCGATTTGGATGCGCTCCCTCTCCGCGCCCTCTATGCTGCGCGCGTTTTCGGGAAGGTGGGGGAACGCGACCGTCAGCGGCACCTCGCTGAGGTCGAGCTCGATTTCGCGGCCGTAGCGCGCGTCCGGGTCGGGCTGATAGGCAACCCCGGGGTCGCCGCCGTGCTCCGCGACGTATTGAAGCGTCGATTCGTCGACCGGGAAGATGGCGTTCTTTGCGCCGGCCTCGACCGCCATGTTCGCGATCGTGAACCGGTCGTCCATCGAGAGCGCCGCGACGTTCCCGGCGAATTCGATCGACTGGTAGCGCGCGCCGTCGACGCCGAGCATCCCGATCAGGTGCAATACGACGTCCTTGCCCGACGCGTATCTCCGAAGCCTCCCCCTGAGGTTGACCCGGATCGCCTCCGGAACCTTGAACCACGCGGTGCCGGTCGCCATGCCCGCGGCCATGTCGGTCGAGCCGACGCCGGTCGCGAACGCGCCGAGCGCGCCGTGCGTGCAGGTGTGGCTGTCCGCGCCGATGACCGCGTCGCCGGGCTTGATGAGCCCCATCTCCGGCAGCAGCGCGTGCTCGATGCCGACCCTGCCGACCTCGAAGTAGCGCGCGCCCATTGTTCGCGCGAACTCCCGGAGCTTCTTCGCGAGCCCCGCAGCCAAAATGTCCTTGTTCGGCGTGAAGTGGTCGGGGATCAGCGCGACCCGCGCGGCGTCGAACACCCGGTCCGCGCCCATTCTGTAGAACTCGTCGATGGCCACCGGGCCCGTGATGTCGTTTCCGAACACGAGGTCGAGCCCGCACTCGATCAATTGCCCCTCCGAGACCTCACGGAGCCCGGCTTTTGCAGCGAGTATCTTCTGCGTCATGGTCATTCCCACCGTTGCGCCCCCCTTTCCGGGCAAAAGTCACACGGTTGCGCCCTTTTCCGCGGCGAGCGCGCGGTTGATGGCGTTGATATAGGCGAGTATCGACGATTCGATGATGTCGCTCGCGAGGCCGCGGCCTGTATGGGTCTGGTCGCCGTGCTTCACGCGGACGGTCACCTCGCCGAGCGCGTCCCGGCCCTCGGTGACGGCCTTGATGTCGTACGCGGCCAGCGGCCACTGGCCGCCGACGATGCGCTGCACCGCGTTGTACGCGGCGTCGATCGGCCCGTCGCCGGTCGCGGCCTCGGTCGCGGTCCCGGAGCCGCTGACGAGGGACACGCTCGCCATCGCCTGCATCTTGTTGCCGCTCTGGATCTGGAACGAGTCCATCCGGTAGGTCGCGGGGACGTCTGCGAGCTTCTGGCTCATCAGCACCTCGAGGTCGTCCTCGGTGATCGTCTTTTTGCGGTCGGCCAGGTCCTTGAACCGAACGAACGCGTCGTCGATCTCCTCCTTGGAAAGAGTGTACCCCAAGGCCTTCAGCTTGTCAACAAATGCGTGCCGTCCGGACAGCTTTCCGAGCACCATCGTGCTCTCGGTCTTGCCGACGGACTGCGGCGTCATGATCTCGTAGGTCATCGGGTTTGCGAGCACGCCGTGCTGGTGGATGCCGGACTCGTGCGCGAACGCGTTCGCGCCGACGATCGACTTGTTGATCGCGACCGGCACGCCCGTGAACTTCGCGACGCGCTGGCTGGTGCGGTAGATCTTCGTCGTGTCGATGCCGTGCCCGACGTTGTAGAGCTGCGAGCGCGTCTGAAGCGCCATCACGACCTCCTCCATCGAGCAGTTTCCGGCGCGCTCGCCGAGGCCGTTGATCGTCGTCTCGACCTGCCGCGCGCCGTTCTGGATCGCCGACAGCGTGTTCGCGACCGCGAGGCCGAGGTCGTCGTGGCAGTGGACGCTGACGACGGCCTTTCCGATATTCGGCACGTTTTCGATGACGCCCTTCACGAGCTGCCCGTACTCGGCGGGCATCGCGTAGCCGACCGTGTCCGGGATGTTGACGGTCGAAGCGCCCGCGTCGATCACGGCCTCGAGCACCTTGTAGAGGAATGCCGGATCCGAGCGGCTCGCGTCCTCGCAGGAGAACTCGACGTCCTCGCACAATGTCCTCGCGAGCTTGACGCCCTCGACCGCGCGCCGGAACACCTCGTCCGGCTCCATGCGCAGCTTGTACTTCATGTGGATTTCGCTGGTCGCCAGGAACACGTGTATGCGCGGCTTCTTGCCGAGGCGCACCGCGTCCCAGCCCCTTTCGATGTCCGCCGGCACGCAGCGGCACAGCGCCGCGACCGAGCAATCGACGCTCTTCGACACCGCGCGCACCGCCTCGAAATCGCCCGGCGACGCCGCCGGGAACCCCGCCTCGATGATGTCGACGCCGAGAAGCTCGAGCTGGCGCGCGATTTCGAGCTTTTCCGACAGGTTCAGGTTCACGCCGGGGGTCTGCTCTCCGTCCCTGAGCGTCGTGTCGAAGATGAGGATCCGGTTGTTTTCCATGTCGCTCCCCTCCCAAATTCGATGTTGAAGTCCCTCCGGCGGATGCAAAAAGCCCCCGTCCTGCTGTCAGGACGAGGGCTTGAACGCCTCGCGGTACCACCTGAATTCGCGTATCTCTACGCGCACTCTCGAACGATACGAGGGAATGGCCCCTGATATCGCGTCCCCTGTAACGGTGGGCCTCCGGCACGGCATAGTGGCCGGATCTCTCCGGCGTTCCGCCTGCTGCTCCGGGATGAGTTCCCCCAGCCGCCTTCACGAGCCGTCTCAGCGCCCGGCCCTCTCTGTGCATCCGGCAAACGGGGTAGTAGTTCCCTTCCACGCAATTCGCTGTTGGATTGGGGCATACTCTACCACAGCTTTCCCGGGATGTCAAGTAAAGATCGTGTTTTTATTCTCCCCCGCGCGCGGCCGCCCGGCGCATGAGCCCCGCGGGGATGTGGCAATAGCCGCCCGGGTTTTTGTCGAGATACCTCTGGTGGTAGTCCTCCGCCGCGCAGTAGTTCTCGAGCGGCTTCAGCTCGATCGCGACAGGCCGCCCGAGCCTTTCCTCGAGCGCCTTCAGCGATTGGCGGACCGCCGGCTCGTCCGCCGGATCGGTGAAATAGACGCCCGTGCGATACTGCCTTCCCACGTCGTTTCCCTGCCGGTCGACCGCGGTCGGGTCGACGCTCTCGTAGTAAATTTCAAGCAATTCGGGAAGCGGGAGCGCGTTCTCGTCATACCCGACGCGCACGACCTCCGCGTGGCCGCTGCCGGAGCAGACGTCCCTGTAGCTCGGCTTCGGCGTCGCCCCGTTCGCGTAGCCCGTCTCGGTCGAGAGCACGCCGGATACGAGGCTCAGGTATTTTTCCGTTCCCCAGAAGCAGCCTCCCGCCAGATAAATCTCCTTCATGCCGCACCTCCATGCCTATACTATACCACAACCCGGCTGCGCCAATCAACCGTTGGAAAACCCTGCGGAATGTGATAGAATGGGGAGGGGAAGGGGGGCTCGGGATGAAGGTACTGATCACCGGCGGCGCGGGGTTCATCGGCGGAAACTTCGTCCGCCACCAGCTCGAGCATCGCCCGGAGGACAGCTTCGTCTGCCTCGACGCGCTGACCTACGCCGGGAACCTGTCCTCGCTTGAAGAGGCGATGCGGCGCCCGAACTTTCGCTTCGTCCGGGGCGACATTTCGGACCGGGATGCCGTCGGGCGCCTGTTTTCGCAGGAGCGCCCGGACGCCTTAGTGAACTTCGCCGCCGAGAGCCACGTCGACCGCTCGATCGGCGACCCCGCGCTGTTTTTGCGCACGAACGCCGTCGGCGCGCAGGTGCTGCTCGACGCGTGCCGGGCGCACGGCGCGCGCTTTCTCCAGATTTCGACCGACGAGGTGTACGGCGACCTCCCGCTCGAGGGGGATTCGGCGTTTACGGAGGGCTCGCCGCTCCGCCCGTCGTCGCCGTACTCGGCCTCGAAGGCGTCGGCGGACCTCCTCGCGCTCGCCTATTTCCGCACTTACGGCCTGCCGGTCACGGTCGCGCGCGCGTCGAACAACTTCGGGCCATGGCAGTTCCCGGAAAAGCTGATCCCGAAATTGATCGCCCGCGCGCTTCAAAACCGGCCGCTGCCCCTCTACGGGCACGGCGGACACGTGCGCGACTGGCTCTACGTCGGGGACTGCGTGCGCGCGCTCGACGAAATCCTGCGCCGCGGACAGCCGGGCGAGGTCTACAACGTCGGCGGCGGGAATCCGCGCGCGAACCTCGACGTCGCGAGGGCGGTGCTCCGCGCGCTCGAAAGGCCCGAGAGCCTGATCGCGTTCGTCCCTGACCGCCCCGGCCACGACGCCCGCTACGCGCTCGACTGCGCAAAGATTCGCCGGGAGCTCGGCTGGGTTCCCGAAATATCCTTCGAGGACGGAATCGAGAGCACCGTCCGCTGGTATGTCGACCACCGCGCATGGTGGACAAAAACCCCGGGGCTGTAATTCGCCCCGGGGTTCGACTTGATATCGGGTCAGTCCGTGCAGACCGGGAAGCTCTTGCCGAGCCAGCCGGAGCCGCCCTCCTTGCCCATGCCGCCGCTCAGGTTGTACGCGTCGTAGCCCAGGAGCCTGAGGATCGCCACGGTCTGCGAGGCCGTCTGCCCGGAGTAGCAATAGACGATGATCTTCTTGTCCGTCGGCAGGTTCTCGAAGTCCTTCTCCATGCCCGCGCCGTACGGGTTGTTGACCGCGCCCTCGATGTGGCCGGCCTCGTAGTCGACCGCCTGGCGCACCGAGTAGATGAAATAGTCGTCCATCTCCGCCTCGATGACCTCCATCAGGCTCTCGGGCGCGAAGTTGTTGTTCGCAAACGCGGTGCCGGCGTTCGCGGCGACATCCTCGAAGTACTTCGTGATCGCGGCCTGCACGTCCGGATCGACCTCGTAGCTGTCCTCGGGCAGCAGCGCCTCGTCGGTCGTCAGGTACTTCTCATAGCCCTCGGTCGCCGAGATGCCGTTGTTGAAGCCGCTCTGCACGTTCGTCGCGAACTTGCCCGCGACGTTCAGAAGCGCCGTCGTCTGCGACGAGGTCTGGCCTGTGTAGCAGTAGATGTAGAGCTGCACGTCGTCCGGAATCTCCGCGAGGCGCTCGGCGATCGTCATGCCGTAGGGCACGTTGACCGCGCCTAACAAATGGCCCTCGGCGTAGGCGTCCGGCTGCCGGATGTCGAGGATCAGCATCTCCTCGCCCGCGTCCATCTTGGCGAACAGATCGGGCACCTTGATCACGTACTTCGCGCCGTCGTAGTTCGCGAAGTAGGCAAGCGCCTTTTCCTTGACGACCGGGGAAACCTCCGCGATCGCGGCCGCGGAAATGAGAACGAGGCACAGGGCGAGGGACAGGATTCTCTTCATGGTTCGTCTCTCCTTTTTTGTTTGTCAGGAAGCGTCCTTGCTGCTCGGCGCAACCGCGCCGGCGGGCATCTCGATCGGGGAATTCGGGTTTCCGGACCACTCCAGATACGCGCCGTCGTAGATCCGTATGTTGCGGTATCCGGCGTCGTAGAGCCTCAAAAACACGGGCGCGGCGCGCATCGACGTCTGACAGTAGACGATGATCCGGTTCTCGGGCCGCATGCCCCTGTTCAGGTAGTTGATGCGGGTCGTCTCGACCGTCTTGAAGGTTCCGTCCTTTGAGAAGTTGTCCGCGAAGTCCCAGATGACGGACGAGGGAATCTTCCCGTCGGATAAGTACTCCGCCTCGGTCCGGACGTCCAGGAGCACCGTGTTCCTGTCCGGCTCGTTCACCTGATTGAGCACGTCCGCGGCGGTCGCGAGCCACCGCTCGTCCTTCTCGGCGGCGATGTACTCGACCGGCGCGATCTCGGGAACCTCGTCCGTCAGCGGCATGCCCGCCGCCTCGATCGCATGAAACCCGCCGTCGACGACGAGCACATTCTCGTTTTGGTACATCAGCATCGTCCAGAAGAAGCGCGCGGCGGTCATTTTGTCGTCGTCGTAGGCGACGATCACCGCGTCGTTTCCGATCCCCTTCGCGCTCAGGAGCTTCTGAATCTTGTTCTTCGAGGTCAGCATGTTCTTGACCGGCACGTTGATGACGATGTCGCCCTGCGCGATGTGGACCGCGCCCTCGACGTGCCCGGCGAGGTAGGCCTCCTCGCTGCGCATGTCGACGATCGCGACGCCCTCCTTGCCGATGTATTCCTTCAGCGCGGACGCGGGGACGATCTTCCTCCCGCTCTCCTCGTACTTGGAGGTGTTGCAGCCAAAGAGCGACGAGGCCAGAACAGCCAGCGCAAGAAGCGCGATCGCCGTTCTCCGGCGGCGGTTTGGAATCATCTCGACCATCCTCCTCGACCGTGCGAACTCTTTCCCCATTATACCCGATTCCCGATTGTTCACGTAATAACTTTGTTTAATGCACCATACCTCTTTTTAATGCCGAGCGCCGACCCTGCCGCGTGTGGTATAATGGCCTCGGAGGTGAGGGGCATGCGGCGGGAGCGGCTGTGGGTGCTCGCGTTTCTGGGACTTTTCTTCCTCGCGAACCTCGCGCTTCTGACGCGGTTTCCGCTTGTGCACTCCGACGAGAGCTGGCTCGCCGGGCTCACGCGGAACATGATGGAGAGCGGGTCCCCCGCCGTCACCGAGCCGTTTTTCGACCTGAAGCCGCGCTACCCGCACGCGATCAAGCTGCTGTTCCACGCGCTGCAGATGCCGTTTTTCGGGGTCTTCGGCTACGGCGCGTTCGCGGCGAGGCTGCTTTCGCTCGCCGCGGGCACGCTTGCGCTCGGGCTGTTCTACCTCTGCTGCCGGGAGATGGCGCCGTTTCCGCTGTCGCTCGCGGCGACGGCGCTCGCGTCCGCCTCCGCGCAGTTCTTGTTCGCCTCGCACATCGCGCGGCAGGAGGTTCTGCTGCTCGACTCGGCGCTGCTGCTTGCGCTGATCCTGCTCCGCAGCCGGGAGATCACGCCCCGGCGAGCGGCTCTGCTCGCGCTGGTCGCGGGGCTCTCGGTCGGCCTCCACCCGAACAGCGCCCTGCCGGCGCTCGGCGCGGGGCTCGCTCTGCTGTTCTGCCGCGCGCGGATCAGGCCGCTGCTGATATACGCCGCGCTGACCGCGGCGATCGCGCTGGTATTCGTCGGGCTGAGCTTCCTGTTCGACCCGGAATTCCCGCTGCACTACCGGATGTACGCGGAGTCGGAGTTCGACCTGATGGTCTCGCCGCTCGCAAAGCTCCGCGAGTTTCCGTATTATCTCGAAAAGCTGTGGCACGGCGTCAGCGGAACCTATGTGCTGCCGGATTTAAAGCCGCAGCTTCTGCTGACCCCGGCGCTCCTGATCGGCTCCGCCGCGCGCTTTGTGCGAAGGCGCGAGCCCGCGTTCCGGGTGCTGTTCGGCATGGTGCTCGGCGCGGTCCTCGGCACCATATTGATCGGGCGCTACAACCAGTTGAGCGCGGTTTTGTGGATGTTCCCGTGCCTGCTCCTGCTCCCGCCGCTCGTCCGGGGGCTGCGGCTCCGCTCGGCGGCGATTGCGCTCGCCACCGCCGCGCTCGCCCTTTCCGCCGCGCGGTCCATCGCGCCGTCTCTTCGATGGCGGTACGGGGACTACCTCGGCCAGATCGCCTCCTATGTCGATCCCGGCGAGAGGGCGCTCGGCAATCTGAACGCGGGCTTCTATTTCGAAAACGGCGCGCTGCTCGACGTCCGCAACCTCGCGCACCTGAAGGAAAACGGGCTGTCGTTCGCCGAGTACGTTTCGTCGCGGGGCATCGAGGTCATCCTCTGGAGCGACGAGATGGACTTCATCTACGACCGCCGGCCGACCTGGAACATCGTCTACGGGAACCCGCGCTACGTCGGGGAGGCCGAGGCGTTCCTGCGCGACCGCTGCCAATTCGTCGGCGAATTCGAGAACCCCGGCTACGCGGTCCGGATCGCCTCGGAGATCGGAAAGTCCTACCGCGTGCGGGTCTACCGCGTCAAGTCATCGTAGCTCCCGGGCAGCAGCAGGTTCTCCCCCTGTGCATCCTCGATGCGCAGTGCCCGATACAGCGCCCCGACCCGGTCGGCCATGTCGCCGCCCCGCGATGCGAGCACGCAGTGGCCGAACCGGGCGACGGCGTTCTCCATCTTCGGAAGTCGGCTCCCGACTCCGTAGTTGTACCCGGCGAGGAGCACGCCCGGGAAGCGGAGCACCTCGTCGACGGGCGTCACGCGCGCGACGACCCCGGGCCGGCAGAACAGCATCTGCACGGACACCTGCCAGTCCCCCTCCGGCGGCCTCCCGAGCGCGCGGACGTCCGGCTCCCCGCCGAGCGCGAGGCGGAGCGACGCGTCCAGTATGTCGAAGCCCGAGATTCGCGGCAGGAACGCGTCCTCGAACGCGCCCCCGATGCGGCACGCGGCCTCGTTGACGAGGATGCCGCCGTCCCCGACGAGCATCTGTATGTACAGCGGCCCGCGCTGAACGCCGAGCGCCTCGGCCGTCCTCTCCGCGAGCGCCTGAAATTCCGAAAATCGCGCCGCGTGCACGCTCGGGTAGCGGTGCGCCCTGCAGACGCCCAGGTGCACCGGGTCGTCGACGAGCTGCCGGTCGGTCAGCGAGAGCACGTGCGCCCTGCCCTCCCATGCGAAGCAGGAGAGCGTCACCTCCGTGGACGGGCAGTACTGTTCGACGAGCGCCTCGCCCGCGCGGGAGAACGACAGCGCCTCCGGAAGGCGCGAGACGGCCTCCTCCCGGGAGTCCAGCTTGAAGACGCCGCGCTGCCCCTGCGAGTCGACCGGCTTCAGAACCAGCGGCGGCTCGAGGCGGGAGAGCGCCTCCGGCCCGTCCCCCGGTTTCAGCAGCGCGTACGGCGCGTGCGGCACCGAGAAGCGCCGGAACGCCTCCTTCATCGCGCGCTTGTCGGTCGCCTTCCTCGCCGTATCGACCGAGATCGCGGACGGCAGCCCGAGCGCGTCCGCCACCACCGCCGCGGTGAACACCGGCTGGTCGGTGCCCAGCGTAAACACGCCGTCGACCCGGTGCTCGCGCGCCGCCCGAATGCACGCGTCCGCGTCGAACGTGCTCGCGCGGACGTGGACGTCGCAGACGGCCTTCGCCGGCGGGTCCTCGAGGTAGTCGACCAGCACGGCGCGGTGGCCCATCGCCTTCAAGTGCCTCGCCGCGCTCACTTGGGCGTTCGAGCCGCCGAGCAGCATCACGGTTGCCATAGAAACCCCCTTCCCGGAACGACGCGGAACGAGGCGTCGGGCAGCTTCCGCATGGGCCGGATGCGTCTGAGCGGCGTGTAGTGCGTGAGCAGCCCCGCGTAGAGCCGGACGAGCCTGCCCGCCGTGTAGGTCGAGCTCCGGCTTTGCGGGGCCTCGTAGAAGATGCACTCCGCCCGGGGCCGCAGCCGGAGCGCCGCCGCCGACAGGTAGATGAAGCCGTCCGGCTCCGGGCGCAGCTTCCGCGCGAGCTCCGCGGTCATCGCGCGGTACGAGCTGACGCGCACGCCCCTCGAAATCGTCCGGAACAGCTGGTCGCGCAGCCACCCGCCGGCCCTTCGAAGCGCAGAGCCCCTCCGGACGGGCACCGCGTAGCAGAGTTCCGCCCCCGCGCGCAGCCTTTCGAGCATCGGCAAAAGCAGTTCGACCGGGTGCGCGCCGTCGTCGTCCATCGTCAGTACGGCGTCGCAGCCGCCGGCCTCGCGGATGCCGACATACAGCGCGCGCTGCTGGCCGACGTTTTGGTCCATCAGGATCGCGGTCACGCCGGGGGAGTTGGCCGCGAGATCGAGCACCGCCTCGCGGCTCTCGTCGCCGCTCCCGTCCTCGACGAGCACCGCGCGGCACGGGATTTCGTGCTCCTCCGAGAACCGGCGCAGCTCTTCGACGACGCCCGCGACGGTCGCCGCGCCGCGAAATACCGGGATCACGGCGCACAGCGTCATCGGTCCACCGCCTTCAGGAGCTTATCCGCGACGAGCGCGGCGTCGTCCTCGCCCATCTGCTCGTGTATCGGCAGCCGGAGCAGCGTCTCGCAGGCTCTCTTGCTCTCCGGCAGGTCGTCGGGCTCATAGCCGAGCGACTTCCCCATCGGCGACAGGTGCAGAGGCACGTAGTGCGTCAGCGCCGGGATGCCCTCGGACAACAGCGCCGCCCGCGCCCTCTCGCGGTCCGCCTCGCTCCGGAACCGCACGTAGTAGATGTGCCCGTTGATCCCGCAGCCCTCCGGCACGGCCATCGGCGTCAAAAGCCCCCTCCGCGCGGCGTGCAGAAGCGCGCGGTCGTAGGCGCGGTGCACGTTCAGCCGGCGTTTGATGATCTCTTCGCGCCGGACGAGCTGCGGGTAGAGCGCCGCGGCCGGGAGCTCGCCCATGCGCGCGCTCTCGCCGAGCCCCCGCCACGAATAGCCCGGGCTCTCCCCGCGCAGAAACGCCTCGCGGTCGGTGCCGTTGTCGCGGTAGACCTCGGCGGCCGCGGCGTCCCCCTTCGCGAAGCACAGCGCCCCGCCCTCGCCGGAGGAGAACACCTTCGTCGCGTGGAAGCTGTAGCAGCCGAAGCGCCCGATCGCGCCGAGAGATCGCCCCCTATATGTCGCCGCGACCGCCTGCGCCGCGTCCTCGACGAGGTCGAGCTTTTCGCGCGCGCAGAGGCCGTTGAGCGCGTCCATGTCGCAGGCGACCGACGCGTAGTGCACGGCGACGATCGCGCGCGTGCGCTTGGTGACGCGCTGCGCGGCGTCCGGAACCGACAGGTTCTGCGTTCGCGGATCGATGTCCGCGAACACCGGCGTCCCGCCCGCGAGCAGCACGGCGTTCGCGGCGGCGGGGAAGTTGTAAGAGGGCAAAATGACCTCGTCGCCCGGCTCGAGCCGCAGAAGCCGGCACGCCATGATAAGCGCCGCCGTGCAGCTCGGCGTCAAAAGCAGGTTCCGCGCGCCGAGTTCGCCTTGAAACAGCTTTTCGACGGCGCGCGCATAGTGCCCGCCGGAAAAAAGCCCGCGCCGCGCGCAGTCCTTCACGGCCTCGGCGACGTCGGGCTGCTGTCCGGGATAAAAAGAGATCATGCTTGTCCTGCCTTCCGATATGTGTTAGAATGATCCCGGGGGGTTGACCATGAAGCGCCTGGACTGTCTCGGAGACATGTGCCCCATACCGCTGATGAAGCTGATGCAGCTGCGCCCCGAGCTCGACCGCGGCGAGAGCGTCACGATCGTGACCGACCACAGCTGCACGTGCGAGTCGCTGCAGGCCTACTGCCGGAAGCAGCGCCTGCCCGTCCAAATCGACGAGCCGATTCCGGGCATATGGGAGCTTCGCATCTCGCCGGCTAGCAGATCGTAGAGGACACGGTCGCCTCGAAGTACTTCTTGACGGCGGTCATCTGGCCGTCGAAGTTGCGCGGGCGGCGCTTGTAGATGATCGACACGTCGTAGTGCAGCCGGAAGCCCTCGGTCTCTATGATCTTCAGCTGCTGCTGGTAGATCTCTTTTTTTACGGCCATGTACGGCAAGAACGTCAGCCCGTTGCCGCTCATGACCATCGACTTCACGGACTCGGTCGAGTCCATGTGGTACGACACGCCGAAGTCCGCGATGTCGTAGCCCATGCTCTTCATCTGGCTCGCCATCAGCCGGTAGGAGCTGAAGTCCTCGTCGAGCAGCACCAGCGGATACCGCTTCAGCCCGTCGATCGTGAGCGTCTCGCGCACCGCGTAGTCCGCGGCGGCGACGAGCACGATCTGGTCGGAGAACACGTTTTTGCAGGCGAGCTCCTGCTCGTTCGCGTCGCCGACGATGAAGCCCAGGTTCGCCTGCTCGTCCAATACCTGCTGCACGACCTCCTTCGAGGGCATCGACGACAGCGTGAACGTATAGCGCGGAAACTTCTCCTTCGCCTTGGCGAGCACGCAGGGGATCGCGTAGTTCGCCGCGACGCGCGTGGCGGCGACCCGGCAGGTGTCGTTGTTGTTGCGCAGGTTTTCGAGCTCCTCCTGAAACTGCCCGTAGATGTGCATGAGCTGGGCCGCGTAGCGCCGGGTGAGGTGCCCGGCGTCGGTCAGCTGTATGCCGCGGTTGCTGCGCTCAAACAGGCGGCAGCCGAGCGTATCCTCGATCTTCTGCATCTGCAGGCTCAGCGCCGGCTGCGAGATGTGCGACGCGCCGGCGACCTTCGAGATGCTCTTCTCCTGTGCGATCTTCAAAAAAAGCGCCAGATGTTCCAGCTGCATCGCGCATGCTCCTCTTTTGGCTATTTAAAAATATTATACCATATTCCCCCGCATGCGTTCAATCCCCGCGCAGTGATAAATATGTCTAATACTGCACAAGCAACTCCAATACTGAGCGCGCGGGGGCGCATGGTATAATAGGGACTGGCCGCATGGCAAACGCTCAGCGTGGGAGGTGCTTCAATGTCGGAAACTGGCGGGAGGGCTCGGCCGCCCCGGAAACCGAAGCGGAATCAACTGCCGGTCGGGTTGATCGTGTTCGCGCTGATGATCGCGGCGGGCGTCCTGCTTTCGGTCTACAGGTCCGGCGCGCTCGCGATGGCCTGGGTGTTCGGAGGGTGCTTCGGATTCATCCTGCAGAAATCGCGCTTCTGCTTCACGGCCTCGATGCGCGACCCCTGCATCACCGGAAGCACGTCCGTCACGAAGGCGGTGCTGATGGCGTTTGCGATCACGACGATCGGCTTCACCGCGATCAAGTACGCGGCGTTTGCGTCGGGGCAGGAGATACCCGGGCAGAGCTACGTGATGCCGGTCAGCTTAGCGACCGCGGCGGGCGGGATACTGTTTGGCATCGGCATGGTGATCGCCGGCGGCTGCGCGTCGGGGACCTTGATGCGCGTCGGCGAGGGCTTCGGCATGCAGATGCTGTCGCTTTTGTTCTTCGTGATCGGCTCGCTCTGGGGCGCGAAGGACATGGGCTGGTGGAACCTGAACGTGATCGCGGGAGCGCCGCGTGTGTTCCTGCCGGACGTGTTCGGCTGGTTCGGCGCGGTCGTCATACAGCTTCTGATCATCGCGTGCCTCTACGTGGCCGCGGACCTGTGGGAACGCAAGAAAATGGGCATCACCGAATGACGAGGAGGACGACAACATGGCGGAATTTGAACTGGATTGCCTGGGCGAGGCCTGCCCGGTGCCCCTGATGAAGACCGAGAAGAAGATGGCGGGGCTGAAATCGGGCGACACGCTGATCGTGCACATCGACCACAGCTGCGCGATGAAGAACGTGCCCGAGTGGGCGCGCAAGCAGGGGCACAACGTGGAGGTCGAGGAAGTGGGCGACGGAGAGTGGGACGTCATCATCGAGAAGTGCTGACGATCCGTTGAAGGAAGGCGGTGCGACGTTGAAGCAGTTCTTCGATAAGATCAGCAAAAACCGCTACTACGCGATGGTCTTCAAGAACCCCTTTACCTACGTGACCGGCGCGGTGCTTTTGTCGCTGTTCCAGATCGCGCTGTTCGCGTATTCCGGAAACCCGTGGGGCGTTTCGGGGGCGTTTGCGAACTGGGGCGCGTGGATCTACCGGCTGTTCGGCGGAAACGTCGACAAGTGGTACTACTTCTCGTCCTCCGGCGCGCAGCAGACGCTGGACGCGGGGGTTTTGAACAACTCCGGGAGCCTGATGAACTTCGGCATCGCCGCGGGCGCGCTGCTGGCGACGCTTCTGGCCTCGCAGTTCAAGTTCAAGAAGATCAAGTCGATCAAGCAGGTCGTCGCGGCGGTGCTCGGCGGGCTCATTATGGGCTACGGCGCGCGGCTCGCCGGCGGCTGCAACATCGGCGCGCTGTTCTCGAGCATCGCGTCCTTGTCGCTGTCGGGCTGGGTGTTCGCGCTGTTTTTGCTCGTCGGCGCGTTCATCGGGAGCAAGCTCCTGGCGAAGTTCTTCCTGTAGAAAGGGATAAAACATGGCGAAGACGGTTGAACACTACGACGTCGTCGTAATCGGCGGCGGCGCGGCGGGGCTGACCGCGGGCATCTACTGCGGGCGCGCGCGGCTCAAGACCCTGATCATCGAAAAGGCGCTGGTCGGGGGGCTCGCCACCTACACAAACGAGATGGAGAACTACCCGGGCTTCCCGGAGGGCAGCACGGGGCTGGGGCTGATGGAGCTGTTTCACAGGCAGGCGAAGAAATTCGGCGTACAGTTCAAGCTGACCGACGTAAAGGCCGTCCGGCTCGAGGGCGAGGACAAGGTCGTCGAGACGTTCCGCAACGAGTTCCACTGCAAGGCGGTGATCCTCGCGACCGGCGGCAAGCCCCGGCTGACGGGAGCTCCGAACGAGGACAAATACCTCTACGACAAGGGCATCTCGTTCTGCGCGACCTGCGACGCCGCGGCGAACACCGACAAGACCGTGCTCGTGATCGGCAGCGGCGACGCGGCGATCGAGGAGGGCATGTTCCTGACGAAGTTCGCGAAGAAGGTCATCGTCTCGGTGCTGCACGACGAGGGGATCATGGACTGCAACGAGATCGCGAAGGGCGAGGCGCTGAAGAACCCGAAGATGGAGTTCCTCTGGAACACGACCGTGCACGAGTTCCGCGGCGGCGAGGAGCACCTGCGCAGCGTGGCGCTGAAGAACTCGAAGACCGGGGAGATACTGGACGTCCCGGTCGACACGTGCTTCATCTTCATCGGCTATCTCCCCAACACCGAGCTCTTCCGCGGCATGGTCGACATGACGCGCGGCGGCTACATACTCACAAACGAGCGGATGGAGACGCGCATCCCCGGCGTGTTCGCGGCGGGCGACGTGCGCGAGAAGTTCCTCCGGCAGGTCGCGACCGCGGTCGGCGACGGCGCGATCGCAGGCTACGCGGCCGAGAAGTACATCGCCGAGAGCGAGATGTTCGAAAGCCAGGTCATGGGAGAGTCGCCCCGGATCGTCTACGTCTACAACGCCGCGTCCGCCGGGGACCGCGAGCTGCTCGGCGCGATGGAGCAGTACGAGCAATGCCGCTGCGACCTGAAGCTGATCAAGGCCGACGTCTACAAGTCCAACGGCATCGCGCAGCGGCTGAACGTGAGCGAGACGCCCTGCGTCGTCTACATACGAGACGGCGAGGTCGTCGGAAGCGTGGCCTGCGACCGGATTTGCCCGGAGAACATCGACGCGCTTCGAAGAACCTGATCAAACCCGATGCTCCCCGGCCGGCGCCGGGGGGCGTTTTTAAATCCCGGGCATTGGAAATACTGATCCGGGAGGTGTTCGGCATGGGTTCCCGCAAATCGGTGATAACGTTCGGCATGGTCGCGATCCCGATCGCGATGTCCGCGGCGACGCAGGACAACGACATACACTTCAACCAGTTGCACAAGGAGGACGGAAGCCGCATCCGCTACAAGAAGACCTGCGCCAATTGCGGCAAGGAGATCACCTCGGAGGACATCGTCAAGGGCTTCGAGTACGACAAGGACCAGTACGTTGTCGTGACCGACGAGGAGATCGAGAAGATCAAGACGGAGAAGGAGAAGTCGATCCAGATACTCCACTTCGCGCAGCTCAACCAGATTTCGCCTGTCTACTACGAAAAGACCTATTCGGCCGCGCCGGAGCCGGGCGGCGAGAAGGCGTTCGAGCTGCTGCGCGCCGCGCTGATGGCCGAGCAGAAGGTCGCGATCGGCAAGACCGTCATCGGAACGCGGGACACCTTGATGGCGATCATACCGCGCGAGGACGGCATTCTGATCTCTACGATGCTCTACCAGGACGAGGTCCGGGAGCTCCCGAGACGCGCCGAGAAGCCCGCCGTCGACGAGGCGGAGCTCAACATGGCGAAATTGTTGATCAACTCGATGGACACGCCGTTCGACCCGTCGAAATACAAGGACGAATACCAGGAGAAGCTCCGCGCGCTGATCGAGGCGAAAATCTCCGGCAAGGCGGTCGTCGCCGCGGAGCCGCAAAAGCCCGGCAAGATCATCGACCTGATGGAGGCGCTGAAGGCCAGCGTCGAGCGGGCGCAGAAGGAGAAGCAGCTGGCGTAATGCTCGAAGCGTACAACGAAAAGCGGAATTTCCAAAAGACCCCGGAGCCGGAGGGGGAATCGGCGGAGCGCGAGGGGCGGCTGCGCTTTGTCGTCCAGCGCCACAGGGCGCGCGCGGACCACTACGACTTTCGGCTCGAGTGGGACGGCGCGCTTCTGAGCTGGGCGGTTCCGAAGGGGCCTTCGTACGACACGCGCGACAAGAGGCTTGCGGTTCGGGTCGAGGAGCACCCGCTCGAGTACCGGAACTTCGAGGGCACGATCCCGAAGGGCGAGTACGGCGGCGGCACGGTGATGCTCTGGGACGAGGGCGCGTGGGAGCCGCAGTCGGACGCCGAAAAGGGGCTTCGCGACGGGTCGCTGAAGTTCAGGCTCAGCGGCAGGCGGCTCCGGGGGAAGTGGGCGCTCGTCCGGATGAAGCCGAAGGAGGGCGAATCGAACGACAACTGGCTGTTGTTGAAGGAGCGCGACGAATACGTCAGGGACAATGACGGGATTTCTGAATTCGACACGAGCGTCCGCACCGGGCGCACGATGGCGGAGATCGAGGCGGGCGCGGCGCCGAGGGTTGCGGCGAACCCGATGCAGCGAGTCGACGTGCAGCTCGCGTCGCTCGTCCGCGCGGTCCCCGAAGGCGGCGACTGGCTCTACGAATTGAAGTACGACGGCTACCGGATCGTCGCGTTCGTCGAGCGCAACGCCGCCCGGCTCGCCAGCAGAAACGGCAACGACATGACGGCCCGGTTCCCGTCCGTCGCCGACCAACTCGCGGACTGGGCCGCCGGGCGCGCGATGGTGCTGGACGGCGAGATGGTGATCGCGGACGAGAACGGCCGGACCGACTTCCAGGCGCTGCAGTCGTACCTCAAGAATCCCGAGGGGAAGAACCCGGCGTACATGATCTTCGACATCCTCGCGCTCGACGGCAACGACCTCCGGGGAAGGCCGCTGATCGAGCGGAAGCGGGTGCTCGAGGCGCTGCTGGACGGCGCGCCGGAACCCCTGCACTTGAGCCGGCACGTCCGCGGGGGCGGGGAGGAGAGCCTTCTCGCCGCCTGCCGCCAGAATCTCGAGGGGATCGTCGGCAAAAGGGCCGATTCCCCCTACACCGGCGCGCGGAACGGCGACTGGATCAAGCTCAAGTGCGCAAGGCGGCAGGAGTTCGTCGTCGGGGGGTACACGACGTCCGAGAAGCGGGGCAGCGGCGTCAGCTCGCTGCTGCTCGGCGTCTGCGAAGATGGGGAGCTCGTCTACGCCGGGCGCGCGGGCACCGGCTTCGGCGGCGCGGACCGCGAGGCGCTCGAGGCGAAATTCGAGGGGTTAAGGCGAACGGAGCCGCCGTTCAGGGACGCGCCGAGGCCGAGGGCGGGCGAGCGCATCGCGTGGCTCGAGCCGGAGTTGGTCGCGGAGATTCAGTTCGCCGAGTGGACGGACGAAAACCTGCTGAGGCAGGCGAGCTTCAAGGGCCTCCGGGAGGACAAGGACCCCCGATCGGTCGTCCGGGAGGCGGCGGAGAGCGAAACGGAGGAGGAAATCATGCAGGCAACGCGCGAAGGCGTCGTCGTCGAAGGGGTCAAAATCACGAATCCGGGCAAGGTGGTCTTCGAGAACCCGACCGTCACGAAGGAGGACGTCGTCCGCTACTACCAGCGGGTGTCGGCGCGAATGCTTCCCTACGTCAGCCGCCGGGTGCTCAGCATCGTGCGCTGCCCGAAGGGCGTATCGGAAGCCTGCTTCTACAAAAAGCACCCCGGCCCGGGAAGCGGCGGCGCGGTGACCGTCGCGATCCCGAACAGCGAGGGCGAGATCGAGGACTATTTCTACATCGAGGGCGCCGCCGGGCTGATCTCCGAGGCGCAGATGGGCACGCTCGAGTTCCACATCTGGGGCAGCCGCGTCGAGACGCTCGAACAGCCGGACATGATGGTGTTCGACCTCGACCCGGACGAGGGGATGGACCTTAACACGGTGCGGGCCGGCGTGCGCGATCTGAAGAGCATACTCGACGAGCTCTCGCTGACTTCGTACCTCAAGACGAGCGGCGGCAAGGGCTACCACGCCGTCGTGCCGCTCGAGCCCTCCGCCTCGTGGGACGCGTTTCACGACTTCGCGAGGCGCGTCGCCGAGGTGATGGAGCAGAAGTGGCCCGACTGCTACACGAGCAACGTCCGCAAGGTCAACCGCAAGGGCAGGATATTCATCGACTGGATACGCAACGGCCGCGGCGCGACGAGCGTCGCCCCGTACTCGATCCGCGCGCGAAAGGGCGCGAAGGTGTCCATGCCCATCCGCTGGGACGAGCTCGACCAGATCGCGCCCGACGGGATCGCCATGCGGGATGCGCTTGCGAGGATTCAGGGCGCCGACCCGTGGGAGGGGTTCTTTCAGACCCGGCAGTTCCTGAAATAGAGCGCCCTTTAGAGAAGGTGATCCGCAAGCCCGTACGTCCAGCTCCCGAACGGCTTCGCGATCGCCTCGCTGACGTAGCAGATTCCCTTGCCCAGCCGCATGAT
>ENA-UOUL01002140-UOUL01002140.1-bioreactor-metagenome-genome-assembly--contig:-NODE-2140-length-24220-cov-6.158182_pt1 | contig 24220 bp, 21 predicted proteins | sample MGYA00249838_ERZ747220 | MGnify/ENA primary metagenome ERZ747220 (study PRJEB28778, sample SAMN05720191) | bioreactor metagenome | isolation source: Anaerobic biogas reactor | place: USA:Washington...
CTGATCCAGAACGCAAAAAGGAGTCGTTTTCAGCATGGTTTTCTCAAGTCTGATCTTCCTGTATGCTTTTCTGCCCGCCTGCCTGCTTTGCTACATGGCAGCCGGCAGCATGCGCAGCAAAAACCTGATCCTGCTGCTCTTCTCGCTGTTCTTCTATGCCTGGGGCGAACCGGTCTGGGTGATCCTGATGATCCTGACCGGGCTTTTCATCCACTGGGCCGGGCTTCAGATTGACCGCACGCGCGGCACGCCCCGCTCCAAACGCTACCTGGCGATGGCGGTGGTCGCCGCCCTGTCCTCGCTGGCGGTGTTCAAGTACTTGGGGTTCGCCGTGGAGAACATCAACAGCCTGACCGGCCTGGAGCTTACGGTGCCGAAGTTCAACTTGCCGATCGGCATCTCCTTTTATACGTTCCAGACGCTGACCTACGCCATCGACCTGTACCGCGGCAACACGAAGGTGCAGAAATCGCGGATCAATTTCCTGCTCTACGAAGCCTTGTTCCCGCAGCTGATCGCCGGCCCGATTGTGCGCTATGCCGATGTCGCGCTGCAGATCGACAATCGCAAGATGACCTGGAGCGGCTTTTCCAGCGGCCTGACCCGCTTTTTGATCGGACTTGGCAAAAAGGTCCTGATCGCCAATTACGCCGGCCAGCTGGTCGGCAAGACGCTGGCCACCGGCCTGGGCAGCCTGAGCGTGATCGAGGCCTGGACCGGCATATTCGCCTTTGCCCTGCAGATCTACTTCGATTTCTCCGGCTACTCCGACATGGCGATCGGGCTGGGCCGCCTGTTCGGCTTCGACTTCAAGGAGAATTTCAACTATCCCTATATCTCCTCTTCGATCACCGAGTTCTGGCGCCGCTGGCACATCTCGCTGAGCACGTTCTTCCGCGACTACGTCTACATCCCACTGGGCGGCAACCGCAAAAAGCAGGTGCGCAACATGCTGATCGTCTGGGGCTTGACCGGGCTTTGGCACGGCGCGAGCTGGAACTTCATCTTCTGGGGCCTCTACTTTTTCCTGCTGCTCTGGCTGGAGAAAAAGGTTCTGGGCCGGATCTTGCAAAAGCTGCCGGCTGCTGTCGGACACGCTTATGCCCTGTTTGTCGTCCTGATCGGCTGGGTCTTCTTCTACTTTACCGATGCCGGCAGCATTTTCCACATGCTCCGATTGATGTTCGGCCTGTCCGGCCAGCCAGGCTGGCGCCTGGAGGGCGGCCTGCTGCTCAGGGAAAACATCATCTTTTTTGTGATCGCCGTCATCGCGGCGACCCCGCTGGCACGCAACCTGGCCAAGATTCTGACAGGATTGCCACGCCAGGACCGCCGCAAGCGCCTGGTCACTTGGGCGGCGATGGCTGTCAATGTGCTGATGCTTTTTGTCTGCACGGCATCGCTGGTCGGTTCGACCTACAACCCGTTTCTCTATTTCCGTTTCTGAGGAGGCAAGCGAACCATGAAAAAAGATCACATGGCCATGGTCGCCCTGGTGATGATCCCGCTCTATCTGCTGACAGTCGTCAACGCGTTTTGGCCGGTGCAGGCGGTTTCAGCCGATGAAAACCGCACGCTGCAGCAAATGCCGCAGATCAGCTGGCAAGGTCTGAAAACCGGCGAGTTCACGCGCACCTTCGAGGATTTTTTCTCGGACCAGTTCCCTTTCCGCTCCTTTTTCGTTCAGGTTAATCACCAGCTGATCGAAGCGATGAAAAAGCCGTTTGCCGGCGATCTCGAGATTGTGGCCGGACCTGGCGGCGAAATCGACCTGGGCGAAGGCGAACGGCTTGAACCGGATCCGGAAGACAAGGTGGTGCTGCCCACGCCGACCGATAAACCGCCGGTGACCGCAGCGCCGACCGCCGGCCCGTCCGTTTCTCCCGACCCCTCCCCGACCGTGGCACCGACGGCCACGCCCCAGCCGACCGCGACACCGCAGCCAACCGCCGGCCCCACGCCCGGGGCGACCGGTAAAGTCGAAACGGTCTCTGGGGTGATCATCCTGGACAATCGCGCGATGGAACTGTACTACTTCAGCGAAAGCCGCTCCGAACGCTATGTCAAGCTGATCAACCGGCTGCAGGGCAAGCTTGATTCGGCCCAGGTCTACAGCTTGGTCGCACCGACCGCCCTGGAGTTCTACTCACCGGACGACTACCACGATGGCTCGAGCAACCAGGCCAATGCGATCAGCAGCATCTACGGCCGCCTTGACGGCAAAATCAAGACCGTCGACGCCTACAGCAAACTGCGCGACACGTGGCAGGATTACATTTACTTCAGGACCGACCATCACTGGACCGCGCGGGGTGCGTACTGCGCCTACCAGGCCTTTGCCGACAAGGCTGGTTTCGCGCCGCTGGCACTGGACTCCTTTTCGACCGGCATCGTGCCGGGCGATTTCCTGGGCAGCTTGTACCGCTACACCAAGAGCAGCAAGCTGAAAAACAATCCGGATTTTGTCGAGTATTTCCTGCCGGCGGTCGAGAGCGAGGGCATCGCCTTCACCAGCACGGCGATGAGCGAGGGCTACCGCATCCAGGCGGTACGCACCGAGGTTGGCAGCAGCAACAAGTACCTGGCCTTCATTCAGGGCGACAACCCGCTGGTTCGCCTGACGACCAGCCTGACCAACGGGCGCAAGATCGTCGTCCTCAAGGAGTCTTTCGGCAACGCGCTGGTTCCCTTCTTGCTTAACCACTACCAGGAAGTCTATGTGATCGACCCGCGCAGCCTGAGCGCAGATCTGCCTGCTTTCATCGCCAAGCACGGCATCCAGGAGGTTCTGGTTGTCAACTACGCGTTCGCGGTGACCAACAACAAGTGGCTGGACGGTTTCGAGGCCATGATCGGCTAAGGTCAGACTTTCGGCAAGGGGCCGAGCGGGAACACCGCCTGTTCGCAGAACGGGCAGCAGGCGATCAGGCTGAGCTGGACGGCAAGCGTGTCCAGCGGAGTGAAGACTTCGGCCAGGGCCGCACAAGACGCGGCAAAGGTGTCCTGATCCAGTTCCAGGGCCAGCGTGCAGTGCGGCACCCAGTTATCTTCGCGGTAGAGGGGTGAAAACGTGGTGCAGAGTGGTTCCAGGTCGTTGTTAACCAGGCGGTGCAGATCGAGCAGCTGCTCATCGACAATCGGGGCCAGGTAAAGCACCGAGGGGTTGTTGGGGAAAAAGCCTGCACTGGCCAGTTTGACCGGGATCGGGCGCAGGATTTTGCTGGCCAGATTGCTCATCGTCAAAAGGACCGTTTCGTAGCGATCGGTGTCGAACTCGGCCAGCGTCAGATGCGGGCGCAGGCCTGACAGCAGCACCGTCTCGGAGCGGTTGTTCACCGCCAGGTGTTCGGTCATCTCGCGCAGCTTGCGGTCGCTGGCCGCATCGAAAGTCAATAGGATCGCATAGTCCATCTGCAGTTCCCCCCCGGTCCTGGTTTGATCCTGAGACCATCTTACACAAAACTTCGTGCCCTGACCAGAAAAAAAGAGCCCTCCCCTGGAAAGCTCTTCAGTCGCTGACAGATTTTTGCGTTCTTGCTTACTTGTCGCTTTTGCCAAACAAGTTGAGGCGGAACAGCATTGACTCGTCTTCGGGGTCCTCGCAAATGATTTTGGCTTCAACCATTTTGCCGCCTTCGATCAGGTTCATGATACCGGCCAGCTGGCTGAGCTTGCTCTTCAGGTTAAAACGGTCGTTCTCACTGGTCACCAAAAGCACGTTGCCCTTGCAGTTGTCCAGCGCTTTGATGAATGCTCTTACATCCACATCGTGCATACTGAATAATCTCGCCATGTTCATTTCCTCCTTGCACCTTGATTTTCAAGGCTCTTGAGCTCACCCGAGCTCTTCATTTCATCTTCTGTTCTCTGCTTTCATTATACCTGAAAATGATGAATATGCAACTAATTTGCCGTTTGTCAATCCGTTAAATATTACAAAACTGATTCAATTATTTTGTGCATGTTCACAACTTCGGTAACGCTTGTTCCGAAATGCCCGACCGATGCAGCTGCAGGCCAGGCTGATCCTTCACGGCAACTTTGTTTTGTGGGTGAAAACAAACGGGATCGCCGGATCATGCGATCCGCATAGCTCTGCTCTCTTCTCCATCAGGATGCGCCTCGGCGGCAAAATGACCCCCTCATGCCGAGACAGCCGAGGTCAAGGTGTCAGTGTTCCTTTCTGCAACCGCCTGGCTGGCCGTTTGGACCGTCCTTGCACCACGGTTTTCTTCATAATCCTGGACGTCCTGGCGACGCCTCAGGTCTCCCATGCGGCCTTTTTTCCATAACCCTGGTCCTTGATGCGTACGCGTCTTTCAGCAGAGAATAGGTGAAAAAGCGCCGAATCGCACACTAAGACGGCTATCCGGTTGATTTTTGATTGATTTTTGCCGTTTGACCGCCCTTGACTTCATGAGAATTTTTGATAAACTGATACAGGCAACGCGCCGCTGTGGCTCAGAGGTAGAGCAGCTCACTCGTAATGAGCAGGCCGTGAGTTCGATTCTCACCAGCGGCTCCAGCTGAACCGTCCGGATCACCGGGCGGTTTTTTCATGCTAGCGCCCGGGCTGCCGCTACGGCTTCGAAGCGGATCTTTTCCTCGTCCAGCGTTTTGAGTTCGCGCTTTTCCATCAGCCAGCGGCCGGCGACCATCAGGGACTCGACATCGGATCCGGCCGCGCTGTAGACAAGCGCGGAGACCGGATCACCCAGCGGAGTCATGCCAGGGCTGTCGGTGCGCACCACCTGCAGGTCGGCCTGCCAGCCGGGCGCGATCCGGCCGCTGTCGGTAAAGCCCAGCGCCCTTGCGCCCTCGAAGGTCGTCATGGCCAGGATCTGCGGCGCTGGCAGCAGCGACGCGTCCTGCCGGGCGCCTTTGGCCAGAAACGAGGCCAAACGCATGTCACGGTAAAGGTCGAGGTTGTTGTTGCTTGCGGGGCCGTCTGTGCCGATGCCGACCCGTACGCCGCTTTGCAGCATGGCGGGGACATCGGCCAGCCCGCTGCCCAGTTTCAGGTTGCTGGCCGGGCAATGGGCCGCCAGGACAAGCGGATTGGCCAGCACGGCGCGTTCCCCCTCGTCGAGGTGGACGCAGTGGGCCGCCAGCGTTGGGGTCCGGAAAAAGCCGAAGTGCGCCAGCTGGGCCGCCGGACGGCGCCCGTAGCGGGCCAGACAATCCGCAACTTCCTTTTCGGTCTCCGCGATGTGCACCTGGACCGGGCAGTCCATCTGCCGGGCCATGTCGGCCAGCTGCGGATAGAGCGCTTCCTCATAAAGGTAGACCGAGTGAACCAAAAGCGAGACGCGCAGCAATCCCGAAGGGTGTTGGCCGAGCTGGCGCAGGTTGCGCCCGAGCAGGTCGGGATCGGGATGCTTCTGCCCGTCCGGCCCTTCCCGTTTGGCGTCAACCGACAGGTTCAGACGAAAGCCGGCGTCGAGCGCGGCCCGGGCCGTCTCCTCGTGGTCATAGTACATGTCGGCAGACAGCCCGGTACCGGATCGGATCATCTCAGACAGGGCCAGGCGGCTGCCGGCGGCTACCAGGGCCGGTGTCAGGCGCGCTTCGCGGGGGAAGATCGCCTCGAACAGCCAGCGATGCAGCGGCAAATCGTCCGCGGCGTTGCGCAGCAAGGTCATGGCCATATGGTTGTGCGTGTTGGCCAGAGCAGGCAGCAGCAGGCGGTTCTGGCCGCTGATCACCTGGTCCGGTTCCCTGCCGAGAGCGCTTTTTGCTGCCGATTCGGTCGGGCTGACCGCCGCGATCCGGCCGTCTTTGACGGCAACCCAGCTGTGCATCCGGCAGCCGACCTTGCCGGTTTCGTCGGTGCTGACAACCGGGATATCACAAAACAAAAAAGTATGGGTCATGGGACGTTTCCTTTCAGTCCAGCTGCCAGTGATCCAAGTAGTGCCGCTGATCATCGCTCAGCTGATCCGTCTTTTTGTCCAGGATCTCGAGCAGCATGCTGGCCACCTGATTATCCAGTTCGGCCGGCAGGTCATGCACTCCGATCTTGAGCTGGCGGCCTGCGCTGGCCAGGTACAAGATGCCTGATGTCTGCAGCGCGAAACTCATGTCCATGATCTCGGCCGGGTGGCCGTCTCCGGCGGCCAGGTTGACCAGCCGCCCCTCCGCCAGCAGGTGGATGGTGCGACCGTCAGTTTGGCGGAAGGCCGTGATGCCCGGGCGGGCCTGCTCGATGGATACGGCGCTCTCGCGCAGCTGGCGCACATTGACTTCGACATCAAAATGGCCGGCGTTGCACAGGATCGCGCCGTCTTTGAGCCTGGCGAAGTGTTCTATCGTCATAACGTCACGACATCCTGTTACGGTGACGAAGCAGTCGCCCAGCGGCGCGGCGTCAGCCATGGGCATTACATCGTACCCCTCCATCAGGGCCTCGCAAGCCTTGACAGGATCAATTTCCGTCACAATGACCCGTGCGCCCAAACCTCTGGCACGCAGCGCGACCCCTTTGCCGCACATGCCGAATCCCGCAACGACGACCGTTTTGCCGGCGACCAGCAAATTGGTCGTGGCCATGATCGCCGTCCAGACCGACTGGCCGGTGCCGAAACGGTTATCGAACAGGTGTTTGCAGCGCGCGTCGTTGATCGCGATCACGGGATAGAGCAGTCGCCCTTCCCGCTCCAGGCTGCGCAGGCGCAGCAATCCGGTGGTCGTTTCCTCACAGCCGCCGATCAGGTGGGCGGCCTTGTCGCGCTCGCTGCTGTGCAGCAGCTGGGCCAGGTCGCCGCCGTCGTCGATCACCAGGTGGGGTTCAAAGGCCAGCACCTGGCGGAGATGCTCGCGGTATTCCGCCTCCCCCACACCGTGACGGCAATAGACGGCAAGGCCGTCTGCCGCCAGTGCGGCTGCCACGTCGTCCTGGGTCGACAGCGGGTTGCATCCGGTCAGGGCGACGTCGGCGCCGCCTTTCACCAGCGTCTTGGCCAGGCAGGCCGTCTTGGCTTCGACATGGACGCTGATCGCGACGCGCAGCCCGGCCAAGGGCTGTTCTGCTTCGAGACCGGCGGCCATCCGGCGAAGGACCGGCATGTGTTCCCAGGCCCAGGCGATCTTACGCCGGCCGGCCTCAATGTCGGCGCCGGCGGCGACGATGCTGGGTGTTCGTTTGGATGGGTTCATGGGAGAGCCTCCGTCTTTTTGCATTCGGTCCTGGCCAGAATGGCCGACAGCAGCCGGATCGTCTTGTCCGCAGCCTGGGCGCCGACCTGCATGACGTCCGCGTGCGTCAGGGGGACATCGAGGATCCCGGCCGCCATGTTCGTGATGCAGCTTAGTCCGAGCACCTTCATGCCGCCGTGGGACGCCGCGATCGCTTCGGGGACCGTCGACATGCCGACGGCGTCCGCCCCCAGGGCGGCCAGCGCCCGGATCTCGGCCGGTGTCTCATATTGCGGGCCGCGGCACCAGCAGTAGATGCCCTGGTGCAGCGCGATGTCCTGCTCGGCCGCGCAGCGCAGGGCGAGCCGGCTCCATTCCGGATCGTAAACATGGGTCTGGTCGGGGAAACGCGGTCCGAAGCGGTCCAGGTTGGCCCCGCGCAGCGGCGACTCGGCCAGCAGGCCGATGTGGTCCTGGATCAGCATCAGGTCACCGGGCTGAAACGACCGGTTGACGCCGCCGGCGGCGTTGGTCAGGAGCAATCGCGAAACGCCGAGGTGCTGCATGACCCGGATCGGCAGCACGACATCGCGCATCGGGTGGCCTTCGTAATAATGGAAACGCCCCTGCATGACCGCAACCTGGCGGCCGCTCCAGCGGCCCAGGACGAGGCGCCCTTCATGGCCCGGGACAGTCGCCCGGGGGAACCCCGGGATCTCGTCGTAGGGCAGTATGTGCGCGTTTTCGACTTGCCCGGCCAGCGCGCCCAGGCCTGAGCCGAGCACAAGCAGCACATCCGGGGTTGTCTTAAGCGCACGCCGCACCGCCTGGGCAGCCTGTTCGATTCTGTCTTCGTCGTTTCGTTCGGTCATCTGAATGGATCTCCCGTTGGATCAGGGACTGTTAAGAAATTTAGCAGCTCTTTTCTGCGAAAGATTGACGAGGCTGGTCTATCTCTCGTAGAACCTATAGAGCTGCTTATTGATGAACAGTCCCTTAGCTGTCCCGTCCGCAGCAGTTCTTGTACTTTTTGCCGCTGCCGCAGGGGCAGGGGTCGTTGCGGCCGACCTTGGCCGCATCGCGGCGGATTGGCGCGGCGGGGCGGCTGGCAGGCGCCTGGGCCGCCTGTTTCGGCCTTTCCTCAGCCGGTTTGGCATCGCTCAGGGCCGACGCGCCTTCGGCGTGGCCGGCGGTCAGGTTGCGCGCGACGCTTTGGCGGTTTAAAACTGCTTCCTGCTTGAAATGGGCCCGCATCATCAAGCGGACGGCGTCTTCCTGGATCGCGCGCGTCATCGCCTCGAAAAGCTCGAAGCCCTCGCGGCGGTACTCGACGATCGGGTCATGCTGGGCATAGCCGCGCATGCCGATGCTGTCGCGCAGGTCGTCCATGACGTCGATATGGTCCATCCACTTGCTGTCGACGGTGCGCAGCAGGACGAAACGTTCCGCTTCGCGCATCAGGTCCGGCGATGCGAACTCCTCCTGGCGCGCCTCGTAGCGGGCCAGGGCCTCTTCGGTCAGTTCACCGGTCAATGTTTCCGCGTCCAGGCCCTTGCGGGCGTCCGCGAGCTTCTTCAGGGCCGGAAGCGGCCCGAACAGGTCCTCGATGCGCGCCTGCATGGCGGCGACGTCCCATTCCGTCGAATTGGCGCGGCCCGCGCAGAAATCGAGCATCGTCTCACGCATCAACTGGCTGATCATCTTGAGGTAGGTGCCGTGCAGGTCCTCCCCTTCCAGCACCTGGCGACGCTGGCCGTAGATGATCTCGCGCTGCTTGTTCATGACGTCGTCGTATTCGAGCACGTGCTTGCGGATGCCGAAGTTGCGGCCTTCGACGCGTTTCTGGGCCGATTCGATCGCGTTGGAGAGCAGCTTGTTCTCGATCTCCATATCCTCTTCGACGCCAAGCGTGGCGAAGATGCGGGTCATGCGCTCCCCGCCGAACAGGCGCATCAGGTCATCTTCGAGCGACAGGTAGAACTTGCTGCAGCCGGGGTCGCCCTGGCGACCGGAGCGGCCGCGCAGCTGGTTGTCGATCCGGCGCGACTCGTGGCGTTCCGTGCCCAGGATGTAGAGCCCGCCGACTTCGACGACCTGCTGGTGCTCGGCAGCGGTTTGGCGACTGAACTGCTCGTGCAAGGCTTTGAAACGGGTGCGCACGTCCAGGATGACCGGGTCTTGTGTTTCATTGTAAGCGATTGACTGCTCGATCAGGTCGTCGTCGAAGCCGAGCTTGCGCATTTCCATGCGCGCCAGGAACTCCGGATTGCCGCCGAGCAGGATGTCCGTGCCGCGGCCGGCCATGTTGGTCGCAATCGTCACCGCGCCGAACCGCCCGGCCTGGGCGACGATCTCGGCTTCACGGTCGTGCTGCTTGGCGTTGAGGACATTGTGCTTGATCCCGTTACGCCGGAACAGCTCGGAGAGGAATTCGGATTTTTCGACGGATACCGTACCGATCAAGATCGGCTGCCCGGCCTCGTGGGCCTGTCTGACCTCCTCGAGCAGGCGACTGTACTTGCCGGCCTGGGTCTTGTAGACGCTGTCCGGCCGGTCGTCGCGGATCATCGGCTTGTTGGTCGGGATGCAGACGACATCCAGCTTGTAGATCGTGCGGAACTCGTTTTCCTCGGTCTGGGCCGTGCCGGTCATGCCGGACAGCTTGCGGTACATGCGGAAATAGTTCTGGAACGTGATCGTAGCCAACGTCTTGTTCTCGCGCTCGACCTTGACGTTCTCCTTGGCCTCGATCGCCTGGTGCAGCCCGTTGCTGTAGCGGCGGCCGAGCATCAGGCGGCCGGTGAAGTCATCGACGATGATGATCTCGCCGTCCTTGATGACATACTGCTGGTCGCGGTGCATGATGCCGTGCGCTTTGAGGGCGTTGTTGATGTGGTGGTTGATCTGGTAGTTGTCCGGATCGGTCAGGTTCTCGACGTGGAAGTGCTGCTCGGCCTTATGGATGCCGCGCGTGGTCAGCACCGCGCTGTTGGCCTTTTCGTCGACGATGTAGTCGGCGTCGTCCTTGATCTGGTCCAGGTCCTGCTTGTCGTCGGCTTCCGAGACGACGAAGCGCTGCAGGCGGCGGACGAAGCGGTCCGCCTTCTCGTAAAGGTCGGAGGACTCGTCGCCCATCCCGGAGATGATCAGCGGCGTGCGGGCCTCGTCGATCAGGATCGAGTCGACCTCGTCGACGATGGCGAAGTTGAGCGGCCGCTGGACCATCTGCTCCTTGTAGGTCACCATGTTGTCGCGCAGGTAGTCGAAACCGAACTCGTTGTTGGTCCCGTAGGTGACGTCTGCCGCATAGGCGCGGCGCCGCTGGTCGTTGTCCAGATCGTGGACGATCAGGCCGACGCTAAGGCCGAGGTAGCGGTAGATCTTGCCCATCCACTCGCTGTCGCGCCGGGCCAGGTAGTCGTTGACCGTGACCACATGGACGCCTTTGCCGTTAAGGGCGTTGAGGTAGACCGGCAAGGTCGCCACCAGCGTCTTGCCTTCACCTGTTTTCATCTCGGCGATCCGGCCCTGGTGAAGCACGACGCCGCCGATCAGCTGGACGCGGTAGTGGACCATGCCCAGGACGCGCCGCGAGGCTTCGCGTACGGCGGCAAATGCGTCGGGCAGGATGTCGTCGAGCGAGGCGCCCTCGTCGAGGCGCGCTTTCAGTTTCGCGGTCGTCTGCTTCAGATCTGCCTCGGAAAGGGCCGCGTAGGTGTCGGCCAATGCCTCCACTTGATCAACAACCGGGAGGATCCGCTTGATCTCCCGGTCGGAATAGGTGCCGAAAAGTTTGGTCAGAAGACTCATTCGTGTTCCTTTCTCTTGCCGTCGTGCCGCACCGGCTTGTCACCGGACGGCAGTCTGCCGGCTTTTTCGAGCCGATCGAGCACCAGGCGGTAACCGTCGGCGCCGTATTCCAGGCAACGGTTGACGCGGCTGATCGTCGCCGTACTGACCCCGGTGCTGTCGCAGATATCGGTATAGGTCCGCCCCTGGCGCAGCATCAGGGCGACCTGCAGACGCTGGGCGAGCGACTTGAGCTCCGCCACGGTGCTGATGTCCTCGAAAAACGCGTAGCATTCATCGGTGCTTTTCAGCGATAAAATGGCGGCAAACAGCAAATCTGTTGACGCATCGCGCAGTTTATCATTCATATCTTTCCCCCAAAACTGACATGACAGAAGGGCATTTTGGCGTCTGGCCACTAGGTCCGTCTCGCATATAACCCATGATAACCCAAGGCTCGGGAAGATACAAGACGGCCCGCAAGGCTAGGACTGGCCCGGATCCGCCTGGCTGATCCCGGAGCGGACGACCTCGAAACGGACGTTTGCGGCCCCGGCCCGAGCACCCAAACGGGCCAGACTTTCGGTCAGCCAGTCCTGAGCGCCGTTTTCCGGGATTACCAGCAGCAGCCGCCGGGAGGTGATCTGCCCGGCCCCGATGCGGATAGTCTGGCCGCCCTTGTTGTAGTCGGCCCCCTGGAAAGCGGCCAGGCTGTCCAGGAAGTCGCCGATCTGCATCTCGAAAGCGGCGGCGGCCTGGTAGGTGGGCCGGGTCAGGTCGACACTCTTGATCGCGGTCGCCTCCCCCTGCTCAAACGCGGCGATCACGGGAAAATCGTAAGGGAGGGTCCCACCTAGCAGGCTGCGGAACGCCTGACCGCGCGAAAAATTATCGAGTTGCCAAAGTGACGGGCCAGCCTCCCCGGATGAGTCCTCGGGCCGTTTGCAGCCGATCCAGAGCGGGATGACTTGACGGACAGAGCAGGTCTTTTGACCCAGCAGGTGGCGCTGCTGCCAGGTCAGGCAGATCCAAAGCTGCTGCCGGCCCATTCGCCAGTCCAGGCAGGCGGACAAGCTGCTGATCGTGTCCGGCCAGGATTCGGCATTTCCGGCGTCGTCCGCGAGCCATTCGCGGGTGCGCTGCACGATCCATGGACCGAGCAGGCCGGTCGACGCGACATCGAGGGTCAGGTCGGCGGCCGTGTCACCGAATAATGCCGCCAGCACCGTCGCGACATCCTGCAGGCCTTCGTCCAGCGACGCGGCAGGCGTCTCCAGGATATCCCCAGCCGCTTCTTCCGCAAGACGGGCGGCCGGGCTTAATAAGCTCAGTTCGGCCGCGGTGCGCGCCAATGCGCCCTGCAGCTTGATCCGTGCGGTCACTGCGACGATCTGGCTGAGCAGGAAAAACAAAAGCAGCAAAACCAGCGGCAGAAACAGGGCCGCTTCCAGGCTGATCGAACCGCGTCTCTTCCCGCTCATCCGTCGTAACCGCCGCTCAGCGCAAGGTCGCGTCCGGCATACCGGGTCCGGACCAGGCAGCGCGTATAAAGCGTGTTGCCGAAAAGGTGTTCCAGCCGTTTCGCACAGCGTTCGACCAGTGTCGCGCGCGGAACGAGATAGAGCACCAAACGGATATAGTCCGTATACCAGAGCTGGAAGCGGATCTCGCCTTTTCCGGGCCAGAAACGCACCCCGTAGCCGTCGATCAGGCGGCTGCTCTCATGGATACCGGCCGCCAGGGCCTGACCGGCGACGATAAGGTAGGTGATCGACTCCGGTTCCAGGACGACCGTTCCCATGCTGAGCGCGGCGACAGCGCCGGCAATGGCCGCGGCCGTGCCCCGGATCGCGGCCATGCGCCCGGTGTCGGTCAAAATCGCCGCCATGTGAATCAGGCTGCGCACGCAAAGAAGCAGGAACCGGACGGTCCAGGCCGCCAGGGTCGGCTGCCCGATCCCGGTAGCGAGCATCTCAAGCTCACATGGCCGCTTGTCCTGCAGGTCGGCCATGCGCCTTCCGTCGGGGGTGATCCGATCCTGCGGCACGCCGTCGACGACCTGGGTGGCGGTTTGCGAGACGAAATAGGACAGGCTGTACTCCACGACGCAAAGCTTGCCGAAGACAGGGCTTTCCGGGCAGCCGAACAGCTTGTCCAGCGCGGTGCCCATCTGGGTCAGGCTCTGGGGATTCAAAAAATCGGGCAGGCTGCCTAGCAGTTCGCCGGACTGGCCGCGCTGCGCGGCAAACTGGCTGAACTGGCTCTTGATGTTTTCGAGCAGCGCGCGGGCCTGGTCGTCAAGCAGCTGCTCGAGCAGCTTCCCGAACAGCTTGCTGGCAGTTTTTCGGATCGCCGGACCGGCCAGGTCGCCCAGTGACCGGCCGAGGACATCGGCCAGGCCGCCCGAAGACGGCTTTTCCGGTTCCGGGGCCAGGATGCGATTAACGCCGGCATAACGGGTCAGGAACAAATCCAGCCAGGCGCCGGGCAACCGGGCCCCCATCTGGCGTACGATCAGGCGGTCCAGCTTCTGTGTCTCCAGGAGGCTCTCCTCTCCGGCAAGTTCGAGCGGACAGGAGGCCATATCCGCCGGCAGGCTGGAGCCGAACACCTTGCTGTCGACGCGAGCCGGGTCAAAGGCCAAAAGGCCGAACTGCTCGAACAGGCCACGGTCGTAGGAGGCCAGACCGACCTGGATCTGGCTGGCCATCGCCCGGCCCAACGCGGCTTCGACGCCACGGGCGCGGGCGGCTTGGAGCCAGGTTCCGAACACAAGGCAGAGGGCGGCCAGGACGAGGCAGAAAAAAACGGCCAGGCTGCCGGAGCGGCTGCGGCAAAAGCGCGGGACGCGCATCGTCTTCACGACCCGCCCAGCCAGGAACGAAACAACGTGACGGTGTCACGCAGCAGCGCGGAAAGCTCCAGCACGCGCTGCGGTGAAACCTTTAGCGCCGTCGCCCCGTCTGTTTCCAGCCGAATCCGGTCGGCCTGGTAAAGACCGGCGTTGTCCAAGCTTGCCAGGGTCGCCAGCACCTCGAGCCGTGCGGCCAGCCAGGCGGTGCGATAGAGCGACGGGGCCAGCTGGAGCATGAACGCGAGCAGGGCGAGCACGACGGCGATGACCAGGGCTGTTTCGAGTGTCTGCATGGCCACCCCTCCCTTCTCCACCAGCGTAGCGGACAAACAGGCGGGCATAAAGGCCGGTCGGCAGACAAAAGACAACAAACGGAGCGGGGTTTTTCCCCGCTCCATTTGGCTTAAGGATTGGGATTTTACTGATTTGCCAAGAATCGCCCTATATCCCCATAGCTAAAGCAAAAGGCTTTAAGGCGATTCTAGGTAAACGCGACCGAGGTCTGTCCTGATTCTAGTTTATCGGGGTGCGACGGTGCTGGCGAGCGTCATTTCTTGCGCGGATTTCGGAAATTGTCCTCTTCCCGCCCGATGATTTTTGTCTTTGGATGCGGCCGGCTCAATTTTTGTCGCCTGCTCCGGCTTTTCCAGGCGACATAAAAGCCGTCTCCGGACAGGATGACGGCTTTCAGGGCAGACAACAGGCAACGATTAATGCGGCAGGACCTTGGATAGAAATTCACGCGTACGCGGGTTTTTCGGCTGACCGAACACCAGTTCCGGCGGGCCCTGCTCGGCGATGCGGCCGTCGTCCATGAACAGGACGCGGTTGGCCACGCGGCGGGCAAAACCCATCTCGTGGGTGACGACCACCATGGTCATCCCCTCCTGGGCCAGTTCCTGCATGACATCCAGCACCTCGCCGATCATCTCGGGGTCGAGTGCCGAAGTCGGTTCGTCGAACAGCATGATGCGCGGGTTCATGGCCAGCGCGCGGGCGATGGCCACGCGCTGCTTCTGGCCGCCGGACAGCTTGATCGGGTAATCCGCGGCCTTTTCGGCCACACCGACGCGTTTCAAAAGGTCCCGGGCGCGCCGGCTGGCCTGCTCGGCCGTCATCAGGCCCAGTGTGACCGGCGCCAGGGTGATGTTCTCCTCGACCGTCAGGTGGGGGAACAGGTTGAAATGCTGGAAGACCATGCCCATTTTCTGGCGGACGAGGTTGATGTTGCAGTCCGGCGCGGTGACCAGGATGCCGTCGATCCAGATTTCGCCGCCGGTCGGCTCGTCGAGCAGGTTCAGGCAGCGCAGGAACGTGCTCTTGCCGGAGCCGGACGGGCCGACTACGACAATCTTCTCGCCTTCCTCGATCTGGGCGTCGATCGACTTGAGCACATGGACCGGGCCAAAATCCTTGACCAGGCCTTTAACGGTTATCACTGCGACGCAGCCTCCTCTCCAGCCGGGCCATCAGGCGGGTCATCCCCACCACGATCACCAGGTAGACCGCCGCGACGACCAGCAAGGGCATCATGGCATCGTAGGTGCGCGAGCGGATCCGGTCCCCGGCCCGGGTCAGGTCGGCGACGGCGATGTAGCCGACCACGGCCGTTTCCTTGAGCAGGGTGATCAGCTCGTTGAACAGCGCCGGCAGGATGTTCTTGACCGCCTGGGGCAGGATGATCTTGCGCATCGTGGTCGCGTAGTTAAGTCCCAGCGAGCGTCCGGCCTCCATCTGGCCGCGGTCGACCGCCATGATGCCCGAGCGGATGATCTCGGCGACATAGGCGCCGCTGTTGATCCCGAAGGCCGCGATCGCGCAGACCACCTTGCTGACCGGCAAGCTGGCGAAGATGACGAAATAGACGAGCAGGAGCTGCACCACCACCGGCGTGCCGCGGATCACGGTCAGGTAGATGTCAGCGAAGCGCGTCAGGAAGAATATGCGCTTGCCGGCGAAATCCAGCACCTTGACCACGGCGATCAGAAGCCCGATCGCGACGCCGAGCAGCGTGGCAAAAAACGTGATGATCAGCGTCTGAGCCAATCCGTCGACCAGCCAGAGCCAGCGGTTCTCCACGATGAAGTTGTTGATAAAATTGGTCCTGACCTTGTCCAGGGCGGTGCTGTTAAGTCCCAGCTGATCCTGGAAGGCAACGATCAGGACAAACAGCGCGAAGACGGTCAGGGCGGCGAAGGATAACGCCACCGTGACCGTCTTCGTGCGGTCCTGTCCGAAGCCTCTGCCTAAGGCCGGTTTCATTTCTTGCTGGTCTTGCGGATCACGACGACCTGGCTGGCGTCGACGTAGGGATCCGAGAAATCGACGTTGACCTTGCGTTCATCGTCGATCGTCATGCCGGCGGCGATGACATCGATCTTGCCGCTGCTCAGGGCGGTGATCAGGCTGTCGAAGGGCATGTCTTCGATCTGCAGCTCCATGTTCAGCTCTTTGGCGATCCGGGCCATGATATCGATGTCGACACCGGCCACTTTGCCATCGGCGATGTACTCGTAGGGGGCGAAGCCCGACTCGGTGCCCATCTTGAGGATGCCGCCGGCCGCGCCGGCGTTCAGGTCAGGCGCGGAGCCCTTGGAGCCTTCATGGGCGGCAAAGGACGCCTCCAGGCTGCCGTCAGCTTTCATCGCCTTGATCACCGTGTTGACGGTGGCCAGCAAGTCAGTATCGCCCTTCTGGACGGCGATGGCATACTGCTCCGGCTCAAAGCCGACATCCAGGTGGGTCAGCTCGGTGTTGGCGTTGACCATCTCAATCGCTGTGTCGCGGTCCATGACGATGCAGTCGATCTTCTTCTGCTTGAGGGCGGTGATGGCATCGACATAGCGGGTGTAGCGCTCAACCGTCTTGGCTGCGACATCGTCGCTGGCGATCGTGTCGCCGGTCGTACCCAGCTGGACGCCGATCACCTTGCCGGCCAGGTCAGCCTGGCTGCTGATAAATACGGTTTCCGCACTGCTGCAGGCGGCCAGGCCCAGGAGCAGGCCCAGGGCCAGCAGCATCGCAGCTGCTTTTCTGATCGTTTTCATGTTGTCTCTCCACTTCTGTTCAAAATGCGGCGTTGGGTTTTGGCAGGACGCGCCCACGCGCGTGACCGCCAGGCCGCACAAGCATATTTATACAACAAAACCGATGATGATTCAATCTCAAACCTGTGCTGATCGTGTCCTGTTGCTGGAGGTCGAATTGCTACTCCATGTTGCTCAGGCCGGGTAAAGCAGCTGAAAACAACTGGAAATGCCAATAAGAATCGATCAAGGACACCATGTATCGCTTGTTTTTGGTCGCAGACTGGAGCTGGCGGACGAGTCAGACTAAGTGAGCCGCTAGACGGATCCAGGTCAAGTTATTTGGATATCGCATCATTCATGAAAGCGAATGGCGCATCTCCCACAAAAGATCTGATTGAACTTTGGAAACGCATCGTTTTCAGTATTGCCGTTTCGAATACAGATGACCATTTTGCAAAATCATGCCTTCTTTCTTTCAGATCAGGGCTGGAGCTTATCGCCTATGTTTGATGTTAATCCGCGTATTGACGGTGATTCTCTATCTCTGAACATGACAGAAAGCGACAGCACGATGTGTTTTGATCTGGCTTTGGAATCATCAGACATGTATGGCATCGATCCGTTTGAGGCACAGCACATGATTGAAGGGATTAAAGCCGCCGTCGACAGCAATTGGATGGCCATCGCAAAAAAGATTGGATTGAGCAGAAATGCCGTTGCCCATATGGAAGCGGCCTCTGATATGAGTCTGAACTCAATTGCACCAGTGGCCTGGCATCATGGCAGGTTGGACGCAATACATTTCCTGGATCTTCACGGTCGCCATGTCATATGACATCTTGCGCGTGATGGCAACGACCGGCATAAGCCGGTTCATCTGCATGACTTTAGTCGCGCGTGTTCTCGGCTGAAGTGTCAATAACCGCGTTCCCCTTCGCTGCGCTTGTGCGTGCCGCACCTTCGCCCAAAGGGGAACGCACCAGATCGGGGCTGGATGGTCCCGGCTCAGAGGGGCCTGCACCCCTTCCGCCGGGCACGCAATCTCTTGTGGGGTAAGATTAGCGGCCACTGTTCAGAATGCGTGCCTTGCGTGTTGCACCGTCCCGTCCTTGATTGGTCCATGCTTTCCCGCTATCGGGCTGCGATCCCTGTGCTGTTCTTTTGCCCTCATGCGAAAACGTTGCGAACCCTCAGCTGCGCAGCCGGGCGCCCGCCTCCGTGTCCAGGCGGGCCAGGATCTCCTGCATCACCGGCGCGATCGCCTCGTCGCTGAGCGTGCGGTCGGACGCGCGGAAGACCAGCGAATAAGCGATCGACTTGGTGCCGGGCGCGACCTGGGGTCCCTCGTAGACGTCAAACAGGCGGACCTGCTCGAGGAGCGGGGCGCCGGCCTCGCGGATGATCGCATCCAGTCTGGCAGCCGTAACCGCACGGTCGACGATCAGGGCCAGGTCGCGCGTGACGGCCGGGTGGCGCGGCAGCGGCTGGTAATGCCGCTCGTCGGTCGCCATGGCGACCAAAAGATCGAGTTTCAAGTCGAGCACGACCAGGCGCGGCGGCGCGACGAAGGCCTGGGCGACGTCCGGGTGGATTTCGCCAAGCTGGCCAAGTTCCGTCTCGCCGGCGATGATGCGGGCGCTCCGATTGGGATGCAGCCAGCCGGCCGTTCCCTCGGCGCTGCAGCGAACCGCCGGGACGCCCAGATGGACCAGCAGTTCCTCGAGGATACCCTTCAAGCGGAAAAACGACGGGCCGGCGGTCCCGTTCTCGCCTTCATCGTACAGGAAGGCAGACAGGTGGCGCTCTTCGTCGGGCAGGTCCGTGACCGGCCAGGTTTTGGGCAGGTAGACGAAGGCCATCTCGAAAATGCGCGCGGCCGCGACCGAGCGGTTCCAGTTGGTTGAGGCGACGGTCAGCAAGGAAGGCAGCATGCTGGTGCGCATGCAGGCATAATCCTCCCCGAGCGGGTTGGTGATCCGGACCTGACGGCGCAGGACATGGTCGGCGGGCAGCTGGAGCTTGTCCATCTGGCGCGGGCTCTCGAAGGCATAGGTGCAGGCTTCGTAAAAGCCGGCGGCCAGCATGAAGTCCTTGATCTTCTCGCGGATGCGCTGGTCGCGGTTCATGCCGCCCAGGGTTGTCTGCTTGCCGGACAGCAGGCTGGGCTGGATGTTGTTGTAGCCGTAGATCCGGGCCGCTTCTTCGGCCAGGTCGGCCTCGCAGAGCAGGTCAGGTCGCCAGCTGGGCGGATGGGCCGTTAGTCCAGCATCCTCGCGCGTGACGGCGATCTCCAGCCGTTTCAGGCAGGTCAGCAGATAGTCCTCGGACAGGTCCGTGCCCAGGATGCGGTTGATGCCGTCCCGGCTAAACGGGATCGCGGCCGGTTCGGGCTTGACCGGCCAGGCGTCGATCAGGCCCGGACAGACGCGGCCGGCCCCGATCGTTTCGATCAGCTCGCAGGCCCGGTCGATCGCGCGCGCGGCGTTGTTCACGTCGAGGCCTTTTTCAAAGCGCGCAGACGCTTCCGTACGAAGCCCGACCCGCTGAGCCGCCCGCCGGACCGCCAGTGGGTTGAAGGTGGCCGATTCCAGCAGCACGGACGTGGTCGTTGATGTCACTTCGGAGTTCTCGGCGCCCATCACGCCGGCCAGGGCAACCGCCCGGTCCCGGTCGGCAATGACCAGCATCGCGTCGTCGAGCGTACGGTCGGCGCTGTCCAGCGTGCGCATCACCTCACCCGGACGGGCCCGGCGTACGATGATGCTGCGCCCGGCCAGCTGCTCGAGGTCAAAGGCGTGCATCGGCTGGCCCAGCTCGAGCATGACGTAGTTGGTGATGTCGACCAGGTTGTTGATCGGGCGCAGCCCGGCGCCGCGCAGGCGGCGGCGCAGCCAGTCCGGCGACGGGCCGATCTGCACGTCGCGCACGACACGGCCGCAGTAGCGGTAGCAAAAGTCCGGCGCCTCGATGCGGATCGTCGCCTGATCGGCGGCCGGTTCCGGGTGCTCCGCCCTGACGGCGGGGCGGACCGGTGTGAAGGGCAAATCCAAGGTGACGGCCGCCTCGCGGCCCAGCCCCTCGACCGAAAAGCAGTCGACCCGGTTGGACGTGATCTCGAAATCGAGCACGACGTCGTCGAGGTGGAGCAGCGCGCGGATGTCCTGGCCGGGTTCGGTTTCCGGCGGCAGGATGTAGATGCCGTCGGCCGCGGCGTCGGGAAAGTCATTGGCCGTGAAGCCCAGTTCCTGGATGGAGCAGAGCATCCCGTCAGACAATTGCCCGCGCAGCTGTCCGGAGCGGATCACGCTGCCGTCCGCCAGCACAGCTCCGTCGACGGCGACCGGGACGGCAGCCCCGGCGAACACGTTCGCCGCGCCGGTGACGATTTGAATTGTCCGCGTCCCGATGTCGACCTGGCAGAGGACCAGGCGGTCGGCATCCGGATGCGAGACGACGGACTCGATCCGGCCGGTGACCACGCCGGACACCCGTTCGCCGACCCGGGTGACGTTCTCGACCTTGGAGCCGCTCATCGTCATGGCGTCGGCCACGGCCTTGGCGTCAGATTTCAGCGGCGTGAATGCCCGGAGCCATTCAAGGGTTGTTTTCATTGTGTTAGCCTCCTCATGCGAAAAGCCCGGCCGCGTCAGCGGAACTGGCTGAGAAAACGGATGTCGTTCTCGTAAAAGGTGCGGATGTCGTCAATGCCGTAACGGCCCATGGCCGTCCGTTCGACCCCGATGCCAAAGGCGAATCCGGAATAGCGGCGCGAGTCGATGCCGCAGTTCTCGAGTACTTCCGGGTGCACCATACCGGCGCCAAGAACTTCGATCCAGCCCTCTCCTTTGCAGGTGCGGCAGCCTTCGCCGCCGCAGGTCCAGCAGGAGATGTCGACCTCGCAGCTCGGTTCAGTGAACGGAAAGTGGTGCGGGCGCAGCCGGATGCGCGTCTGCTCGCCGAACAGCTTCTTGGCGAACAGCTGCAGCGAGCCGACCAGATCGCCCATCGTGACATGCTCGTCGACGACCAGCCCCTCGACTTGGTGGAAGACCGGCGAATGGGTGGCGTCCAGGGCATCGGAGCGGTAGACCTTGCCCGGGCAGACGACCTTGATCGGGGGCTGTTGGCGCTGCATGACCCGGATCTGCACCGGAGAGGTCTGGGTACGCAGCAGGATGTTCGGCGTGATATAGAAGGTGTCCTGGGTGTCCCGGGCGGGATGGCCTTCCGGCAATCGCAGCAGCTCGAAGTTGTTGCGGTCGTATTCCACCTCGGGCCCCTCGGCGATCGCATAACCAAGGCCGCTGAACACGGCGCAGATCTCGTCGATCACGAGAGTCAGCGGATGGCGTCCGCCAACGCTGAAGGGCAATCCGGGCCGGGTGACGTCGATCGTCTCCGCTTCCAGCCGCGCGATCTGTTCCCGGGCGGCGATCGCGCCGGACGCCGCTTCCAGGGCCTGTTCCAGGGCCTGGCGGATCTCATTGGCCAGCTGGCCGGCCGCCGGCCGTTCGGCCGGAGACAAGGCCCCCATGCCGCGCAAGATGGCGGTCAAATGCCCCTTCTTGCCCATGAAGCGGACACGCAGGGCTTCCAGATCCTGGCTTGACGTGGCCGTCTGCAGCTGCGCGTCGAACTGCTCCCTCAGCTGGAGCAACTGGTCTTTGAGCTGGCTCATATGGCTCTCCTCCCTCTTGCCGGCGCTTGCGCCGGATAAAAAAAGCCGCCCCGATCACGGGACGGACATCAGATCCGCGGTACCACCCGAATTCCGCAGCTGCCTGCGGCACTCCTGTGCGTCGTTAACGGCGACAACCGTCCTGACCTACCCGCTCGAAACGCTCAGCCAGGCCGCTCCGGAGTGAACTTCAGCACGATCCGATCCGGGTGAGCTTTCAGCCTATCGGCTCCTCCCTCTCTGCTGATCTTCCCCTGCTTACTCTCTCCATCTTGGCGTTATCTGCTATAATAGCACCAGGCTTAGCGTCTGTAAAGCGCGCCCGGCCAATCTAGGCCGTTTGCCGGATGGAGGCACCCCTGATTTGACCCGGATTCGAACCGCTCCGCCCTTGCTGATCGCGTGTCTTTGCGCCTGTATCGCTGTATCTTGCCTGCTGACCGCCTGTACATCCGGCCGCTGGCCGGCTGAACCCGTCCCGGTCAGCCTGGCCGATAACCCCGACGCTTACCAGGCGGCGGCCGCCCCGCTGGCCTGGCAAGGCAATCTCCATAACCAGAATTTTGTCATCTTCGGGCAGGACAACCTGTTTTTGCCGGAACGAAACGGCACGGTCGCCCGGCTGGACGACCAGCTGCGCCTGTTTCCGGTCGACCCGTCGTCCGGCTGCCAGTTCGCCTGGGCGGACGGCTGGCTCTTCTATACATCCGGGTCCCAGAACAGCACGGTACGCAAGGTGCAATCCGACGGCAGCAACGGGGTCCGGATCGCCAATCTGCCCTACCAGTACCTGGTCGCCGACCGCGGGAACTTGTTCGCGATTTTAACCTCGACAGGCCAGGTGATGCGTTTCAGGCAGGACGGCACCGACCGGACCGTGCTCTTTGACGGGTTTGCCACCGAACTGCAGTACGACGGGAGCCGGCTTTATGTCTGCGGGGCCAATGACCAGACCGGCCTGGTGCGGATCGATCCGGATAGCGGCAGCTCGGAAATCCTGCTCCAGAGGCGGGTCGTCAGCCTCAACGTGGTCGGCGACACGCTCTATTTTGCCGATCCGGACGACAACCACCGGGTCTATGCCTGGTCCGGTGAGGACCGGCACGACCGCTGCCTGTGCGACTTGTCCCTGACGCGTCCCTTCATCGTCTACGCCAACTGGCTCTATTATGTGGATACAGATAACCAGGGGCGCCTGATGCGGCTGCCCCTCTCCGACACCGCCGCGGACCTGGAACAGGCCGTGCTGGTGGTCGACGATGCAGTGGCGTCGTTTGTCGTGCTGCCCGACGCCGTCTACTACCGCCGGCCGGAAGACAACGGCGTCTTCCGGGTTCCGCTCGATGGCGGCCGCCCGCAGAAAATCACCTGATCGCCGTTCTTCCTGCTACGGGAAAAACGGATTCGAGCCAACTTCCCTTGCCAGGCCCGTCGCCGGCCCGTGGCCAGGATAGACAGCCAGGTCATGCGTTTCATCCAACCCGAGCCGTTCGGCTTGTCCGGCCAGGAAGCGAAGCGAATGGTCCAAAGCTGACGCCTCGCCGCCCAGATCGGTGCGGCCGACCGAACCGGCGAACAGCGTGTCGCCGCTGAACAAGGCGGTTGGCTTTCCCTCTTCTTCAAGCAAAAAACAGCAGCTGCCGGCGGTATGGCCCGGCGTGTGCCAGACCGTCAGGCGGTGCGCCGCGTCGAGCTCGATGGTTTGGCCGTCGACAAGCGCCGCTTCGGCCGGCGCGAACGTCCGGGCGCTGCTGATCACGGCGGAAAGGTTGCGCCCGGGATCGGTCAGGCAAGCGCGGTCCGCGGCATGGATGGCTAAAGGCGCGCCGCTCAGAACCCGCCAGGCGTCGGCCTGGTAGATATGGTCGATATGCCCGTGGGTCAGGATAATGCGCGACAGCGTCAGCTCACGCTGGCGCAGCGCCTCGAGGATCATGTCGGCATCCTCGCCGGGATCAATCACCCAGGCTTCGGGCAAGCCGTGAGTCCAGAGCACGGCGCAGTTGACTTCAAACGCGCCCACGGTAATCAGCAAGTATTCCATTCGCAAAACCTTCACGGGAGAGGACGGTTGCCGGCATCGAGACAGACCACCCGCGGCCGGTGCGTGGCGGCTTCGGCCTCGGTCAACTCGCACCAGCTCATCACGATCAGGCGGTCGCCCACCTTGCCCTTGTGCGCCGCTGCGCCATTCAGGCAGACCTCACCGCTGCCGGCCTTGGCGGCAATCGCGTAGGTCTCGAACCGCTCGCCGTTGGCCAGGTTCGCCACGAGGATCTTCTCGAAGTTGCGCATACCGGCCGCGGCCAGCAGCGTTTCATCCACCAGCAGGCTCCCCTGGTACTCGAGATCCACGCGCGTGACGCGCAGATGGTGCAGCTTGGACTTCAGCATGGTAATCGTCATGGGACTCTCCTGACCTTCATGATGCAGACCCCTCTCCCGAGGACGGCGGCTTGCGCCGCAGCTCGAGACGGGGTTCGGTACCATTGAGCAGCCGCCTGATATTGGAGTGATGGCGCACGATGACCAGCAGGGCCAGCAGCGACATTACCGCAGGCAGAAGCGGACCCTCGGCGGGGCGGAAGGGCGGGAACCAGATGGCCACGCCGAGCACGGCGGCGGCGAGGATCGAGGCCAGCGAGACTATACGGCCGGCGAGGAAAATGACAAACCACACTGCCAGCGCAAGACCGGCAGCAGCAGGTGCCAAGCCTATGAGCATGCAGACCGAGG
>ENA-UOUL01002141-UOUL01002141.1-bioreactor-metagenome-genome-assembly--contig:-NODE-2141-length-24207-cov-6.015831_pt1 | contig 24207 bp, 16 predicted proteins | sample MGYA00249838_ERZ747220 | MGnify/ENA primary metagenome ERZ747220 (study PRJEB28778, sample SAMN05720191) | bioreactor metagenome | isolation source: Anaerobic biogas reactor | place: USA:Washington...
CGCGGCAAGGACGTAGTTGTTCCCAAGGGTAGTACGCGCCTGCAAGGCTGGGACCAGATTACCGTCCTGGCGCATGCCAAGGATGAACCGGCGGTTCGCGCCGCGCTATTGGCCGGGCAAGACGGCCAAGGAGCCGCCGATGGCAACTGACAAGCGCGACGAGCTCATGACTTCAAGTTGCATGAGCACTGCTTGAAGCTGCGCTTCAGGCAGTGGCACACGTTGGGCTTCCAGCCCAGGCGGCGCGCAATTCGCTGACTGGGACGCTGTGGCCACCCACGCTCAGCAGGTCGTCGCGCCTGACCATTCCCAAATCCAGAATCCGCACTCCGTGCCGCGACATCAGCGCGCCCAGCTTCCCCGCATCCGCCGTTTCGATCACATACCCGGCGCACATTCCCGCAAAGGGCAACATGTTCGCCTTGCTCTCACTGGCGCTTCGGGCTCGCATTGGACTGAGCGCCTCATCGGGAATCCCTACCCCACGCCCGCCCGCGAACGCCATCTCGGCCACCGCCGTCAGCCATCCACCGTCGCTGCAGTCGTGGCACGCCGCGACCAGCCCCTCCGCAATCGCATCTGCGACAGCCACATGAATGCCGGCCGCCTCAGCCGGATCGAATCCGACCTGCGGAACTCCACCGACCAGGAACAGCTCGTTGCCGGACGCCTTCAGATCGCTCGTGACACAGCGCGTCACGTCCGAAACGATGCTGATGGCGCTGATCAGCAGCGTGCCCGGAATGGCCAGACGCCCCGTCTGCCGAATGCGATGCTCCAACTCAGGCAAAATGCCCCTGAGCCGCACCGCGTCGCGATCATCGCCTTCCGACATCCCGCGCAACAGCGCCAACAAAGGCTCCACGTCCGCCGCATCCAGCGCAAACTCGTTGTTCAGCGAATCCTTGCCCGAAATGAACGGCACACCGTACGCGACCGCCACGTCATAGCACGCCTGGCACGCCCGCACCAGGCCGCCAAGCTGCTGCGGATCATCCGCCCGCCCCCAGCAGAAATTGTCCAGCACCGCCGTCTGCCGCGGATCGCCTCCCACCGCCACCACGTTCCGCACCGCCTCGTCTATGCCGGCCGCGGCCATCCAGTATGGATCAACGTCGCTCAGCTCCAACGCCAACCCGCAACCCAGCGCGATTCCCCGCCGCGAACCCGCCACCGGCCTCAGAACCGCCGCATCGCCCGGCCCCTGCCCCGGCCCCACCAGCGGCTTAATGACTGACCCGCCCTGAACCTCGTGATCGTATTGCCGAATCACCCATTCCTTGGCCGCGACGTCCGGCCGCGCCAGCTCGCGCAGCAGCATCCGGCCCAGATCATCGCAGGCGCCAGCCGAGTTTTCACCGCGCTCCGGCGCGGGCCCGGATTGGGAGGGCTCGGATTGCGACTGTGGCGGGTGCCATTCCACAACCGCGCTGCGTTTCGGCACGCCGCGGTGCAGAAACTCCATTTCCAGGTCGCCGACGATCTTTCCTTCGTAGTGGACGACCAGCCGCGGCGCCCCGCCGTAGCCTTCCGAGCCGAAAACGCCGATGACGCTCGCCTCCACCTCCTCCTCGCGCATGATTTCGAGAAAACGCTCCAAGTGCTCCGGCGGCACCGCCAGAACCATGCGTTCCTGCGCTTCGCTGATCCAGATTTCGTCATAGCGCAGTCCCGCGTACTTCAGCGGCACCTTGTCCAGGTGAACCGTCGCCCCGACGTGCTCGGCCATCTCGCCAACAGCGCTGCTCAGCCCGCCCGCGCCGCAATCCGTAATCGCGCTGTACAAGCAGCCGCGCGCGTCATCGCGCGCTCGCAGAACCGCGTCCAGAAAGCGCTTCTCCGTGATCGCGTTTCCGATTTGCACCGCGTGCGAGAATTCGTCCGCGTGCGTGTCCGTCAGCTCGGCCGACGAGAACGTCGCACCATGAATCCCATCGCGTCCCGTCCGCCCGCCAATCAGCACGATGTGATCGCCGGGCCGCGCGGCTTTCTCGATTTTGTCGCGCGGAATCAACCCCACGCAGCCGCAGTACACCAGCGGGTTCCCAAGGTAACGCGGATCGAAGTTGATCGCCCCATTGACCGTCGGGATGCCCATGCGGTTGCCGTAGTCGGCCACGCCTTTGACGATCCCGCGCAAAATCCGGCGCGGATGCAGAACGCCTTTCGGCAGCTTGTCGGCCGGCCAGTTGGAAGGGGCAACACAGAATACATCAGTATTAGCGATCGGGCGGGCGCCGAGCCCGCAGCCGATTACATCTCTAATCACTCCGCCAATTCCGGTGGCCGCCCCGCCGTAGGGTTCGATCGCCGACGGGTGATTGTGCGTCTCGACCTTGAACGCTACGCCATGCTGCTCGTCGAATCCAATGATCCCGGCGTTGTCTTTGAAGACGGACAGGCACTCCGGACCGCGCCCGGCTTCCATCAATTCTGCGGTAGCGCGCCCGATCGTGTCCTTCAGCAGGTTTTCGTAACGGCGTTCGAAGGAGGCAGCGCCGGGTCGGCGCGTTGCGGCGTCGTTCGCCGGCATGGGTTCGCCGCGATATACGATCTCGCTCTTGAGCGTCTTGTGGACGCAGTGCTCCGACCACGTCTGTGCCAACGTTTCCAGCTCCAGGTCGCTCGGATCCCGCCCCAGCGGCCGGTAGTGCGCCTGAATCGCCTTCATCTCCTCGCGCGAGAGGAACAAATGTCCGCTGCGCGACAGCTCATCCAAACCCGCGTCGTCCAACTCGCGGATCGGCACCCGCCGCAGAACGAATTCGAAGACCGGCGGCCGCGGTGCCGGCTTCACCCCCGCCGTTCCGATAACCACCTCCTCGATGCAGTCGTTCGCCAGCACACGCCCCGCCGCCGACCGCAGCTCGCCCTCCGTCATCTCACCGAAGAGAACGTACCGCCACGCCGTCCGGACGGCCTGCACCCCGACCCCCTCCGCGCGCAGCTCCGCCAGCGTGCTCTCGGCAACCGGATCCATCACCCCGGGCCGCCGATGAACCTCGACCGTCCGTGCGTTAGCCGGCGGCACGGCCGACTCGCCCTCGCGACGAACCGAGAATTCCTCGGTCACCGGGTCTATCAGCAGCTCGACGACCCGCTCGATATCTCGCGTTCCCAGCTCGCCGTCCAAAAAGAACAGCCGCTCCGCGTAGCCGCGCTCCACGGCCAACCCGGCCTCACGTAGTCTGAAGATCAGGCTTCGATCGGACGCGGGGCGACCATCAACCGGTCGCGGTCGGACTTCGATGCAATAGACAGTCATAAGGATGGAGATTGTCGCACAGCCGCCGGAGTTAGTCTATCCAGTCCGGACGCTGGAACTTCTCTGCCAGCCATTCGTTGCGGATCTGGACGGCCCGCGCCAGTAAACGATGGACGTTGCCGTCCTCGTGGCGCTCCAGCCAGGTGTCCAACTGTTTCAGGTCGTCGACGAGCTGGCTGATGGCCACGCGGACCTGTTCGCGGTTGGAGGTCAGGATGTCCTGCCACAAATCGGGATCCCGCGACGCGATATGGGTCATCTGGATCAACCCTGGCGCGGCCACGTGCAGCCCCTCCTGCCGCGCGGCCAGGAGCAGGGTCAGGGCCGAAACCACGTGCGGCAAATGGCTTACGCGAGCTATGGTTTCGTCATGCGCCGCGGGCGACATTTCGGTCACGTGCGCCCCGGTTAGCTCCCACATTGAGCGAACGCACTGCACGGCTTCAGGCGCAGTCGCCGAAACGGGCGTCAGTATCACGGTTTTGCCGTGAAACAGGTCCGCGCGGGCGAAAGACACGCCGCGCTGGTTGAACCCGGTCATCGGATGGGCCCCGACGAAACGACAAGGGTGGCTCAGCGTGGAGCCGGCGGCGTTTACGACTGGGACCTTCACGCTGCCAACGTCAGTAACGATGGCGGCTTCGTCCAGGATCGGGGCAAGCTGCCGCAGCATACCCGGCATGACCGAAAGCGGCGTCGCCAGGCAGAACAGCCCAATGTCTTTGGGCAGATCCGTCGGCCGGGTCGCGCCGGAGTGCACCGCGCCGGTCTCGATCGCGGCCTCCAGATCGCTTGGATCGCGAGCCAAGGCAAGAAGCTTCCCCTCGAACCCGGCCGCCTGTAGCGCCAAGCCGAGCGATCCGCCCATGAGCCCCGGGCCGACGATGCAAACGCGTTCTATCTCTTTGATTTCCAGGAGCTTACGACCTATTCAGGACCTGAGGCAAACCATCAAATCTTTAGCAACGCCTAAAAATACGCTTGCATTTGGCGCTCCATAGCAGGTAGTATTCCCGTCCAACAGGACGCAGAAGATGCGTTCGAAAAGGCGCGGTTAGCAATCAGGTAGATATGAGCACGCAGCCGAGTACCAAGAACGGGCCCCAGCCTTACCTACTCGATTTCGAACGACCCATAAACGTCATCGAACAGGAACTGCTGCGCCTCGAGGCCGCCGCAGCCGACGGGGGGAGTGATTTCTCAGCCATTGAGAAAAAACGCGCAGAACTCAACGAAGCACTTCGCCAGGTCTATGGCAAGCTGACAGCCTGGGATCACGTGCTGGTTTCGCGCCATCCGCGCCGCCCGCTGCTTCGCGATTACCTGCGCCTGATCACCGAAGACTTCTACGAGCTGCACGGCGACAAGGTCTACGGCGATGACCGGGCCATGGTTTGCGGGTTTGCCCGAATCGCCCGGCAGCGCGTGATGATTATCGGCCATCAGAAAGGCCGCGACACACGCGAGAAGATCGAGGCCAATTTCGGCTGTGCCCACCCGGAGGGATACCGGAAGGCTCTCAAGAAAATGCAGTTGGCGGCGAAGTTCAAGGTGCCGATCGTCTGCTTGATCGACACGCCGGGCGCCTATCCGGGCATTGGTGCTGAGGAACGGGGCATCGCGCACGCGATCGCCGTAAACCTGATGGAGCTATCACGCCTGCCGGTCCCGATGGTTGCCGCCGTAATTGGCGAGGGCGGCAGCGGCGGCGCTTTGGGCATCGCCGTAGCCGACCAGGTGGCCGTGATGGAGTACGCGTACTACTCCGTCATCAGTCCCGAGGGCTGTGCCGCAATCCTATGGAAGACCGGCGAGCAGGCGCCTCGGGCGGCCGAAGCCTTGCGGCTTACTCCCGGCCACCTGAAGGAATTGGGCTTGATCGACGCGGTCATCCCCGAACCGCTCGGAGCGGCCCACCGCGACCCGGTCGGTGCGGCCCGCAACCTGGAGGCCTGGATCATCCAGGCCCTGCGCGAAGTACGCCGCCCCCGTATCGAAACCCTCCTCCGCAGACGCTACGAGCGACTGCGAAAGCTGGGTTCAGCTTTTACGACCAAAAGCGGTATGGAGGCCAAGACTGTGCGGTCGCGCGGCCGGCGCCTGGGTGCGTCTCGCCACGTGGCGGCTCTGGACTCGCCGTCTTAACCGGGCCGAACTGGGACGGCGAACCGAATTTAGGCTCGCTCCAGATCAAAATACCTGCGACACGCGGCAGGTTTTTGTATATAATTTGGTCAAAAGGCCTTCCCAGGTGGGCGGGAAGTCGTAAAGACCATTAGGCGGAGGTAGCCGAGTTGCCCAGGTTTTTGCATCTGGGTGACTTGGGTGTTGGTAGATAGATAGTTTGAGAAACGTTTCGACGCTGTGCGGCGGTTCGAGCCGGATGTCGCTTGGGTGCATGCTGGTCGCCAATGACCGAACCCGCGGCAAACGGCTCGGATAAGACCGGCCGAATTCAACGGCCACGGGGCGCCGCGAAAAGAGGTTGTGTTTTACTAGCGAATCTTGCTACAATCGACTTTTTGGCTTGCTTGTGCGGAAATAAGGATGGCATCTGAAGAGACTATGAATCGTTCGGGAACGTGCGAGGCGCTGGTTCAAGCCGCCGATCTGCACGTGTTTTTGTACGATCGACCCCTGCACCCGGAGCTGTTTCGCCATTATCGCGATTTTCGGGTGGCCCAGGGCCGCTATTATGCGGACGTTTGGATCGTTGGGTTGAACCACGTCGTCACCGTCACCTCCGGTCAGCGCTCCATGACCGAGCTGCTCGCCTGCGAGAGCGACGTGCTGCCGGCCCGCGGCCTGGTGGCGCGCTTCCGCCTCAAGGGCGAACGCGACCAGGAAAAGCATCTGCCGGACGGCTGGCTGCACATGATCAGCACACAGGTTGAAACCATGGACGAGCCGCTTTACAAGTCTGTACATAACGACTTGTTGCGGCACGCCTGCAAGCGCGGCTGGTTCCATGCTTACGAGGAGTGGGCCGACGGCGACCTGGTCCCGTTCTCGTACATCGACCACGAGGAGCGCGACGCGGAGTTCCACATTCACGCGTTCCACGCTTTCCCGCACGAGCGCACGCTGATTAAGACACAGTCGATTTTCGAGATGCCGCCGGCCTAAGCCGTTACGGCGTATTCTCAGCGACCATGCCCGGAAGGCCGGCCCCGTGCGCACCGCCGGAGCCAGACGCGCGGAAAAGAGCCGCGCCGCCTGCCGGGGATGGTCGCGCTGTTTAGCCCCAGCGCGCCGCCCGCGCCAGTGTCCGCCGCACGTGGCGAGGTGGGCGACCCGCGAAGTAGACGGAATCGATGAAGGCGCGAGCGACAATGCCGAGCGAGAGGGACATGGTTCACGTAATCGGGGCGCGCGAGCATAACTTGCGCTCCGTCAGCCTCGACCTGCCCAAGAACCGGCTCATCTGTTTCACCGGCGTGTCTGGCTCGGGTAAAAGCAGTCTCGCGTTCGACACGCTCTACGCCGAGGGACAGCGCCGCTACGTCGAATCCCTCAGCTCCTACGCCCGCCAGTTCATGGGCGAGCTGCCCAAGCCGGACGTCGACCAGATCACCGGCCTGGCGCCGTCGATCTCCATCCAGCAGAAGACCAGCGGCTGGAACCCGCGCAGCACCGTCGGCACCATCACCCAGGTTCACGATTACATTCGCGTCCTCATGGCCCGCGCCGGCACCGCCCATTGCACCAACTGCGGGCGGCCGATCACTGCCCAAACCCGCGAGCAACTGCTGGCACGCATCCTGGAGCTGCCCGAGGGCACGCGCTTCATGCTCCTGGCCCCGAAAGTCCGCGCTCAAAAAGGCGAGCACAAGGACCTGTTCGCCGAGCTGATTCAGCAAGGCTTCGTGCGCGCCCGCGTCGACGGCGAGGTGATCGACCTCTCGAATCCGCCGCCGCTCGATCGCTACCGCCGCCACGATATCGAGGTCGTCGTCGATCGCCTGGTAATGCGGCCCAACCTCCGCCCGCGCCTGGCCGAAGCGCTGGATACCGCACTCGAAGCCGGAGGCGGCATCGCGATTCTCGCCACCCTGCACGAAGACGAGGGTCAGCCCGAAGGCGTAGGGCAGCCGGCGCCGGCCGGACGCGCCCGGCTGGCGCACATGCGCTCCCGCAAGCAGACCGCCAATGACGTCCTGCTCTCCTCCGCTTACGCCTGCACGCACTGCAACCTCGGCTTCGAGCCGCCGAACCCGCAAATGTTCAGCTTCAACAGCCCGCAGGGCATGTGCCCCCATTGCGACGGCCTCGGCACGCGCTTCGATTTCGATCCCGAGCTGCTCATCCCCGACCCCTCGCTCAGCTTTCTCGCCCCGTGCGTGGCCGCCTTCCGCCACGAGCCCGGCCGCTGGCGCCGCCATATTTATGAGGGCGTCGCCCGGCACCTGGGCTTCGACCTGCGCACGCCCTGGCGCGATCTGCCGCCCGCCGCCCGAAACGCACTACTCTTCGGCACCGGCAATACGCACATCACGTACGAATGGCGCGGCCGCTACGGAACGTGGAAGCACGGCGGCCCGTTCGAAGGCGTACTGGCGGAGCTGCACGCCCGCCACAAAAAGGCGACCTCGCCGCTGGCGCGCCGCTTCTATGAACAGTTCATGCGGCAAGGCGTCTGCCCGCGCTGCCACGGGGCGCGCCTGAACCCGCAGGCCCTGGCCGTACGCTTGACGGCTCGCCCCTCCGACGCGCGCAAGCCGATCGAATTCAACATCAACGAAATCTGCCAGCTACCGATCCGCAAAGCGCTGGAATTCTTCTCCACGCTGGTTCTCGACGACGTCCGCCGCCTGATAGCGGCCGAACCGCTAAAAGAAATCTCCGCCCGCCTCCAATTTCTGCTCGACGTCGGTCTGGACTACCTCACGCTCGACCGCGCCGCTCCGACGCTGTCCGGCGGCGAGTCACAGCGCATCCGCCTGGCCAGTCAGATCGGCTGCGGGCTGGTCGGCGTGCTCTACGTCCTGGACGAACCGAGCATCGGCCTGCACCCGCGCGACAACCGCCGGCTGCTGGATTCACTGAAGCGCCTGCGTGACCTCGGCAACACGGTGATCGTCGTCGAGCACGACCGTGACACCATGCTGGCGGCCGACCGCATTGTCGACTTCGGGCCCGGCCCCGGCGTCCGCGGCGGCCATGTCGTCGCCCAAGGCACGCTCGACGATCTGATGGCCGCCCCAGACTCCCTGACAGGCGCCTACCTCAGCGGCCGACAGACCATAGCGGTCCCCCAATCCCGCCGCCCCATCAAGCGTAATCACAGCGCAAAGCAGAGCCGGCCCGTGCCGGGCCGTAAATCCGCCAAACAGAAATAATCCGCTGTGCAGTTCCGCCAGGCGAGCTGGCGCAGTCAGCCGCCGCGACAGACAAGTCCCGCAGGGGATCGAGCGCGTACTGCCGGGTGCCACGCCCAAGCGCCAAGCGCCGGGTGCCATGCCCAAGCGCCAAGCGCGGGCATGCCGCCGGGTACCACGCCCAAGCGCCAAGCGCGGGCATGCCGGGTGCCACGCCCAAGCGCCAAGCGCGGGCATGCCGCCGGGTGCCATGCCCAAGCGCCAAGCGCGGGCATGCCGCCGGGTACCATGCCCAAGCGCCAAGCGCGGGCATGCCGCCGGGTGCCATGCCCAAGCGCCAAGCGCGGGCATGCCGCCGGCCCGCGGCGTCACCCTGCTTAGAAAGTAGTAACCTTTGACTTCCGTATTCCACTGATCTAGAATGCCTAGGTATATTGCGCCACGGCGAGGCGCAAAGGAAGTGCTGGCTCAATACAAAGGTACACGCTGTGCATCGCCCTGATTCAGAAAGCCTGCCTCTCACAAATACGTTCTCGGCGCCTTACCTTTGTATCCGCGCGGCTGGACGCGGTTATCGGCACATTATCAAAACCCGGTGCAAATACACTGATCACCTTGAGCGCCTTTGCCTGGCGCCTACGCGGAGGCCGTTTTTATCGGCCAACACTGATCATCTTCCCATGACCGTGATCACCTTCGAGCCCCACCGCATCGCATTTTTTTATGAGACCGCAAGTGCCCCACGTATATTGGACGCCGCGCCCCTCTAAACGACGCAAAACCAAGCCCAGCGGCGCCATCCTGCAGCACCGCCTATCGCACACCCGCCAATCAGCCGATACCAAAACGCGCAACATGGTTTAGGCGGGTGAACTATGGCAGTGACTATGATCTGCCCTAATCTGAAGTGCCAACGAACCGTCGTAGCGCCAGACTCCACGCGCGGCAAAATTGTCCGCTGCGCCCACTGCCATCAACCTTTTATGGTCCCCGTCAAAAGTGTCGAGCCGGTGACCGAACCCCCAGAACCGGCCGCCAAAGAGGGCAAAAAGTAAACCCGGCCAACACCGGGAATACGCATTGGCCGGAGCCCGAATGCAAACCCCAGCCGCACCAGCTTCGCGAGCCGGTTCTGGAACACACAACCTCCCCCGAACCAGCCTTTCGCGCGTCAACGGCCTCGCGGCCCAGTTCGCCGCAGAGCCGGAAATGATTCTGGCTTACCTTGAGCCCCTGGCGCCCGACTCGCCCGAGCTCCCGGTTATCTGCGCCGCGGCGGACAAGGCCGTGCAGGCGCGACCGGATTACGCGGACCTGCAATACTTCGCCGCTTACGCCGCCTTCCGGGCCGGCAACCTGCCCCGCGCGCGCGAGCTGGTCGATTGCGCCACCCGTTTAAATCCACAATACAAAGCGGCCCTGATCCTGGCCGGCCGCATCTGCCTGCAACAGAACGAACATGCAGCCGCCCTGACCAACCTGCAGCAAGCCCTCGCCGCGGGCGCAGACTACCCCGATGTCTACGTCCTGCTCGGCGATGCCTGGCGAGCGCGCGGCGACTTGGTTCGGGCGGCCAAGGCTTATCGCCAGGCGCTGTGTAAGAATCACAGGCTGACCGAAGCACGCCGCAAGCTGGGGGCGATATCTGCCGGGCGAAACGGGGGACCGGTATGAGTTACCTGCTCGAAACGCTGGGACGCGGACTGCTGGTCGAACTGCTTTCCGCGTTCGAGAACCAGTTGCCGGGTTTCAGCGAAGAACCCGAGCCGCTGCGCGACCGGCTGGCGGCCTCGCCCAACTCGGCGGACTTGGCGGTGCGCTTCGGCGTCTCCTGCCTGCGCCGGCGGCGCCTGGCCGAGGCGCGGCAGGCCTTCGAAAGCGCCCTCGAGCTTCCACCGCCCTCGGCTCAGCCTGCGCTTGGCTTGGCCTGCGTTTATGACGAACTCGGCCAACTGGACCAGGTGCTGCGCTATCTGGCCATCGCCGCCGGTCACGACCCCAACGACCCGGCCATCGCCTTCGCCGTCGCCTTCAGCCAGGAGCGCCGCGGCGACACCGACGCGGCCGTCGCCAGTTACAAGCGCGCCCTGGAACTCTGCCCGCGCCTGCGCAACGCCTGGGAGCGCCTGGCGGCCATCGCAATTATGCGCGGCCACTGGCGCGAGGCGACCGCCTGCTACGAGAAACTGGCCAAGCTCGAACCTGGCGACCTCGACATCCTGCTCACGCTGGCGACGCTCTGCCTCCAGACCGGGCGCACCGCGGATGCCACCGAGCGCTACCAGCAGGCTCTGGTCATCGAGCCGGACTTTTCGGACGAGCCGCTGGCCGAGACTGAAGACTTGCTGGCCGAGGGCCGGCTGCAAGAGGCGATCGAGACCCTGGAGGCGCTGGTCGAGCGATACCCGCACGCGGCCCCGTTCCGCGTACACCTGGGCGACCTCTACGCCAAGGCCGATCGCGGGGCCGACGCCATTGAGCAATACCGCCTCGCACTGGAAAACCAGCCCGGCCTGCTAGAAGCTACGGTGAAGCTGGGCACGCAGCACCTGCGACTCGAACGCTACGTCGACGCCGCACAGACTTTCAACCGCGCGGTCGAGCTGAACGACCGCCTGATGCTGGCCTTCGTCGGCCTGGGCGTCTCGCAGCACGCCAGCGGCAGCGAGCGCGAGGCGCTGGCCACATTCGATCTGGCGGCCAGCCTCGAACCGAGCACCACGCTGCTCTTCGCGGAAAGCGCGCGGCTGCACTTGAAGGCCGAGCGTTCGGGCGCAACCGGTGGGTTGCCGGAATCCTTCGATCTGGACGATCAAGAGCGAGCCGGCGCCGGAGACCAGGCAGACGAGCAACTACTGCAAGTGGCCGTACAGCGGCACCGCCAGGCCCTGCTTCGCAATCCGCAACACGCGGATTTGCACTACCGCTATGGGCTGCTACTGCGTCAAATGGGCGACTACGACGAAGCCATCCGCGCCTTCCGCAACGCGGTGCGCATCAACCCCAACTACGCCAAGGCCCTGGTCAAACTGGGCATCCTGCTGAAGGAGACCGGGCAGACGGATGAAGCGGTGGAGGTCTTCCGCCGCGCGCTGGCGCTGAACAAGGAATACGTCGACGTCCACTACCAACTCGGACTGCTATTCGCGCAGCGCAACCGCTTTGAGCTGGCAGTTGAGGAATTCGAGCAGGCCGTTGCCGGCAACGGTCAGAACCTGGCATTCCAGGCCCAGCTCGCCCTGGCGCTACAGAACATAGGCATGCTCGACCGGGCGGCGGCCACGTGGCGCTCAATCTGCGAGCTGTCCACGATCGCCGGCGAACCGGACAAGATGCTCGAGCACCGCACGCGCATCCTGCGCCAAGTCAATAACCGCGAGTAGTCAGGCTGTCAGGGGTTAAGACTTTTGGGCTATTAGTCTCAGCCGCCGGTCAGCAGTTCCACGAATGCGTCGATATCAAACACATTCACCACGCGGTCATAGTTGCAGTCCGCATTCAAGTGATAGCATTCCGGGTATGCCTCGGCATATCCCGCCGGATCCGTCAGTGCCATTACGAACGGGTCGATGTCGAAGACGTTCACCGGGCCGTCGCAGTTCAGGTCACCCGGATTGGGCGCACGCAGCCAGGTCGCCCGTATACCCTGGACTACCCAATCGATAGTCTCAACTTCACACACCTGCAGCACTTCGCCCCACTGCGGCACCAGGTCCACGAAGAACGACAGGTACGTGTCGGGGATATCGATCAGTCCCGGCTGCCAGCTCGTGCCGTCAAACAGGAATGACACCTCTTGCCACAATCCGCCGTGCTCCCCAAGCATTACCCCCACCGCCCGCCGGCCCTGGTAGAACGCCGCCCGCACCCGCGTTTGGTATGGGTTGGCGAAAGCGTACAGCAGTTCCGGCGGCTGCCAGCCCGCGCCCGCGTCGTAGCGGAACGAGCAGAACCGGCTTAGCCCATCAAACCGCGAAAAAACGCCGAAAACGTCGCCGGCCGCGTTCACCGCCGTCCCGCCGAAATTCTCCACGTCCGTCACAGTGTAGGGCGCCAGCCGCACCGCCGGCTGCCACACTCCGTTGACGTTCCGGCTGGCATATGCCGTGTATGGCGTGCCCCAGAAAAGTGTGACATTACCATCATCGTCGACTACGCCCGGAAAGCGCGACGCGTTTCCGGCGACGCCATACCACGCAGACTCGCTGCCCGGCAGGAACTCGGCCGGCCCCCAAGTACACGTGGCCGGGTCAAATTTGTGCGCGTACACGCCGACCGGCCCGACGTCTGCCACCAGGTACACCAAGTACATCGTGCCGGTTCGCGGATTGCTCAGGATCGTCGGCAGCAAAACCTTGTAGCCCAACGTGGACACGCGCTCCGCCGTACTCCAGGCGCCGGTAGCCGCATTGCGGATCACAGTCCACGCGGCCGGCCAATCCCCGGGGGACAGATCGAAGACGACGGCCACGTTGCCGGCCTGATCGACGCCGGCCTCGATGGCCTGGAAAAAGGTAGAGGTAGAATAAAGCGTCTGCGCCGGCTCCCAGCCACCGGCCGGCGTGTAGCGCAGCACTTTGAGCCGATAGCCGCCTTCGCGGAAGGCGACGGTGATGTTCTCGTCGCAGTCCTTGACGGCCTCGGTGCCCAGGATATATGAAGTTCCGCCATGGATGGTCTGCACCGGGCCCCAGTCGCCGCTGTGGCCGGCCGACTTCCGCAACTGCAGGTCGCAATGCGTCCCGTCCCAGTGCGTCAGGATCAGCCACGCATTACCGGCGCTGTCGAGCAGCGGCGTATTGTGATAGTCCGCAATGTCCGGCGGCGGCGGGGGCGCGATCTCGAAAAGCGGGTCGTCCCAGGCCGGCTCCGGCCAGGCATCCGTTGCGCCAGGAGCTGACGCTTCGGCCGGCGCGAACTGCGGGTTTATGCCAAGCAATTGCCCTGTCGCATCAATAAGCAAGCTGTTGTTCAATAGAGCGACCCGTCCGTCCCACGCGGCAGTTGTACCACCCCGATCGTTCGCCAGGCGAAGTTTCCAGAGGGCTTTACCGTCCGGCTGCGCGGCTTGCAGCTCGCCCGGACCGCAGATCAGGCGCAAATCGGGGTCCGCGGCAAAAGTCAGAACAGCCAAACATCCAGCACAAATAGTGGTGACAATATGACTCTTCACTGACATGCACGTCTCTCTTATCTGAATGTGCCACCACCGTCTGAAATGATACTGAAAAGGGGTGAAAAATCCAAATTCCTGTCCGCAGCATTCTAAAGCACGCTGGCAAAAAGACTTACGTCTAGCCCTGGGTCCGAATTGGCGGTATTCGACGATGGTAGCGGGCCGGCGCTATATGTCGGTGGAGGGTTCAGACTTGCTGGCGAAGTTCTGAGCGACGACTTCGCAATATGGCGCTGCGCGCCGAACTACCTGCCCGGCGACGCCAATTGCGATGGGGCAGTCGACACGTTTGACATCGACCCGTTCGTCTTGGCGCTGGTTAATCCAACCGCCTACCGGGCGGAGTTCCCCGAATGCCTCATCGAGAATGCCGACGTTAATCACGACGGCACGGTGAATGTGTTCGACATCGACCCGTTCGTCGCGCTGCTGACGCAGGCGGGCTGACCCGGCCGGGTAACAGACAGGGTTGATTCTGGCGGAATTACTTATATAATTTAATCCGAGCCAGCATGGATTTCCGATGGAACGAATGGAACCTTGAACATGCGTGCCGCCATGGCGTGAGCCCACGCGAAGCCGAGTTGGTTGTCCGAACAGCGCGCCGCCCATTCCCGAGGCGTGCGACGGATGATCGGTTTTTGGTGTGGGGGCGAGGAACAGGCGGACGCTTGGTACAGGTCGTGTTCCTTATTGATTCCGAATATTCGATTTACATCATCCACGCACGGGCCACTGACTGAGCGCGAGAAACGCAGGTTCCGCCAGAGATCATCATGAATCGCACCAAGAACAAGCCCGAGAAGGCGAAAGCCTCCGACGCTGCCAGGCTCCAACAACTGACGGCTGACTTGGACCAAGAGTTCGTTGCCGACAAGTTTGGCCCCTTGGATGCTGCATCCCGCCAAAAGTGGCAGCGGGCCAAGCGCAGGCGCGGCCGCCCCGTTCGCGGCGAGGGGGCGCAGGTGATCTCGATCAGCATTGAGCGCGGACTGTTGCGGGCGTGCGATGAGCTCGCCCGTCGAAAGAAGATCACCCGCGCCAATCTGGTCGCCCGCGGGCTGCGCGCTATCCTGGCGGCTGAGGGGGCGGCGGTCCTCACTGATGTCAGGTGAATGCACCTGACATCAGTGAATCACCGGCACATGAGCATTGACTCCGGCTGAACTGCGGTCGAGTGATAAAGTGATAGGGTGATAAAGGGCTCCGGCAAACCGTCCCCTATCACCCAATCACCTTATCACCTTTTCGCGGCCCGCTCGCTGGCGCGCCTGCTGACCAGGGCGCTTCGGGCACGGCACCCTGCGAGCGTCAACTCGCACGGCGGGCGGGTTTTGCTTACGATCCACCAGGCCGACAGTGATTGGAGCATGGATGCCCAGAACAAGATCCAAGGCATGCCCGCGCTTAGAGCTTGGGCATGGCACCCCGAATGGTAGTCCGCATGGCGCGCCGCATGGCGCCGCGCGCGGGTTGAAATCGCAGGACCGGCGCGGGCGGCAGGCCGGCAGGGTCGGCCTGTTCGCACGGCTCGACGCACTGGCCCGAAATCTCTGGTGGACTTGGAACAGCACTCCCCAACGGCTATTCGCCGCGCTCGACCCCGTGCTGTGGGAGGCGACGAATCATAACCCGATCGCGACGCTCGCCCGCCTCTCGCCCGACCGCCGGACCGCCCTGCTCAACGACGCGGACTTCGCACGGCTGCTCGGACGCGCTGAGGCGGAACTGAACGAATACCTCACCGCCCGCACCTGGTTCCAGCGCACCGCGAACCGCCACGAGAAAGGCCTGCGCGTGGCCTACTTCTGCGCCGAATACGGGCTGCACGAGGCGCTGCCGCAGTATGCCGGCGGCCTGGGAGTTCTCGCGGGCGATCACCTCAAAGCCGCCTCGGATCTCGGCGTGCCGCTGGTCGCGGTCGGGCTGCTGTACCGCTCCGGTTACTATCGGCAATCGTTCGACTCCTCCGGCGCCACCCGCGTCGCCTACCCGGAGTACGACTTCTCGCTCCTGCCCATCAGCGACACCGGCCGCCAGGTCGCCGTCCCGCTCGACAAACGGCTGGTACATGCCCGCATCTGGCTGGTCCAGGTCGGCCGCGTTCCCCTGTACCTGCTCGATACGGACGTGCCCGAGAATCAGCCGCGCGACCGGGCCATCACGCGCGTCCTCTACGGCGGCGACCAGGTGACGCGCATTCAGCAGGAGATCATCCTCGGCGTCGGCGGCGTGCTGGCACTGCGCGAACTCGGACACGACCCCAACGTCTTCCACATAAACGAAGGCCACGCCGCCTTCTGCACCCTCCAGCGCTTGCGCGAGCTGCGGCAAGCCGGGGTGCCGCTCGAAGCCGCGGAGGAGCGCGTGTGGCAATCAACCGTCTTCACCACGCACACGCCCGTGCCCGCCGGCCACGACCGCTTTCCGCCCGAAATGGTGCTCCGCTGGCTGCGCCCGGTCATTGCCGACATCGGACTGCCGCACGACGCCTTCTTGGCCCTCGGCCGCGAGAATCCCGAAAGCCGCCGCGAGCCGTTCTGCATGACTGTTCTCGCGCTCGGCCTGAGCCAGCGCACCAATGGTGTGTCGCGCATCCACGGCGCCGTGTCACGCGCGATGTGGCAGAACGTCTTTGAGGCGGCGCGGCCGGAGGACGTGCCGATCGGCCATGTCACCAACGGTATACATGCACCGACTTGGCTTGCTACGGAGATCGAACCGCTGTACCAGCGCTACCTCCGGCCTCGCTGGGTCGGCGCCGGCCCGGAAAACGATTGGTGGAAACACGCCGCACGCATCCCGCCCGCCGAGCTATGGCGCGTCCGAACGCTGCTGCGTCGCAAGCTCATAGCTTTCATCCGGCAGCGCTTGCGGCAGCAGCTTGAGGCCGGTTTCGGCTCACCGAAAGAGCTGGCCGTTGCCTACGAGAGCCTGGACGAGAACGCGCTCACGATCGGTTTCGCCCGGCGCTTCGCCACCTACAAACGGGCAACGCTCATCTTCCGCGACCTGCGCCGCCTGGCCGCCATCCTGAACGACCCGCACCGCCCGGTTCAGCTCGTATTCGCCGGCAAAGCCCACCCGCGCGACGTCGCCGCTCAGGCCTTCGCCCAGACCGTGTGGCGCTATGCCCGCCGGCCCGAACTCCGCGGCCGCATCGTCCTGCTCGAAGAATACGATATGAACGTCGCGCGCGCACTGATCGCCGGCTGCGACGTCTGGCTCAACAACCCGCTCCGTCCGCAGGAGGCCTCCGGCACCAGCGGCATGAAACCCGCCCTGCACGGCGGGCTGAACTGCTCGGTCCTCGACGGCTGGTGGGCCGAGGCGTTCAACGGGCGCAACGGCTGGGCCATTTCGCCTGATAAGGACGTGGACGGCCGGGAAGCCGACCCGTGCGCCGCCGCACTCGAACAGTGCTGTCTCAATCGCTCGCATTCCCGGCGCACTGCCGCTCAGCTTGACCGGCGTGACGCCGAGGCTCTTTATGAACTGCTCGAAACGCAGATTGTCCCGCAGTTTTACGACCGGGATCGCGCCGGCATTCCCCAGCAATGGGTGGCCCGCATGCTGGAGTCCATGCGCAGCATCTGCGGCCAGTTCGGCGCAGCGCGCATGGTCGGCGAATACGTTCGTGATTATTACCTGCCGGCGTGGAGCGCTGACAAGGCAACATAGGCTTTGGACGAATTGGGCTCTCCGAATGCTATTCGACATTTCTCCACTCATTACTGAGTCCATGGCGATCTGGCCAGGCGATGTTGTCCCACACCGGGAGGTGCATGCGGACTTTCGGCACGGCGAGCGCGTAAGCTTGTCTGCGTGGCGCAGCAGTGTTCATGTGGGGGCGCACGTCGATGCCCCGAGTCACGTGAAAGAGAGCGGCGCCACTATCGATCAACTGCCGCTCGATACGTTCCTCGGTCCGGCCCAGGTGATCGCGCTGCACCTGCCGCCGCAGACCGCCATTGGGCCCGAACATCTGCCGGCGCGGCTGGCCGCCCCGCGCATCCTATTGGCGACCGGCAGCTTCAATTACACAAAACCATTTGATACCCGGTTTATCGGATTATCAGCGGCGGCGGTCGATTACCTGCATGAGCGCGGCGTTCTGCTAGTGGGCATCGACACGCCGAGCGTGGACTTGTTCACGGCGACGGATCTGCCAGCGCACGAGGCACTGGCGCGACATGAAATGCTCGGCCTGGAAGGCTTGGACCTGTCGGCTGTGCCGGAGGGTTTGTACGAACTTGTAGCGTTGCCTCTGCGCCTGGCGGGATTCGAAGCCAGCCCGGTGCGTGCGGTTCTGCGGCGCTGAATTCGCGGTAAACGAACGACTAGTGGGTTGACAGTCATTTATCGCACCGCCTCTCGCTCACAGTAGGTGTCACGGTGATTGTGCCGCCAGCAGGCGATAAAATTGACCCTGGCGAATTCTTGAGCTATACTTTCCGTTATCCGGTGCTGAACAGCGTATCTCCATCGTGGGAGGGAGTGCTCTCGCGTGCCTTGGTTGTGTGTGGCGACCGGGTGCTAGTCGCAGCCGTTGATGCATAACCCTCTTAGAGACAAGGTCTTAGAAGCGGTCGATCTGGTTGAGGTTGTAAGCGAGCATGTCTCGCTACAACGTCGCGGCAAGGAGTTTATCGGCCTCTGCCCGTTCCATCCGGACCACAGCCCGTCCCTCCACGTCAGCCCGGCTAAGCAGATTTTCAAGTGCTTCGCCTGCGGGGCCGGCGGAGATGCGATCAAATTCATTCAGATGCGGGAAAAGTTAGGGTACCGGGAGGCCCTGGCCCTGCTGGCCCAGCGTGCCGGCATCAGTCTGCAGGTTTCAGAAGCCGACCGCGCCGCCGATGCCTCGCGCGAGCAATTACGCGGGGTTCTGTCCTGGGCGCGCACGCATTTTCAACGCAACCTTGCAACCCCGCGCGGCGCTGCGGCCATGGATTACGCACTGAAACGCGGGCTTTCGCGCGAGACGATTGAGAAATTCGGACTCGGCTTCGCCGCGGCCGCCTGGGACGACCTGCTGCTGGCCGCCAGGCGCGCGGGAGTGGCGGCCGAGTTGCTGAAACAAACAGGGCTAATAACGGCGAACGAAGCGGGGAAGGTTTACGACCGGTTTCGCAATCGGCTGATTTTCCCGATTTGCGATAACCTAGGTCGTCCGGTCGCGTTTGGGGGGCGAGCGCTGGACGACGACCCGGCAAAGTACCTGAATTCACCCGAAACGGCGTTATTCAGCAAATCGCGCGTTCTTTACGGCTTGGACGTAGCCCGGCGCGCCATCGCGGAACGGCGGGAGGCGGTGGTCGTGGAAGGCTATATGGATGCGGTTTTGCTGCATCAGTTCGGTTTCGAGCACGTCGTGGCCACTCTCGGGACCGCGATGACCGATTCCCACCTGAAGCTGCTGCGCGGGGTGGCGGATCGGATCTACCTTTGTTTCGACAGCGACCAGGCCGGCGTGCGGGCGGCGGACCGCGCGGTCGAGGTTTCGCTGGTCGGCGGAGTCGAGGTCCGCGTCGTCATGCTGGAGGGGGCCAAGGACCCGGCCGACCTGGTGGTTCGGTCGGGCGGCGAAGCTTTTCGGACGGCGTTGGCGAAGGCGGTCGACGCGCTACAATTCAAGTGGTTACAGACAGTTAGGACGTTCGGAGATGGGGGCTTGGGTTCCCGGCGAGCCGCCGTGGAGTCGCTGATTGAGTTCATTGCCAGCCTTTCGCCAAACGCCGGACCGGGCCCGCTGGAGCAAGGACGGTTGGTGCGTCGACTCAGCGAACTACTCGGCCTACCCGTCGAGGCCGTCTACGAGAAGCTGGCCGCCGGCCGCCGGCGCAAGGTTACTGGCACAGCGGATGCCGCCAGCGAGGACAGCCCGTACGCGATGGCCGTACGCGGGTTGCCGGCCGGCCTTGTCACGGCTTCCGAGGAAGCTTTGGGGCTTCTGGTGGCCGAGAGCCGGTGTGTGCCCTTGATAAACGAAGACGTCGCGTATGCCTTCAGCTTGTGCCGTCCATGGGATCGGTTGTACGCAATAATCCGCGAATTGTCGGACGGCGGGGCGTACTCCCAAACGAATGTTATCGAACGGTGTCAGGAGATAGACGTATGTGATCTGGTCGGCCGTTGCAGCAGGTGCACGGCCGGCATTGAAAACCGGGAAGAAGCCTTTCTCCGCGTACGCGACCGAATCCGTTTGGAATTGGATTTGCTGCGGAGCGAGGAATTGGACCGGAAGGCAGGGGCTGAGAAGCTGTCGGCGAGCGATGAGGTTTTTGATCTGGCGCGGGGTCAGACCCGTGGCCGCGATTTCACCTTCGCAGCGTGCAAATGTTATGCCGCTCGACCGGCTTCGTGATCCATCCTGCCGAAGGGCGGGTGGCAAAGCGTCCCGCATGCGAGCGCTGCCGGGACGGGTGCTGCGTTTGAAAAGGTCGCAGCATCCGAAACGAATCCCCTTGCGGGATGAATTGGAGAACCTTAATGATCGTCGGAAAGCCCGACATTGACCCAATCGAGCAAAGCGTAAACGAGCTGATTGAGGCCAGCTTTAAGCGAAAGTACCTTACTTGGGAAGAGCTGAATGAGACTTTGCCCGATGAGGCCATCTCCCCCGAAAAGCTCGAAAGCGTCCTGAACCGCATCGAGCAGGCGGGCATCAAGCTCATAGACGAGATCGAAGCCGAGAAGATGCGCGACGCGGACCGCAAACGCGTCAGCGTGCTGGAGGGCGGCGATAGCTTGGACGAGGTGACCGAGGTCGACCTCACCGACGCCGCCGCCAAGCGCATCGACGACCCGGTCCGCATGTACCTCACCCAGATGGGTGAGATCCCGCTGCTGGCGCGCGAAGAGGAAATCGCGCTCGCCAAGAAGATCGAACTGACGCGCATGGCTTTCCGCCGCAAGGTGCTCGAAAACGACTTCTGCATGCAGCAGGCGGTCGACACCATGCAGGCCGTGGCCGACGGGCGCATGCCCTTCGACCGCACCATGAAAATCTCGACCACCGAGAGCATGGCCAAGAGCACGATCGTCAAGCGCCTGCCGGCCAACCTGGCCACCGTGCGCAAGCTGCTCGAGTTGAATCAATCCGACTGGCAGACCGTCCGCGATAACCGCACGCCGGCCGCCGTCCGCAAGATGGCCCGCGACCGCATCGCGCAGCGCCGCCGCCGGGCGGTCACGCTGCTCGAAGAGCTCTCGCTGCGCACCAGCCGCATTACCCCCATGATGCGCAAACTGAACGGTATGACGTGTAAAATGGAGGCCCTGCAGCACGAGCTGAAGACGCGCGGCAAAACCCTTCCGCCCGAAGAAGTCGAGGCGATGAAGGACGAATTCAACGGTCTGGTCGACCTGGTGATGGAATTTCCTGAAGACCTGCGGCAGCGCGTCAACGCCAGCCAGCGCGTCTTCGGTGAGTACGAAGAGGCCAAGCGGCGCCTGGCGGGCGGCAACCTGCGCCTGGTCGTCTCGATCGCCAAGAAATACCGCAACCGCGGCCTGTCGTTCCTGGACATCATCCAGGAGGGGAACACGGGCCTGATGCGGGCCGTGGATAAGTACGAATATCGCCGCGGGTACAAGTTCAGCACTTATGCGACCTGGTGGATTCGCCAGGCGATCACGCGCGCCATTGCCGATCATGCCCGCACCATCCGCATTCCGGTGCACATGATCGAGACCATGAGCAAGCTGCGCAACATCAACAAGCGCCTGCTTCAGAAGCTGGGGCGCGAGCCGACGATCGAGGAGATCGCGGCCGAGGCGAAGATGCCGGTCGGCGAGGCGCGGCGGGTGATGAAGATCAGCCGCCACCCGATCTCGCTCGACCGTCCGGTGGGCGAGAGCGAGGATTCGTACTTCGGCGACTTCATCGAGGACGAAAAGGCCGAAAGCCCGGTCTCGACCGCCTCGAACGACATGCTGCGCGACCGCATCGAAGCGGTGCTGAAGACGCTGACCTACCGCGAGCGCGAGATCATCAAGCTGCGCTACGGCATCGGCGATGGTTACACCTATACGCTCGAAGAGGTCGGCAAGATTTTCAAGGTGACGCGCGAGCGCGTGCGGCAGGTGGAAGCCAAGGCCATCCGCAAACTGCAACACCCGGTCCGGGCCCGCAAGCTCCAGGGCTTCCTGGACAACGCGCGGTTTGGCACGGCAAGCACGTAGCGTGTAGGGTGATAGCGACGGATCCAGGGATCTAAGGATCGAGGGATCAAGAATGCAGGGCCGGGGCGTGGCGGCCCGGAATGCCGCCAGCGCCCTACCACCCGCGTAGTCGTCCAGCGAAACCTTGAGGGATCGAGGGATCGAGGGTGCAAGGGGGCAAGAGGGCAAAGAATCCGAGGCCGAAGTGCCAGCGCGGGCAACCCGATCCCCCGCACCAAGCCCCCTGCGCAATCCGAGGCCGCAGCGCCAGGGTCCAAGGTAGCTACGCGAACTGCGCGAGGCGGGCATAGACTTAGTGGAGTTCGGCGGAGCACAGCCGAACCCGGTCATCAGCCACGCGAGAGAGGGCATCGCCCTTTGCCGCCGGGAGGGCTGCGACCTTGTGCTTGCGGTTGGCGGAGGCTCTGCCATCGACGAGTCAAAGGTTATTGCCGTCGGCTCACAGAACGACGCGGACCCCTGGGAGTTCACTACCAAAAAGAAGGTTCCCGAGAAGGCGCTGCCGGTGGGCGTTATCCTCACCCTTGCAGCCACCGGTTCCGAGATGAGCGCTTCGGCGGTCATAACCAACGATGAACTGGGACTTAAGCGCGGATATAATTCCGACTTCCACCGTCCGCTTTTCTCGATACTCAACCCCGAGCTGACCTATACCGTACCGCCCTATCAGACGGCTTGCGGCATAGTGGATATCATGATGCACACCCTTGAGCGCTACATGACCATACCGAGCGAGGCGGAGTTTTCCGACCGCATTGCCGAGGGGCTGGTTAAGACGGTCATCACCGCGGGCAGGGCGGCAATGGCGAATCCCAAAGACTACGAGGCGCGGGCGAATCTCATGTGGGCAGGCTCGCTTTCCCACAACGACCTCACCGGCTGCGGGCGCAGCTATATGACCGTCTCGCATCAGATCGAGCATGAGTTGAGCGGCATGTTCCCCGAGGTCGCACACGGCGCGGGTCTGGCGGTTATCTTTCCGGCGTGGATGCGCTATACCTATAAGCACTACCTCTCCCGCTTTACCCAATATGCCGTGCGCGTCTGGAACTGCGAGATGAACTTCGACCATCCCGAGCGCACCGCCCTTGAGGGCATCGAGAAGACCGAGGAGTATTTCCGTTCCATAGGCATGCCTCTGAGGCTCAGTGAGCTGGGCATCGGCGAAGACAGCATCCATGAGATGGCGGTCAAGTGCACCAACTACGGCACCCGTGTTCTGAAAGGCCCCATTGAATACGGCGAGAAGGAAATCGAAGAAATATACCGTCTCTGTCTGTAATCTGTTGGAATATCATATAAATACCGGCTGTCCCTATTTTCGGGACAGCCGGTTTCGTATTCATTGTATGAGTTATTTCTTTTTATTTCCGATTTTTTCAAAGGGTATCTGTTCGAAATCGGGATATACTTTTCGCACTTCACTCAGTCCCCGGTCGGTGAGAGTAAAGTCCTCGCCGTAGCTCTTAAAAAGCGCTCCGCCGACGGGAGTTTCAAGATTATTCTCCACCGTGGCAATACCGCCGCTGAGAGGCTTTGCAACCGAGATAATAATGTTGCCCTCCATAATATTTGAACTGCGGGGGGCGGCGGTATTCGCCAGGGCGTCAAAGTCCGCGTCGGACATCGCCTTGTATTCGGCTATTTTTTCGTCGGATATATAGTCATAGACCTGAGCCCAGATGGTGCCGGCGTAGTGGGAGCGCCAGAGTTCGCTGTCCGCGTTGTTGCCGTTGAATTTAGCGAGAATCTCATGCTGATTTGCCGGGTAGCGGTCATAGAGCCACTGGAACCAGCGCATCTGATAGCCGTCGGCGCCCGAGCCCACCCAGTCGCTGTTTTGGTATGCGGCGGGCATTTCGGCGAAGATGTTGTTGTAGATATGCGAGAACTGGGCACCGTGGGTCTTTATGGCGGCGGAGGTGACCGTGGCGCGGTAGAAGACGTTGCCGTATATCTCGGCTCCGTTGTTGCCGTCGTCGATGAAAATCGCCTGCTGACCGATGCTGTCGTCGTAGGGATTGCCTATGTCGTGGAAATAATTGTAGCGAATGACCGTGCCCATAAGCACGGGATCGCGGCCGAAGTATATCGCGCCCATGTCGGCAGCCTCGGACACGCAGTCGTAAATTTCGTTGTATTCTATGATGATATCGTTGGAGCCCACGGCGATCATCTCATGCACCCCGTTGTAGAGGGTGTTGTTCCGCACGACCATCCCGCAGGCATTTGCGCCGATAGCCGGCTTATAGGTACTCTGA
>ENA-UOUL01002143-UOUL01002143.1-bioreactor-metagenome-genome-assembly--contig:-NODE-2143-length-24165-cov-10.672409_pt1 | contig 24165 bp, 23 predicted proteins | sample MGYA00249838_ERZ747220 | MGnify/ENA primary metagenome ERZ747220 (study PRJEB28778, sample SAMN05720191) | bioreactor metagenome | isolation source: Anaerobic biogas reactor | place: USA:Washington...
GTGGTGACCCATCCGCGACTCGAACGCGGGACACCTTGATTAAAAGTCAAGTGCTCTGCCAACTGAGCTAATGGGTCCGGTTTTTGCCGAAAGGCAAGGGGTATGATAGCCAAACAGCCAGAAATCGTCAAGGGGCGCCGCGGCGCCGGGGCGGATGTGCGATGAACCGGGGACGGGCGCCGGCAAGCTGGCGGCAAACCGGGCGCCGCCATGAATGCGGGGTGAGGGGCAATGAAGGATTTTGACGTGCTGTGCGCCGGGCTGATGGTGATGGACGTCGTGGCCTCCGGGGTGGACCGGACGGTCTTCGACCGGGACACCACGCACTCCGGCCACATCCTGCACGCGACGGGCGGGGACGCCCTCAACGTGGCCATCAACCTGGCCAACCTGGGCGCGCGCGTCTGCATGTCCGGCGCCGTGGGGGACGATTTCGCCTCCGGCGGCCTGCTGGGACGGCTGAAGAAGTACGGGGTATCCGCCGATTACGTGCAGAAACTGGAAGGGGAAGCCACCGCCACCAGCATCGTGCTGTGCACGCCCGGGGGCGACCGGCACTTCGTCTACCAGGGCGGCGCGAACGACCGCTACGACGCCTCCGTCCTGACCGGCGCGGCGCTGGCCCGGGCGGGCATTCTCTTCGTGGGCAGCTTCCTGGGCCTTCCGGCGCTGGACGGTAAGCCTCTGGTATGGCTAATGCGCCGCGCGCGGGAACTGGGGCTCACCACAGCGATGGACGCCTGCGGCGGCAGCCGGACGGAGGACAAGCCCGCGCTGTTGCTGGACATCCTCCCCCACCTGAGCGTGTTCTTCCCCAGCGAGGAGGAGGCGGCGTTTCTAAGCGGCGGAATGGAGCCGCGGGACGCGGCGCGGTATTTCGTGAAGCGGGGCGCGCGCCTGGCGGGCGTCAAACTGGGGGAAAAGGGCTGTTTCCTGACGGACGGAAAATGGGAGGAAGCCGTGCCGGCGCTCCCCTGCGCGGAGCCCCTGGACACCACCGGCGCGGGCGACGCCTTCATGGCGGGCTTCCTGCGCGGGATGACCCTGAACGAGCCGCCTTCCCGCTGCGCGCGCATGGGCATCGCGATGGGAAGCCGCTGCATCCGTTCCCTGGGCGCGACCACCCACGAAAGCCGGCTGGAGACCATCCTCCCGCTGGCGGACAGCGTCCCCTGACAAACCGGCAAGCATAAAGCGCAGACTATACCGCCCCCAAACGCGGTTGATTCCGTCGTTTGAAGGGTTCATAATGGCAAACGTGCGAAACTCAGCCCCGCGGAGGCAGGGGTTCTCCGGCGGGAAGCCGGAAGAAGGGAAACGGGATGCTGGTCAACATGAAGGAAATCCTGCAGGACGCGCGGCGGCGCCGCTACGGCGTTGGCATGTTCAACACCTTCACCGTGGAGATGGCGCTGGGCGTGATGGACGCGGCGGAGGAGCTCCGCGCGCCGGTCATCATCGGGACGGCGGAGTCACTTCTGAGCTGCTGCGATATGGAGCTGTTCCTGAGCATGGGCAAGCTGCTGGCCGCCCGCGCGAGCGTGCCCGTCGGGCTGCACCTGGACCACGGCTTCACCGAGCCGGTCATCCGGCGCGCCATCGAAAGCGGCTTCACCTCCGTCATGTACGACCGCAGCGAGGCGGCCTACGAAGACAACGTGAAAAGCCTGCGGGAGCTGGCGGATTTCGCCCACCGCCACGGCGTGTCCGTGGAGGCGGAACTGGGGCACGTCGTGTTTGACGACCCCGCCGACATCGGCTACGTCTACACCCGGCCGGAGGACGTGGAGGACTTCGTCAGCCGCACCGGGGTGGACGCGCTGGCGATTTCCATCGGCACCGCCCACGGCGTGTACAAGACGCCGCCGGTCCTGGACCTGGAGCGCCTGCGCGAAGTGCGCAAGGTCACCGACGTGGGACTGGTGCTGCACGGCGGCTCCGGCCTGTCCGACGACGACTTCCGCAACGTCGTGCGCGACGGCATCCAGAAGATCAACATCTACACCGACGTGAGCAACGCCGCCAGCCAGGCCGCACACGACTGGGTCGCCCAGCACAACCGCAGCATCGAGCAGGTGTCCCCCCGGATGCGCAAGGCCTCCTGCGAGGCCGCCCTCCGGAAACTGCGCCTGTTCTCCTGCGAGGGGAAGGCATAGGAACCCCGGGCGCCGCGGCAATCCAGGCGGGAAAGCCCGTCCACGGAAAACCGTACTTCATATGAAAAGCGCCCCTCAGGAGAAACGCACCCCCAAAGCCGGTTAAAAACCAACAGAGGGGGCGCACTTCATTCCGGCGGGCGCCTTCCGGTTTATCGCCGCAGGGCGCGCGGAGCGGCCGCCCCTCAGGGCTTCTTTTCGTTGAGGCGCTCCCCGACCGCGCCGCCGGGGTGGATGACCGCGAACTGCTCGTTGACAAAGCCGGTCTCGTATATCAGCGCGGTCTGCAGGGTGTGGAAAATGGCGCACAGGGCGGTGGTCGACGTGGTGCCCTGGGAATTGTAGGGGTCCGTCTCGCGGGTGACGAATTGCTTGAGCACGATGTCCGACTGCCGGGCCAGCGCGGATTCCAGGTTTTCCGTGACCAGGATGCTGGTGACGCCCTTGGTCTTGCAGATGTCCAGGATGGGGAACAGCTCGGCGGTCTTCCCGCCGCGGGAGGCGAACACCATCGCGTCGCCCTGCCTGACGAACCCCATCGCGCCGTGGATAGCCTCCGCCGGGGAGATGAAGCGCGCGGGCCGCTCGATGCAGCACAGCAGGTGAGCGAAATGCTGGCAGATAATACCGGAATGCCCGCAGCCCGTCGTCCCGATGCGCGGCGCGGTTTTCAGCGCCTCCACCGCGCGGGCGAAGGGTCCTTCGTCAAAGTAGTCCAGGGCCTTGAGGATGCTGTCCGCCTCGATCCGGTAGACCTCCCGGGCCGCCGCCAGCGATTCTGGTTTCATGATGCGCCTCCTTGCTATTTTCTCCAACAGTACCGTGGTTTCCGGCCGTCACCGTATTTTGGCAATCGGGTTTTTTTCAGGCTTTTCGCGCGGATTGCAATCTTTCCCTGATTGTCGCGCCATGCGGCATTCCGGCCGGCGCCGCAAACGGATAAAAACGCCGATTTCCCCGGAACCGCTATCGTTTCCTGTGGTTATGATAAGGTTGTTTCCCGTTTTGTCAACCGGGGAGGCGCATCGGCTTGCCCTGCCCTTGGTTGACTTGGGGAAGAGAATTCTATACTATATCCCGCAGTTGCGAAATCGCACATCGTTTTCTCCTGGCTGGCTTTTGATGACCAATAAGGGGGGGCAAATGGATAAGATCAGGATGGCCATCGTAGGATGCGGCTTTATTTCCGACATTCATAAGCATGCGTTCGAGCAGCTTCGGGATAAGATAGAGGTCGTCGCCGCCGTCGACGCAGATATCGAAAAGGCAAAGAAGCTCGCCGAAATGGTAGGGTGCGGAATTGCGACCACGGACTACCGTGAAATCATCAATCAGACGGACAGCGCGCTACTGGCGCTGCCCCATCACCTGCACCATCCCATCGGCATGGATTTCCTGAACCACGGCGTCCACGTTTTGATGGAAAAGCCGCTGGCGCTGGATGAAAAGGAGTGCCGGGACCTCATCGGCGCCTCCGAGCGGAACGGCGCGAAGCTGATGGTCGCGTACATCATGCGCTACCACCCCCAGATTCAGGAATTGAAGAGAATCATCGACGACAGGCGCTATGGGGAATGCTTCCAATTGTCCATCTGGACGGAGCAGTACACCTTCCTGCCGGAAGGCTCCTGGATGCGAAACGCCAAGAAACTGGGGGGCGGCCAGCTGTTCAGCCACGGCTGCCACTACATCGACCTGATGTTCTGGATGATGGGCAAGCCCGTCCGCGGCGCGCACCTGGGGACCAACCTGTGCACCCCCTGGATGGAAATGGAGGGGACCAGCAACGTCATCCTGGAGTTTGAAAAGGGCAGGCTGGGCTATCACTTCGGGACCTGGGGCGCGAAGGGCACCAGGCACAGCTATGCGGCCCATGCCTTTTTTGAGGACGGGATGGTGGAATGCGCCCTGAACGAAGGAAAGATGTACCTTCACAAATCGACGAATCCTGGCAATTATGCCGAGAAAAGCGACGTGGAAGAGCTGATTTTCACCTGCGAACCCTCCAGCCATCTGCCGAAGTACGAGCTGGAGTATTTCGCGGACTGCATCCTCAACGGCGTCAAGCCCAAGCCGGACGGGGAGGACGCGCTGAAAAGCCAGCTGGCCATCTGGGAAATGTACAAGGCGGAGCACGAGAACAGGATGGCTGACCTGCGGGGCTTTTCCTACGAGTGATATGATCGGGTCACACCCGTCATAAATAAAGAACATGGAGGCCTTGTTATGAGGAAACTGGTTGCCCTGCTGCTCGTCATCGCGATTTCCATTTCTTTGTCCGCCGGATTCGCGGAAAAGAAGGAGTTTACGATTGGTTACCTGGCGTGGGATTTGGGCCAGGCCTGGAACATCGCGACATACAGCGGCTTGAAGTACGGGGCGGATAAGGCGGGCATCAAAATCATCGAGCTGGATTGCAAGCAGGACGCGGCGGTGCAGGTTGACCAGGCCCAGCAGCTCATCAACCAGGAAGTGGACATCATCGTGATGTTCCCGACCACGGGCGGGGAAACGATTGTCAACATGTGCAACAAGGCCGGAATCCCCATCATTGTCGAGAACTCGTTCTATGACGCCAGCGCCGGGGAAACCGCCGGCCAGGTCGCCTGCCAGTACAACGATATCGGCTATGCCGCGGTCAAATGGGCGGCGGAGAACATCCCCGACGCCAAGATGGTTTATGTCAGCGGGTACTATGGGATCGGCGTGACCGAGATTTATGAGAACGGCGTGAAACAGGCCCTGGAAGACTTCTCCGACAAGGTTACGCTGGCGGCCCAGCTGACCGACGACGACTGGACCATCGAAGGCGCGTACAACGTCATGTCCTCCTATATCAACGGAGGCTACGACTTCAACATCGTATTCGCCCAGGACGACGCGATCGCCAAGGGCGTATACCAGGCGATCAAGGAAGCCGGCCTGGATATCGGCGTGATTTCCACGGGTGGCTCCGAGGACAGCCATATCGCCATGGAAAACGGCGAAATGATCGCGAACATGACGGCCCCCGCGGACCTGCAGGGCCTGATCGCGTTCGGCATGGCGTGGGCGAAGCTGAACAACACCACCTGGGGCGGCGACAAAGTCGCGCTGCCGGTCATTCCGATCGACAAGAGCAATTTCTCCGAATGGCTTTTCTGGGACGACCTGGACAGCGGGTATCAGTGGGTTGCCGCGAACATCGGGCCCTATGAGCCGGCGATCGAATAGGATAGCCAAAAACGATTCATACCGGGAGACGCTGACGCGTCTCCCGGCTCTTGTCCCTTTCATACCGCCGACACCGAAGGAGCGTTCAGCATGACGGCCCAGACCAGCAGCGCGCCGATCGTCCGGATGGTCGGAATCAAGAAACACTTCGACGGGGTCAAGGCGCTCAACGGCCTTTCCCTGGATTTGTATCCCGGCGAGGTGCACTGCATCGTCGGCGAAAACGGCGCCGGGAAATCCACGCTCATCAAGGTGCTGACCGGCGCCCATCAGCCCAACGAGGGACAGATTTTCATCGACGGCACGGAGTACCCCATGATGACGGCCGCGCTGTCAAAGAAGCTGGGCATCGGCGTTGTATACCAGGAGAACCTTTTCGTCCCCTGGATGAATGCCGTCGAGAACATCTTCGTCGGGCAGGAAATCAGCGACTACAGCCTCATCCGCTTAAGTGAAGAGTACCGCCGCGCCGCAGAACTGATTGACAGCCTGGGCCTCTCCCTGAAGCTGAACCAGATGGTCGCCAACATGTCCGTCTCGGACCAGCAGTTCTTGAAAATCATCAAGGCGATCAGCCAGAATCCCAGAATCCTGATCATGGACGAGCCGACCTCCATGTTCAATACGAAAGACGCGGGGAAGGTCCTGGACCTCGTGCGCCGCATTTCATCGCAGGGCGTGGGCGTCATCTACATTTCCCACTTTTTGAAGGAAGTCCGGCAAATCGCGGACCGGATTACCGTCATCCGGGACGGCAAATCGATCAACGTCTATGACAATTCTTCCCGGGACACCGATCTGGACCGGGTGGTCAGCGACATGGTGGGCAGGAGCGCGTCGTTGTTCTATGAGAAGGAACAGTATGAGACCGGGGACCTCGCGCTGGAAATCGATGCGCTGAAGGTCAGCCCGACGGCGGAACCCGTTTCCTTCCAGGTTAATAGAGGCGAAATCCTGGGGGTGGCCGGCATGGTCGGCGCCGGGCGCACCGAGATTGCAAACGCGATCTTCGGGGCCGCCAGGAAACACGGCGGCCGCGTCCTGTATAACGGCCGGGAAATCACGATCAAATCGCCCCGGGACAGCATCCGGCACAAAATCGCGTACATCACCGAGGACAGGCAGCGGCTGGGCCTGAACATGGAGGCTTCCATCGTGGAGAACCTGACCGAGGTCGGCATGCAGACCATTCTCCCCGGCTTTTTTATACGCATCAGGAAACTGGTGCCTCTGGTCAGGGGCATCATCGACGAATTGAAGATCAAGATTTCCAGCCCCATGATGGCGGCCAAGAACCTGTCCGGTGGCAACCAGCAGAAGGTCGTGCTGGGGAAGTGGCTGTTCTCCGACAGCGAGATTTTTATTTTCGACGAGCCGACGCGCGGGATTGACGTCAACTCGAAGGCGGAGTTCTACCGCATCATGACGGGCCTGGCAAAGCAAGGGAAAATCATCCTGATGATCTCCTCGGATATGCCGGAGCTCGTTTCAATCTCGGACCGCGTGATGGTCATCTCCAAAGGGAAAGTTGTCAAGATACTGGAAAAAGACGAGATTTCCGAGAACTCGATTATCCGATACGCATTGGAGGTCCATACCGCATGATGAAACAAATCGACAGCCGGCATTGGGAAAAGAAATCGCTGCGGGATATCGTCACGGACCAGCGCGTGATCCTGTTCGCCGTCCTGGTCTGCATGGGGTTTGTGGTGACGCTGCTGAACAACCGGTTCATCAGAATCAACAACATTATTCTGATTTTCCAGCAGATCTCAGTGGTCGGGACCATCACGATGTGCATGTCGCTCCTGATGCTGGGCGGCGAGGTGGATTTGTCGGTCGGCAACATCATGATGCTGTCGGGGTGCACGATGGCGGTGCTGATTGTCGGAAACGGCAAAGGCATCGAGGGGGGCATGTCTCCCTGGCTGGCCGTGCTGGTCGGCCTGGGGGTCGGGGTCGCGTGCGGGTTGATCAACGGGATTATCACGGCAAAGTCCAAATGCCCCTCGCTGATCGTCACCCTGGGGCTCAGCAGCGTCTATTATGGAATCGCCCTGATCCTGACGAACGGCCGCGTCATGTCGTTCAAGCGGGCCTTCGACCCCATCAATGAGACCCGCTTCTTCGGCATCATTCCCCTGACGCTCGTGGTTCTGCTGGTGCTTGTCGTCATCATGTTTATCGTGGTGAACCATACCAAGTATGGGCGCAGGGTCGTGGCCATCGGCGGAAACCCGGAGAACGCCCGCCTGTGCGGCATCAACGTCGACCTGAACAAGATCGTCACGTTCTCGATCGCCGGGCTGTACTGCGGAATCGCCGCAATCATCTATTCCAGCCGCCTGGACTCGATGAGCGCGGGATCCGGGAGCGGATACGAGGTTTCCGCCCTGACGGGTGCAATCATCGGCGGGGTGACCTTTTCCGGCGGGAAGGGCTCGATTTCCGGCGCTTTTCTCGGGGCGCTGTTCATCGGCGTGCTCAGCAACGCGATGGACGTATTGGCCATTCAAACGTATACGCAGACGGTCATCAAGGGCGTCATCATCGTCGCGGCAATCGTCATCAGCAATCTGAACAAGATGAAGAAAAAATAGACCCCGGGCAGCAGGGGCGGCCCGGGCGGATTCGTCGCCGGGCGAGGACGGGCAGGGAGGGCGCTCCCTGCCCGCTTTCATGCTGCATTCCAAATTTGATGGGAAATACCGGGGCTATGCCAGGCACTCCGCGATGCGCTGCACCGCCTTCTGCACGTCTTCCGCGGACACGTCGCGGTGGGTGACAAAGCGATAGCGGCCGTCCGGCGCGCCGTTGATGAGGACGCCCTTCTCCGTCAGCCGGGAGACGAAGGCGGCGTCCGAAAAGCCGGGGAGGCTGACGCGGGCGAAGACCATGTTGATTTGCAACGATTCCGGGTCGACGCTGACGCCGGGCAGTTCGGAGAGCGCGCGGGCCAGGGCCTTCGCGTTGGCGTGGTCCTCCAGCAGCCGGGCCGCCATCTCCCGGACGGCCAGCAGCCCGCAGGCGGCCAAAACGCCGGCTTGGCGCAGGTTCCCCCCCAGCACCTTGCGGTTGCGCCGCGCCTTTGCGACAAACGCCCTGGTGCCGCAAAGCAGGGAGCCCACCGGCGCGCACAGGCCCTTGGACAGGCAGAACATCACCGAGTCCGCGCCGGCGACCACTTCCGCCGCCGAGACCCCCAATGCCGCCGCCGCGTTGAACAGGCGCGCCCCGTCCAGGTGGACCAGCAGCCCGCGCGCATGGGCCTCCCGGACGGTGTCCCGCGTCTGCCGCAGGGGCGCCACCCGGCCGTCGGACTGGGCGTTTTCCAGGCATACAAGCCGGGTCACGGGGTGCTGCAGGTTGTCCGGCTCCCGGCACAGCCGCACGACGTCACGCGCCGTCACCCCGCCCGTTTCGCCGTCCGCCGTCATCGCCGACACGCCGGACAGGCGGGCGTAGGCGCCGGCCTCGTGCTGGATGACGTGGCTCTGGAGCGCCGAAATGATTTCGTCGCCAGGGCGGGTGTGGGTCATGATGGCCAGCTGGTTGCCCATGGTGCCGGAGCAGACGAACAGCGCGGCCTCCATGCCCGTGACGTCCGCGGCCAGGGCCTCCAGCTCGTTGACGGTCGGGTCGTCGCCATACGCGTCGTCGCCCACCGGGGCTTTCGCCATCGCCTCCCGCATCGCCGGGGTGGGCCGGGTCACGGTGTCGCTGCGCAGGTCAATCATCTGTTTCTCCTTCCGCGGCGCGCCGGGCGCGCCCCGCGTAACAATGTTTCCCGCCGACATTATAGCACCATGGGACGGGGCGGAAGCGGAATCCGAAACGAGTAAACGCACTGAGGGATGAGAATGATTGATGGCTCCGCTCAACCGAAAGAACGAAGCGTAGCCGGAGCCTGCGCCGCATGAAAGGGGCAACGCGGAGACGCAAAAAGCCCCTCCCATCGAAGCGTTTATGAATGAGTGCAGTATCAATGACGCATTTACGATTGAGTTTAGTAAAAACGAAAAAGCGGCCGGTCAGGCCGCCCAGGCTGTCAAAAAACCTTGCCGCAGAAGTGAAAAACAGAGGGAGGAACCGGGGAACGGCCGCCCACCGATGAAAGCCGTGTCGTCCGGCAATGCCTGACGCGCGGGGCGCTCCCGCAAACGGCGAAAGCATTCCACGGCTTTCCTCCGAACCGAAAAAAGGTCCGCGGACCTTTTTTCGACCAGCAGGGCGGCCCGACAGGCCGCTGTCCGCCGGGCACGCCGACCTACTTGACCGCGCCCTCCACCATGCCCTTGATGATGTATTTCTGGGCAAAGAGGAACATCACGATGATGGGCACCATGGCCAGCAGCGCGGTGGTCATCAGCAGGTTCCACTTCTTTACGTAGGCGCCGGCGAAGGTGGTCACCGCCAGGGGGATGGTCTGCACCTCGCTGCCGCCGACGACCAGCAGGGGTAGCAGGTAGTCGTTCCAGATCCAGATGCCGTTTAAGATGGCGACAGTCATCACCGTCGGGGTCAAAAGCGGCAGCACCACCTTGAAGAAGATGCCGGGCTGGGAGTAGCCGTCGATGGTCGCGCTTTCCTCCAGCGCCAGGGGGATGCCCTTGATGAAGCCGTGGAAAATGAAGATGGACAGGGAGCAGCCGAAGCCCAGGTAGGCGAAGGTGATGCCGTGCACGGTGCCCAGCATCCGGAAGCCCAGGGTATCCCCGATGCCCTTCAAGAAATACACCAGGGGATACATGACCACCTGGAAGGGGATGACCATCGCTGCGACGAAGAGCACGAAGGCGAAGCGGGAGAAGCGCGAGCGGTTGCGCACCAGCACCCAGGCGGCCATGGAGGAGAAGAAGATGATGACCACCAGGGACACGGCGGTAATCAGCGCGCTGTCTATAAAGGCGCCCAGCAGGTCGGTGACCGGGTCGTTGAAGACCGCGGTGATGTTTTCCCAGAGGTTGCCAAGGTCCGTGGGCGGCGCCGCGGGCGAGAGGGTGATCTGGTCATAGGTTTTGCTGGCGTTGAAAAACACGATGACAAAGGGCGAGAGCACCAGCAGCACCAGCAGGACGGCCAGCGCCTCCAGCAGGAAGCGGTTCAGCCGGCGCGGGCCCTTTTTCGGGCCGGACGCGGCGGGGTTCATGGCCTTGACCGTCATGCCTCCACCTCCCTTCGCTTGCCAAGGGTGACCTGAATCAGCGAGAAAACGACCAGCACGATGAACAGCACCACGCTCATCGCCTGCCCCTTGGCCAGCTCCTTGGTGGTGATGGACTTGTTGTAGATGGTCAGCGTGAGCAGCTGGCTGGAGTTGACCACCTGCCCCATGAAGCGGGCGGAAGGCCCGCCGTTGGTGAGCGCGACGTTAAGGTCGAACATCTTGAAGGAGTTGACGATGGTCAGGAAGAGCGAGACGGTGAAGGCGTTGGCAATCATCGGGATGAGCACCCGGGTGACCCGGCGGAAATAGCCGGCGCCGTCCACCGTGGCCGCCTCCATGACCTCAACCGGCGTGGACTGGATGCCGGCGACGAAAATCAGCATGATGTAGCCCGCGTACTGCCAGGTATTGACGATGGACATGCCCAGGATGACGGTGTCCCTGCTGGTAATCATGGACGTGGCGCCCAGGCCCAGCTGGGCGGTGACGGAGGTGAAGAACACGTTGAACATGAACTGCCAGGTGTAGCCCAGCACGATGCCGCCGATGAGGTTGGGCACGAAGAAGGCCGCGCGGTAGAGGTTCCTGCCCTTGACCTGGCTGGTGACCAGCAAGGCCAGCAGGAAGGCCACGACGTTGACCAGCACGACGTTGATGGCTGTATACAGCAGGGTGATGAGGAAGGAATAGAGGAAGTCGACGGACTGGAACATCTCCCGGTAGTTGGCGAAGCCGACAAAGGTCACGTCCGTGCGCACGCCGTTCCAGTTGGTGAGGGAATAGATGATTCCCTGGAAAAACGGCAGGATGACCACCAGCGTCAGCGCCAGCAGGCTGGGGCCCAGGAACACGGCGTCCCAGGCCTTGCTTCTCTTCATATGCCCACCTCCATCCCTTCCTGGTAAAAAGCGGGCGCCAATCTGTAATTGGCGCCCGCCGGGGTTCCGTTTACTGCTGGGCTGCGAGTTCCTGGGCGAGCTTGGTGAGGTCCGCCACCAGGAAGGTCACGCCTTCGTCGCTGTGGTCCTGCGCGAAAACGTCAAAGATGGGCGCCAGCTTGCTCTGGCCGGTGCCGGCCGGCAGCTTGCCGAAATACACGCCATAGTTGCCGCCCGCGGCGTTGGCGCGCACCAGCGCCTTGGAGAAGCCGCCGGAGGGCTGGAGGGTCACGTTCTTGAAGGCGGGCACCATGCCGGCCTGGTTGACCATGTAGTCGGCGCCTTCCTCGGAGTAGACCAGGAAGCTGAGGAAGTCCTTGGCCGCCTGGGCCTTCTCGGGGGAAATCTTGTTGTTGATGACGTAGAAGCTGGGGGCGAAGAGGTAGAGACCCTTGAACTCCTGCTTGTCGTTGAAGGGGTGGCTGATGTAGTCGTATTCAAACGCCACGTTCATCGCCTTGAGGCTGGGGTCAATCCAGTTGCCCTGGTGGATGAAGACGGCCTTCTGGTTGGCGAAGGGAGCCAGCTGGTTGTCGTAGGTGCCGGTGGCCAGCACAGTCTGGTCGGAGTAGTCGAACAGCAGCTTGACATACTTGGCATAGTCGTTGAGGCGCTCCTCCTCGACCTCACCCTTGTTGAACTTATCCGCCACGGAGGTGTCGGTGAACTCCAGCCCGCCGCCCAGGTAGACGGAGAAGTTGTGGTGGCCGGCCACCCACCAGGTGCCGCCGGACACGCTGGCGGCCATGGACAGCACGGAGTCGATGCCCAGCTCGGCCTTCATCCCGTCGATTTTCTTGAAGGCTTCCTCCAGCTTGGAGTAGGTGGTCAGCTCCGCCGGGTCGACGCCGGCCTTCTTGAGCAGCTCGACGTTGTAGCCCAGGCCGAAGCCCTCGATGGCGACCGGGAAGCCCACGACCTTGCCCTCGGGGTCCTTGTAGGCCAGGGTGGTTTCCTCGTTCCATTTCTCGCCGGACAGGTCGGTCACATAGTCCTTCCACAGGCCGTAGTCGCCGTCGCCCTCGATGACGAAGAGGTCGGGCAGCTGGTCGGCGGTGTGCTTGGCCGTGAGGTTGCCGGAGTAGTCGGCGCCGCCGCCGACGGACTCGACCTTCACGGTGACGCCCTCGGTCTTGTCGCTGTAGAGCTTGGCGAAGTTCTGCAGGGCTTCGCTGATTTCCACCTTGTTGTTATACAGGGTCAGCTCGATTTCCGCGAAGCGGGGACGGCGGCCAGGCCCAGGATGAACAGGGCGGCCAGGGTGAGGGACAGCAGTTTGCGCATGTTTTCCTCCTTGTCGGTTTGTCGTTTCCGCGGACGGCGGCAGCCGGACTCCGGCGGGACCGTTTTCATCCGCTTTGTCTGTTTTTACCCGCTCGGGCAGCGGATTAAGCGGAGTTGCCATTGATTTGGCGAAATATTTACCAATATCGTTAAAACGCGCGGCCGGACGCGGGATTTTCCACCGAAAGGCAAGTGGGAATAAGACAAACCAAATAAAAACAGCCGCCTGTCTTGAAGGGCTGGCGGGCCGCCCCGAGGGGCATCATGTGACGAACGCCCTGCCGGCCTGGCGGCAGCGGCTGGATTTTCAGGGGACAGACGCCTGGCCGTCATGGCGGAAGCAACCCGGCTCGTGGTCGTTGACCACGCCGACGGCCTGCAGGAAGGAATACACGATGACGCTGCCGACGAAAGCCATGCCGCGACGTTTCAGATCCCGGGACAGGGCGGAAGACAGGGGGCTTTCACAGGGGACGGGAAACCCCCTGAGCGGGACCGGCCTGCCGCCCGTCCACCCCCAGAGATAATTGGAAAAGCAGCCGGACGCCGCCTGGATGTCCAGAAAAACCCGCGCGTTGCGGATGGCCGACTCGATTTTCAGGCGGTTGCGCACGATGCCGGGGTTTTCCATCAGCCGGGCGACGTCGCCCTCCCCCATCCGGGCGACCCGCGCCGGGTCGAACTGCAGGAAGGCCTCGCGGAAGGCCTCCCGCTTGTTGAGGATGGTCTGCCAGGACAGCCCGGCCTGGAAGCCCTCCAGCACCAGCATCTCAAACAGGTGCCGGTCGTCATGGGAGGGCGTGCCCCACTCCAGGTCGTGGTAGCGGGTGTAGGTTTCGTCCTTCCCCCGCGCCCAGGCGCAGCGGGGCCGCCCGCAAAGGCCGCCGTCCATCCCCCTTATCTCCCTCCCGCTAACTCGGCATGAAACCCATTCATACTCATAAATTGAAAGTCTTTTGGAGGGCCCGGGAACCTTTTCTTCAGAAAAGGTTCCCGCCGTCTCTCCCCGTCTCTCCCCGTCTCTCCCCGTCTCCCAACGTCTCCCGCCGTCTCTCCCCGTCTCCCCCCGTCCTCCTCCGCGCCGTCACCGCTCCCCGTCCTCCCGGATTGTCACCCGGACCATATCCCCCGGCTGCTTGCCGATGGCGGCGCGGATGTCCTTGCGCACGCCGATGATGTGGCATTCCGTGCCCATGCGGACGAGGCTGCCCCGGTAGGGGTGCCCGTCGAACGCGGCTTGCACCTTGACGCGCCCCTTGCCGAACTCCTTGCGGACGTCGAAGGGGAACTCAACGTAGGCGCCGTCGAGGTCCGGCACCTTTTGCAGGACGGCATCAAACTCGTAGGTTCTGGGGTTCACGCGCGGCCGCCTTCCGGGTTGGCCGCGCAAAAGCGGGTGATTTCCAGAACCAGCGCCTCGGGCAGGGGCTGGTCCAGCGGCAGCTGGATGGTGCCCTTGGAGGTCCTGTAGCCTTCGAGCCGGTCCTGGAAATGGGCCATCGCCCGGGCGCCGGGGTACAGGCTGACGTGGCGGGCGTACAGGGCGAAATGGATGACGTTCCGCTCCAGGTGGAAGGTGGGCATGCGGTAGGCGATTTTCTCCTTCAGGCCGGGCGCGGCGGAGAGGATGAGCGCGCGCAGCCGGGCCAGGCGCTCCCGGTGCTCCGCGGGGCAGGACTGGATGTACTCCTCGATGGGCGTCATGGGCGCTCCTTTCGTCGGGGATTCAGGCGGGTTTCCGGTTTTGGGGGACGGGGCGGAAGAAGAACAGCAGCAGCGCGGCCGAGAGCAGGGCGAGGGCGGCGCCGAAGGAGAAGGCGGTCTGCGGCCCCTGGCGGGTCCACAGCAGACCGAACAGCGCGCTGGCGGGCAGCAGGGCGACGCCCACGACCGTGGAATGCAGGCCCAGCAGGGTGCCTTTCAGCTCCGGCGGCGAAATTTCCGCGATGAGCGCGCGCTCCACCCCGGCGGTCATGGCGGTGTAAAAGCCGTAGAGGATGAAAAAGAACAGCATCGCGGGCCTGCTCCGGGTAAACCCGAAGCCCAGGTAAACCAGGCCGAACACAAGGTACCCCGCGATGAGCAGGCGCTTGCGCCCCAGGAGGTCCGACAGCCGCCCGAAGGGGAGGGCCAGCAGGGAGGCGGTGAGGTTGTAGGCGAAATACAGCAGGATGACGCTGACGTCGTCGTAGCCCACGCTCTTGGCGCGCAGCAGCAGGAAGGCGTTGGAGGAGTTGCCCAGGGTGAACAGGAAGGCGATGAGCAGGTACAGCTTGAGCGGACCGGGGAGCTTGGAGTAGTTCTTCCAGAACCGCTCGCGCCGGGCGAGGGGACGGGCGCCCCTCTTCTCCCGGATGAAGAGGAACATGAAAAGGGACAGCAGGGCGGGAATCAGGGAATAGAGGAAGACCTTGTGATAGTCCGCCTGGCCGGCGGCCGCGTTTTTCACCAGCAGCCAGGCCAGCAGGATGCCCAGGGCAGAGCCCAGCATGTCCAGCGCCTTGTGCAGGCCGAAGGCCTTCCCCAGGCCGCCCTCCCGCGCGCTCTCGGAGACCATGACGTCCCGGGGCGTGGTGCGGATGCCCTTGCCCAGCCGGTCGACGACCCGGGCCAGCAGCACGCCGCCCCAGGACGAGGCGACCAGCAGCGCGGCTTTGTAGGCCAGGCCCGCCGCGTAGCCCAGGAAGGCGATGGGTTTCTTTTTCTGGTATTTATCCGTCAGGTAGCCGCTGAAAACCTTCAGCAGGCTGGCGGTGCTCTCTGCGACACCCTCGATGATTCCCACCAGGGCGGGCGTCGCGCCGAAGGCGCCGCTCAGGTACAGCGGGATGAGGGGATAGACCATCTCCGCGCTGATGTCGGCGAAGAAGCTGACCAGCCCCAGCATGACGACGTTGAACACGTCCCGCCCCCCGCTTTTCCGGCTGCCCCGGGCTTACTCCCCGGGCGGCAGGGCGCCGGGGAAGAGGCCGTACAGCAGGCGGTTGTCGCCCAGGCTCTTCTCCTCCGCGCCGCAGCGCTCCGCAGGCACGTAGCTGAACACGGCGCCCTCCGCGCGGTAATAGGTGCAGGCGTCGTCCGGCAGCTCCAGCCACAGGGTGCGCCCGTCCCGGAAGGAAAGGGTCAGCGAGCGCTCCGCAAAGGAGCAGGAGGGCTCGCCCGTGCGCTCGGCGCTTTTCAGCAGCAGGTGCAGCGACCGGAGGCCCTCCGGGTCCGTGAGCTCAAAAGCCGCCGGCGCCGTTTCGCCGTCCGCGGGCCGGATGTCCAGGCGCGCGGAGACCGGCGCCTCCAGCGTCCGGGGGAGAAAACCGTCAGCCGACCACTTGACCGGCGCCTGGATATCCGGGGACGGCGCGGCCGCCAGAGCCCCGGGAAGGGCCAGGGACAGCAGCAAGGTGAGCGCCAGGGCCAGCGCCCGTCTGGTTGTTCGCATCGTTCCTCCTTTCCGGGCCGTCGACAATCGGCCCGGCTCGCTTGGAATATACCACGCCCGGAAGGCATGGAAAAGGAGGCCCGCATGGGCCTCCTGCGGATGCGCTGGAAGGCTCAGAGAATCGCCAGGATGACGAAGTTGAGGATGAACAGGGCCGTGGACACCCAGAGGATGGGGTGGATTTCCTTCGACTTGCCGGTGAAGACCTTGACGATGCAGTAGAAGAAGAAACCGAAGGCAATGCCGTAGGAGATGGAGTAGCACAGCGCCATGAACACGCCGGCGAAGAAGGCGGGCACGGCCTCGGACAGGTCGGTCCAGTCGATGTCCCTGAAACTGGCGAGCATCATGATGCCCACCATCACCAGCGCCGGCGCGGTGGCCGCGGCGGGGATGGCGGAGACGAAGGAGGCCAGGAAAGCGGAGAGGATGAACAGCAGGGCGACCACCACGCTGGTGAGGCCCGTGCGGCCGCCCGCGCTGATGCCGGCGGCGGACTCGACGTAGGTGGTGGTGTTGCTGGTGCCGAACACCGCGCCCACGGAGGTCGCGATGGCATCGGAGAACAGGGCCTTGTCCATCTTGGAGGAGAAGCCCTGGCTTTCCTCCATGGCCTTTTCGTCCTCCTCCGAGAAGATGCCGCTGCGCCGGCCTGTGCCGATGAAGGTGCCGATGGTATCGAAGGTGTCCGTCAGGGAGAAGGCGAAGATGGTCATCAGCACCAGGGGCAGCCGCGCGGCGTCGGAGAACAGGCTGGGCAGGCCTTCCGCCGTAAAGATGACGCCGAGGGTCTGGGGCAGCTGGGCGGCGGCCTCGGTAAAGCTGACGGTGCTGTGCACCTGAGTGACGCCCATGGGGATGCCGACCAGCGCGGTGGCGACGATGGAAATCAGGATGGCGCCTTTCACCTTGAGCACCGAGAGCACGATGATGAGCACCAGGCCGATGAGGAAGAGCCACAGCACGGGCTGGTTGAGGGTGGGGATGGAGGGCACGCCGGCGGCGAAGTTGATGATGCCCGCGTTGAGCAGCCCGATATAGGCGATGAACACGCCGATGCCGCCGGAAATGGCATGCTGCAGGCTCTTGGGAATCGCGCGGATGATGTGCTTGCGCACCTTGGTGACGGTGATGAGGATGTTGATGAGACCGCAGAGGAAGACCATGGACAGCGCCTGCTGCCAGGTAAAGCCCAGGCCAAAGCAGACGGTGAAGACGAAGAAGGCGTTCAGGCCCATCCCGGGCGCCTGCGCGTAGGGCACGTTGGCAAACAGGCCCATCACCAGGGTGCCGATGACCGCGGCGATGATGGTGGCCAGGAAGACCGCGCCCCAGGGCATGCCGGCCTGGCTCAGGATCGCGGGGTTGACGGCGATGATGTACGCCATCGCGAAGAAGGTGGTCAGCCCGGCGATGACCTCGGTCGAGACCTTTGTCCCATGCTTCCTGAGTTGAAAGAACCCTTCCATCCTTGGCATCCTCCCCGGGCTTTGCCCGACAAAAAATCCGCGCCCATGATAGCACAGGGGAGGTGCCTTGTCACGACATTTTACGAACGATATGTTTGATTTTTATCTTTACGTTCGGTAATTGTGGAAATGTTTGATTCCCCTTGTTCAGCGGGCAAAATGCCGGGGTACAATGCTTCCGTGCCGCGGCAGGCGCCGCGGCGGAATCCATGAGGAGGAACAACCCGATGGTATTGAAACGACTGGCAGCCCTGGCGCTTTCGCTGATGCTTTTCACCGCCCCCGCGCTCGCCGTGAGCCTCGACCTGGACGCCTTGCTGGGGCCTGCCGGCGCGGGGTACGGCGGGGAAGCCGCGGAGTTCGCGCTATTGGAGGACGCCTTCTTTGTCTACGAGGATTTCATGGGCACCAGCGGGAAGTACGCGGCGGTGCTTGAGAACAAGTCCGGCAAGGCCGCCATGCTGACCACCGTCACGCTGGAGCTGCTGGACAAGGACGGAGCCGTCGTGCACAGCGCCCCCCTGTACAGCACGGTTCCCTTGTTCGTGGCGCCCGGCGGCATCGCGGTCACGGAGAGCTCCTACCTGACCCTGACGCCCGAGCAGGCGCAGCAGGTCGCTTCCTGGAAGCTGAGTTTCGCAGGTTCCGCCCTGGGCGAAGGGGACGGCAGCCTTTCCCGGGCGCTGCCCGCGAAGGCCGCCTACGCGGAAGAAATGACCACGGACTTTACCCTGGCCGAAAAGCCCCTGGGAACGCTGCTGGTCACCGTTGAAAACGACGCGCAGGAAACCGCCTTTGACGCCCGGGTCATCGTCCTGCTGCGGGACGGGCAAGGCAAGCTGCTGACCTCCGTTTCCAATGCCGCCATCGACGTGGGCATCCCCGCGGGCGGCAGCATCGTGATGAAAAGCAGCGTCCAGACCGGCGTCCTGGAAGCCCTGAACGCAGCGGGGCATTCGGTGGCCGAAGCGGAAGCGCACGCCTTCGTGGACATCGCGCAGTAAGCGGGCCAAGCGGAAACCGCCCCGACTGGCAACGGCTTTCCCGGAAGCGCCTGCGGGCGCTTCCTTTTTGGGTGGAACCGGGCGCCGCTTTTTGCCATGTTTCTCCGTTTTTGCTATACTCTGCGCAGAAAAAACGGAGGTGGCCGGATGGCGGGTGGCGTCGCGGCGCGCGCGGGCCTGAATCAGGAACAATCCGGTCTGCGCCTGCATACCGTGATGTTCGGCTACCTGTACAGCATGCTGGCCTCCACCGTCATCCTGGGCCGCCCGGTGCTGGGCGGGGCGCTGTACATGGTCGGCAGGGTGGCGGCGCTGTTTTCCCGCCTGGCCATGCGGGGCGACTTCCGGCGGCTGCCCGCAAGGATGCGCCGCTCCGGCCTGGCGCTGGGCGCGGTCTCGGCCGCGCTGGCGCTGGGCGTGCTGCTGGTGTATCCACTGGCGGTGGACCTGCCCCGGCTGTGGCTGGTGTTCGCACTGTCGTTCCTGGTGCTGCTGATGTCGGAATCGGCCTGGCGCACGGACGGGGCTTGGCGCAGGCGCGGCCTGGGCCGCGTGCGCCGCGTGGTGCGGGCGGCGGAAGCGATGCTGCTGTTCTGCGGTGCCGCCGCGCTGGTTCTTTTCTTCACCATGCCCTCGCCGGAATCCGCCTGGCACCTGCTGGGCGGCTTCGCGCTGTGCTGCCTGCTGGAGACCCTGGCGCTGGCCGCGCGGGGGGAGGAGGAAGCGCCCGCGCCGGAAGCCGCCCCCTCCGGGGAGCTGCCCGCACAGCTGGACCGGCTCACCCGGGTCAACGCCTACAAGACCTTCCGCACGGTCATGATGCTGACGGTCACGGCGCTGCAGGTGACGCTGATTCTGATTTACACCTTCATCGGCGCCTCCTCCCAGAGCCTGCTGTACAGCCTGGCCATCGCCTTTCTGTGCACGGTGCTGGCGCAGTGGGTGACCGCCATGATGCTGGACAAGTCGCGCCTGCGCCCGGAGCCGGCGACGGCGCTTATCGTCGGGCTGGCGATGTGGCTCATCAGCCTGGCGGCCTTCGCCCTGCGTTCCGTCGCCACCGGACCGGCGTGGAACTACCTGTCCCTGGCCTTCTGCACCTCCGGTGTCACGATGGCGGCCCATTCCCTGTCCTCCCTGGACCGGGACATGCGGGACATCGTCCGCTTCGCCACCGGGGAGGAACCGGGGAGCGCCCTGCGCCGCGCACACGCGGCGCAGCAGGAATACGCAGCGCTGGTCGGCGGGATGATCGCGCTGGTCGGGCTGGCGCTGTTTACCCTGATTTCGGGGGGCAGCGTATCCAGGGGCGGCATCAACCTGACCGCCCAGCCCCTGCTGCTACTGCCCGCGCTGGCGCTGGTGGTCGCGGCCATCCCCGCCGCCTTCCGCGTGCCGATGGAGCGCAAGGTCGCCGAGAAAATCCGCACCTTCCTGCGGCTGAAGGACAGCGGCGAAATCAACCTGCCCCTGCAGCGGCAGCTGGAGGACACGGTGGTCAAGGTGCACCGCCGCCGCTACGGCATCAAATGGGTCATCCTGATTCTGCGCCCGCTGTTCTACTCAAAGGTGGTGAACAAGGAAAAGGTCAAGCTGGACGCGGATATCAGCTGCGTATTCACCTGCAACCACGGCGAGCTGTGGGGGCCGGTGGTGACCAACCTCTTCGTCCCCTTTTCCTTCCGTCCCTGGGTCATCGACGAAATCGCCGAGCCGGACGCCCAGAATGTCTACCTCTACGAAAACACCGTGAAGCGCCAGGCATGGCTGCCGGAGCGCCTGAAGTGGCCGGCCACCCGCCTGGTCTCCGCCTTCCTCAAATGGGTTATGCGCTCCCTGGACAGCATCCCCGTGTACCGGGACGACCCGCGCGCCCTCGTGCGCACCTTCCGGCTGACCGCCGAGGCGATGGAGGCGGGCGACAACATCCTGATTTTCCCCGAGAACCCCAACCACGAAAGCCTGGAGCAAGCCGGCTACGTGAAGGAGGGCATCGGCGCCTTCTTCACCGGCTTCGTGATGGTGGCGCAGCTTTACCACCAGCGCACCGGAAAGCGCGCGCAGTTCATCCCCATTTACGCGGACAAGAAACAGCACACCCTGACCTTCGGCGAGGCCACGCGCTACAACCCGGACGCCCCGCCCCAGGAGGAAAAGGAGCGCGTCGCAAGGCACCTCCGGCTGGAGATGCTGCGCATGGCCGGGGAGAGCGAAGCGGAAGGGGGGGACGCGTAGGTGGCGGGGCTGCTGCTCCTTCTGCTGTACCTGGCGGCAGGGCTGTTCATTGTCCGCTGCCTGCTGCCGCGGCAGTCCCCCTGGGTCCGCGCCTGGCTGGGGCTGAGCCTGGGGCTTTTCCTGATGATGTGGCTGCCGGCGCTCATCGCCTTCCTGCGGCCCTTCGACGCGCTGACCCAATGGCTGTCCCTCCTGCCGCTCGCGCTGACCGCCTTCCTGGCCTGGCGGTTCAGGGACGCCGCGCCCCTGAAGGCCGCCGACGCGGAGGATCACAAGACCCTGACCCTGCTGCTGGCCCTCGCCCTGCCGCTGAGCCTGCTGGGGCTGTACCTGCAGCACACCCACGTCCTGCGGCCGGAGGACGGCGCCTTGTTCACGGGGCAGGCCACCTACGGCGACCTGCCGCTGCACCTGTCCATCGTCACCTCGCTGGAGGGCAGGACCCTGCCGGCGGACTACAGCATCCTGCCCGGGCTGCGCCTGGGCTACCCCTTCCTGGCCGACAGCCTGTCCACCAGCCTGCTGGCGCTGGGCATGAGCCTGCGCTGGGCCGTGCTGCTGCCGGGCGCGGTGATGATGGCGCTGGTGTTCTCAGGATATATCCTCCTGGCGCGGCGCCTGTGCAGGACGCCCGGCGCCGCGGCGCTGGCGGCGCTGTTCGTGTTTTTAAACGGCGGCCTGGGCTTCCTGTACGCCTTCGACATGGCCGGCGTCAGCCTGGGCCAGGCCGGGCAAAACCAGCTGCAGCAGGGGCAGTGGCTGGAGCGGCTCCAGAACATCCTGCAGGGCTGGTACCAGACCCCCGCCAACCACGCGGAGTTCACGCGCTACAACCTGCGTTTTTCCAACCTCGTCGCCGACATGCTGCTGCCCCAGCGCACCTTCCTGGCGGGCTGGGCGGTGCTGCTGCCCTGCCTCTACCTGCTGCTGGACATGGTGAAAAACGGGGAATGGAACCGGCGGCAGACCCTGCTGCTGGGCGTCATGGCCGGCGGGCTGCCCCTCATCCACACGCATTCCTTCCTGGCGCTGGCGCTGGCCAGCGCGGGGTTTTTGGCATACGGCCTGGTAAAAAGGGAAAAAACCGCCCCCTACCTGCTTTATGGCGGCGTCGCCGCGCTGCTGGCGCTCCCCCAGCTGCTGCTGTTCACCTTCGGCCAGGCCGGGCAGGGCGGCTTCCTGCGCCTGCAGTTCAACTGGGTCAACAACCCCGGCGGCGGCGGCCTGCAGGACCTTTATCCCTGGTTTTACCTGAAGAACATCGGCCTGCCCTTCCTGCTGGCGCTGTTCGCGATGATGGAGAGGGACGCTTTCCGCCGCCGGCTGTTCCTGGGCGCCTTTGCCATCTTCGTCGTCGCCGAGCTGGTGCTCTTCCAGCCCAACGAGTACGACAACAACAAGCTTTTCTACGTCTGGTGGGCGCTGTGCGCGATGCCGGCGGCCGATTATGCCGTCGCGCTGCACGGGCGGCTGAAGGGCCTGCGCGCGCGGCCGCTCATCGCGGGCCTGGCGGCGGTCCTGATGTTCGCCTCCGGCGCCCTCGCCCTGGCGCGGGAGGCGCTGAGCGACTACCGGATGTTTTCCGCGGAGGACGCGGCGGTGGCGCGGTTCGCGAGGGACGGCACGCCCCGGGACAGCCGCTTCGTCACCGCGACCCAGCACCTGAACCCCATCTCTTCCCTGGCCGGGCGCGAAATCGTCTGCGGGCCGGACCTGTGGCTGTACTACCACGGTTTTGACACCCAGGCCCGGCAGGAAGACCTGCGCGCCTTTTTCGCCGACCCGGAAAAAAACGGGGGCGTCCCCCTGCGCTACGGCGCGGGGTACATTCTGCTGGGCCCCTACGAGCGCGCGCTGGGCGGCAGCGCGGAGGCCCTGGACGCGCTGTTCGAGCTGGTGTACGAGAACCCGGAATACCGCGTCTACCGCGTGCCGGAGGGTTGACATGGTTCGCCGCTTCCTGGAGTATTCCCTGCGCCGCAACCGCGCCGTCAAGCTGGTGTGGATGGATGGGGACGGGATGAAAAGCGGCGGCGTCCGGGTCGTCCGGCTGGGCGAAACGGACTTCGACTACCTGCCCGCGCGAGGGAAAACGCCCCGGACGATGCGGGTCGCGGACGTGCTGAGCGCGGCCTACGCCCGGGGCGACGACGGCGGCCTGGAGCCGGAGGACGGAAGGGAAGCGGATTGAGGGAAAAACTGCGGGCCCTGAAACGGGACAAGCCCCGCCTGTACGAGCTGGGCGCCTACCTGGTCTTCGGCGTCCTCACCACCCTGGTCAACTGGGCGGTCTATCTGCTCTTGACCACCGCCCTGGGCTTGGGCGCCATGGAGCGCAACAGCGGCCCTTACCGCCTGACCGCCACCCTCTCCCAGGCCGTGGCCTGGATTCTGAGCGTGCTATTCGCCTATTTTACCAACCGGCGCTACGTCTTTGAAAGCGACGGCCGCAAGACCCGCCGGCTGAAGGAATTCTGGCTGTTCGTCTCCTCCCGCGCCCTGGGCGCGGTGCTGTTCGACCTGCTGCTGTTCAACCTCTTCCTGCTGGTCATGGGCGACAAGCCGTCCAAGCTCATCATGAACGTGCTGGTCGTCATCTTCAACTACCTGGCCAGCCGCTTCTTCATCTTCAGCCGGCGGGAAAAGCCGGCGGCGAATACCAAACGGAAGGAGGGTTCGACATGAACCCCATGCCCATGATATCGGTGAAGGACGTTCGCGCCTCCGCACGGTTTTACGAACAGCTGCTGGGCGCGGCCAGCGGGCACGGCGGGACGGAATACGAGCAGCTGTTCGCGGGCGACCGCCTGGTCCTGCAGCTGCACGACTGCCAGCCGGACGCCAGCCACGGCCCGTTGCGCGACCTGGAGGCGGCGACCGGGAACGGCGTGCTGCTCTGGTTTGAGGCGGAGGATTTCGACGCCCTCCTCGCGCGCGTCCGCGAATTCGCGATTCCCCTGGAGCGGGACGCCGTCAATCCCTTCTCCGGCAAGCGCGAGCTGTGGCTGTATGACCCGGACGGCTACCGCGTCGTCCTCGCCGACGCGAAGGGCGAAAAGCCGCGGGGGCACTAAGGCCGTCGGGATTGTAACGGCGCCTGCCCTCCGGTTGAGACCATAACAAGAGGTTTGGGGATTCCATCCCCAAACCCCGGGGCTGTCAAAAAACCTTACTACAGACTATGATACGGGGGGCTTCGGGGGGCGGCAGCCCACCGATTATCATCGTGTCGTCCGGCTCTGCCGGACGCGCGGGGCGTTTTCGCG
>ENA-UOUL01002146-UOUL01002146.1-bioreactor-metagenome-genome-assembly--contig:-NODE-2146-length-24146-cov-7.935103_pt1 | contig 24146 bp, 20 predicted proteins | sample MGYA00249838_ERZ747220 | MGnify/ENA primary metagenome ERZ747220 (study PRJEB28778, sample SAMN05720191) | bioreactor metagenome | isolation source: Anaerobic biogas reactor | place: USA:Washington...
CGAAATTTCATCCGCACTGCCGACATCTCTGCGACGTACCCCGGCTACGACGACGTCGCCCCCGACTGGTTCACCTCCCCCACGCCCCGCACCGGAACAGCCGACCACCACATCCTCGAGGTCCGCACCGTCACCTACAACGGACACCCCGCCACCGAAGTCCACATCTGCAACGATTACATGAGCACGGCCCGGCCGACCGACACCGGATGGATGCGCAAGGACAGCTACCGATACCAATCACTGCGCGTCCAACGGACCAACTGGAGCACGGCGTCCACGCCGCAACTCGACTATGCCAACAGAATGCCTTACCCCACCTGGAACGTCTTCGACGGCTGGGACGTCCGCCCGTTCACCGATCGCCGATTGGACCACGGCCTGCCCTGGAGGAACTGCTACTCGGCCATGCCCGGCTTCGACTACGACGCACCGTTCACCGAACCCGTCTCCGGCCCCCCGCCCGTCGAACCCTTCGACCCCGGCTGGCCCACCGCCATCGACCCCGGCACATCGTAGTGTCTTCGTATTCGCATACACCGACTGAGATTTCGCACATCGAATAATGCTGTCAGCGTCGATGTGCCAACTCCGTCGCGATATCCGCGCTCGCGCAGCTGATCAACAGCTCGTCGAACTCGTCGCCCTCACTTCGGTTTCGCGCAGCCCCCGCTGTTCGTCGACCACGACGGTCTCGTCGACCTGCAGGCACGTCTCACCGAACTCCTCGCACCGTACCGAGAACAGAAAGGACGGCACCGTGCCCGTCACCCCGACGACCGCTCTGATCCCCACCTCACCCAACGATCATCCCTTCGCCGACCACGACTCCTCCGAGTGACGAGCCAGTTCCCCGGCCAACACATCGAACCGGGGATGCCGCGACCACGCCGAGCGATCCCCGATCACATACAGCCGTTGCTTCGCCCTGCTCACCGCGACATTCGCCAGGTTCGGTTTCGACGACGCCCACCGCTTCGCACCCTCGCGCGCCGGGTCGCCGCCCAACACGAGGACGACGACCGTCGCCTCCCGGCCCTGCGCCGTGTGGACGGTTCCGGCGGTGATGCCGTCGTAGCGGGAACGAAGTCCGTCGAGACGTCGGGCGACGTCACGGAACGGGCTGAGGACGATCACGTCGTCCATGCCGTGTCCGCGATCGATCAGGTCGTCGAGAAGCTCGAGGAGACGATCGAATTCTGCCTCGATGAAATGTCCATTGGCCGTGCCCGTCACGTCGTACCACTGAGACGGCGGAAGCTCACCGACCGGTTCGGGTGTGCCACCGTGGATCATGGTTCCGCCGTAGGCGATGGTGTTGACGACGGAGAACATCGGATCCGCGCAGCGTCGATGTACCCGTAGCGGCGCCCCCACCCAGATCGGTTCGTCGTCACCGGGCAGAGTGGTGCCCCAGCGGGTGAGGCGATCGGTGAGCGTCTGCGCCGACGACAACACCGGCAGCCACCGCTCACTCACCCCGAACGCGTCTCGCAACGCCTGCTGCCCTCGGAACGGCAGTGTCACCACGGGTTCGAGTTGCAGCGGGTCGCCGACGACCACAGTGCGCCGCGCCCGCCAGATGGCACCGACCGGGTTCTGCGGTGTGGCCTGCCCCGCTTCGTCGATGAGCAACCAGCCGAGGGATTCGCGGCCCATGCCGCGGAACACCCGATCGAACGACGCGAAGGTCGTCGACACGAGGGGGACCACAAAGAACAGCGCGCGCCACGCATCGGCGACCGCGGCCGAATCGAGGTCGGACGGGGCTTTTCCGGTGACGACGTCCATCGCCCCGTGCAAGCTCTGGCGCATCTGCCGGGGCACCTGCGTGAGGAACTGCTTGTGCAGGTCGAGTGCAGCAACGAACAACCGCGATCGTGCCTCGTTCAGTTCCGCATCCGACCAGGGAGCAGCCAGTTCCTTGGCGTGCTCGTCGGCCCAGTTCGGGCCGGGAACCGCAGCACCCCACCGCGTCGACACGTCCCGGAGCGCACCCTGCAGTTCGTCTCGTCGAGTACGAACTGCATCGGCATGCGCGGACAGACGTGCCTGCGTGGCCTGCAGCTCGGTGAGCGCGTGCACCGTGTGCTGATGCGCGGCGAACACCTCACCGAATGCGGTGTCCCACGCCGCGTGGGCATCCGCAAGACGGGTACGGTGCAACTTCCAGCGTTGCCGTTCCTCGCGCGCGCTCCGGCCGATCCGCCACCACACGACGCGTCGCGCATCGTGCGCGGAGAGTTCCGCCGCAATCCCGTCACGTTCCTTCGAGATGCGGTCGACGGAAAGCCGCTGCACAGCTTCGGTTTCGCTGACGGTGCGGAGTGTGTCGGTGTGCGCCGCCAGCTGGTCGACGACCGACCCCAGTTCGGCTTCTCGATTCGCGTGCTCCCGATACCACTCGTACCCGCGGTGACGATCGGCGATCATCGCGGTGACCGCGTCACGTGCCGCGCGGTAGTCGGCGACGGCCTCGCGCCACGGCCGCGCAGGCCCGGTGGTCTCGTACTCTTTGAGGATCTCCTGTAGCCCGCGGGTGCCGGTGGCCTTGTCGCCGAACCACACGGTGCTCATGAAACCGGTGCGGTAACTCTTACGACCGAGCCTGGCCGCCACCAGACCCCACGCGTCGGTTGACGCAGCGCCACCCGAGCCGAGCAGCGCAGATGCGATGTCGGTGAAGTATTCGGGCCGAAAGGTGCCTGTGTCGATGGCGTCGGCCGCGGGCATCTCGAAGCTGATGTTCTCGACGGCACCGTTGTTGGACGACGCCACCACCATCTCGAAACCGTGGAATGCGCCCGTCCACCGCTGGACGACCCGCGGGTACTCCCCCGCTTTCCACCGGTGCGGAACGGAGGTGAACGCGTCGGTCGGGTTCGTCAGAGCCGCCAGCCGATCGGCGCGTTCGACGACGACCGATGCCACCACGTCGCGCAACAACGTCGACTTCCCGGTTCCCGGAGGCCCGTTGACGGCGAAGATCCCCGCACCGGACAGCAGTTCGTCCATGACGGTGTTGACGGCGAACTGCTGCCCGAGCGCCAACGGATGGGCAGGCTTGCTCGGCCACCGACCCGCGGGGATCGCTTCGGGCCGGCACGCCCAGAAGGACGCGTCGGGGACCTGCGCGAGGTCGACACGCCCAGCAGTATCGACGTCTGCATCCTCGGTCAGGTACCTCGCAAGACCGGCACCGATGTCTCCGGTGGCAACGCTGCCTGCCACCAGGCTCAGATCGGACGCGATGAAACTGTTGAGGAAATCCGTGCCGTCGACGCCCTCGGATTGCTTGACCTCGACGGAACGCACACGGATCTCCGCGCAGGCGAACAGGCCCGTCACCCCGACGTATCGAGCGATCCGATCGCGGATCACCTCGAGGCGCTCGGCGGTCAGCGGCAGGCGGCGTCCGGTATCCGGGTCGGTGTGTTGTTGCCTGTCGACGAGTTCGGCCAGGTCTTTCTGGGCGTCATCCAATCCGGACAGCCAGTCGCGGGATCCGGGGCCGGGATCGACCGTGCGTCCCACCGCCCACGCCAAACCCGACAGTACCGCGGAGTCATCGATCACCCGGCCGTAGCGGTCGACGACGATCGTGGCGAGCGCGCACTGCCCCGACGGCCGGGCGTCGTAGTTCTCCTCGCCGGGGATGAGGAGGTCGTCGATGGCGATCCACGCGGCGTCGATCGGATACACACCGAGGTAGAGGATGTGTTGACGCTCGTAGCCGGGGCGTCGCGGCGGTCGGTGGAGGCGGTGGCCCTCCTCCCACGGCAGGAGGCCGCCCGGTGTCATCGTGTCTACCGGCGACAGATCGGAGTAGCGGTCGATTTTCGGCACCGACTGTGGACTGAACAACTCGACCGCCCGCCAGAACTCGATGACGGCGGCCTGCCGACGGTGTTCTGCGCTCACCATTCCCCCCTTGCCCCGGTTTCATGATCGGTTGCGAAGCCTAGTGAAGAGCACCGACCCAGTGCCTGTCAGGGGCCGATGGGTCCACAGACGTCGCTCGTGCGATCACGGTAGGTGCGGGCTCACCATCGGCGGACAGCTACTCCTCCGCGTCCCGTCGTCCTCGCCGTGGCGAAACGCCACCGAGCGTTGCGCACGCTCGTCGACCCGCCGATACATCCCGGGGCGCCGTAGTTGTTCACTTCCAGGGCTCGGCGTGGCACTGCTCGCGCAGACACCGGGCGGTCGCCTTCTACGTATGCATCGCATCGACGGTGACCACCGAGACCCGATGCGGCGTCGCTCGATCCGCTCGTACCTCGTGCATTCGAGGTTCGAGGCCCGCACGTAGAACTCGACGGCGGATTCGGGTAACGCGCTACTCGCGACCGCGGTACCGGACGGCACGACACTGGCATTCACGATCCGTCACCCATCCAGGGAGGACCACGATGAACGCGATCGATCGGTGCACGTCGTGCATCATGCCCCCGTATCTGCTCGAACACCTGATGGACAGCGCGGACACCACCACCCGCTCAGCCATCATGGACACTCTGCTCGTCACCGAGCAGTTGCGCGGCGCCAGGAACGCCCATCCGACGGTGGGTGTCTTCGCTGCCCCCGCGCAGGGAAGTCGGTCGGTCTTCGATGCACACAACCGCGAGGACCTGTGGGCGGCCACGCTGGTTCGCACCGAGGACTCGTCCGCGTCGACCGACACCTCCGTCGACAACGCGTTCGACGGACTCGGCACAACGCGGAGCTTCTTCCGGAACGTACTCGGCCGTGATTCCATCGATGGGCACGGCATGCGGCTCGACGCATTCGTCCATTTCGGTCGACGCTACGCGAACGCATTCTGGGACGGCAGGCAGATGGTGTTCGGGGACGGCGACGGCAGGATCTTCGACGATCTGACGGGCTCGCTCGACATCATCGGTCACGAGCTGAGCCACGGCGTCACCGAACACACGGCCGGGCTCGTCTACCACAATCAGCCGGGCGCGCTGAACGAGTCGATGTCCGACGTGTTCGGGTCGGTCGTCAAGCAGTGGTCCAGGAACGAGACGGCGGAGGTAGCCGACTGGCTCATCGGCAGCGATGTGTTCACTCCCGCGTTCGCCGGGGACGCACTGCGTTCGCTGAAGGCACCCGGCTCCGCCTACGACACCCCGTTGTTCGGGAAGGATCCCCAGCCCGACCACATGAGCAGATTCGTCGTCCTGCCCGATACCCGCGCCGGCGACTGGGGTGGCGTCCACATCAATTCGGGCATCCCCAACAGGGCGTTCCATCTCACCGCAGTCGGTATCGGCGGAAACGCCTGGGAGGCACCGGTTCACATCTGGTACGAGTCCTTGCGTGCATCGAACAGCCACACGGACTTCCGGGAGTTCGCCGAGACCACCGGCGCAATCGCAGCCCGGTTGTTCGGAACGGGCAGCAAGGAGCAGCAGGTGGTCATGGAAAGTTGGGATGCTGTGGGTGTGTCACTCGGTGGCCGCTCGGCGCCGCCGGATCACGAATCCGTCGACACCCTCGACGCGTTGCACGCGCAGCTGGAACGTCTGTCGGTCGACATCCGGGACCTGACCACGGTCGTGCGCGCACTCGACCCGGCACACACGTGAAGGTCTCGTTGGGTGTCCACGGTGGGCTGGCCGCAGCACTCGCTGTCGGCCGTCCACCGCTCTGCATCGACACCGACGATCTCGACGACGCCGCCGCCGCAGAGCTGGGACGGCTCGTCGACGCAGCCGCCGGCAGCGCAGCGCGAGCATCGGCGGACACTGAACCTCGACCCGACGAAACGAACTACGAGATCACCATCGACCGACAGGATCGGTCGACGGTGATCGCGGCGACCGACACCACCGCGGGAGACGACTTCATCCGGCTCCGGGACTGGATCTCCGCGCACGGATCGCAGTGACCATCGATCGGGCCCGCATCCGAGGCGGGCCCGATCAGTTCCGTCACTCACGGTGGAAGTTCGACGACCGTCTCCGTCGACCGCCCGGGGTCCGGTACGTCGACCCCGATGCGGGCCGGCCGGTGTTCGTCGGCGTAGACCACCAGAACGTAGCGACCGCGGTAAGGGGTGTCGACGGCGAACCGGCCGTCGGGCCCCGACAGCAGCGCGATGTCCGGCATCGGCCCCGGCGCCGACTCCACCATGACGCGGGCGAAGGCGACCGGGACCTCACCGGAACGAACGGTGCCGACGATCACCCCTTCCACGCCTTCATCCGGTCGAAGATCGGCTTCGTGATGCGCACACCGGAATTCACCGGAATGCCGGGTGCGGCACCGTTGGTGTGAATGCCGAATGCGTACCGATGGCCGTCCACCAGCCGGTACACGGCGCTGCCGCTCTGTCCGCCGAACGTGTCGACCTGGTAGTGGATCCGTCCCGCCGACACCGACAGCAACCGACGCGAGTGGTACCAGAGAGTGCCCGACGGCTTGTCGCCCGGATACCCGGCGAGGTTCGCGGTACTCGCCAGCAGAGTGGCATCGCTGTAGTACCCGAACCCCAACCAGCCCGTACGTGACCCGAGTTCCGTCGGCAGGATCAGCGCACCGACGTCCCAGTTGGAGTTACCGTTCTGCGTCCAGCCGACGACCGACCGGATCCCCGATCCGGACACGGTCACCGACCCGTACGGTAGTACCGATCCGTTGCGTCCCGGCATCACCGTCACCGACCGCACCCAGCCGCGTCGCGGCCCGCTCCACTGCACGAACACGCAGTGCCCGGCCGTGATGACGGTGCGCGGGCCGATGAAGAACCCGGTTCCGGACGCGTACGAGCCGTCCGCCAGTTGAATGAGCAGCGAGGCGTGCACCCGCCACGGGTACACGTTCGTGGTGGTGATCCGGATGCGATCATCCACCCCGATCACCGATTCCAGCGACGGCTGCCCTTCGGCTGCAGACCCGAACGTGGCTTCCGCGGCATCGGGAACGTCGCGTGCGAGTAGTTCCTCCAGGCTCGCTCCCGCGGGTTGCGGTGTGCCGGAATACCCAGCGACGAGTTCGATTCCGGAACTCGCCGTGTCCGCGACGCCGGACTCCGGCCCGGACGACGGCGGTGCCTGCGCGGTCTCCTGTTCCGCAACGGCGACATCGGTCGGCGAGGTCTCGTCCGCGGGGTCTGTGACGGCCACTGCGCCGTCGAGCGTGATGGTCATGATGTGCTCCTTCCGTCCGGCACCGCACAGCACAGGCGGTCGGACACATCGAGCATCGTCGCGATGTCGGTTGTGCACACGAGTGGCGTGCTACCCGATCGCTGTCGTCATCCCCGTGCGAACGTCACGTAGCGCGTCGCCGCCCGATCGTCACGACCGAGCGCGGCGCCCGGCGAAACCCGAAGACACCCGGTGCGAGGATTCCTCGCATACGATTCGGGTCGATGAACAGCGACAGGGGGCAACACGTGCGGCAGATGATCGGTGACGTGCGGGTCGGGGCGACGCGATGACGGCCCGTGCGGGCGAGGTCTTCGACATGGGTCGCGCAGTGGCCGACATCGACGCGATCCTCACCGGTCCACTGCCCGAGTCCGGCCCGACGATCGACGCGGGCGAACCCGACACCGGTGAGTGGACGCACACCCGCGGTGTCGGCTTCCAGTTGACACCGCTCTGGGAGAGCAACCACCTCGTCGGTGTGTACGGACCCGAGTGGACCGAGGTGGAGGCCGAGGCGGAAGGGCATCTGGCCGAGCTGGTCGGTGAGCTCGATCGCCGATGGGGTCCGCACCGCACCGTGACGATGGGGCCGGCACTGTCGAATCCGCCCACCACCGAACCCTTCCGCACGCTCGTCGCCAAGGACTGCCTCGGCGACCTCGCCGTCTGGGGGCCGGTGACCGGAGAACGTTCGGTGGCGGTGTCGCTGAATCAGTGCGACGGTGATGCGCCGATGATCCTCACCGTCGTGGTCACAGGAGGTTCACAGCACCAAGACGAGGTTCACAGCACTGACGTCAACTGGTGGTCGTGTGAGCCTCACACCCGTGCTGTGAACCCGCCGGGCAACCACCGGCTCACTGATCGTCCGAGTGACTGACGATGTTGACGACCGTGCCGTCGGGTGCACGAACGAAGAACCTCCGCACTCCCCACGGTTCTGTCGTGAGCGGATGGACGATCTCGTAACCCCGTCGCTGCGCCTCCTCGTAGGCGGCCTCGACCTCGTCGCCGACGTGGATCGACATCGCCGAATCGATCGGCGCGGTTTCGTCTCCGCTCACCAGTTGGACGACAGCGCGGCCGTCGGGCGTGGTGAAACGCGCGACCCAGCCGAGATTCATCTCCTCGACCGACAGACCGAGGTAGTCGGCGTAGAAGCCGCGTGCCTCATCGATATCGGGGACGTTGATGTTCGGGGTGAGTCCGGTGGGGTGCATGGAGGTGCTCCTTCGGATCGGCTGCCGGGCCACTCCCGCTGCGCCCGACGATCTGTACGGAGCCCGGCAGTGCCGGTACGAAACTAGCACCGTGTCGTCCGCCGCGAGGTTCTTCCTACTGGTCGCCGATGCCACCCACGCGGCGACGATCGTGATACACGCGGTGATCGCGAGCAGCAGCCTCAGGGACAGGCTCGATCCGTCGGACGCGACCAGCAGTCCCGCGGCGATCATCGGGGTGAGGCCGGCACCGATGAGGTTCGCCGGCTGGTAGCCGAGCGACACACCCGTGTAGCGGTCGCCGGTACCGACGAGCTCGGACAGCAGCGGGGTGAGCGGCGCATACATCACCGTCTGGATGATCTGTCCCGTCAGCACACCGACCACCAGCAGCACGGTGTCACCCGAGTTGATCAACGCGTACAGCACCACCGCTGCCGCACCGGTGAGACTCACCGCGCGGCGATCGCAGACGCTGCAACACAGTCGGTTTCGCCGCCGCTGCCACCTTCGGCTTCTCCGCGGCCTGCTCTACGACAAGGCTCTCCACAATGCTCATCCGGATGTAGAGGCCGATCACCAGCAACGCCGCGCTCGCGAGGAACGGCAGGCGCCACCCCCAAGAGTCGAATGCCGCGTCGGGCAGCAAGGTCGCCATCATCACCGCGAGCGTCGACAGCAGGAAACCATCGGCGAGCCGAGTTGCATGAGGCCGGCTCAGACCACCCTTCCCTCACCCCCGGTCGAGCGAATGTATCGGTCGCTCGATTGAGCAGAGTGAGTGGTACATTCGCTCACCGTCGGCGAGGTGGACGACGGCCACGCGCGGACGAAACTTCGGCCAACTGTAGTGTTCGAACGTCGGACACGGGGACCGACTGAAGGGGGAACAATGGGGATGCCGGACACACTCGAAGCCGACCTGCCACAGATCCGCGTGGTATCCGAGAGCTTCGATGCGCATGCCGAGGAAGTCAGTGGTATCGACACGTCCACCATGCGGGTCGACACAACACACTCGTTCCTGCAGAACTCCGCGACCGCCGCGGCGATCGGGGACGCCGAGAACGCGACCCGACGTGCACTCCTCATCCTTGCCGACCGAGCATGGGCGATCTCGAGCCGATCGACGATTTCCGGCATGCCCAGCGCGTCTTCACGCTGATGGCAACCGACTCCGAATCGATGGCTACCTTCGGCACCGCCGCCACCACCTACACCCGCCACTTCGCCGCCGAGTACGCCGACGACGCGTCCATCAGCCGTGAACCAGCAGCGTGGGCGGGGCGACTGCAGGCATTGGTCGACAAGGGAATCTACAACGTAGCGGATGAAATGTTCGACGATGCCCGGGCCCGTGACGAATTCGCACACCAACGTCGGGCAGATGCGTACACAACGAGTTACACCGTGATCCGCAACCTCACTGCCCTCGACCCCCGACTGAGTGGGACAGTCGGATTACTCATGGACCTGAGCAGTACCGACGTTCAACGTGCGTTCGTCCCCACCTTCGAGGATCGGGAGAATTCGCCGTTCACCGGAGACTTCTCCAGCTACAGCGCATCGAACTCGTATTTCCTCTTGGAAAGCGCTGTCGCGCAGCATGGATTGCCGCAGGATAAACTTGCACTGGACGATCTGAACGAATTCGGGTTCCTCAGTGACTCCGGGGAACTCCGATACCCCACCGGGGACATATCCGCATTGAGCATCGCCAGCGCCGCCGACGGCGCCCTACAGGAATTCGGAATCGACACCACCGCTTATCGAGACTACTACGAGGCCGGATACAGCCAGGTCACACCGACCGTCCGAGTCGGCCAGGACGAGGTTGCACCTCGATGACGTACGCGCTCTTCCGCATACACCAACGCCGAACACCCACAACCATCGGCATCGCGGCTCTTTCGGCATGCGTAGTGGCCACGGCGGCGTGCACATCGAACCCCGTCGAACCCACCCCCGACGACGCCACCGCCGACCCGTTCGCAGTACTCGCCGCCGACTCTCAGGTGATGTCCCACCAATGGACCGCACCCGCCGATGTCGACCTCGACGCACCGGAAATCCAGGTGGTCCGCGCCTACGCCGACAGCGAATGGAACCTCATCCGCACCGCCGACTACGCCGCCACCTACCCCGGCTACGACGACGTCGCCGAAGACCGATTCAAAAACCTCAACCCGCGCACCGGAACCATCGTCCACAACATCCTCGAAGCACGCACCACCACACACCTCGGACGACCCGCCACCGAAGTCCACATCTGCATCGACTTCATGAACACCGCCCAACCGCTCAACGATGGGTGGATCCGTAAGGAAAGACTGCGATACCAGTCGTTCCGCGTCCAACAGACCAACTGGACCTCGCCGTCGACACCGCCACTCGACTACAGCCGCCGCATGCCCTACCCCACCTGGAACGTCTTCGACGGCTGGGAAATCCACGGCATGATCGACCGCCGAAAGGACGACGGCCTACCGTGGAGCAACTGTCTCTCGGCCCTGCCCGGATTCGACTACGACGCACCCTACACCGCACGCGTACCGGCACCGCCAACCGTCGAACCCTTCTACCCCGGCTGGCCCACCGCAATCGACTCAGGTGAATAGTTTGGTAGCCCGACCTTCTGAGCGAGTGGTACACCCGTTCGATTGACGGTGGACATAGCGCGGAAGGTCAACTTCCCGCGGACCCGACCGTTTCCCGCGACTGCCTTTGCGGCGGAGGGAACCTGTTCGGTCCGCGGGAAGCACAACCCGGGGCCGCGGCGGAGACACGTGCGCTGCATGCGTTCGCAATACCGTCGCAACCCGACGAATCCTGCGAACCCCGCGCAGAAGGTGATTCGGCGGCGGTAACCTGTTCGGTACGCGACATCCCCCGATGCCGCTGCCGTTGAACACCACCTGGACGATGTCGCTGGAATCCTCTCGGAGGCCGACGTGCGCGGATTCGGTATCGATCTCGGCACTGCCAACACCGTCGTGGGCACACCCGACGACGGCATAGTTCTCAACGAGCCGTCGTTGATGATGGTTCGCACGAAGGACCCGCACCGGGCCATCGCGATCGGCCAGGACGCCAGCGACCTCGTCGATCGCACACCGACCGGAATCACGCCGGTCCGTCCGATACGAGGTGGTGTCGTCGTGGACCTCGAATCGGCTCGGGCGTACGTCACCGCCGTCCTCAAACACGCCGCGCCGCACCGACGCTACGGTCTGCGGCCGACGGGTGTCGTCGCAGTTCCGGCCGGCGCCACCCCTCTCGAACGGCGCGCGCTGCTCGAAGTCGGACACGAATCCGGTCTGCGGAAGGTGGGTCTGGTGCCGCAGCCGGTTGCGGGGGCACTCGGCTGCGGAATCAACCCGCTCGAACCACGCACCCATCTCGTCGTCGACATCGGTGGTGGCACTTCGGAAGTCACCGCCCTCTGCTTCGGTGGTGTGCTGTCACACCGCAGTTGCCGGACCGCCGGGGACGACCTGACCCGTGCGATCCACCGGTATCTGCGCGTGGAACACAAACTCCTGGTGGGCGAGCTCACCGCCGAGCGCGCGAAAGTCGGTGCTCCCGAAGCCACCGACGACCGCACCCTGGTGGTGGAGGGCCGCGACGCCGCGACCGGTCGGGCGCGGCTGATCACGCTCGAGACCGAGGAGATCATGGACGCGGTACGGTCCACCACGATCAACATCGTCGAGACGTTGGCTGCCTGCCTGGACGATCTTCCTCCGCGAGCCATCAGCGATGTGCTGGCCGAGGGCATCCTGGCGATCGGGGGCGGCTCGATGCTGCGGGGCCTGCCACAGTTGATCGAAGAGTCCTTCGGGCTGCCGGTCAAGACCGCGGAGCGTCCGCTCACCTGCGTCGCGGAAGGCGCGACCGCGTGCATGGACCACCCCGAGGTCGTCGCCGCCTACGGGTCCTGACCTGCCGGTTCTTCACCGGTCACCGCCGGTGTGCGCGAGGTAACGCTCGAGGAGACCCTTGACGACGGGACCCGAAGTCGCAGAACCGAATCCACCGCCCCGCACCAGCGCCGTCACCACCACCTCGGGTTCGTCGGCGGGCACCACCGCGGAGAACCACGCGTTGAGTCCGTCTCCCGGTGCCGACGGGTCCTCCGCCGTGCCGGTTTTCGCCGCGGCCGGCACCGGGAGGCTCGCGAGCTGACCGGCGGTACCGGCAGCCGCGGACGCCCGCATCCCCGCCCGCACGGGACCGAGTTCGTCGGCGAAGGACAACCGGTGCGGCGCGACAGTGGCCAGGGGCACCGCGTCCGCTGGTCCGTACGCGGCTGCGAGCCTCGGTGTCACCATCGCGCCCGACGCGATACCCGCCGTCCACCGCGCCACCTGCATCGGCGTGGCGTTGACGGTGCCCTGACCGATCCCCATCAGCAGCGTCGACCCCGGATACCAGGTTCCGCCGATGCTGCCGACGTTCTCCGGTGTGCCGAGGAAACCCTCGGATTCGCTCGGCAGGTCGATCCCCGACCGCGACCCGACGCCCAGTTCGGCGGCGGTCGTCGCGATCCGCTCGGGGCCGAGAAGTTCGGCGAGTTGATAGAAGTAGACGTTGTCCGACCACTGGAGGGCCCCGACCAGACTGTTCGGTCCCATCGGCTGCCAGTTCGCGAACGTGTGTCCACCGTAGGTGTAGGCCGCACCGCCCGCGAGGAGGGCGTCCGGCGACAGCACGTGGGTCGCCGCGTTCGCCGACGCCACCACGATCTTGAACGTCGAGCCCGGCGGCACCGCGGTCTGGACGGCGTGGTTGAGCATCCGGCCCGGCCCGGTTCCGTCGGTCTGCTCGGCCAGCGCCACCGGGTCGACCGGCGGCCCGTAGATGTTGTTGTCATAGCCCGGGACGCTGGCCAACGCCAGCACCGCGCCGGTTTTCGCGTCCATCACGACCGCGGCGCCGAGGTCGCCGCCGCTGGTGCGCACCGCCTGGGTGAGCAGATCCGTTGCGGCCTGCTGCAGCCCGAGGTCGAGGTGCAGCCGCAGGTCGTAGCCCCGCACCGGGTCGATACGCTCTCCCGTGCCCACCGGCCGCCCCGACGGGTCGACGTACACGCATTGTTTGCCGTCGATGCCACGGAGCAACGCATCGTACTGTCTCTCGAGCCCGGCTTTGCCGACCCGTGACCCGAGGGCGAGGTTCGGTCTGCGTTGCATGTCCTGCTCGTCGGCGATCCCGACATACCCGAGGACCGACGCCAGCATCTCGCCCTGCGGGTACTGCCTGCGTCCCGTCGGATACACCAGAACCCACGGCAGCTGGGCGTCGACGATGCGTCGTGCCTGCTCGGGTCCGACCCGCGCGAGCACGACCTGCAGTTCACCGTCGCCGCGTAGTTCCTCCGCGAGCCGGTCGGGGGTGATGCCGAGCAGCGCGGCGAGCTCGTCGTGCACGGCGGCGTTCCGTTCCGCGAACATGCGGGCGACCACCGCGACAGTGTATTCGGCGACGTTGACCGCCACCGGAACACCACCGCGGTCGAGGATGTGACCGCGTTCGGCGGGCAGGCGGATACAACGCAGCATCTGGGTGTCGCTCGTCGCCCGCAACTCCGCGCCGTGCGCGGTCTGCAACTGCCAGGCGAACATCGACATCGCGACGAGCGAGGCCGTCACCGTCACCGCCCCCGTCGACACCCCACGCGGTCGACGTTGCCGCGCGGATTCGGTGGCCCACAACGTGCGCGTCACCCCGTCGCGACGCACCGCGAGTACCAACCCGATCGACACGAACCCCACGATCGACGCCGTACCTCCGTAACTGAACACCGGTATCGGCATGCCGGTGTGCGGGAGCAGCGACAGGCTCTGCGCGATCGACACGGCACCGTGGATGCCGAACAGTCCACCGATGCCCGCGGCGACGAGTGCCCCCTCCCGGGTCCGTGCCGCGCGCGCGGCGACCGCGGCGCGCCACACGATGACCGCGATGGCCACCGCGACGGCGAGACCCGCGGCCAGGCCCCACCCGTACACGACGCTCGCGAACGCCAGGTCGTGTTCCGATTCGGGCAGGTATTCGGCCCGCAGTCCGTAGTCGGCTTGCCGTCCCAGACCCCACCAGCCGGCGCTGCCGATCGCGATGTCCGCCTGCCACGCCGCCCATCCCGATCCCTGCGGATCGGCGTCGCTCGACAGGAACACGTGGATCCGCTCGAGCTGGTAGGGGCGGAGGAACAGCACGGCCAGCGGAAGGGACGCGATCCCGATCGCGAACAGCGGCAGCAACCGGAGCATCGGTACCCGCGCCAGGACCAGCATCAGCACCACGGTGACCACCAGCACGACGGCGGTCGACAGATCGGGTTGCAGCGCGACCATCACGACGGGCACGGCTGCCACCGCCAGGACGGCGGCGAACCGGGCGAGTGTGTAGCCGCCGGCGAGGATCGCGGCGGGAACCAGGACGAGCGCGAGCTTGGCGATCTCGGAGGGCTGCACCGTGAACACACCGAGGTCCAGCCAACGCTGCGCGCCTTTGGTGGCGATCCCCACGAGCGATACGATCGCCAGCAGCACGACCGAGACGGTGAGCAGAATCCACCCGAACCGGCCGAGGGCTGCGATCCGCATGCGCGAGGTCACCCACATCACGCCGAGCCCGACAGCCGCCAGGATCAGGTGACGCACCGCGAGCGACGTCATGCCCGCCGCGAGCATGTTGAGTGCACCGAGGGCGACGAGGGCGACCGCCGCCGTGACGAGCCACGGGTCGGACGGGCGCCTATCCGCCTTCATGGGCGTCCTCGGGTGGGCAGATGGCGTGCTCGGCGGGCACGTACATCGGTGCCGACGCGGCCTCGGCGGGGTCGGTGGTGACCGCGGCGACGGCGAGGGCGGTGCCGGGTGGCAGGTCGACGCTGCCGATGCCGTAGGTATCCCGGCCGCCGGACGGCACCGGCACGGTGACGGCACCGCCGGGCACGACGGCACCCGTGCACCGGTCGTACACGACCGGGTTCCAGGTGACCGCAGCGATATTCGCAGACGGGTCGACGCCGATGTCGACGCGCAGCGTGCACGCTCGTCCGGCCTCGCAGGAACCGTCGGCGAAGACGGCGGTGAGTCCTGTGATCGGTCCGGCACCGGTCGGTAGCGCGGTGTCGACGGGCCCCGGTTCGGTCGATCCGGGTGGAGGCGCGGCGTCGGGGAGCGGTGGCGGCGGCGACACCGGATCGATCCGATCCTGCATCGCCGACTCGGCCGGCCCGAGGAGGGTGCTCCACCCTTCCCGCAGCTGCGACCACGCGGTGGGGGCCACCCACACCGCCCCGGCGACGACGAGGATCGCCACCAGGCCGAGCACCCATCGGCGCGGCGACCTCCGTCGCTTCTTGCGATGCCACACCGCCCCCACCGGGGGATGCCAGCGGTTCGACGCGAGTACGGTTCCGGTCACCGGGAGCGGAGGTTCCGGCACGTCCACCGACCCGTCCGGCCGTGCCCGCCCGCGGACCGCCGCGACGAGCGCGGACAGTTGGGAGCGTGTTCGCACCACATCGACGCGCTCCAGTTCTGTTGCAGCAGTGTGCTTTACCTGTCGCATCAGGTCGTCCGTGTCCGAGGATCCGGCGATCGCGTCGTCCACCCGATCCGCGAGCGTCGCGACGCGACAGTTCGCCGCGATGCGTCGCAGCAGACATGCCGCCGCATCACGCATCGCGCCCTGCGGCCCGGCCGTGCCGGCGCACTCGATCGTGAGCCTGCCGGCCGCGGACACCGTCACGGCATCGCCCCGCAGGCTCGCCGGGGCGCGTCCCCGACCGTGCACCGACCCGAACTGATCGGTCGCATCCGTGACGAGCAGCGCGGCTTGGGCGGGTGTCAGAGTCGCGACCGCGAGCAGACACTCGAGCGTGACACCGTCGCTGTCCGCGCGGCTGCCGGATTCCACGGCAGGTCCCGGTGGAACCTCGACAGGTTCGTGATCCCTCGCGTGGAGCCCCAAGACAGCTTCGCTCATTGCGCATCCCGAAACGCAAGGCCTCCCGCAGCTTTCGGTCAGATCACTGCGAGTGGACGGTGGACCTTCGAACACCCTTCTCGTGCGCCGCACTCTCGTTGTTGAAAACATTGTGGGTCATTCGGGGTGGAGGTGCGTCGGCTTTCGTCCGAAACCGTTGCGGTCTGCGCGGCGCTCACACCCGGCGCTGTCGACGGCCTCACCCTCGAGGCTCACAGCACAGGCGCGAGGTTCACAGGTTCACCGGCCACCGACGGCGCTGTGAGCCTCGCAATCGCGCTGTGAACCACCTCATCGGCTCCGCTGGTGTGTTCCGTCGTGAGCAGCGGATGCTGGCCCGATGACTGGATCTCGAGCATCGTCGAATCACCGAAGTCAGTGCGTCATGACCACCCGGCGTCCGACGACCCCGACCGGCTTCCTGGCACCGGCCGGGGCTCTGCCTGCGTGCAGGGCGCGGTCCTTGCCCCATGCGCGGATGGCCGCGACCTCTTCCGGGTTGGTTCGGCTGAACGGAACGACATTCTCGAAGGTTCCCCGAACGAGTTCATCCGTCACCTCGCCGGCGCCCCGCACGAACATCGTGGTCGCGACGTCGTGCACCACGGATTCGATATCCGATCCGGCGAACCCCTCGGACATCTGTACCAGCTCCGCGAGCAACGACGAGTCCGGGTCCAGTTGGAGATACTTGCGGAAATAGAGCGAGATGATCTCCGCTCGATCGGTATCGTCGGGTAGGTCCACGAAGAACAGTTCGTCGAACCGCCCCTTCCGGAGCAGCTCGGGCGGCAGGCTCGTCACATCGTTCGCGGTCGCCACCATGAACACCTTCGACGTGGATTCCTGCAACCAGAAGAGCAACTGGCCGATCAGCCGCCGCGTGACCCCCGAGTCACCACCGGTGTCCGCCAGGGCCTTCTCGATCTCATCGACCCACAACACGCACGGTGCGACACGATCGGCCATCGACAATGCTTCCTTGAGCCGGCCTTCGGACTGACCCACGTACATACCCATGATCGCGCTCATATCGAGACGATAGAGCGGAAGCCGCCACTCCACTGCGATAGCTTTGGCGCTCAAAGACTTACCGCACCCCGGCACTCCGACCAGCAGCACGCCTCGCGGTGGATGAAGGGGCGATCTGCTCAGGTCCGCGCGAATCAGCTCACGGCGTGTCTGCAACCATTCGCGGAGCGTGGACAATCCGCCGATCCGGTATTCGCCCTCCTTCACCTTGATTCGCTCGATTCCACTGAGCTCCCCGAACATCTGATCTTTGAACTCGGACAGTTCGGCGATGTCGTCGCGCGTCAACGCACCCTTGGCGAGCATCGTGGTCACGGCATTGACCGCTTCGGCCTGCGTCACCCCGACGAGGATTTCCGCCGCCTGACGGATCTCGCCGTTTCCCCAGTCGATACTCATGAACGGACGGTGATCGTCGACGAGAGCCGTCACAACCTGCTCGAGTTCGTCCACATCCGGAAGGTCGAGATCGACCGACATCCCGAGGCGCGACAATCCGCTCCACACCTGCCCCGCGGTGATCAGAATGATCGAACCTTGACGTTCGTCGGCCAGTCGCACCAACTCCGCCAAGTGCCGGGCTGTCGGCTTGTCGTCGTCGACGTCCTCGATGTCACTCAAGATGATGTTGGTGTTCACGCGGTTCACGAAGGTTGAGGCCGTGAACTCCAATGCGCCGACCAGAGACCTGTCGTCGATGACTGGCGCCTGCCCCGACAACTCGAACAGACCCCGTGTCCGCGAATGCCAGTAGAACGACATCGAGCCGAACGTCCCGGCCACGCCACGCAGAACATCGAGGGCACGTGGACTCTCGATGGTGCGAACCACGATCAGCGGTACCCGCGCTTTCAGATAGCGAGTGATGACGTCGGCTGTCGAGATCTGATTGGGCATGGATTCTCCCGGTGGGTAGGTGACACGGTGCCGTTCGAATGCGGTATCACTCGAGGACGACACGGCGACGACGAGCGGATCCGGTGGCCGGCGGATACTCGGGGGTGCCCGATCGGATCCGGTCGGGTTCCACAACCGAGGCACCGCCGGAACCTGCCGGATCGAGTAGTTGCTCGAGTGGATACTCCGCGTCGAGAAGAACCGTCAGGCGAACACTACGAACGAGGCGAAGCTGCCGCTCCCGCGTCGCAACATCGACGGTCGCGGACGCAGCCTCACGCTCGAGGCTCTCCTGACTGCGCCGAATATCCTCGGCGACACCGTGCTCCATCGGTGAACGCAATTCCACCGGCAGTGCCGGATGCCGAACCAACTGCAACCTGCGGGCGTAGGCCCTGCGTAGTTCGAGGAGAGCCTGAGCCATCTCGTGCTCACTCGTCGCCCGGGACACATCGCGGGTGCACTGTTCGTCGGCACGTTCCATCACCGCCGCCTGCGCGTTGTGGAAATGCGCGAGCAGACGTTGGTAGGTGTCCGGCGGGAAGGAATCGACGGCGAGCGGAGGAAGCCCATCCAAACTGTGTCGAGGGTCCCGTGCCCAGGCGCGCAGCGCCATCACCCACGCCTCGTAGACACTCGCGGCACCGACCGTCATGAGAGGTTCGACTCCGGGACTCGACGCGAGATCACCGGGATCTCCCCCGGCGGCATCGGTGACCAGTCCGGAAGATCCCCCGCGATCACACGATTGCGGCTCAACCGTTCGCCCGCCGGTCGCGGTGACCGGCGCAGCGCGTCCCTGGCGACGATCGCCGGCGACACAGTTCCCTTCTGCGGTTGCGGAGGCACGAACGGTGCCAGCCTCGTTCGTCGAACGACGATGCCGTCGGTCTGCGTCATCAGTGCCCTTTCTCCCGTCCTGCGGCGATCGGCCATCCGCCGATGAGTTCGAGGATGTCGCGTTCGCCGGCGTCAGCTTCCTGATAGGCGAGCCGGGCATCGACGAACTCGGCGATCGCCGCCCGGTAGATGTCGATCGAGTATTGGAGCGCCTGCCCGCGTGCGGCCTCCGCGTGGCGCACCCGCTCGTCGGCGACACGCTTCTTTCTCACCACCCACCATGCGGCACCGCCGAATGCAGCCAACGCCAACAACCCTCCTGCGACGTCGAAGACTGCAACGCCGAACCAGGCGACCACACACGCCAGCAGAACGGGCCACACCGCCGTGGCCGGCCGGAATCGAATCGCCTCGATGTGGCCGGCGCACGCGCGATGCCATGTCTCCGCGAGACTTACCTCGGAAAGTTCCTGTGTGGTGGCGGTGTCGGTTTTCCAGCCGGGAAATCCCATCGCGACGGCCAACTGCGAATGATCCGGGGCCAACACGATCTCGAGGACGTCGATGAATCGCGATCGATAGGCGTTCGCGTAGTCTCCGACAGCGGTACGGAGATCGTCTCTCCCCGCACCGATCGCCAGCTTCTGCGCACCGACCGACACCCCCATTTCGTCGGGGTGAACGCCGATCTGCGTCTGCAACGAGACCGCATCCATCTTCTCGTCCAGTGCGCGCGTAGTCGAATCCGCGACGAGACGCGCCCGCCCCGTGTCACCGCCGGTCTCGATGACCGCTCGATGGTAGGCGACCTCACGCTGAAACGGCAGTTCCTCGTCGTCGTACTCGGTGACGAGTTGTTCGAGCAGATCGTCGAGCTGATCCTGAACGGACTGGACGAGCGGGGTGTCGGTATCGGCGATGCGCCGGTACTTCTCGACGGCGAATCCGAACGCCGACGCGGATTCCAACAGCGCCTTGTAGTGCGGCCACCCGGGACTGTGGCGCAGCAACACCGGATACACCGAATCGTCCACCGATCCCCGCAAGGTGGTCAGTTCATCGACCCAGATCTGCGCCTGGGCATCCACAACCGCAGGATCGGACCGCAACAGCTCGTTCCACTCGGCCAACTGCTGCTCGACAGCGGCACATCCGTGTGTGCCGAACGCATCGTGGGCCGCCGCCTCGAACACGACCGCGAACTCACGACCCAGCGCACGCGGATCCTGCGCGCTCAGGTACGCCCGCAGCCATCGGGAGGACGCATCGAGACGGCCCTGCCGGCGCAACACCAGCGCGAAGAACAAACTGGTCTTCGCCCGATCACGCGTGAACGCCGTCTGCACCGATTTGTCGGCCAGTTCCCGGTCGTCCCTCGACCAGGCCGCCAGCGCCACGAGTGCCGGCGCCAGCCAGTAACGTGGGGTCTGGATCATCAGCTCTTCGGAGATCTGTTGCACCGTGTCGTTGCTGACATTTCCGATGTCGAACGCCTGCAACGTTCCGACGGACGTGCGACGCACCACCTTGTAGTGGCCGTACTCACGGTCGAGTGCGGCCTCGACATTGCCGAGTGCGGTTTCCGACCGCTGCACGTTGGCGGTGAGCCCGGCCTGATGCACGAACTGGCGGAACTCGGCCGTCAGTGCCTGCAACTCCGCCCGGGTGGTCTGCACGTCGACAGACACCCGTCCGACGTTCGCGTCGACCCGGCCGACCTGCACCGTCAGTTCGTTCACCTGCCGTTGCACCCGATCGACCGCGTTCACGATCGGGACGACGTTGATTGCATTCATTCTCGAAGGTGGTCCTTTCGCCGATGATTCGGCGTCGATCGATCAGAGGATTCCGCCGCCACTGCACGATCCATCGGGCCGCACCGGTACCAGAGCACCGTCGGAATAAACCTCGATGTAGGCGTACGAGCCGCTACGCACCAACCCCCGCGCCTGCGCAAACGGATCGGCCACCGCGTCGGCGGCGTGGTAGTGCTCGACGATGTCGTGCAGCAGATCGAGCTTGTGATCGACGAACGGCGGCCCCAGGTAACACTGCTGAAGGCATCCGAGCAACACACCACCCTGACGCCGCTCGTACTCGTCACGAATCGACCGCATGATCTCGAGCTGCGCGCTTCTGTCCACCGCGGTATCGATGGCGCGGAACGCACGAAGAAGATCTCCGGAACGAGGCTTGCGCCGATTGATCAGAGCCTGCGGAGACACGAGCGGCACCGACCGCTGAGGCTGCGTGCCGACACCGGACTTGTGGTGCTGTCCACCTTTCTGCGGCGCACCGACCACCCGCCTCGACCGAAACGACTCCACCATGAACTCCCCCTTCGCCGCCGACCGACCTCCCCGGTGCCGGCAGCTACCGATTCAACATCAACACAATAGGACAAGGCACCAGCCACTACCGTATATGCACCTACCGGACGTTTCGTAAGGCTCGCTACGCTTTCCCCATGGCTCGCATACGCTCCATCGCCGAAGGCACGCAGAACATCCGCCCGCACGACAGTGAGGTCGACTGCTTCTACAACGTCCTCGACGAGGACGGGATTCGACTGCTGCACCTGACCACTTTCGGGTCGGACCACCGGAAGTCCAAGCCGAAGAGCAGTCAGTCCATCCAACTCGACCGGGACATGGCGGTGCAACTCATCGAAGTCCTGCTGAAGACGTTCCCCGACATCCTTCCTGCAGCGAAGGCTGCCCTTCCTGCCACCTCGTCGAGTTCGAGTTCGTCCAACGGCGAGGGCGAGTCCCCCATCTTCCAATCGTTGTTGAAGGAACTGGGTATCACCGACTGAGATGCTCATTCTCCTACACTGAGCGCGAGCGTTCGCCGATCAGATCGCCGTGGACGTGATGCGTGACGATCGCCTCTGTGAGGAGCAAGTCTGTGGTGACGAGGGTCGGACACCGCGCTGCGATACGCCCCCATGTCTCCACCGGCCCGGGAAACAAGGCGTCCGACACCAGGCCGTGCGCTTCGAGTCGCGCCAACGCTGCTGCCACGAGCGTGAATGCGGGGATGGCTGTCCATTCCTTGCCCGCGTCGAACACCCCGGTGGCCAGTGCGAGTCGCTCGTCCACTATTGCCCTCAGGTGATGGTATTCCTCATCCACAGACTCGGCGAGGTGTTGTGCGTCGGCGAGTATTCCGCCTGGCGCGTCGACACCTACCCACTCGCGCCGCACATCGAATGCCTCGAAGTATGCCGAACACATCGACTCCGCGCTCAGGAGCGCGCTCGGCACGCTGCGCAGCGCCGTCGCGAATCCCTCGATCGTCTCGTCACCCAGCATGATGATGTCGCGCACGATTTCATGTCGGGGACGTGCGGTGGAAGGCAACGAACCGGACCGGAGGATGGACGCGAGGTTGTCACCACCGTACGTCTCGAGGTAGCGAAGCGTATCGGATCGTTCCTGCATCACCTCACGACGACGCGCGAACAACGAGGGAAGGTCGGCGATCTCGACCATCGCCCCGACCCACGGATTGGTGTGAAGATCGTTGAGTGTCTCCTCAGCGCGGAAACTCTGGCGAACAATCTCAGTCTCCACCGCGAGCGACGGCAGTTGAAGCAACGGAATCGTGCTGTTGCCGAGTGTTTCCAATGCTGCTCGCGGATTCCGGGAAACGACACGTAGCAATTCTCGTCGTGTCTGGGACGAATGAACATCGCCCATGTCGTCGAGGGTCCGTGCCAGGACTGCCCAAATCTCGGGCATCGTCTTCTCACTACTCGGGGCACGGCCTCCGTCCACCAAATAGCGCGACAGTCGTTCCCGGCCCTTGTTGCGATCTTTCCGGTAGCCGTTCTGAATTACCTCGACCGCCGAGCCGTCCGGCCACACGGGGACGTCATGACGAACCCACGGATCTGCCACGCGCAACGTCACCAGCAGGTCGCCGGCGTCCTTCAGTGCTTTCGGCAGGCGCACCCGATTGTCGGTGACGGGAAGCTCGATACTCCCTGCCCACGGCGCGGTGGTCCACCACACGTCCGCAACAAGGTCGTCGACGACTCGTAGTCCGTCGAAGACCATGTGTCCGTCGTCGATTCGAATGCTCTCGCACGTACCCACAGGGCGGATCGTCGCGACGGTGAATCGCTCCAGAGTGTTGTCGGCCGACAATGCGACCGCGTTCAACTCGCCGTCGCCGGCCTCGCGCAGCACATCGTAGAACACACGCAGATCAACCTCGAACTGATCGACGTCACGACGTTTCGCGATGTACCACTTGAGGCTGGTTCCGTCACGATCGACAGCATCCACACGGAGTGTGGTGCAGCCAGGAACGCTGAGAACCAACTTCGACGTCTCGAGGTCTGCGTGGAGCAGCACATGAACGGACGACTTCCACTGGATCGCCTGTTCGGGCTCTCCCACATGTGTTCGTACGTGAGGCGGAGTGAGGTATAGCGTGTGTGTCCGCAGATCCGACTCGACGACTACCGAACAGCGAATGTCGCTCGATGTGAACTTCACCGTAGGTTCGACGATCCGAACGCCGTGCGACGAACTGAACTGGGCGGTGACCTCCCGCAATCCGCCGCCCGGAGCAAGCGGTCGCACCCAGCGATCGAGCTCCACGCGCACACCTTCGAGAACGAAGATTGTGAACTCCGCGCTCGAACCAGCAGATCCGGTCGCCGAGATCGTCACAATGCCCACGATCGGCGATCCGACACGGGCGAACGGATCGATTTCCACTCCGTCCGAACCCGTCGAGTGGTCCGACTCGGTGAGCACAGCTCCCCTGTCCGTGCGAACTCGTACATGCCATGTCGACTCGGTGCCACTCGAGCGGCCGGGCAGCCACAGTCGAGGCCGGCATCCGACAACCTCGATTCCCGACGACGTGGTCACTCCGATCAGACGGTCGTGGGTAACAAGCCTCGGAATCTCGACGATTCGGACTCCCCGCAGGGTCCCCTCGACGTTGCTCGTCTCAACTCGGAACGATTCGCACCCCGACAGAT
>ENA-UOUL01002147-UOUL01002147.1-bioreactor-metagenome-genome-assembly--contig:-NODE-2147-length-24143-cov-14.349373_pt1 | contig 24143 bp, 21 predicted proteins | sample MGYA00249838_ERZ747220 | MGnify/ENA primary metagenome ERZ747220 (study PRJEB28778, sample SAMN05720191) | bioreactor metagenome | isolation source: Anaerobic biogas reactor | place: USA:Washington...
GCCAAAATGGCCCTTTCTTTCTTGTTTTTGTGTTTGGGGGGCTACATGCCAGGGGAGAGTTGTTTCGGCGTCCGTTGCCGCGGAGTGTGTTGGCTACTTTGACGAGGCGACAGTTGTTTTTCGAACGATGCTAAGCCGTGCCACACGCAGGGCCACGCCCGTCGCATGCCGGGTCACCCAAGTCCGCCCGCAAAGGCTTCAAGAGCCCGACGAAATTGGCCTGTTTGAGCGTCCTGCCAGCCACGGGCCTCGATTTCTTCCAGAATCGCAAAGCAACGCTTCAGATGCGCTCCTCCAGCCTCAGCGTCCTCCTGGCCAAAGGCCATCATCGCCAACCTGGAGAACGACACAATCAGATCATGCAGGCTCTCGGGCGAGCGGCCGAACTCGCTCACGATCTGCTGGCTCAGCCCCAGGCTCTCGCGGTACAACTCCAGCGGCGTTTTGCGAGCGCCGTCGATCTCCACGTCCGCCTGACCCGCCTTCAGCAGCACGTCCGCCAACCGGTCCAGCGAGACGCTCACGTCGCGCAGGCTCTCGGGCGAGCGGCGTAATTCGCGGACCAGGCCGGTCAGCAACGGCAACGCGAACGCGAATTCATGAACGGCGATCAAGACGTCGATCACGACGCCTTGCCAGAATGCCGGTACCAGGTCGATCGGCCAACCGCCCGCCCGAGCCCGCGCAAAGGCGATGGGTTTCGTTTCGCGGGGGCTGCTTGGCGTTCCCAGGGAGCGGGGCTGGCGTCGCGGTGGAATTCGCGCCAACCGCCGGCCGCAGCGAGGCAGGATAGGCAGCGGCCGGCGGCTCGGAACGAAACCGCTCCTGGATCGCCTGCAAGGCCTTCGTCTCTTGGTGCGCCACATGCCCATCGGCTTTGGCGATCAAGTTGGCCAGGCGGCAGACGACCGTCTCCAAGTCCGCGATTCTGGGCCGCAGTTCCGGCACAACGACTCCTCACGGGAGGCAACCCAACTTGGACTGCCGCCTGATTTATAGACCTGCGCCTCATCCGGCGGCAATCGTCTGCCGGAAGAACGGCCATCGTCTGGTCAATCACCCGTGCTTGGGTTAAGATTCTGCGACCCACAAGCGAGCGTGACAACGTGGCCGTTCGCGGCCCCAATCCAAAACACGAAACGAATGCAGACCTCCGAACAAGGCATCCCCCGCAGATCTATGACCGAGAAACAGCCCGCCCCTTGGCACCTGCTCAGCACCGAAGAAGCGTTTTCCCGCCTCACCTCGACCTCCGCCGGCTTGACCGCCGAGGAAGCGGCGCGGCGACTGGACGCGCACGGCCCGAACGAACTCCGCGAAACGGCTCGCGTTTCGCCTTGGCAGTTGCTGCTGGAGCAGTTCAAGAACATCCTGATCATCATCCTGCTGGCGGCCACGGTGCTGTCGGCGTTTCTGGGCCATGCGGTCGAGGCGGTGACGATTGCCGTGATCGTGGTGTTTGCCGTGACGCTGGGATTCATCCAGGAGTTTCGCGCGGAACGGGCGATTCAGGCGTTGCGCCGCATGGCGGCGCCGCTGGCGACGGTCTTTCGGGGTGGCGTAGAGACGGAGATCCCGGCCCGCGAACTGGTTCCCGGCGACGTGATCCTGCTCAAAGCCGGAGACCGGGTGCCTGCCGACGTGCGGTTGACGGAGGCGGTGAACCTGAAGGTCGACGAAGCGGTGCTTACCGGCGAGTCCGTGCCGGTCGAAAAACACACGGCCCCGATGGCCAGTCCCGAGGCGTCCTTGGGCGACCGCCGAAATCTGGCCTTTGCCGGGACCGCCGTCACGTACGGCCGCGGCCGCGCCGTGGTCGCCGCCACCGGCATGCAGACCGAGTTCGGCAAGATCGCCCAGATGCTGGACACGGTCGAAACCGTCCGGACGCCTTTGCAGGAGAACTTGGACCGGGTGGGCACCAAGCTGGCCAAGGCCGCGTTTGCCGTCGTGGGCGTGATCGTGGTCATGGGCCTGTGGCGCGGCGAACCGTTCCTGGAAATGCTCATCTTCGGCATCGCCTTGGCCGTGGCCGTGGTGCCCGAAGCCCTGCCTGCCGTCGTCACGATTTCGCTGGCGCTGGGAGTGCAGCGCATGGTCCGCCGCCACGCGCTGGTCCGCCGCCTGCCCGTCGTCGAGACGCTGGGCAGCACGTCCGTGATCTGTTCGGACAAGACGGGCACGTTGACCAAAGACGAAATGACGGTCCGCCGAGTATCCGTGGCCGGACAGTCGCTGGACGTGTCCGGCGCAGGCTACGATCCGACCGGCGAGTTCTCGTCGCAAGGCGCGCCCGTGGAGCCTTCGGCGGCCGTGCGGCAACTGCTGCAAGCGGCGGCGCTAGCCTCGGATGCCCATCTGGTGCATAACGAAGCCGAGAATCGTTGGCAGATCAAAGGCGATCCGACCGAAGGGGCGCTGATCGTCGCCGCCGGCAAGGCCGGACTGGACAAGTCGGAACTGGACGCCCGCTTTCCGCGCGTCGACGAAATCCCCTTTACCTCCGAAACCAAACGCATGACGACGCTGCACCAGGATGCCAACGGCGTGGTCGCGTACGCCAAGGGCGCGCCGGAAGTGATCCTGGCTTCCTGCACGCGGCAGTTGACGGCGGACGGCGAAACGGCGTTGGACGAGTCCAGCCGCGGACGGACGGTGCAGGAAGCCCGCGTTTTGGCCAGCCAGGCCCTCCGCGTGCTGGCGGTGGCGAGAAAGCCGAACGCGACCCGCGGCGACGCCGAACGGGACATGACGTTCCTGGGCCTGCTGGGGATGATCGATCCGCCCCGCCCCGAAGCCAAGGCGGCGATCCACACCTGCGAACTGGCCGGGATCAAGCCCGTGATGATCACCGGCGACCATCCGCTGACGGCGGAGGCCGTGGCCCGCGAACTGGCGTTGCTCAAAGACGGCCGCGTGGTCACCGGCCCGGAACTGGAAACCTGGAGCGACGCCGAACTGGAACAAGCGGTGGGCGGCATCGACGTGTATGCCCGCGTGTCCCCGGCGCACAAGTTGCGCGTCGTGACCGCCTGGCAGAAAAACGGCCAGATCGTCGCCATGACCGGCGACGGCGTGAACGACGCGCCGGCGCTGAAAAAAGCGGACGTGGGAGTCGCCATGGGGATTACGGGCACGGACGTCAGCCGCGAAGCCGCCGCCATGACGCTGACCGACGACAACTTTGCCTCGATTGTCGCCGCGGTCGAGGAAGGCCGCGGGATCTTCGGGAACATCAAAAAGTACCTGATGTACCTGCTGTCCTCGAACATCGGGGAAATCGGGTTGATGGCCGGAGCTACGCTGGCAGACCTGCCGCTGCCGCTGTCCGCCGTGCAGATCCTGTACGTCAACCTGGCGACGGACGGCCTGCCCGCGTTGGCGCTGGCCGTCGATCCGCCGGAGGACGACCTGATGCGCCGTCGGCCGCGCGACCCGCGGCGCGGCATTTTCACCACCCCCGTCGTGACCTTGATGCTGATCGGCGGTTGCTGGTCGACCCTGGTCAATCTGCTCCTGTTCGTCTGGGCCACTCACTCCGGGCGCAACCTCCAGGAAGCGATGACGATGACCTTCGTGTCGCTGGTGCTGATCCAGTTCTTCAAGGCCTACAATTTCCGCTCCGACCGGCATTCCGTCATGCGCCGACCGTTTGCCAACCGGTGGCTGAATATCGCCATCCTGTGGGAACTCCTGCTGTTGCTGCTGGTGGTCTACCTGCCCTTCCTGCAAAAGGCGTTCGGTTCGTTCTCGCTGACGTTGACCGACTGGGCGATTGTGGTCGGTTTGGCATTCACGGTCTCGCCGGTACTGGAGTTGGCCAAATGGTTCGGACGCCGCCAACTGGCGCAGGACGCTTGAACTCCGCCACGGGGCCGCGCGGCGTCGAGACGGACGCTTCTTGGCTTGCTTCCGGATTCGCCGATCCGTGTCAACTCAGGCCCGTGGCGGTGCCGTCGGGGGCCACCTTGATGCGGGCGGCGGCGGGAACTTTGGGCAAGCCCGGCATGGTGACGATGTCGCCGCAGATCACCACGACAAACCCCGCGCCGGCGCTGATCCGCAACTCGCTGACCACCATCGTAAAGTCCCGCGGACGGCCCAGCAGTCGGGGGTCGTCGGACAACGACTTGGGCGTCTTGGCGATGCAAATCGGCAGGTTTCCGTAGCCGGACTCGATCAACAGCTTCAAATCCTCCTTCGCCCGCCGTTCGTACTCGACATCCTTGGCTCCGTACAGGTCCCGGGCGACCTTGGCGATCTTGTCCACCAGCGGCATCTCCAACGGATAGGCGAACCGCAGTTTTCGACCGTGGTTTTTCTCCAAGCCGTGAAGCACCGCCTTGGCCAGCTCGACCGCACCCGCGCCGCCTTCTGCAAAGTTGTTCGCCACGACGGCTTCGACGCCCAAGGTGCGGCAGAATTCGATGATGCGGTTCAGATCGCTGTCGGTGTCCTCGGCAAAGCGGTTCAGGGCCACGACCGGCTCGAGGTTAAACAGGCGGATGTTCTCGATGTGCTTGGCCAAATTGCCCAGTCCGCCGTCCTCGCTGAAGCCGCCGTGATAGGCGACTGCCTTGGCCGTCGCCACGATGACCACCGCGTTGGGTTCCAGTCCCGCCGTGCGGCATTTGATGTCGAAGAACTTCTCGGCGCCCAGATCCGAGCCGAAGCCGGCTTCGGTCACCACGATTTCCGACAGCTTGAGCGCCGTCCGGGTGGCGATCGCCGTGTTCGTGCCCTGGGCGATGTTGGCGAACGGTCCCCCGTGGACAAAGGCGGGCGTGCCCTCCATGGTTTGGACCAGGTTCGGATGGATCGCGTCGCGGAGCAAGACCTGCATCGCGCCTTCGGCCTGAATGTCACGCGCAAACACGGGTTTGGCTTTGTAGGTGAACGCCACCGCCATGCTGGCCAGCCGGCGGCCCAGGTCGGCAAAGTCGCTGGCCAGGCACAAGATCGCCATCACCTCGGAGGCGGGCGTGATGTTGAACCCGTCCTGCCTGGGCACGCCATGCTTGACGCCGCCCAAGCCAACGAAAATCTCGCGCAACGCGCGGTCGTTCAAGTCGATGACGCGGCGAAGCACGATCCGCCGCGGGTCGATGCCCAATTCGTTGCCGTGCTGCAAGTGGTTGTCGACCATGGCGGCCAACAGGTTGTTAGCCTTGCTGACCGAGTACATGTCGCCCACAAAGTGCAGGTTGATGTCCTCGGCCGGAACCACTTGGGACCGCCCCGCGCCCGTGCCGCCGCCCTTGATGCCGAAGTAAGGGCCCAGCGACGGTTCCCGCAAACAAATCGACGCACGTTTGCCAATCCGCCGCAGGGCGTCGCCCAGGCCGATCGTGGTGGTCGTCTTGCCCTCGCCCGTCGGCGTCGGCGTCATGGCGGTGACCAGCACCAAGGCGCCGTCCGGGGCGCCGGCCCGCCGCTTCAGTTCGTCGAACGGGATCTTCGCGATGTAATGCCCGTGCGGCAGAATCGTGTCGGGATCCAGCCCCAACTCAGCGGCCACTGCGTGAATCCGCCGCGGCGGGATGCGATTGTTGATCGAGGTCGAGTCGGACATGGGCAGCTCCTGGAAGTGACGGTCAGTGTTCGGTGTTCGGTGTTCGGTGTTCGGTGTTCGGTGTTCGGTGTTCGGTGTTCGGTGTTCAGTGTTCGGTGTTCGGTGTTCGGTGTTCGGTGTTCGCGGGCGGAGTCTGGGGGGGGGACTCCATGATGCGTGCTTCGGTGTGGGGCTTCATCGGGTCAGGCTCTTTCCACGGGAAAGGCGAGTACCTGGGCGATGTCGAGCGTGCCAGCGGCGAGCATGACCAGCCGGTCGAAACCCAACGCGGCACCGGCACTCGGCGGCAGGCCGCGTTGCATCGCGGCCAACAGGCGGCTGTCCTCCGGCAACGGGTACTTGCCGTCGGCTCGTCGCAGCTGGTTCGAACCTGCATTCCGCGCTCGCAACACGTCCGGGTCCAACAATTCGTGGTAGCCGTTGGCCAGTTCCACGCCGCGCACAAACAGCTCGAAACGCTCTGCTACCGGCGGATCTTCGTCCCGCACTTGAGCCAGCGCCGCCTGGCTGGCCGGATAATCGTACACGATCGTCGGGCGGGTCTGGCCCAAGTGCGGCTGGACGCATTCCACCAGCAACAGATCCAGCCAGGCATCGCGATCAGCCACGTCGAAGTCCGGCGGACTGGCCAAGCCGCGCCGCCGCGCGACTTCCGCCAACTCCAGGCCGCTGGCCGCCAGCGGGTCGACCTCCGCATACGTCAGCAGCGCCTGGCGATAACTGATCCGTTCCGTCGTTCCCATTCCCAGCAGATGCTCGGCCAGTTCCGCGAGCAGCTGGATGCCCTCGCGCATCCCGTCGCCCACGCGATACCATTCGACCAGCGTGAACTCCGGGTTGTGCCACGCTCCGCGTTCGCCGCCGCGGAACACGCGGGCGATCTGGTAGATGGCCGTCGCGCCGGCCGCCAGCAGTCGTTTCATGCCAAATTCGGGCGAAGTCTGCAGCCACAGCGTGCGGCCCGTTGCCGGCTCGCGCGGATCGTCGAACAACGTCACTCGCAACGGGTCCAGGTGCCGGTCGACCACGGTATCGGCCGACAGCACCGGCGTCTCGACTTCCAAGAAGCCGCGGCCGTCGAAGAACTCGCGGACCCGCCGCGCCAGCCGGGCCCGCAGCTTCAGGTTGGCCAGCGGCGCCGTGGGAAGAAAGTCTGCCGCTGGGGGATGGATCGCGAACATCGCAGCCTGGTGGCTTTCGGGCGTCTGCCGGAACCGGATCGGGTGGTCACGCGGCCAGCCCGCGGGAGCCGCGCGCGGCGCCCGCGGGCCACGTGGGGGGCGTCTGGCGGCCGCGTTAGGTGCTGACGCGTTCCACATACTCGCCGGTCCGCGTATCGACTTTAATCACGTTGCCTATGTTGATGAACGACGGACAGCTGATCTCCGCGCCCGTCTCGACCTTCACGGGCTTGGTCACGTTCGTCGCCGTGTCGCCTTTGACGCCCGGTTCGCAATACTCCACCTTCAGCGTCACGTGATTGGGCGGCGACATCGTGATCGGGTTGCCGTTGTACAGCACCATCTGGCAGGCCATGCCTTCCTTCAGGTACTTCCAGTTGTCATCGACCTGAGCAGCGCTCAGTTCGTATTGTTCGTAGCTCTTGTTGTCCATGAACACAAAATTGTCGGCCTGCCGGTACAGGTACTGGACCTCGATCTCTTCGACGTCGGCCGATTCCAAAGAATCGCCCCCCTTGTAGGTGCGGTCCAGGACCGTGCCGCGGATCAAGTTCCGCATCCGGCACTTGTACATCGCGTTGCCCTTGCCCGGCTTGACGAAGTTCATCTCGATCATCAAGTACGGTTCCCCGTCGATCTGAACCTTCAGCCCCTTGCGAAAATCGCTGGTCTTGTAAACGCCCACTGGTCGTAGTCCCCACTTCGATTCTGTGATTGAAACCGTTACGATACTCGTCCAAGTTACTACTGAAGCAGCCGGCTTTGGAGCAGCCGCGCTTCCGGAAGGCCCCGACAAAACCGCCCGACGGCTCGGAACCGCCCGACGGCTCGGAACCGCCCGACGGCTCGGAACCGCCCGACGGCTCGGAACCGCCCGACGGCTTCGAGAGCCATTCTACCGGGCAGTTTTGTCAGGGCCTATTCTTTGTCAGGGCCTATTCACTGTCGTTTCTCGGTGCCTTCCGCCAAAATGGCTATTTTAGCGTCTTCCAACCATCTTGTCCGCGCCCCTGCCACAGCTGGGCCGGCTTGGCGTCAAGCCCTCCGTACGGCCGTGCGCGATCCGCTGGAACTTTGCCGGCGGCTGCGGTTGCCAGCCGAGTGCGCAAACGCCGCGATCCGCGCCAGCCGCCGTTTTCCCGTCTTGGCTCCCACGAGCTACATCGCCCGAATGGAGCCTGGCAACCCCTGCGATCCGCTGCTTCGGCAGGTGCTGCCACAGGACGACGAACTGACGGCCGCGACTGGCTTTACGGCTGATCCCGTGGGCGACTTGGCCGCCCAGCGGGCCTCCGGACTGCTGCACAAGTACCTTGGACGGGCGTTGATGATAACGACGGGCGCCTGTGCCGTCCATTGCCGTTACTGCTTCCGGCGAGAATATCCGTACGCTCCCAGCCCCGCAGTCGGGTCGCGATGGTCCGGCGCCATCGCCGAAATCGCCCGCGATCCGTCGCTGGAGGAAGTCATTCTCAGCGGCGGGGACCCGCTCACCCTGGGCGACGCAGGCTTGGCCGATCTAGCGAAGACGCTAGCACGAATCCCCCACGTCCGCCGCCTGCGGGTTCATACCCGGCTGCCAATCATGATTCCCGAGCGGGTTACCGAGGAGCTGGTCGCCTGGCTCCGCGGAACTCGTCTCACCCCCGTGGTGGTCGTGCAGGCGAATCATCCTCGCGAATTGGACGCCTCCGTTGCGGCCGCGCTCGGCAGGCTCGCGGACGCCGGCATCCCGCTGCTGAATCAGGCCGTGTTGTTGCGAGGCGTCAACGACGACTTGGACACTCTGGTCGAACTGTCCCAGCGACTGGTGGACTGCCGGGTGATGCCTTATTACCTGCACCAATTGGACCGCGTGGCCGGCGCCTCCCACTTCGAGGCGCCCGTCGAGACCGGGCAGCGACTGATCCAAGGGCTCACCGCGCGGTTGCCGGGATACGCCGTTCCCCGGTACGTTCGAGAAGTGCCGGGGGCGGCCAGCAAGCAGCCGATTGCGTGAGACGGACGCAAGACGAAGGGCTGGCGGTCCGAGAAAGCACGACTGCCGCGACGCGCCTGTCCCTTTTTTCCCCTGGCCCCCATCTCGCCAATCAACCCATGACAGCTTTTTTCAACAGGCGGCTAGCCTGTCTGATCGCGTTGAAATGCGTCACGGCGCAAGCGACTACGCGTACCGCGCGCGAACGCCGGTTTCAACCGTACGGACCAACGCCACCTATTGGAAGGCCACCTGTCGCTCGGTTACCATGGGACGGCTGTTGCTGCCCGGAGCAGATCCGAGCGGCATGCCACTGAGGAGTGTCAACCCAGTCACACGGAGTCGAGCGTATGATGACGATAGCTTCGGCCGCAAGGACGCTGTCCTGGATTTCGGTCATGGCCGCGGGGATTGCCTGGGCACCGTCCCGGCCGTTCGCCGACGCTCTGCAGCAGGTCGGTGCCCTGGCGCGATTTCGGCCCGTCGTCAAGGTCGGTTCGTTTTCCAGCTACGACCGTAACGGCGGCAACGACGACGGATTCTCCGGGAAATATTCCTTCCTGCGCAAAGAGGGGGACGGGCTGGTCATCGCCGAACTGCATGGTCCCGGGGTCTTGACCCGCATTTGGACGCCGACCCCGACGACCGACCCCCTGGAATTCTATTTCGACGGCGAGACCTCGCCGCGTCTGCGTTTGCCGTTTCTGGAGTTATTCGGCGGGCAGTGTCCGACTTTCGTTGCGCCGCTGTCGGGCCGTGGCGGCGGCGGTTATTACTGCTACGTGCCGCTGGAATTCGCCAAGTCGATCAAGGTCGTGTTCCGCGGCCCGAAGCTGCAGTTCTACCAGATCAACTATGCGCTCTACGCGCCGAATGTTCCTGCACGCAGTTATCGCCCGGGCGACTCGTTTCCGGCTCCCACCGTGACGCCGACCGGGAAGACAATCCGGTCGCAGCACGTGTTGAGCCCCGACAAGCCGGTCACGGTCTTCGAAACGGACCAACCCGGCCGCATCTTGTCTCTGAAGCTGGGGCCAGCGGAGGCGTTGGCCGGCCCGGATCGGCGGGTTGTTCTTCGTATGTTCTGGGACGGCTCCGCTCGGCCGGCCGTAGAGGTTCCCGCCGGCGACTTCTTCGGAGCCAGTTTTGGCGATCCCGCCGCGTGCTCATTACTCCTGGGCACCAAAGAAGGTTGGAGCTACGCAAATTTTCCCATGCCGTTTGACCGTTCCGCCCGTATCGAGTTGGTTTCGGAGCGCGGTTCGGGAGGACCAGACGTGACGATTACGTCCGAGGTGGTCCGGCAGGATCGTCCCCGTGAGGCGACGGAAGGCTGGTTCCAGGCCGTGTGGCGCCGTGAGAATCCGACTCAGGTTGGTCAGCCCTTCACGTTTCTCGATGTGAAGGGACGAGGCCACTTGGTGGGTTTGACGCTCCAAGCCCAAGGCGCCAAGCCTGGCGATACTGGGTTTTTCGAAGGAGACGACCAGGCAAGGATCGACGGAGAACTGGCCGTGCATGGGACCGGCTCCGAGGACTTTTTCAACGGGGGTTGGTACATTCTGCCCGGCCGTTGGGACGATCGCGCGACGTTCCTGCTGTCCGGCTGTCTCGATTACCAGCTGCACCTCGCCCGCACTGGCGGCTATCGACTCTTCTTGGCCGACGCCTACTGCTTTCATCGCAGCCTGCTGCTGACGATCGAGCACGGGCCGGTCGGCAATCAGGCAGTGACCGATTACACGGGCGTAACGTATTTCTATCTGGACCGCGCCGGCGGCGAGGCGGCGCCACTGGCCTCGGTCGAGGCACGGGCTGTGACGCCTCCGAAAGGCTTCGTCATCGTTCCCGCCTGGGTGGGACCTATCCGTTCTTTTTCCCTGGATCACGCGACGATCGGCCGGGTCGCGGAGCAGATTGACGGCCAGACCGTCCGTTTTCTCTCGCTCAGGCAAGATGGTCCACCCAGCCTCTTGCAGCACTTCGTGGCACTCTCCGCCGATGTGCCGCGCAGCGGCCGGTACGTGGTGTCGGCCATCGGGATTGCCGGTCCTGACGCGGGCATCGTGCAAATGCTCCGCGACGACCAGCCGATCGGCAAGCCAGTCGATTTCTACTCCCCTCGCCGGGGCAAGACAGACCTGTTGCAGCTTGCGGAAATCGACCTCGCACGTGGACCAAACCATTTGTTTTTCGCGCTGGTGGGCAAGAACGAAAAGTCCACGGGGAAGGGCTTCGACCTCGTGGAGATCCACTGCCAGCTCGCTGAGAATGCTGTTGGAGGCTTAGGATCGTTCGAGGAGTAAGTGAGCGGAATGGCGCTAGCCACCGGTTCCTGATCGGCCGTACCGGCTGAAATACCGGCGGCTAGCGCCTTGCCGCTCAGTCTTCACCGGGAGAACCCGAACATGACTTTCAACCACCGAATCACACGGCGCGGCGCGTTGCAGGGGATCGCGGCCTGGGCGGGCGTGGCCCGGTTCGCGCACGCTGCGGAGCCGTCCACCGTTGGCCGATTCGTCGAGAAACAGCCGACCGGCGCCGAGATATGGCAGGTCACCACCGAGGAGTTCGACCAGTCGGACATCTACGGCGAAGTGCCATACTGCTCCCGCGATTCGCGGTACTTCGTCTACGCCGCCCGTATTCCCGACGAACGAATGGCAAACTTGCTGGGCTGATTGATCACCATGAATAAGCTCTTCTGCATCGTTTTCGTACTGCTCACCGCCGTCGCCTCGCCAGTTGTGGGCCAGCAACCGGCCACGCCAAGCCCATCAACCCAATCGCCCGCCCACATTATCCTTGATACTGACATGGACAGCGATTGCGATGATGCCGGCGCGCTGGCGTTGCTGCACGCGCTGGCCGATCGCGGGGAGGCGAAGATCCTGGCCGTCGCCGCCAGCTCGCTGTACCGCTCCTCTGTGCCGTGCATCGAGGCCATCAACCACTATTACGGCCGGCCCGATCTGCCGATCGGCACCCCGAAGCGTGACGCTGTCGACAGCCATGCCGGCTCGAAATACGCCGGCGCCATCGCCGAATCTGTCGCGACGCGGTGGAAAACAAACGACGATGCTCCGGACGCGACCGAGGTGTACCGGCAGACTCTCGCTTTGCAGCCCGACCGCAGCGTGATCATCGTCAGCGTCGGCGACCTGACCAACATCCGCAATCTGTTGCGTAGCGGGCCCGACGCCCATAGCCCTCTTGCCGGCCCGGAACTCGTCCGGCGCAAGGCCATCCGCTGGGTTTGCATGGGCGGGCGTTATCCCCGCCACCTTGATCCCCGCGTGTTCGGCAACTTCAAGACTGATCCGGCCGCGACGGTCGAGGCCTGTCGCGACTGGCCCGTCGAGGTCGTTTTCTCCGGCCTCGGCGACAACATCTTCACGGGCTCCCGCCTCAAGGAGACGCCGCCCAAAAATCCTGTGCGGCGGGCCTACGAACTGTACCTCGGCAAACAGCCGGCCCGCCCAAGCTGGGACCCCATTGCCGTCCTGTACGCCGTCCGTCCCGATGCCCCGTTCTGGCATCGCCGGACTGAGGGCTACAACCATATCTTTTACAACGGCACCAACGAGTGGCGGTCGGAGCCGGACAGTCCGACGCACGTCCTGCTGGAAATCGTCCCCGGTGCCGACGAGGAAGTCGGCCGCAGCATCGATGAGTTGATCATCCAACCTCCGCGCCATCACGCTCCGTAAGACGCGTCTTGGCGGACTCAACCAACGGTCCGTTCCGCGGTCCACGACTTGAAGGAAAGAACGATGAGCAGGCACGCCGTTTGTCAGCCGCTGGTCTTGGGACTGCTGCTTGCGTGGCCACTAGGTTCGTCGGCCGATGAGCCGAAGCCTGCGTCGCCGGTTCGTGCTGGGTACACTCTGGCGTGGCACGATGAATTCGACGGCGACCGGTTGGACACCGGCAAGTGGACTTATCGCATCGACACCCGTTTTTGGAGCGTGCAGCGTGCCGAAAACGTCTCGGTGGCAGACGGTTACCTGCGTTTGGCCTTGAAGAAGGAAAGGCAAGGCGAGTTCGAGTACACTGCGGGCGGCGTGATCAGCCGCGAGACTTTTCAGTATGGCTATTACGAGGCCCGGTTTCGTTGCCCGCCCGGAGCCGGTTGGCACACGTCATTCTGGATGATGCGGCACGACTGGCGAAAGACGGCGGATGAACCAGCGGCGGTGCAGGAAATCGACGTGTGCGAGCAGGATTCGGTGAACCGTACGTCCTACTCGGTCAACCTGCATCGCTGGAAACCGGGGCCGCACGTCAGCCACGGGCACAAGCGGATCACGACGCCGGACTTGGCCGCCGAGTTCCACGTCTGGGGCTGCGAGTTCACGCCCCAGCGGATCGACTGGTACTTCGACGGGCGGTTGGTCCAATCGCTCGACGCGACTGTCATTCCGCATGGCCCGCAGAGTATCTGGCTGACCAGCGTCGCGGCGCCGCTGGGCGGCACGAAATCCGTTGACGACTCGAAACTGCCCGCTGTCGCCGAGTTTGATTACGTCCGGTATTTCGAGCCCTGCAGAGCGAGCAACTCCCGGTGCGAGTAGACTTGCTCCATGAGGGCCGAGGGAATGTCACCGGTCATGACGGTAAACCTACAGACGCCGGCGAGGCGTGTCAGGCACCCGCAAACGGGTTCACCACTTTGACCGTGTCGTAGGTCATCCCGTCGTCCATATCTTCGCTGTAGAGCGTGTCGACACCCGCGGTCGCGCAGGCTGCGAGCAACAGGCTGTCCCAGTGGGAAAGGCTGTAGCGGTCGCGGAATTCGAACGACCTCTCGGCGGCCGCCAGATTCGGGTACTCGACCCTCATCCGGCTCGTCATCAACTCGAAGTAACGACGCGTGCGACGCGGATCGTAGCCGCGCTGCTGCTCCCAACGCCGCAGTCCGGCCAGGAACTCCCCCAGCACTTGCCACATGAGCAGCGGCTCATCGGTACGCCCAAGCTGCCGAAGGAACTCGCGAGCCCGCTTTCGCTTGGCGGGTTCGTCTTCGTCCACGGCGTACAGCAAGACGTTCGTATCAACGGCGTTCATGAAGCTCATCCCGCGTATACCGCTTTCCACCTGAACCGACCGGCTGTTCATCACAGAGCCGTTCCAGATCGTCCATGAATTCGTCCCATCCGCCGTGAGACACATCAAGTGGCGTTATCGTGAGTTCGACCCGGCTGGCATGGGGCAGGCCCAATGGCTGATCCAAGCGGATTACGTCGCCGTCGATGGTTCCTACGGCCTTGGCAATCATGTCTTTGCCTCCCACGGAGTTGCGTCACGAGGATGGGCTGAAATTCTGCGGCCCTCGCATTAATCCTAGCCCAGAGGCTCGCCGACGGCTACAGGTTCGACGAGGAAGTTGGATTGCTGGCACCAGCTCAGTCGGCCACTAACCACAACTGGCAGAAGGCGGCGGACGGAACAGCGGCGGTGCAGGAAATCGACGTATGCGAGCAGTGGGCCTTCTCGATCCGCGCCCCGTGGTCGGCGACAATCTCCTCTGTCAGGTCCCCGAAGTCGATCCCGCGCGAGGCCGCCAGCCGCCGGGGCGAGGACAGCAAGCCCTTGGCCTGCAGGATGTCGGCCGTGGCATCATCCACGGGCTGGATGTAGGGCAACTCCTGGGCGTGCCAGACGTGGGCGAACGGGTTGACTTCGCCGGCCGGGATGTAGCCAAGCGAGTCGCGAAGGGAATCGGCACGTTCCACGGCCTTGCGGAGCGCGGCGTCGGTCACGGCCCACTGGCGGACTTTCCATTCGTAGACCGGGCGGTGGAACGAGCCCATCATCCACGACTGGATCTCACGCCACCGCTGGCGGGCCTGGTCGATCGCGCCCCGGAAGCCGCTGTAGTTCGTCTCGCTGGCGTCCAGCAGGAACACGCACAGCGGCAGGTCCAGATTCACGGCGAGGATGCCCAGCAGCATCTGCGAATGCTCGAAAAACTGCAGCCCCGGCAGCGTCGGGACGAATCCTCTCAGCTTCTCGCCCTTGTACCCGTAAATCTCGAACCCGGGCGCGATGTCGGTCAGGGTCCGCGTCTCGCCGTCCGGCCGCGTCTCCGTGGTCTAGCTGTGGTCACCGCCGCCGGCGAATGGCAGGACCGGGGCCCCAGCGTCCATTTCGCGGAGGATCGTGTAGCAGGACTGGATCTTGGCGGCCACCAGGTTGGCAAACTGCAAGTCGTCCCAATGGTCGGCCGTATCCGCCATCGGGGCGAATGCCGTCACACCACGGGTCTGGCTGCGACGGTCAGGCAGGTAGTGGTGGAACACCTGGCGGTGGCCGGCTTCGTCGCGGGCGGGGATCTGCGTGATGTCGTTGACGCGGGTCACCGACCGCCAGGGCTCGATGTCTTCCTTCGTGAACCAGTAGGCCAGCCGCCGGCGGCGCTCGTCCTGCTGGACGCCATGCACGACGTTCTTGGTCGTGTTGCGAGGCGTCTTCAGTCGGTGGCCTTCTTGGGATTCGATCCCGCCGTCCCGGTTGGGCAGCGAGCAAATGTCACCGTCGATGATGACGTGCTGGAGGGTCAGCTTCTCCAGGCCGTGGAAGTCGAGTTCCTGCTGGTCATCGCAGGCTTCTGGCGACCGGGACCATTCCATTCGGCCCAGCGGTAGCCGTTCACGTCGTCGATGCCCTTGTCGCCGCTGTCGCTGTCGAGCACGAAGCCGCGGCCGACGACGTTGGCGACCAGGCGGCGGACGCCCTGCATGACCAGCGGGTTGTTGCGGGTCATTTCGCGGCCATTTCCATCGCGAAAAGGGGACTGGCTCAAATCAGGACGATTTGTGCCTGTCCCCCTTTTTCGCGATGGCGCCGAAGTAGGCGGCTTCGGTGCGGTAGTGGTAGTCGGCGTGCGAGCCCAGCGTCATGATGCCGGTCTTGGCCCGCTTGTACCGCGAGGCTTTCCCGATCTCGTAGTCGGACTTCAGCTCGGCGAACTGCTCCAGGATGCTGCCCGCCAAGCCTTGCCGTCGGCGTCTTACAGCAGTCATCCTCGGAAGTTCTCCATCGACAGGTAACGGACCCGCCCACTGCCGCTGCCCGTGGTCGCGGGGTGGGCGTCGAGCCACGCTTTGGCCGCCGCGATTTCGGCGTCGAGCGACTCGCGGGTGACCGACTGCGGCCCACGGCCGGCGGACAGCGGAAGCCGCCGCCGCAGGATGCGGCAGGCGGTGACGAACGCCAGGGCCTTGGCGCGGCTGCCGTCCTCCTCATAGGAGGCGTTGTCGTCGTATGCCGCCCAGACTTCGGCGTCGGTCGAACTGCTGCTCAGCGTGGACATCGCCTGAGCATGAAGGACTACGACGGGCAGGTAAAGGCAAACGGGGCGTATACCGGAGGTATATTCGTTGGACATGGACCCGACTCGCGCCAACGTGGGGGCAAACGCTTTCCGTGCCCCACACAGGCCGACGAAACGAATGTGGCGTCGCGGAAATGGCATCGCGGTGGTATTGCAGGGGGCCATCGCGTCAGCTATTGTCGTAGGAACCATGCAGCCGTGGCCGGATGGCTGCCACTGGAGAAGCCATCGTGACGATCCCTCTGGACCAATTCGTGCGTCAACTCGACGACAGTGCCCTCCTGTCGGCCGACACCGTCGCGGCACTTATCGAGAGCTTGCCCGCCGAGAAGAAACCGCAGGATGGGGAACAGCTGGCGAAGGAACTGGTCCGCCAGAAGAAGCTCACCGCCTACCAAGCTCAACAGATGTACGCCGGGAAGGGCCGGTCGCTGGTGCTGGGGGAGTACGTCATTCTCGACAAGCTGGGCCAGGGCGGCATGGGGTTGGTGCTGAAGGCCGAGCACCGGCGGATGGAACGGTTAGTGGCGTTGAAGGTGCTCTCGCCCAAGGTGACCAAGACGCCCGAGGCGTTGCGCCGGTTCCAGCGTGAGGTCAAGGCCGCTGCCCGGCTGACGCATCCCAACATCGTAATTGCCCACGATGCCGGCGAAGCGGGCGGTACGCACTTCTTAGTGACCGAGTACGTGGATGGTGGCGATTTGTCGTCTCGGGTCAAGAAGGACGGCCCTCTGGCATTGGACCAAGCCCTGGACTGCATCCTGCAGGCAGCACGCGGGCTGCAATACGCCCACGAGCACGGTGTCATCCACCGCGACATCAAGCCGGCGAACCTGCTGTTGGACCAGCGAGGGACCGTCAAGATTCTGGACATGGGGTTGGCTCGACTAGATTCGGCCGGTGCCCAGCAGGATCAACTGACGGGCACCGGCCAAATCATGGGTACGGTGGACTACATGGCCCCGGAGCAGGCTATGGACACCAAGCACGCCGACGCGCGGGCCGACATCTACAGCTTGGGCGTCACGCTTTGGTATCTGCTGACCGGTCGGCCGCTGTACGCCGGCGAAACTACGGTGGAGAAACTCATGGCTCACCAGACGAAAGCGATTCCTTCCTTGCGAGAGGCGTGTCCGGAAGTGACCCCGGCGCTGGATGCGGTCTTCCGCCGGATGGTCGCCAAAACGCCGCTGGACCGCTACCAGACGATGGCGGAGGTGATCGCGGAATTGGAGCCGTTTTGCCGGCCTGCTGCGAGTGCGCCGGCCCGGAGTCCTTCCGTTGTCGAGGATTCGCAACTGGACGCGTTCCTGCGGGGGCTGGGGCCGTCGGCTGGCCCGCGCTGGTCGCGGACGACGGCCAGTCAACCATCGCCGGCGGCGGTGAAAACCAAAGCCGCGCCGGCTGCGCCGCCTGCCGCGGCCGACCCTGACGTGACGCAGGATTGGTCGGAGCCGCACGCGGAGACGGCGACGAAGATGGAGCCGTCGTTGCCGCGGCCTGAACCGGCTCAAGCCGGCACCACGAACTGGCGGGACCGGCGCTGGCTGGCAGCGGCCGGCGCGGGCTCTCTGCTGGTGATCTTGCTGGGCATCTGGGTCGTGGTCCGGGACAAGGACGGAAAGGAAGTCGCCCGCGTTCCGGTGCCGGAAGGGGGAACCGTGACGGTGGAGACGGCGGCGAAGACCGAAGCCCCGACGCAAAGAAAAAGCGGTGACAAGTCACCGCACTCCAAGACTGCCGCGGCCCCGCTGCCGCCGTGGAATCTGCCGCCGGGGTCGCCACCACCGGCGATTGCTCCGTTCGACGCGGCCAAGGCCAAGGAGCACCAAGCCGCGTGGGCCAAGTACTTGGGCGTGGAGGTGGAATCGGAGAATTCGATTGGCATCCGTTTTGTGCTCGTCCCGCCGGGTGAGTTCGACATGGGCTCGACGGAGGCGGAAGTCGCCAAGCTGTTGGAGGAAGCCAAAGCCACGAACCAGCCGAGTTGGTACATCGAGCGACTGCCTGGCGAGGCCCCGAAGCATCGCGTGCGGATCACGAAGCCGTTCTACTTGGCGGCCAGCGAGGTGACGCAGTCGCAATACGAGCGGGTGATGGGCAATAATCCGAGCAAGTTCAAGGAGGATGCGAATTGTCCGGTGGAGATGGTCAATTGGGACGAGGCGTCGGCGTTCTGCCGAAAGCTTGGCGAATTGCCGGAAGAACGATCGGGGCAGAGAGCGTATCGGCTGCCGACGGAGGCGGAATGGGAGTGCGCTTGCCGTGCGGGGACGACCACGACGTGGTATTCCGGTGACGAGGCGGCTGGGTTGAAAGAGATCGGTTGGTACGTTGCGAACTCGGGAGGGAAGACGCATCCGGTGTGTGAGAAGACGCCGAACGCGTGGGGTCTGTACGACATGCACGGGAATGTGTGGGAGTGGTGTCAGGATTGGTGGGGGGAAGGGTACTACGCAACGTCGCCGCTGGAGGACCCCACGGGGGCGACGGGAGGCTCGCGCCGGGTGTACCGGGGCGGCGGTTGGAACCGCGACGCGTCCAACGGCCGGGCGTCGGACCGCTGCGGGGACGACCCCGGCGACCGCGGCGGCAACCTTGGCTTCCGCCTCGCGAGGACAGTTTCCTTCCCTCATTGACAGTCATTTTCGGCGGTAGCCGTCTGTCTTCGGCGGTAGCCGTCCGGTAGCGTAGGCCGCAGGGGCCGTGGCGGTCGCCCGGCCCCTGTGAGCCGGAGCGCACCACGTAGCCCGGTCTCTCCGAGACCGGATTCGCGTCTCGGAGAGACGCGTCTACGTGTAGGCGGCGCAGGCCGCCGTGGGGCCTGGGGCGAAGCCCCAGCGAATTCGAAAACGGGGTGTTAAAACAGGAACTTTGGGGGGTTTTCGTAATCATGAATGCTCTAATGGCAGCCACGTCACCGTGAGGACTTCATGAACATCCGCGTCGTTACCTTGCGGTACAGCGAATCCCTGGGCGGGTTCCCCGAGGAGCCGTTGCGGCAGGCGTTGGCCGCAGGCAACGTGGTGGAACAACGCGAGTACTTCTTCGTGCATGGGGGCGTGCCGCATCTGGCTCTGGTCCTGATGCTGGACGGTAGCCCAAATGGCCGTCCCAGCAGCCCGACGTATGCCCGCGACCGCGAAGATCCCGGCGACAAACTGCCGGAGCGATTGCAGCCCTTGTATCGGTCCTTGCGGCAGTGGCGCAACGACCGAGCCAAGCAGGACGGCGTGCCCAGTTACGTGATCATGCGCAACGTCCAACTGGCGGGAATCTGCCGGGCGTTGCCGCGGACGCTGGAGGCGCTCAAGCAGATCGAAGGCATCGGGGAAGCGACGGTCAGCAAGTACGGCCGCGACATTCTGGGGCAGATTCCGCCCGAGTTGCAGCCGGCGCTCGAGCCCGCAGCGGCCCCGCCGTCGGACAAGGAACCGCAGAAATGAAATCGGTGGGTGGGTTGTTCGAGATCATCACCAATGCCGCGAATCTGGAATCCGCGATGCACCGAGCGGCCCAGGGCAAACGCCACCGCAAGAGCGTGCAGCGGTTCCTGGCCGACGGGCCGGCGGAATTGGAGCAGTTGCATGCCGACCTAATCGACGGGACTTACCGCCCGTTGCCATACCGGCAGTTTTCGGTGCGCGACCCGAAGCCGCGACTGATCAGTTGTGCAGATTTCCGCGATCGAGTGGTCCACCATGCGATTTGCGGGCAGCTGGCTCCGGTCATTGAACGACGTTTGATCGACGACACGTATGCCTGCCGATGCGGGAAAGGGAGCCACCGTGCGGTGCTGCGCGCTCAGGCGTTTTGCCGCCGCTACCGCTACTGCCTGAAGACGGACATCCGCCGCTATTACGACAGCGTGGACCACGCGACGCTGGAGGACTTGCTGGGTCGTCTGCTGCGAGAATCGGCCCTGCGGCAGTTACTGTCCACGATCATTCGCCATCCGCTGCCCGGACAAATGCCCGGACGCGGCTTGCCGATCGGGAACCTAACCAGCCAATGGTTCGGCAATCTGTACCTGGACGAGACGGACCACTGGATCAAGGAAACGCGCGGCGCGCCGGGCTACGTGCGCTACATGGACGATTTGGTCGTGTGGAGCGACAGCAAGGCCTGGCTGTGGGCGTTGGCGGACGATTTAGAAGAACACGTGGGTGCCACGCGGTCGTTGCAGTTGAAGGCCGAGCGGACGCTGGTGGCCCCGTGCAGCGTGGGCGTTCCCTTTTTGGGCTACCGGATTTTTCCAGGGCTGATCCGGCATCAGGGCCAGCGCGCGCGGCGCCGGCGGCGATTGTTTCGTCAGCGGGAGGAAGCCTATCTTCGCGGCGAGTTGACGGCCCAGGAACTGACGGCTTGCGCCCGGTCGATGGACGGCAGCCGGCAGTTCCTGCGGGCAGGGGAACCGTTGCGGAGCGAAATCGAATTGTAAGGGTGCAAGGGACGATGGAGCAGAGGCTCGAACCGGGTGAACCGGGGCGGCAGTTGGAACAACGACGCGTCCAACGGCCGGGCGTCGAACCGCAACAGGAACGACCCCGGCAACCGCAACGACAACCTAGGCTTCCGCCTCGCAAGCACAGTTGCTTGAACCGCAATGGCAAGGAAACTGTCCCATCCATCGTATCCCGTGTTCCGGCGTAGCCGGAACCAAAACCGAACCGTCCGGGGCGGCCAGTAAGCCGCAAGCCCACCGTCGCCCCGGACGGTTTTTTTGATCCGCCGACGGTAAGACTACGCCCGTTCCTCAAGCTGCTCGATCAGCCACACAACGGCGTCGTTGCGGTTGAACACCTTCCGGCCGTTCGCGAGCTTCGCGCCGGTCTCTTTCAGGCCCCACCAGAGGCGATGGAGGAGGTAGCGGCCGGTGGGACTGCGGCTTTTGATGAGCTGCAGGTTGACGTGGGCCTTGCAGAACGAGGGCGTCCCGTCCAGGCCGGGTGGGTTGTCGCACAACGGGACTTCGATCAGGACGGTTTTGATCTCGCGGACGATTTTCGTGACGGGCGGCGGGGCGGGCTCCGGGGTTTCCGGATCGGGCAGAGGGACCTCGGCCTGGGCAGCCGGGGGCGGAGTCTCGGCGGGCGGGTCCGAGAACGGCTGTTCGGCCACAGGGGGCGGACCCGGCAGGGGCGTGACGGTCTTGGTGTCCTTGCTGACGCTGATTCTGGGCATTTTCGATCTCCTTATCGGGGGTGGCGTGTTTTTGGGATTGAATGGGACGAATGGGAAGTATGGGACCAATGGGGCCAAGGTCGGGGAGACCTGCGGTCGGCGGTTTCGGCGAGGTCGGGAGACCTGCGCCGAGCGCGGGTTGTTCAACGGCGGTGAATCCATGATGTTTCGGACGGGGGGCCTCGGTCGCGGGTGAGCGGTTTTTTGGCGGGTTTGGTCGGCGGTCCCTGTTTCGGCCGGATGGTCCACAGGCCCCAAATCGTCCGCGCGGCGATGGCGTAGGCGGTCGCGTCGAGGTAGTGGTTCGCTTTCTGGCTGCGCAGGTGACCCGGCCGAGAGCCCTCGGGGACCCAGCGGTACGAGCTGTTGGGCTGCTTCTGCCACTCTTCGCGGAGGATGTGGCCGGCGTAGTTCTGATGCCGCTGCCATTTCTCGCGGCCGGCCTCGTCCCGCGGGGGCGTGAAGAGGGCGAGGCTGCCGACGGTGCCGAAGGGCTGGAGGAAGCCGTGGTGGACCTTCAGCTTCCAGGCGTCGGCGTCCAGGTCGGCCAGCCAGATGCCGTTGGCGTAGGACAGGTTGCACTCCGGCAGCGGCACCACGGTTTGGCTCGCGTTCCGCTGCTGCCACGGCGAGCGGCCTTTGCAGGGGAGGATGCCGCGGAAGCCGGCCTGGGCGGCGAGGATGTACACCGGCTCGGTCCCCCACTGCTTGTCCTTCCAGCCGCTGTCGATCAGCGTCAGGTCCGGCACCCAGCCGGTGCCTTCCCGGTCGTCGAGCTGGCCCCAGGGATGCGTGCGGATTCCGTCCCACCAGGTCTGCAGGCCGTCCAGGACGAGCTTCTCGCAGGCGGCGGCCGGGCGGCCCTCGGTGGCGAAGGGGACGAACGAGAAGTCGATGATGCTGCCGGCCGCGGCGTCGGACCAGGCGATGGTCACCACGTGCAGGCCGTTCAGGTTGACGTCCGCGCCGCAGGTCAGGGCGATCGTGTCGTCGGGGACAACCCCGCGTTCGTGGCCGGTGCGGCAGTTGGCGCGGATGTGATACGTCGTCAGATACAGCTGCTGGGCGTCCACTTCCGCGGGCGGGTCGTTCTGGTACTCCGTCAGGAAATGCTCCAGGCCCCGGTCGGCGATGATGTTGTAGGCGTGCTGGAGGGACGAGTTTTCCAGGGGCGTGCCGTCCGGGGCCGGGTCGGTGATGAACCGCGACGGGTTGCCGGTGACGGCGCCGGCGTCCATTTCGGCCCGGTGGTCGAGGTAGAACCGGTTCGCCCCGCGGGCCGTGTCGTCGCCGGTGTTCTGGTTGGTTTGCCGAGCTTCGATGTAGCGGTCCGAGAGGTCCTTACGGTCCGGCCAGGCGACGATGAACTGCATGCGCCGGCCTTTCCAGGACGGCTTGCGGGCGCGGTCGATGTAGGTGGCCGAGAGGCTGTAGCTGCTCATCGTCGTGGTGAGCATCACGCGGGCCAGCCGCTTGCCGGGGCCGCCCAGTCCGGCCAGGTTCGCCTCGATCGTGCGGGCGCGGAGGTCGGTCTGAACGCCGCTGCGGGCGGAGTCGCGGGTTTCCGGGTCGTCGATGATGACCAGGTCGGGGCGTTTCGTGCCGACCAGCACGCCGCGGATCGCGGAGTCGAGCCCGCGCGTGGTGATGACGGCCCCGCTGCCCAGCGACGGCTGGCCCGGTCGCAGCCGCGGATCCCAGTGGTCCGGGACTCGGACGGTGGGCAGCACGATGTAATCCTGCGCCCACTTCAGGAACGTCCGCTTGCCGTTGGCGGTCTGCGTGGCTCCCCGCTGGGCGGTGCCATCCAACGCCAGGATCGGATCGCAGATTTCGGGGTAGTCGTCGGCCAGGGCCTGGTTACGTTCCAGCTGGTACTTGATGTTCGCCAGGATCTGCTCGGCGTTGGGGCCGGTAGCGGCGGCGATCAGCGGGAATGAGAGGATGCCGTGCATCACGCAGTAGATCGTGACGCACTGGACGATCGAGGTCTTGCCTTCGCCGCGGGGGGCGGCAATCGCCTGGTCGCCGCCGTAGCGGGCCGCGTTCAGGATGGCGGCGACCATTTCCCGGCGTTGCTCGGTCCAGTCGCCCCAGAACACGTCGGGGAAGTAGCAGGACAGGAACGCGTAGATGTCAGCGGAGTTGGCCAGACGGCGCTCGACGTCGGCCGGATCGCGGATCTTGACATCCTTGAGCGACGCCCGGATCTTGCGTTTGCGCAGGGCGTCGGCCACCCGGATCCCGGCTTTCTTGTCGTCGCCGGCCAGGGCGGTAATCTGCTCGACTTGCCGCTTCAAGTCGGAGACCGCCTGCTGGCGTTTCTGGATTTCGGCTTGAAGCGTCATGGGGTTGGTCAGGTGTCAGGGGACAGGGGGCGGTTGGGGCCGCTGGGATTCGTTCTGGCTGCGTTGGGGCCGGCTTGGGGGTCTTGAATCCTGTTTTCCGGCTGGATTCGTGGAAACCGACGTTTTGCTCGTGGAAACCGGCGGTCTGCCCAGGCTTGCCTGCCGGCCTTGCCCGGTTTGCCGCGTTTCGACAAAAAAAGCCGCACCCCCAACGGGGCGCGGCAACAAAAAAAGGGAGTCACCGCGCCTTGCGTTGAGGCGTGCAACTCCCACTTGTGCCAATCTAGCATGTCCCTGCGGTATTGTGCAAGGCAGGGAAGAATCGGTTGAAGCCCTGGGGATGACGCGAAACACAATGCGGCAAGCATTGCACGGATTGTGCGGCACATGGGGCGGTCATTCTCCACGGCAGAGCGGATTCGGGACGGGCGCCGGATTGGAGAGTCACGTGTTGTACCAAGTAGCCAAGCGGGTGGAGAGCAAGGGGGTGTCAAGAGCCGCGATTCGAGCGTGCTGAGGTTGCCAGTCGGTTGCTGCTCCGCCA
>ENA-UOUL01002150-UOUL01002150.1-bioreactor-metagenome-genome-assembly--contig:-NODE-2150-length-24128-cov-5.967486_pt1 | contig 24128 bp, 20 predicted proteins | sample MGYA00249838_ERZ747220 | MGnify/ENA primary metagenome ERZ747220 (study PRJEB28778, sample SAMN05720191) | bioreactor metagenome | isolation source: Anaerobic biogas reactor | place: USA:Washington...
AACCGTGTCGAAAAGAAAGGCCTCAATCTGATCGAGCAGATTCTGGCGATCCTCGGTCATATGCCCTCCGTTTTTCCAAGAGCATACGGCCACTTGGCCTTTCAAGCAACTTGAATTAGTTGGAGCAGATGCCACGGGGGGTTGCCCCTACTGCGCCATCAGCCGCTCGATCTCCAGCGGGACGCCCTTTGCCTCCTCCCGCCGCAGCGAGAGGGCCCCGTGCGGGCAGCGCCCGACGCAGACGCCGCAGCCCATGCAGGCCGCCTCGTCTACCGTCATCAAGCCCTCGCGCAATTCCAGCGCGCCGAAGGGGCAGAACTCGGCGCAGGTCCCGCAGCCCGCGCAGGCCGTCTCGTCCACCTGCGAGACATAGCCGGACGCAATGAGCATGGGCGTGCCGTGGCGGTGCGCCTGCATCGCGCCGCAGCAACAGGTGCAGCAGTTGCAGATGGCATAGAAGCGGTCGAGCATCGCCTCTTTGAAAAAGATGTGGTGGGCGTGGCCGCGGGCATCCTCCGCCTCCAGGATCGCCACCGCCTCCGCCGGCGTGATGGCGCGTGCGTGGTTCGGCTGGTGCTCCAGGATGAAACTGGCAAACGGCTCGCCCACGATCAGGCAGACGTCCAGCGGCAGGCAGGGGCTGGCGCGGCTGACCCGGCAGGGGCAATCCAGCGCCACGAGGTGGTCGGGATCTTGCAGGATCACGTCGCGGGCGCGGGCAAAGGGCACTACCTCCTCCGGCGCGGTCAGGGCGACCGGCTGGTTGATGGTGACCCAGCGGGTCGCCTCAGCCAGGGGCGCGACCTTGCCGTGGTAGGTGTCGGCGATGGTGCCGGTCTCACCGCCGGCGCCAAAGTGCAGGCGGCCCAGCAGCCACCCCAGCGGCGCCGCCAGGGGCTTGGGCGGCCCGTTGATGGCCCAGCCGATATAGTGATAGAGAAAGCGGGCATAGATATAGCCGTGCAGCCGCTCGGCCAGCGGCTGGCGGATGCGCTGGGCCTCGGCGTGCATGCGCCGGGTGGAGGGCATCGCGCCCTGCCCGCGCTCGCCGATCCAGGCCAGCGCCGCGACGAACCCCGCCGCCGCGCCCGCCAGCGCTCCCAGCAGCCAAACCATCAGACGCATCAGCCTGCGCATGGCTCACCTCCTGAAATGGCACACGGATTTCCACGGATCACGCGGATGGCTGCACCGAAAAGGCCAAGAGCTGGAACCACGAAACACACGAACCACACGAACAAGAAAAGGCAGGTTCACCTTTCGTGTATTTGGTGTGTTTCGTGGTGGACATCCGGACGAGCCCGCCGCTACACCGCGGGGCGGACCGCTTCGCCGTTCACCGCCGTGGCGGCGGCCACCTGCCCGTCGCGCCATTCCACCAGCGCCGCCTCGGCGTCGGTCTCGAACCCGGCAAAGCGCATGGGCCCCAGCCGCCCGTGGCGTTGGGCGTAGAGAAAGGCCCGCCCGTCGGCCAGCTGCAGGCGCAGCCCGATGGCTGGCGCACTCGCCTCCACCTCCACCCGCTCCACCGCGCGGATCGGGCTGGCCTGCCCGGGCCGCAAGGGATAGAGGACATAGCCCAGCGCCAGCGTCCCCCGCCAGCTCGCCCGGTAGGCGACGGCGGGGATCGGCTGAACCTCGTAGGGCCCGCCGCGGGGAATCCAGCCTTGGGCTTCCGGCGCCTCTTGCCCCAAGATGAGCGCGGTCCCCAACGGCGCGGTGGCGACGGCCTGCACGGCCAGGTTGGCCCCCTCGCCCTGGGTCGTCACGCCCTCGCCCGCCACTTCCGCTCCCTCGGCGTCCAGGTGCAGCAGCGACTCGGCGGTGTGCTCGGCGTCGTCGGCGGCGGTCAGGAAATCGGCCATGAGCCAGAACTCGGGCCGCGCAAAGAGGATCTTGCGGATGTGGGTCACCGTCCGGTCGGCGGGCTCGGCCGAAAACTGGGACCCATACCCCTCGGCGTACTCGGCGGCGGCATAGTCGTAGCGGTCGGTGGTGATCCAGGTGTGGGGCAGCGGCCGCTCCACCACGTACTCGCTGCGGGGCTTGCCGCGCTGGTGCTGGTCCATGCCGTCCACGCGGATGGTGTTGTGCCCGCGGGTGGAAAGGACGTACTTGCGCCAGGGCGAGTCATCGTAGGGGTAATTCCCCGGGTCGGCGACCAGCACCTTGCCATAGGCGTAGAGGACGATATTGAGCTTGTCCTCGTGCTGGTGGCCATAGCCGAACGGTCCCGCGTCGAAAAAGAGGTAGCGGTCGTCGCGCTCCCAGCCGGTGCGCATCACCAGATGGCCGGCGTAGGGGAAATCGTACGAGAGCGCCGCGGGCTTGGTCCCCTCGCGCCCGCCGGTGGCCGCCCAGCGGAAATCGGCGCGGTTGGGGAAAAAGCCGGCGCCTTCGATCATATAGGGCAGGATCTCGGTATAGCCGCCGTCGTTCAGCGCGGGCAGCCGGCCGTCGGGCATGGAGAGGTAGAGGTCATAGTGGTACATCCGCTCCAGCTTGGCCAGGTACCCCGCGGGGAAATCGGGCCGGTTGAGCTGGCCCACGTCGTAGGCCTTGACAAAGTTGTTCAGGCTGACCTGGTGGTAGCCGCTGGAGAGCTCGATCTGCGCGCCATCGGGATAGACCTGCGCGTCCAGCTCGCGGTAGAGCCGCTCCATGGCCGCCCGCCGCCACTCCGCCGCCTCCGTGAACTCGGGGAACATGACGCCCACATGATAGAGCCCGTTGGCCTCCATCACCAGCCAATTGCCCGATTGCGGCCATTGCAGCAGGTGCCGGGCGTGCTCCACCATGCTCTTGACCATGGTGCACAGCGCGTGCGGGGTGAACGTGGGCGAGTTGAGAAAGCGGTAAAAGGCGGGGAACCAGGTGCGCCCCATGCGGATGCCGCACTCGATGGTGCGCCAGCAGTTGGTGCGGTCCTCGCGCCAGGGGTTGCCCGAGTCCTCCGGCCGGGGGACGTGGGCCACCCAATGGAGCATCTGCCGGACAAAGGCGGCGGCGTAGCGCTCGTCGCCGGTGGCCCAATAGGCCTCGCCCAAGGTCACCCAGAAGGGGTGCCGGCTGAGCTGCCAGGTCCATTCCTTATAGTTGATGGGGTTCAGCTCCCAGTCGATCTCGCCGCCGGAGAAATCGTGGGGGACGTGGCAGCTTTCCAGCACGTCGCCGACGATCCGCTCGGCGGGGGCGGTGTCATAGCCGGGGTCGCGATGCTGGCCGCTCTCCCGCCAGTCGAAGAACCAACGCGGCTCCTGGCGCGCCCGGACATGGGCGGCGAAGGCGGCCTCGGCGGCGGGCCAATCGCCCGCTTGGACGGCGGCGCGCACCCCGGCCAGCTCGGGCCGGTCTGGGTCCAACAGGCCAAAGAACTCCTGGTCCGTGATCTGCGGTCCTTTCATGGCGGCAAGCCTCCTTGCTTGGTGGTATGCTCGCATTATAGGCGATAAGCCGCGGCCCGGGCAAACGCGGTTCCGCGGGCGAATTCCATTCGCCCGCCCAAATGGCAAGTCCCTGAGGGGGCTTGCCAATCCGGGCCAGGGACCTCTGGCCCCTGGCTGGGTCTACCCCCCAACTTGACAGCCGCCGAACCCTGCGTTATACTGGCGTTTAGAGAACCTCGATCTGGTGCGCGGGCGTATGGCGCAGCGGGGACACATCGAGTGGGCGCTCGGGCTTGGGATGGGCCAGGCCCTGATCCTTCCGGCGAGCTCCCGACGCCGCGTCGGCGCGGGCCCGCTTGGCCGGTCTCGATGAGTCGTGGCACAGCCACAGGGAGGTCAAAGATGACTCGTATCCGCGTGCTGATCATGGCCAGCGCCGTGGCGATTCTGGCGATCGCCGGGCTGGCGCTGGCGGGGGTGGGGGCGGCTGGCTCCCTCTCCACGCTGGAGGAGCTGGGCAAGGCGCTCTTCTTCGACACCCAGCTTTCCACCCCGCCGGGGCAATCCTGCGCCACCTGCCATGCCCCCGAGGTGGGCTACACCGGTCCCGATTCCGCCATCAACGCCGGCCCCGCCGTCTATCCCGGCGCGGTGCACACCCGCGCGGGGAACCGCAAGCCCCCCGCCGCGGCCTATGGCGGCGAAAGCCCGATCTTTTACTTTGATGAGGTGGAGGGGCTCTGGATCGGCGGGATGTTCTGGGATGGCCGGGCCACTGGCTGGACCCTGGGCGATCCCCTGGCCGAGCAGGCGCAAGGCCCCTTCCTGAACCCCCTGGAGCAGAACATGCCCAGCGCCAAGCAGGTCTGCCTCAAGGTGCGCAAGTTGGACTATGCCGGCCTGTTCGCCAAGGTTTGGGGCGAGCCGCCCGATTGCAGCTCCGCGGGCATCGCCTTGACCTACGAGCGCATCGCCCGCGCCATCGCGGCCTACGAGCGCTCCGCCGAGGTCAACCCCTTTAGCAGCAAGTTCGATGCCTTCTGGGACCAGGCCACGACCGCGGGGCTGGACGTCACCGCCATCAACATGATGAACTGGGGCGACTATACGGGGTTGGAGCTGACCGACGACGAGGTGCTGGGCCTGGCCCTGTTCAATGACGAGGGCAAGGGCAAGTGCTCCCTGTGCCACCTCCTCACCCCCGGCGAGGGTGACCGTCCCGTCTTTACCGATTTCACCTATGACAACCTCGGCGTGCCCAAGAACCCGGACAACCCCTTCTACGACATGCCGCGCAAGTGGAACCCCGACGGCAAGGCCTGGATCGATCCGGGACTCGGCGGGTTCCTCAAGAGCGCGGGCTATGACGCCGAGGTGTACGAGCCCGAGCTGGGCAAGCACAAGGTGCCGACGCTGCGCAACGTCGACCTGCGCCCCTCTCCCGAGTTCGTCAAGGCCTTCGGCCACAACGGCTATTTCAAGTCGCTGCTCGAGATCACCGAGTTCTATAACACCCGCGACGTGGCGATGTGGCCCGCGCCCGAATACGCCGCAACGGTCAACACCGACGAGCTGGGCGATCTGGGCCTGACCGACACAGAGGAAGAGCTGATCGTCCTCTTTATGACCACGCTCTCCGACGGCTACCAGCCGTAGCCCTCGTCCGGCGTCCAAGGATGTGCCATGCAGGGCGGCTCCCCACGGAGCCGCCCTGTTGCTTGCGCCCCATAACCCATGGCGGGGCTGGGCGCGACGCGAGGCCCCGAAACGCTTGACATAGCGTGTATAATAGAAGTGTAGGTCCAGCCCCATCGTTCCCGCAACCAAGCCCATCCACCCCCACCCCGGTTCTCCTTGCGAAGCCAAGTCCCTCTCATCGCCGATGGCGGCTGATCCCGGCGCGCGTCGCCCGATCCGTCGCCATGGCCGATCGCCAAGCGCGGGGGCCGCGCGAATTTCCGCTGAGAAAAGTGAACCGTGCTGAGAGGAGGCGGGTATGCTCAGTTTCAGCGCCTTGATGGTGATCAAGGCGGTCGTCTGCCTGGTCTTTGGGGTTCTGTTGTTGGCTGTGCCGGAGGTGTTGCTAGAGCTCCTCGGCATCACCACCAACGCCGGCGGGATCTTTATGGCGCGCGAATACGGCGCGTCGCTGATCGGCCATCTCTTGCTGACCTGGGTGGCCCGGAACGCCGGGCCATCCATCGCCCGGCGGGCCATCACGCTCGACCTGTTCATCTATGACCTGATCGGCTTTGTGGTGGCCCTCCTGGTCACGCTGGCCGGCGTGATGAACGGGCTCGGCTGGGCCATCGTGGCCATCTATTTGCTGCTGGCCCTGGGGTTCGGTTACTACGCGCTCCAACGGAGCGAGCCTTGAGCAATGGCCCCTGCGCTTGGCCGCCCTCGGCTAGATCGTACTCTTGGTCTTGAAATGTGACTATTGTCGTGCTATAATGGAAACAGAGATTCTGTTTTTCGTCTCTCAGGACGCCCCGCATATTGCATCGCCGCCTCGTCGTCGCCCCCAAAAAGGAGGCCCATATGCGATCCCTCGGAAAGGTTGTCTTCCCCCGTTGCTCTCTCGTGTTGCTGGTGGTTCTGGCTGTGCTGGCGCTCCTCGCGCCGGCAGCCCGCGCCGACCCGCCCAGTCCTTCCCAATACGCCTTGTCCGGCAGGGTGTACGATGGGGCCGTCGGCGATGAAAGCGCGCCGTTGCAGGGCGTCACGGTGACGCTGTATGGGTCGCGCGTGATCGATGCGCCGGGCAGCATCGTGCTAGACTCGACCACCACCAATAGCACCGGCTGGTACGGCCTCGACGTCCCCGCCGATGCTCCCTACCTGTACTATCACATCATCGAGACCAACCCCGCGACCTATCTCTCGGTGGGGGCCACTTCGGTGAGCGGCGCCGTGGTCAACTCGGATTGGATCCGCTATGCCGCGCCGCTGGCGGGCCAGACGCTCACGGGCAACAAGTTCTGGGACCGCCCGCGGGCGACGAGCACCTACACGCCGACGCGGACGCCCATCGCCACGGCCACGCCCACCCGGCCCGGCGCGGCCACCGCCACCGCCACGCCCCGGCTGACCGCCACGGCGACCCGCACGGCGACGCGCACCCCCACCCGCCCCGGCGCGCCCACCGCCACGGTGACGGCGACGCCGTCGCGCACGGCGACGCGCACGCCCACCCGTCCCGGCGACCCCACGGCCACGGCGACCCCCACCCACCCGCCCAGCAGCGAGCTCGCCGATGTGGGCGTTAGCAAAGCGCTGGTGCAACCGCCTTTCCACCCGGTTCCGCCGGGGAGCCCGTTGGAGTACAGCATCACCGTGCGCAGCCTCGGGCCGGGCACGGCGCGCAACGTGGTGGTTGCGGACTGGCTGCCGGAGGGAGTCTCGTTCGATGCGGCCAGCGGCGGCTGCTCCCTGGTGCAGAGCGCCCCGCCTCACGACGTGGTGCGCTGCGCCCTGGGCGACCTGGCCGCGGGGACCGAAGTCAACCTCTGGCTGCGGGCCAAGCTCGCCCCGGACGTCTGCGGGACCATCACCAACACCGTGACGGTGGACACCTTCTCGGTGGACCCTGAACCGGCGAACAATGCTTTCTGGGCGGTCAGTTGGGTCGGCCCCTGCCCGGAGAAGCCGCTGCTGCGCACCACCAAGACCCTGGTCACCCCGGCGGGCGGCGTGGCCCACGTGGGCGAGGTGGTCCGCTTCCGCATTGATCTGCAAAACCTCGCCGCCACGCCCCTTGGCCCGATCACCCTGCACGACTCGTTCCTGCTGGACGATTTCGATTTCGTCGCCGCGAGCCCGCCGCCCACAGTGAACAAGGTCTCCGCTCCCAACTACTATCTCTCCTGGGAGGGGCTGCACGTGCCGGCCGGCGGGACGCTTCAAGTCTTGCTGGACCTGAAGGCCAAGCGCCCCGGCGTCACCGCCGTCAACTGCGCCCAGGCCTGGGTGCTGCCCGAGGCTGGCTTTGGCTCCACCTGGATCTTTGAGCAGGCCTGCGCCCAGGTGCGCGTGGAGGCGCTGGAGGGGCGACATTTCACCGTCTGGAAGCGGTTCACCAATCCCAGCAACCACATCGCCCAACTGGGCGACTGGCTTACCTTTGAGACGCAATGGACCAACATCGGCGCCGTGACGACCAACGAGGTGCGCGTCCATGACGCCATCGCGCCGCCCTCGGTCTCGACCTTTTTCCCGCTGGACTATGGGTTCCTCTGGCCCTTCCAGACCGGCGACTGGGCCAAGGTAGGCGTCACGTTCAAGGCGAATGACGTGGCCTCGCCCGCGGTGAACACCGCCAGTTGGACCGTCACCTGGCCCAATGGCGACAAGGAGACCAGGTCCGCCAGCGACTATGTCTATATCCTCGACGGCGAGCTGGGCAAGGGGCTGTTCATCGACAAGCGGCTGGTGGCGCCCCAGGGCGGCGCGGTCATCAGCGATACGGTGACCTACCAGATCGTCATCACCAACGCCACCGGCGCCGATCTGCCGATCCTGTCGCTGACGGACACCTTCCCCCAGCCCTGCCTCAAGTTCCTCAGCGCCTCGTTGTCGCCGGATGTCATCAACCCGGGCCAGTTGATCTGGAACAACCTGGGGCCATTGCCTCTGGGCGCGGTCAAGTCGGTGGAGGTGCGCTTCCACGCCGAGGCGGCCTGCCCACAGGCGCTCAACTGCGCCGAGGCCCGCTACCTGATCCCCGGCGCGCCGTGGAAGACCGCCGCCGACTGCGCGCCGCTGGAGATTCGCGGCCCGAGGCCCGAGCTGCGCCTGGTCAAGCGGCGGCTCTCGCCCAGCCCGGTTTTCGTCGGCGACGTGGTGGAATACCAGGTCGAGGTGACCAACGTCGGGAACGCGCCGGTGCCGGTGGTGCCGCTGCATGATGGCTATCAGGCTGCCTACTTCGAGTTCGTCAGCGCCGCGCCTCCGCCGGATGCGGTGGACCCGGCGCATGGCCGGTTGGACTGGAACAACCTGGGGCCGCTGGCGCCCGGCGCCAAGCACATGGTGAACCTGCGCTTGCGGGCCATCCACCCGGCGCTGGGGGCGCTCAACTGCGCCGAGGCGCACTATACCGTCGGCGCCAGCCCGCTGATGGCCTATGACTGCGCCACGGTGGACATCCGGAGCCGCCCGCCGAGCATCCAGGTGCGCAAGGAGCGGCTGCCCACGCCGTCGGGGTTGCCGCCGAACGCGCCCCTGGCGCAGGGCGAGCTGGCCCGCTACCGCGTCACCGTGGTCAACACCGGCCCCGACCCGCTGCACGACGTGGTGGTGGAGGATCACTACGACCCTGGTTGCGCCGAGTTCGTCGCCTCCGATGGCCCGGCGACGGTCCTCGTCGCCCCCGGCCACCTGCGCTGGCACCTGCTGGGGCTGCCGACGGGCGACAGCGCCTCGTGGGTCGTCACCCTGCGGCTGCGCGGCTTTTGCTCGCCCTTTGCCAACTGTGCCCTGGCCCACGCCTTTGGCCCCCAGGGCGAGGAGGTGGGTAGCGATGCCTGCGTCGAACTGGCCATGGTTCGGGCCGAGCCAGGGCTGAGCATCAGCAAGCGCCAGGTCGCCCCGCCGGGGCCCGTGCCCGTGGGCGGCGTGGTGGATTACGAGATCGTGGTCCGCAACACGGGCAACCTGACTCTTGACCACGTGGCCCTCACCGATTGGTACGACGGCGGCTGCCTCGCGTTCGTGGGGGCGGCGCCGCTGCCGACCTATGTTGGCCCGAACGAGCTGCACTGGGACCAGGTGGGGCCCCTGGGTCCCGGAGATGCCGCCATCGTGCACGTTCTGCTGCGCATCAAGGCGCCCTGCGGCCAGATGGAAAACTGCGCCCGGGCGGTCTGGCTGGTGAGCGACACCCCCGAGCTGGAGGCGGTAGATTGCGTGCCGCTGGTGCTGGCGCGAGGTTCCCGGCCTGTCTACCTGCCGCTGATCCTGCGCAACTATCCGCCCACGCCGCCCACGCCCACGCCGACGCGGACGGTCAAGCCGCCGGCCACGGCCACGCGGACCCAGACGCCGCGACCCACCGCTACGTCCGTGGCCGGCGCCACGGTGACCGGGACCCCCACCAGGACGACGACCACGACCGCCACCCCCACCGGTACGCGCACGACCACGACGCTCCTCGATGACGATTTCGACGACGGCGATCTCTCCGGGTGGACGCCAGGCGAGGGAACCTGGACCAATCCGGGCGGCTATCTGCGAGGCGCGTATGCCTCCGGCGCCGACTGGTGCATGACCGGGGTCGCGGGCGCGGCTTTCACCTACGAGGGCAAGGTCATCATCTATAGCGGCGACGCCGCCGGACTGACCTTCCGCTCCTCGGTGGACGGCGCCTCCTCCTACGACATCATGCTGGACGCCGCCCACGGGACGTTCCAGATCGGCAAGCGTCCGTCCTACACCAACCTGGTCGGCTGCACCCTCCCCATCGAGCGGAACCGCTGGTACACGATCAAGGTGGTGGTCAGCGGCGACCGGATCGAGGCTTACCTGGATGGCAGCAAGCGGCTGATCGGCGAGGATACGACCTACACCACTGGCTATCTGGGGGTGATCCTGGACAGCGCCACAGCAGGGTACGACGACCTGCTGGCCACCCAGCCGTAGCGCCGCATAAAAAGGTCTGACAGGTTGCCGCCAGTTGCTCTCCCGACCGGGCGCACGCGCCGTAAGCGAGTCGGCCCGTTGAGGCAAGCTCGCCGGCAACCTGTCGGATTTGGCTACCTTCCCAGCAGCCACTCCACGCCAAAGCGGGAGATGTCGATCCGCTCGTGGTAGATCTGCTCGCCCGCCTCGTGCAGGCAGGCGATCTGGCCGTGCTGGGCCAGCGCCAGGTCCGCATAGGCCGAAGGGCCGGAGCGGAGCACCCGGGCCTCCCGCCAGGTGCGCCCCTCGTCGGCGCTGACCTGGATGGCCAGCCGCACCCGCGCCTCCCCGGCGGTGGCCGGGTTGGCAAAGAGGAGCAGCGACGGCCCGCCATCCGGCGCCGGCAGTTTGAGCAAGCTCCCCTGGCAGCCTCCCCGCCCCCCGCGCGGCTCCACCAGCTCGCGGTGCAGCCCCTCCTCGAGGAACGAGAGCCCGCCGTCGCGGCTGAGCCCATAGCTGCGCACGCTCAGCTCTTTGCGGGTGCGGCAGTTGAGATAGACCGCGCCGTCGTCCAGCTCCAGCGCGCAACTCTCGTTCCCCGGCAGGCTCAACACCGCGCCGAGGCGCCAGGTGGCGCCGTGGTCGTCGCTGTAGATCAGGTGGCTGCCGTAGGGGTCGCTGGGGTCCAGGCGGACGCCGGTATAATGGTCGCAAGGGATGATCAGCCGTCCGCTGGCGAGTTGGAGGGCGTGGCCCGGACCGGTGGCATAGCCGGTCCAGCAGTTCTTTTTCACCTGGGCAGTGATCTCTACCGGCGCGGACCAGGTGTGGCCGTGGTCGGCGCTGTGGGTCAACCAGGCGGTGCGCGGCGCCCGCCCCGCCACGATCTCGGGGTAGCCGCCATCGGCGCGGTTCTTGCAGAAGGGCAGCCAGATGACCCCCGTGTCGCGGTCCAGCACGGGGCAGGGGTTGCCGCAGGTCATCCCGGGCTCGGTCGCCACCACCTGCTGGGCGCTCCAGGTGCGGCCGCCATCGGCGCTGCGCTTGAGCAGCAGGTCGATCTGGCCCCAATCCTGGGCGCTATCGCGGCGGCCCTCGCAAAAGGCCAGCAGGTCACCATTGGCCGCCGGCAGCAGCGCCGGGATGCGGTAGGTGTGGTAGCCGTCGCGGCCACTTGCCCAGAGCACTTGGGTTTTAGGTGCGCCAGAGCCAGTCATCGGTATGCCTCCTTGGCGGTCGGTGGTCCTGGGCAGAATTATGCGACATTGGGATCTGGCGGCAAGTTAGGAGTCGAACGTCGCAAGTCGAAAGTCGCAAGTCGAAAGTCGAGGACGTGCAAAACTGGCAGGGCTTGTGCCAAGTCGCTCGGCGATGAACTCGCCGAGCTACCAGGCGGCGCCTGATGAGATCAGGCTTTCGGCATTCCATGTCGCGGAGGCTCGCAAAGCCCGATTCCATCGGGCGCTGTGGCGTAGCACGGCGTCGGCATTCCATGCCGCATTCATCGCCGTGCGGGACTCGGTGACGGCAGCGTGGCGCGATTGACGCCAAATCTGCCCCAAAACTGAAAAGCACCCCTGAAAACTGGGTCTTGACAACCGGGCGCTTCTGCATGATAATAAGACTCAGGGCGGCATGACCACACTCCCACAGTCGCCTCGTTGCACATCCACCTTTTTCCCTACCGCGCCACTTGTCCTGCCCGCGACCCACCCGCATCCCATCGCTAGAGCGGCTGCTCTCCAGTATTCACGCGCCAATCGCTGGCCCGCGAAAAGAGGCGAGCTGGGCTCGGGCCGGGCGCTGCGGCCCCGCGTGGGGGCCTGGTCTCTTGGAGATGGCTTCGGACTAGGAACGAGCAAGGAGGATCCCAATGGCAGAGATGGTCGTCATGGTGCGTTGGGCAGTGGGCCTCGTGGGGCGGAACACCCCTGAGGAGGTGCGCAAAGCCGACTGGGCAGAGGCGGCCCAGATTGCGAAAAAATGGAAGGAGGCGGGCGTTCGTCCCGTCGCCTCCTTCGACTTTGGTGCGCAGGGCCTGGATGGCCAATACTCCCACGTCACGTTCTACGCTGTCCCCAACATGGACGTGCTGGCGGCGATGAACCAGGACCTGTGGACATCGCAGTGGGCCAAGCACGTGGAAAACTATAGCATGGTCATCGGCGTGAATCGTCCTGAAGCGATCGAGAACTGGAACAAGCTGTAGCCGGAGGGACCTGGCAGGTCCCAGAGCGCCGCCTGGCGTGCCAGCGCCTCGCCTCTGTGGTGAGATGGCTGCCGGAGGACGGCCCGCCGAGGATCTGTTAGGTCAAAAGGAGGGCACGAGATGGGCATCTATGTGTCGCTGATCAACTATACCGAACAGGGGATCAAGGGGATCAAGGAGCGACATACTGCCCCAACATCCATGAGTGCAACCTTGGAGGCCAAGGGCATCAAGGTCCTCAGCGCCTACGTGACCATAGGCCAGTATGACGAGATCCACATCTGGGAGGCGCCCGACGACGAGACGGCGGCCGGGCTCCTGCTGGCTTGGGGCAAGCGCGGGAACGTCAAGACCGTGACGCTCAAGGCCCTCACCATCGACCAGTTCCGCGAGATCGCGGCCAAGCTGCCGTAGGGGAAGGAAAAACGACCTGACAGGTCCCAGGGATCGCTCCCGCCCACCGGCGGCTCGCGTCAGCAGCGAGCGGGCCGGTCGTGGAGAGCCCGTCGAGGACCTGTCAGGTCAGGCTGGTTAGTCCTTTTCCGCCGCCCAAAGCAGGCCGCGGACGGTCATGGTCAGCGCCTCGGGGATGTCAAAGACCTTGGCCACGTGGCCCAGCGAGCAATAAAAGACGCGCCCCTTGCCATAGTGCTTGGTCCAGGTGACGGGCATCACCACGTCGCCGAATTGGGTGGTGGCCAGCACGCGGATGGCCGGGTCGATGTGCATGTAATAGTGCTCCGAGACCACCTCGAAATCCTTCAGCCCGGCGGTGATGGGGCTGTCGGTGGGCTCGATGTGCACCATGTAGCGGACGCCGTCGTTGCCGGGGTGGGCCACCCACTGGCCGCCCACCATGTACTGGTACTCGGTGGCCTCGCGGAAGGCGTCGCCCATGCCGCCGTGCACGCCGCCGATGCCCACGCCGCCCTTGACCGCCTCCAAGAGCCCCGCGAGCTGGTCCCGCTCGATCTTGCCCATGGTCCACAGCGGCACGATCAGGTCCAGCTTGGCCAGCTTGTCCTTGTCCTTGAACACGTCCAGCGTCTCCGAGAACTCGACCTCAAAGCCGTGCTCCCGCAGGGCCTTGCCCAAAATCTCCGAGACCGGGAAGGGCTCGTGCCCGGCCCAGCCGCCCCGCACCAATAGCGCCTTTTTCATCTGATCTTCTCCCTCGTGATGTGATCGGATCATGGCCTGACGCGGCGATTGTACCCCGAATCGCGACAGGGGTCAATGCGCGACGAATTCCGTGGCCTTGGGGGGGGGGAGGGCGAACACAAGGTTCGCCCCTACCAGGGCCATTGTAGGGGCGAACCTTGTGTTCGCCCTCCGACGAGTTCGCCCTCGGCCCTTGCACACAAAAATGCCCGGCGTCGCAAGACGCCGGGCACATGGGAGGGCTCTGTCTAGCCCTTCAGATACTCGTCGATGGCCGCTTTGCTGATGCGGTAGGAATTGCCGATCTTGCGGGCCTTGAGCTCGCCGGCGTCGATGGCGGCGATGATGTCCGCCTCGCTCACCTGGACGTAGGCCGCGGCCTGGGCGGCGCTCATCACGTCCGGCGCCGCGGCGGCGGCAGGCTGCGGGGCCTGCGCCGGCGCCTGGGCCGCGCCCGCCACAACGGGGATCCCGCCGGCGGTCAGCACGCCCTTGCCCGCCAGCACGGCGCCGAGGCCCGCCAGGTCGTCCACGCCCTTGTTGCCGGCGGCGAGGATGGCGTCCGCTTGCTGCAACACGGCATAGGTCCCCGCGTCCAGCAGGCCCATGTCGCGCAGCGCCTTGGCCGAGGTCTCTTGCGGGCTAAAGCCGCCAAAGCGGAAGAAGGTCAGCCGGAAGCCCATGGCCGCAAACTCTTCCTGGATCTTGGCCTGCACGCCCGAGGCGAACTCGTCCATCATGGACTGGGCCTTTTGCAGCGTGCCTGGCCCGGTCTCGGTCACCAGGTCGGTGAGGGCCTGGACGATGAGGGAGACCATACGCTCGCGCAGCATCTCGATGGTATAGGCCGAGCCGGGGCGGATAAAGCCTACGAACTGGTTGAGGAAGGTCTGTGGGTCGGAGAGCTGCACGCCAAAGTTGCCGTGGGCGCCGATCAGCAGCCAGCCCAGGCCGATCCCCGGCGTCTGCAGGGCGATGGGCTGGACGGTGCCCCAGCGCAACTGCGGGAACTCGCGGGTGCTGGTGTAAAAGATGCTGGCCTGGAATGGCGTGTTGCCGCCAAAGACGATGTTGCTCAGCAGGCCGGTGAGCAAGGGGATGTTGGCGGTGGTGACGGTGTGGCGGCCGGGGCCAAAGGCATCCAGCGCCTTGCCGTCGCGCACGAAAATCGCCTGTTGCGCCGGGCCGACCACGATCTGGGAGCCGATGCGCAGGTCTTGGATCTGGTGGTGGTAGGCGACCGTGGTGGTCATGTTATCGTCGTACTGGACGACGACATCCGCAATGCGTACCATGAGCTATTCCTCCTTAAGCCGTGCCTCTTAGTATCTTTTCCCGCTCGCCAAAGGTGTCATTCGCGACGCCGACGATGCTGGAGGCCTTGCGAATCGCCGCGGGAACCTCTTGCCCCGCGTCGATGGCGGCCTGGACGTCGTCGAGACCGGTCTTGATGGCCTCCACGTTGTTCAGCAAGGTGATGTCAAAGTTATAGATGGCGTCCAGCGTGTCCTCTTTCACCTTGGTGACGTTGAAGGCGCCGCTGTAGCCGTAGCTGGCTCCCCGCACGCGGTCCATGAAGCGGCGCAGCCGGGTCTCCACCGTCTGCAGGTCGTCCACATAGATCAGCATCCCGCCGCTCAGGAGCTGACGCTGCAGGTCAGCCACGCGCCGCCACTGCACCTCGAGCTGTCGCGCCACGTCGTCGCGCAGCAGTTTGTCCGTCTCGCGACGCAGCTCCTTCTCCTTGTACCCCTTGTAAAAGGGGAGCTTTTCGGCCAACTTTTCCAGTTTGCCCTTCTGTTCCTGCGCCTTGCCGAGGGTATCCTCCATGGATTTCTCTCCTTCCATATGTGGGCATAGGCATCATGCAAGATCATTCTACCACGTCTGCACACGTGCGCAAATCGCCCAGTGGCGCGGTGCTCGCAACCCTGCCGCGCCTTTCCCGTATATTATACGAAGATCAGCGGGGAAAAGTCGCTGATATGGGTCATGGCCCGCCGGCGCGCTTGGCGGCCAGGCCGAGTTGCGGTACAATGATAGATACCCGTATTGGAGGAGAGAGAGATGCAAAGAAACGCCAAGTTCCCGTGGCAGACGCTGTTGATCGCCCTGTTGCTGGTGGTCGTGTTGATTGTGATCTTTTCCAGCTATACGATCATCGACCCAGGGCATCGCGGCGTGGTGGTGATGCTGGGCGCGACGGAGGACCGGACGCTGCCCGAGGGCTTTCACCTGGTGATCCCGCCCATGGCCCGGCGCGTCGTCGCCGTGGATGTCCGCACCAAGAAAGTGGAAGTGAACGTCGAGGCCGCCTCGTCCGATATGCAGCTCATCCAGGTCACCGGCGTGCTCAACTATCACCTGGACCCTGAGAAAGTGAGCCAGCTTTACAAGCAGGTGGGCCTGAACTTTGAGGAGATCATCATCGGGCCGGCGATGCAAGAGGCGATCAAGGCCGCCACCGCCACCTTCCGGGTGGAGCGCATCCTGGTGGAGCGGACGGTAATCCGCGATCAGATCGAGGAGGACCTGAGGCAGCGGCTGAACGTCAACAATATCGTCGTGGACGCCTTCTCACTGGCCGACGTGACCTTCTCGGCCGAGTTTGACGCCGCCATCGAGCGCAAGCAGATCGCCGAGCAGTCGGCCATCCAGAAGCAGTACGAACTGCAGGCGGCGCAAAAGGACGTCGAGATCACCCTGGCCAAGGCCGAGGGCGAAAAGAAGGCCGCCGTCATCGCCGCGGAGGGGCAAGCGGAAGCCCGCAAGCTCGAGGCTGCCGCGGAGGCCACCGCGCTGGAGCTGATCTCCAAGCAACTGGCGCAGAACCCCAGCCTGATCCAGTACGAGTGGGCGCGCCGGCTGGCCCCCTCGGTGAACACCATCATGCTCCCCGGCGGTCAGGATATCATCCTGGACGCCAAGTCGCTGACCTCGGGCAACTAGTCCGCGCAGTCCAAAGCCCCTCCCGTTCGCGGCGAGGGGCTTTTTGGCTTCACCACCGAGACACAGAGGGCACGGAGAATAACGGGGTGAGGAGGAGAGAGGACGCGCAGAGGGTGCGGGTTCCTCGGACTTGCTTCCTTATCCTCCTCATCCTGCCGATCTGCGTCCCAGTCTCGGTGTTCTCTGTGTCTCGGTGGTTGGAATCCCTCTCTCCTACCCTTTTTGTCCTCTCGGTGTCCTCTGCGTCTCGGTGGTTGGAATTCCTCTCTCCTACCCTTTTTCCTCTCGGTGTTCTCTGTGTCTCGGTGGTTAACTCTCCCCCGCCAGCGCCTGGGCGGCGGCGTAGACCTGCCAGAGCGGCGCGCCGCTGGACTCGGCCAGGCGGCGGCAATCCTCGTACTCGGGGATGGGCCGCGCCAGCCCATCCGGCAGCTCGGCGACCTTGACCCGCACCGGGCCCCAGGGCGTCCGCACCTCGGCCATACGGCGGGGCAGGGCATAGCGCAGCACCTCTTGCACCCGCACCCCCAGCGTCGTCGTCTCGCGCAGGATCAGGTCGCGCACCGCGGCCAGCCGCTCCGGCGGGCAAAGCGCGCGCAGCAAGGTCGCCGGGCGGTTCTTTTTCATCTGCATCGGCGCCAGCGTCACGTCCAGCGCGCCGGCGGCAAAGAGCCGCGCCATGAGGTGGTCGTAGAACTCGGGGTCCATGTCGTCGATGTTGGTCTCGACCAGGTTCAGCGCGCGTACCTGCAAGCCGGCGCCGCCGGCCTGCGAGCCGGCGCTCCCGGCCTGGCCGATCCACAGCCGCACCAGGTCGTCGCCTTCCCGCGCCGCGCCGTGGCCGACCCGCTCCAACGTCATGGCGGGCAGCGGGCCCGCCTGGTCCGCCAGCCCCGTGAGGATGGCGGCCGCTACCGGCGTCACCGCGAGCCCTGGCACGTCCACGCCGCGCACGGGGTAGCCCTGCAGCAGCGCGGCGGTGGCAAAGGCGTCGGGCTCGGCGGGGGCGCCCAACCCCACCGGCAATGGCGAGATGGCCACCTGCTCGATGCCGAGGCGGCGCAGCCCGGCGCAAAACCCGGCGATGAGCGCGGAGGGCAGATCGCTTATCGCGGATCGCGGAGCGCAAGCCGCGTGGTAGCGGTCGAGGATGCGCTGGAGGGCGATCCCCCCTGCGCCCCCCTTGGTAAGGGGGGCCGGAGAGGATGGCGTTGCGTCGTCGCTCTTGTCTTTGCCCCCCTTGGTAAGGGGGGGAAGGGGGGATTCCTCGGCGATCACCCGCACGCGGGTGGCGGGGCCGGGGAGGCGCTCGGCCTCGACGCGCACGGCCAGCCCGGCCAGGTCGGCGGCCAGGTCGGCGGGGTCCAGCCCGGCATCGCAGAGCGCGCCCAACAGCATCTCGCCGTCCACCCGCCGCAGCGCCTCGACATAAGCAAGCTTCATTTCCGGTCCCCGTTGGCGATGAGGTGGGCGGCATAGGCCGCGCCAAAGCCGTTGTCGATATTGACCACGGTGACGCCGGGCACGCACGAATTGAGCATGGCCAGCAGCGCCGCCAGCCCGCCAAAGCTAGCGCCATAGCCCACGCTGGTGGGCACGGCGATGACCGGGCAGCTCACCAGCCCGCCCACCACGGTGGTCAGCGCGCCCTCCATCCCCGCCACGACGATGATCACCCGCGCTTCCTCCAGCTTGTCGCGGACGGCGAGGATGCGGTGCAGCCCGGCCACGCCCACGTCGGTGAGCTGCTCCACGCGGCTGCCCATGATCCGCGCGGTGAGCACCGCCTCCTCGGCCACGGGGAGGTCCGAAGTCCCCGCCGCCACCACCAGCACCAATGGCTGGTCCGGCGCGGGCTCGGGGATCGGCCCTTGGGTGATGGTGACGATGCGGCCCAGGGGGTGATAGACGGCGTGGGGCAGCACCGCCCGGATGGCGGCGGCGGTCTCGGCGTTGGCGCGGGTGGCCAGCACCCGGTTGCTGCGCGCCGCCAGCGCCTGGGCGATCCGCGCCGAATGGTCGGGCGTCTTGCCCTGGCAAAAGATCACCTCGGGAAAGCCGCGCCGAAAGGCGCGATGGTGGTCCAATCGGGCAAAGCCCAGGTCCTCATAGGGCAGGTGGCGCAGCTCGGCCAGCGCGTCATCCACGGAGACGTCGCCCGTGCGGCATTGCTCCAAAAGCTCTCGCCAACGGTCGGTATGGTCGTTCATCAAGCCTCCTCAGGCTGTAATTGCGCCGAGGCGAGGAATGCGCTGCACTCCTCTCCGTCGGTGTGCTTGTAGGCGATCGTGTCGCTGGGCCCCCGCGCCTGCGTCGCGACGCCCAGTTCGTCTCGGCTATGGCCGCCGGTGCGCGTTCCGGGCGGAGCGGGGCCGCGCCCGGGTCGCCGGCGGCCCGCTCGCGGCCCGCGGCAGGAGCCGCTCCCCTGGCTTTACGGGCGGCGGCAGGCGCGCAGCGTGACGTCGTCCACGCGGAAGGTCGTGGGCACGCTCCCATCGGTGTGCACCAGGTAGCCCGCCAAGACGGTCCGCCCCGCCCAGGGGCTCAGGTCCACCGTGGCCCGGCGCCAGACGTTCAGCGGCGCCTCGGGGCGGAGGGTGAGGAAGACCGGCTCGTCGCCGTCCGCCTCCAGCCGCACCAGCAGGACGTCGTCCGGCTGTGCGCTGGCCGCCTCGGCCTTCCACCAGGTCTCCCAGGGCACGGCGTCGGCGTCCGTCGGGATCGTGACCCATTGCCACAGCTCGCCGCTGGCGTCGTTGCGCCCGCCCAACTGGCCGCCGTGGGCGCTCTCGCGGCCCGAGCCGAGGCCCGCATCGCCGATGTGGCCCCAGGGCGAGAGGACGCCTGTCTCCAAGTCGCCGTTAACCAGCAACTCGGTGCAGTCCTCCGGGCGCGGCCGCCAGTGCTCTCTCAGCAGGAGCGGCAGGAAGAGCCGCCGGCTGGGTTCCCCGGGCCGGGTGGCCGTGGCCGTGGGGGTGCGCGTCTCCGTGGGCGCGCCAGTGGGGGTGCGGGTTGGCGTCCGCGTGGCGGTGCGGGTGGCCGTGGGCGGCGGCTGGTTCCGGACCTGGATGGCGAGCTGGCCGGCCGCGGCGCTCGTGCCGCCCGTGGGGTCAAAGACCCGCGCCCGCCAGGAGCCGGCCTGGTCCGCGACCCGCTCGAGGTGTTCGGGCGCTCCCGCGGCGGGGGTGGCCGAGCAAGCGAGTTGGCTGCCGTCGGGCCGGTGGAGGCAGAGGTCCCCATGCAGCGCGGCCGGGTTGGTCAGGTCGGCCACGATGATCTGCCCGGCGGCGGCGGTGAACTGGAACCATTCCTCGTCGCCGCTGGGGCAGAGCCAGAGATCGAACGTGCCGGGGCTGACCGCGCGGGCCACGGAGAAATTGCCATTGGGCTCCCAAGCATCGTCGGGGCAGCAGACCTGCACCGAGACGTCGTCCACGCGGAACGAGGTTTCCAGATAGGCGTCCGTCTCGGCCCTGAAGCGGACCGTCCAGGTGGCACCGGGCTGGCAGGCGCCGGCGCCCACGCTCGCAAAGGTCCATTGCCACCACTGCCCCGCCGTGTTGTTGTTGTAATAGTACGACTGTCCCCCTCCGCCCTCGCTGCCGTACGCGCTGAGCTGGAGCCAGTCGGACGCCTCCTCCCAGTCCGTCGTGGACATCAACACATAGGCGTGCGCGATGACCCTGGTGCTGTAGAACGGGCAGGCGACGACCTGGGAGATCTCGTCATAGTCCTGGTTGTCCCCGCCCAGGTAGGCGCTCCAGCCCCCCGAGTGGCCGCCGGTGGTGATGCCGGGGGTGCCGCCCCTCGTCCAGTAGAGAAGGAAGCCCTCCTCAAAGCTGCCGTTGCGAAGCTGCTCCACGCAGACGCCGGCGAGGGCCGGGTCGGGGTCAGCGCGCGCGGGGAGAGTGGAACCAAGACAGAGAGCCGTCGCCAGCCACAAGGCGCCGGCGAAGCGCCATGAGCGAGCGGTGCCAGAGGACATCTTGCGCCTCCCTTGCCTCAGCAGCGGCGGCGCGGGCCAGGCGGCCGCCGGCCATCGCCAATCGCAGAGCCCGGGAGCAGCCGAAGGGCCTGCACCGCGTGCTTTGTGGTTGGTAAGAGGGGTCGGTTGCGTCCTGATCACATGATAGCACCGGCGCTGCGAGATGTCAAGGACGATCTGGCGGGGCTGGTGCCACGTCGTCAATGGCCTTGGCGCGCCGCCCCGCTCGGCGACAAGATTCGTCCGGGTCTCCACCACGAAACACACCGGATACACGCAAGGCGAATTGGTCCTTCCTGGCTCGTGTCGTCTCAGAATCCGCGTTCATCTGCGCTGATCTGCGTACCACTCTGCCCGCGCTAGCTCGCCGCCGACAGCGTCTCGTTCAGGCTGCCGGAGCGGAAGCCTTGCAGGTCCAGGGTGACATAAGCGTAGCCCGCCGCCTTGAGGCGCTGGACCACCGCCTCGCGCCGCTCCAGCAGGCGCGGGAAATCGGCGGGCGGCACCTCGATGCGGGCCACCTCGCCATGGTGGCGGACGCGCAGCTCGCCAAAACCCAGCTCGTGCAGCGCCGACTCGGCCTGCTCGATCCGCCGCAGCGCCTCCTCGGTGACGGGGATGCCGTAGGGGATGCGCGAGGCCAGGCAGGGCATGGAGGGCTTGTTCCAGCTCGAGAGCCCCAGCGCGCGCGAGGCGGCGCGGACTTCAGCCTTGGTCAGCCCTGCCTCCAGCAGGGGGCTGCGCACGCCCTTTTCCGCCGCGGCCCGCCGCCCGGGCCGGTAATCGTCCAGGTCGTCGCGGTTGGCCCCGTCCACGATGGCGGCCAGCCCCTCCGCGTCGGCAATGCGTTGCAGCGGGCGGTAGTTGGTGGCGCGGCAGTGGTAGCAGCGCAGCGGCGTATTGGCGACGAACTCGGGATTGCACAGCTCCTCGCCGGCGACGATCCGCACCGTGGCGCCGATCTCGCGGGCCTGGGCCAGCGCCTCGTCCTTTTCCCAGCCCACCATGGTGGGCGACGAGATATAGACGGGCAGGGCCCGCTCGCCCAGTTCGTCGTGGGCCAGCTTGAGCAGCAGCGTGCTATCCACGCCGCCGGAATAGGCCACCAGCGCGCTCCCCAGCTCGCGGAGGATGCGCCGGGCCTCGGCCACTTTGCGTTCGGTCTCTATGGTGTATGTTGTGTGTTTCGTGGCTCATCCATCCTTCACTTCGATCTCGACCAACTGGAAATCGGCGCCGCCCACCACGTCCAGCGCCTTGCCCCCGCAGATCGGGCAGCCCTCCTCCAGGGCCAGCGACACCGCCTCGTACCCCGGCAGGTCGGCGTGGCGAGCCGTGGTGGTGGCGGCCCGGCAGGCGCGGCAGCGCAGCGGCACGGGCACCGGCTCCAGGATCAGCCGGGCGCCCTCGGCCAGGGTCCCCTTGCTCACGAAATCAAAGCAGAACGCGAGCGAGTCGCCGACCACGCCGGAGAGGGCGCCCACGCGCACGCGCAGCGCCTGAATGGGCTGCCCCTGGGCGTGTTTCACCGCCAAGTCCAGCAGCGACTGGGCCAGGCTCATCTCATGCATGGGCGCTCGCCTGCGCGGCGCGCTGATGCGCGGCCCGTTTCTCGCGCACGCGCCCCCGCAGCCAATCCAGCCACCCCTCCAGCCCCGCGCCGGTGGCGCACGAGACGGCGAAAACCGCCAGGCTGCCGTTGATGCGCAGCGCATTGGCGCGCATGGTCTCGGCGCGGGCGGGGAGGTAGGGCTCCAGGTCGATCTTGTTCACCACCACCGCCTGCGCCGTGGCGAAGGCGCTGGGGTACTTGAGCGGCTTGTCGTCGCCTTCGGGGAGGGAGGCGACCACCACCTTGGCGTCCTCGCCCAGGTCCCAGCCGGTGGGGCAGACGAGGTTGCCCACGTTCTCGATGACGAGCACGTCGGTCTGGTCCAGGTCGATCTGCTTCAACGCCTGGCGCACCATCTGCGCCTCCAGGTGGCACCCGCCCCCGGTGTTGATCTGCACCGCGGGCGCGCCGGCCTGGACGATCCGCTCGGCGTCCAGCGAGGTGGCCAAATCGCCCTCCACCACGGCCAGGCGCAGCTCGCCCGCCAGCGCGGCGATGGTGCGCTCGAGGAGGGTGGTCTTGCCCGCCCCCGGCGAGGCGATCAGGTTCAGCGTCAGGATGCCCCGGCGCGCGAGCTCGGCGCGCAGCTCGTCAGCCAGCTCGTTATTGGCGCTGGTCACGTCGGCCAGGACGGGGATTTTCGCCATCTGCTACTCCTCCTGGGCGGCCTGCGGCGCGTCCAGCCAGGCCACGTACGGTTTGATGTCCAGCACCGGCGTGCCGTCGTAGGCATCGAGCCCGGCGACCACCAGCCGGTTGCCCTCCACCTCCAATACGCGCACGGTGGTCAGGCCGAGGGGGTTGGGACGGTGGGGGCTGCGCAGGCTAAAAACGCCCAAAAGCGGCTCCTGCGGGTCGCCCTGGCGGTGTTGCCGCAGCGGCGCCGGTCCCGCCGACTGGTGGAAGGCAAAGACGATCACCAGGTCCTGCCCCGGCGCGAGGCCATCCAGCCCCTCGGCCAGCTCGGGGCGCAGCTCGATCACCGAGCGCGGGGCGCGGGCGCGCGGCGCCGAGACGCCCCGCCGCAGCTCGTTGCGCACCACGCCGATGGGCCGCAGGGTCAGCTCATCCGCCACTAGGCCGCCCCTTCGTGTGGGTGGGTATGGGGATGGTCGTGATCATGGTCAGGCGCGTGTTCATGGTCGTGCGCGTGGGCGTCCTCATCGTGCGGATGCGGGTGTTCGTGGCCGTGCTCGTGCCCCTCGTGCGGGTGAGGATGCGCGTGCTCGTGGTGAGCGTGCTCGTGCGGGCGCGGCTGCGGGCTGCTGATGGCCTCGCCGATCCAGACGCGGAGCATGTTAGCCCAGGGGAGCGCCTTGGAGCCAAAGCCGTGCCCCAGTCCCAGCACCCGCATGGGCGGCTGCTCAAAGGTGGCCAGCTCGGCCAGCAGCGCGGCGCCGGTGGGCGTCACCAGCTCGGCCCGCACCGGCGCGGGGACCACCTTGGCCCCCACGGCCGCCAGCAGGGCCAGGGTCGCCGGGGCGGGCACGGGCAAGCGGCCATGCTGCGTCATGATGGTGCCGCTGCCGGTGGGGATCTCGGAGGCGTACACCTGCTCCACTCCCAGCCGGGCCAGCCCCGCCACCACGCCGACAATGTCCACCAGCGTGTCCACCGCGCCCACCTCGTGAAAGTGGATCTGATCCACCGGCACGGCGTGAATGCGCGCCTCGGCCTCGGCCAGGCGGGTGAACACGGCCAGGCTGCGCGCCTTGACGGCGTCGCTCAGCCCGCTCTCGCCAATGATGTGCTCCACGGCGTGGAGGTTGCGCACGGGGTGTTCCTGCGCCTCGTCCACCACGTCGAAAAAGCTGCCGCTGATCCCCTGGTCCACCTTGGGCTCCAGGCGCAGGCGGTAGCCGGCCACGCCGAGCTGCGCCAGGTCGGCTTCCAGGTCGACCAGGGGGAGGCCGGCGTCCAGCAGGGCGCCCAGCAGCATGTTGCCGCTGGCGCCGGAGAAACAATCGAAATAGGCGATGCGTTGGGTCACCGTCGTCTCCTGGGTATGGGATGTAAAAAAAGCGCCAGCAAGAGGCGATTGCCCGATCTGGCGAGGGGATCATTGTGTTGGGCTGGCTCCGCTGCGCGGATACAGGGCCAGTATACGCGTAAGGGGGCGAGGTGTCAAGTGGCAGGGCGATTGCATTTAAACTGCCAGGACCTTGAGCAGGTAGACGTTGTCCCAGCCAGCCATGAGACGCTTGTTGT
>ENA-UOUL01002151-UOUL01002151.1-bioreactor-metagenome-genome-assembly--contig:-NODE-2151-length-24120-cov-4.213326_pt1 | contig 24120 bp, 9 predicted proteins | sample MGYA00249838_ERZ747220 | MGnify/ENA primary metagenome ERZ747220 (study PRJEB28778, sample SAMN05720191) | bioreactor metagenome | isolation source: Anaerobic biogas reactor | place: USA:Washington...
GTTCGGGACGACATTGCCCCAGCGTCGTTCGGGGCGCAGCGAGGAACCTCGTCCAGGTAGTCAAGGTCCCTCACATCCGTTCGGGACGACATTGCCCCGTCGTCGTTCCGAGCGCAGCGAGGAACCTCGTCTCGCTGAGGCGGCGCCCCTCGTGTACGCCGCAAGCGCAAAGGACACCGCGGCTCGCGCGCTGGCCACGTCGAGACCCCCCGCTCGCCCCCGGCGCGGCGGAGCAGCGCTGCGTGGGACCCCCCCGCGGCAGAGGGTTTGGACATTCCCCCTCCGAGGGATGGTGGTAACCGGCCTGGTGGCGCTGGTCACCTTTGTCCTCTGCGAGCCGTATGCCGTCATCGATGCGGCGACCTTTGCAGCCGACGTGGCGCAAGAGAGCCAGATGGCGCGGGGCGCCTACGATATCCCCTACACGCGGCAGTTCATCGGCACGCTGCCCTACGTGTATCCCATCCAACAGGCGATCGTATGGTCGATGGGCATCCCGCTGGGGATCGCCGGATTCGTCGCCATGGTGGTGGCCGCGGTGCGCGGCTGCCTCGCGGCGGCGTCGCGCTCCTGGCGGCGGGCCGGCGATTTCCTCGTGCCCCTCGCCTGGGTGCTGCCCTACCTGGGGATCGTCGGCGCCTTCCATGCCAAGTTCCTGCGCTACCTCCTCCCCATCCTCCCCTTCCTCTCGCTGTGGGCCGCCTGGATGCTCGTCGGCCTGCTGCGGGCGGGGGGGCGCCGCCTGGCCCGCGTCGTGGGGTGGGGGGCGCTGGCGACGGTGGTGGCGGGCAGCGCGCTCTATGCCGTGGCCTACCTCAACATCTATGCCGAGACGCACCCCTGGATTCAGACCACGGCGTGGATGTGCCGGAACCTCCCCGCGGGGAGCCGCATCGCCGTCGAGCACTGGGACGATACGCTGCCGCTCCTGCAGGGCACGGGGGAGCTGCGCTGTTCGCGCCAGCACCTCCTGACGCAACTGGCGGTCTACAACCGCGACGACCAGGCCAAGCTCGAGATGCTGCTCAACGGTATCGAGGGCAACGACTATATCGTGCTCGCCTCCAACCGCCTCTACAACACCATCCCGCGCCTGCCGGGGCGCTACCCGCTGACGAGCCGCTACTATCACCTCCTCCTGGGCGAGGAGCTGGGGTTCGAACTCGTGCACACCGCCGCCACCTACCCCCGGGTGTTCGGCGTCGACCTGGTGCACGACACCTTCCACGATCCCGACCTGCCCAAGCCCGCACTCCTAAGCGCCGTCGAGGCGCAGAGACGGTCGCTGGTTCTGGGGCGCGCCGACGAGAGCTACTCGGTCTATGACCACCCCATGACGATGGTGTTCCAAAAGGTGGAGCCCCTCTCGCGGGAGGAACTGCTGCGGCGCTTTGGAGACGTAGCCCGTGACCTGCCGCCGGCGCAGTAGTGTGGGCGCACCGATCTTTGCCCAGCCCCCCTCGCGATGCTATAATGCCGGACATTGCGTCGACATCGTCGACCTGCCGACACCGTCGGCGCACCGACGCGGTCGGCGTTAGGAAGGAGTGGCATGAAGAGGCGACTGCGCGTCATCGCCGGCGTCGCCATCAGCGCCCTGTTTCTGTACCTTGCCGCGCGGGGCATCGATTGGGCCGAGTTGGGGCGGCTGTTCAGCACCGCCAACTATGTCTATTTGGTCCCGGCGTTTCTGCTTCTCATCGCCATCAACTGGGTGCGGGCTGTTCGCTGGCGGCTGCTGATGTACCCCGACGGAGGGCAGCTATCCCTGCCGCGGGTGTTCTGGTTCGTCAACATCGGCTACTTTTTCAACAACGTCTTTCCGGCCAAGCTCGGTGAGGTGGTGCGGGGCTACCTCGCGGGGCGCGTCATCCCCGGGGGGATCGGCCGCGCCCTGTCGGCCCTCCTCCTGGAACGCCTGCTCGACGTCCTGTCGGTGGTGGTGTTGCTGGTCATCCTGATCCCGTTCGTCGACCTCCCGCCCTGGGCGATGACGGGCGGCCTGCTCTTTGGGGGCGCGGCGGTGGGCGGCACGGTGGCGCTCCTGGTGCTGTCGCGCTTCGGCGACGCGGGGGTGACCTGGCTGTGGCGCTACGTGGGGCGCATCCCCGTGGTGGGACATCCCAAGGTGCGCGCGGCGGTGGAGAACCTGGTGCGGGGATTCGGCGTCCTCTCAATGCGGCGCGTCCTCCCGGGGATCATCCTCGGCTCGGCCCTGGTGTGGCTCGGGTACGGCACGTTCAACTATGTCATCATGGCCGCCTTCCGTATGACCTATCTGCCCTTCTCCGCGGCGGCGCTGGTGCTCTGCGCCACCGGCTTTAGCATGGTGCTCCCCTCGTCGCCCGGCGCCATGGGGGTGTTCGAGTGGGCCGGCGTCCAGGCGCTGGCGGTGTATGGCGTCGAACAGAGCCTGGCGTTCGGCTACATGCTGGGCCTCCACCTGTTCACGAATCTCGTGCTCATCGCCATCGGCTTGTTGGGCCTCCTGGTCGAGGGGTTGAGCTACGCCGACCTGCGCGGCCAGATGGCATTGCCCTCGGCCGCCTCCCCCGATAGCACCGCGACTCCATCCTAGCTCGAGGACATCCGTGCGTATTCTGATGGTATTGACCTATTACTACCCCCACTGGACGGGGCTCACGGCGTTCGCGCAGCGCATCGCCGAGGGGCTGGCCGCCCGCGGCCACCGGGTGACGGTGCTCACTTCGCGCTACACGCGCAGCCTCGCCTCCGAGGAGGTGCACAACGGGGTGCGCATCGTGCGCGTCCCCTCCTGGTGTCGCCTCAGTCGCGGGCAGGTCATGCCGGCGCTCGCGCCGGCCCTGCGGCGTCTCGTCCCGGAGCACGACGTCGTGCAGGTGCACACCCCCATGCTCGAGACGTGGTTGGTGGCCGCCATCGCCCATCGCGCGGGGCGTCGGGTGCTCATGACGCACCACGGCGACCTCGTGATGCCCGCGGGGGTCTGGAATCAGACGGTGCAGCGCATCGTGGGCTGCCTGTTGAGCCGGGGCGCTCAGGCGGCGGACCGCATCAGCATGTATACCAAAGACTACACCGACCACTCCGAGTTCCTGAGGCCGCATCGCGACAAGGTGGTGGCCGTCTACCCGCCGGTGGTCTTTCCCCGCCCCAATCCCGCCGCGGCGGAGGGCTGGCGGCGCTCCCTGGGGCTCGATGGCGCGCCGCTGGTGGGGTTCGCCGGCCGGTTCGTCGAGGAGAAAGGGTTCGACTACCTCCTGCGTGCCATCCCCCGGCTGGCGGAGCGCCATCCCAGCGTGCGCCTGGCCTTCGCCGGCGAGACGGGCGTGGTCTATGAGGCGTTCTACCGGCGGTGCCTGCCCCTCATCGAGGCGCATCGCGATCGCCTCGCCATGCTGGGGCTGATCACCGATCCGCAGCGCATGGCCGACTTTTATGCCATGTGTGACGTGTTCGCGCTCCCCAGCCGCAGCGACTGCCTGGCCAGCGTGCAGATCGAGGCGATGCTGTGCGGCACGCCGGTGGTGGCCACCAACATCCCCGGCGCGCGCGAGGTGGTGCGGGTCACAGAGATGGGTCGGCTGGTGGAGCCTCGCGACCCGTGCGCGCTGGCCGACGGGCTGGCCGACGTGCTCGACCATCCCGCGCGCTACTATCGCTCCTACGAGGCGATCCGCGCCATCTTTGACCCCGATCGCGCGATCTGCGACTATGAGGCGTTGCTGGGCGAGATGGCCGCCTGCTGTGAGGGGGAGCACTGTGACGCGGCGTGAGGGCGGCGACTCGGCGAGCAATCCGCGCCTCGACGTGCTGCTGCGCAACGAGTCGGACATGGCCTATCGGCGGCGGGTGCGCCGCATGGTGGCCTACCTCGACCTGGCGCCGGGCCAGACGGTGCTGGACTGCGGCACGGGGATGGGGTTCTACCTCAAGGTCGTGGCGGACCTCTGCCCCGGGTGCCGCCTGTTCGGCATCGACTATGAGGACAAGGTGCTGCGCTACGCCTGGGGGCACCTGCGCGGGAGGGGCGTGGTGCTGGCGCGGGGCGACATCCATCACCTGCCGTACGCCGACGCGAGCATGGATCGCGTGCTCATGTCCGAGGTGTTGGAGCACCTGGAGGACGACGCCTCCGCCCTGTCTGAAGTGCGCCGCGTGCTCAAGCCGGGCGGCGTCCTCGCCATGACGGTGCCCCATGCGCGCTACTCGGCCTGGTACGATCCCATCAACCGCGCCCACGAGGCGCTGCTGAGGCGGCCCATCCGTACGGGCCCCTTTGCCGGCATCTGGGCCAACCACCGCCGCCTGTACGACGCGCAGCAGCTCCAGGCGGTGGTCGCTCGGGCCGGTTTTGCCATCGAGCGCGTGGAGGAACTCACCCACTATTGCTTTCCGGGCACCCAGACCATCGTCTACACCTTTGGCAAGGGGCTCATCGAGCATGGCCTGCTGCCGGGCTTCCTGGCGCGATCGACGCACCGCTTTCAGGGTGAGGCGAACGACGCCAGCCGGCTGAATCCCATCAACTGGGCCCTGGCCCTCTTTGACCGCATCGACCACCTCAACGAGGACGAGGAGCGCATGGCACGGGTGAACACCTACGCGAACGTGGCCCTCAAGGCCCGCAAGCCCGCTTAGGGGCGGCCCTATGGCATGCAGGCGTCGGCGCGCCGCGCTCGCCATGCTGGCGGCCGGGCTATGCCTGGCCGCCCTCGGGCAGTGCGCCTTTGCGCGGCCCGGCGGCTCGCCCTGGGACGGCATCGTGCTCTACCTAGCGGCGGGCGGGCTCCTGGCCGCCGCCATGACGCGTCGGGAGGCGGGCGCGCCCCGGCCCGCGCCGGCGGAGGGGTTCGTGGCGCAGCTCTGGAGGCTGCTCGGCCGCAGCCGCCTACGGGCGGCTGCCATGCTCGCCGCGCCGGTGGCGAGCGCCTATGCGGCCGCCATGGCCTCGGCGCGGCCGGTGGATGCCCCGCGCTGGGACCTGCTGGCGATCTGGGCGGGGGCGGTGGCTCTCTCCGTGGGGGCCCTCGTGTCGTGGCGCACCGTGCCGGCGCGCCTGCGAGGGACGGCGGCGGCGCTGCTCCGGCATCCCGGGGAGGCGGCGCTGGTGACGGGGCTCGCGCTGGCGGCGCTCCTGCTGCGCGTCGTGCGTCTCGAGACGATCCCCTACGTCCTGTCGGGCGACGAGGCCTCCATGGGACTGGAGGCGGTGGGCGTCATGGAGGGCACGCGCACCAACCCCTTTATCACCGGCTGGCTCTCGCACCCCACCCTCTACTTTTTCTTGCAGGCCGCCTCGCTGCGGCTGTTCGGCGTGACGGTGGCGGCGCTACGGCTCCCCTCGGCGCTGGTGGCGGTCCCGACGCTGGTGCTCCTGTATCTGCTGGCGCGGCGTTGGTTCGGCCGCTGGGTGGCGGGCCTGTCGGCGCTGTTCTTTGCGGGCTATCACTATGCCATCCACTATGGGCGCCTGGCGCTGAACAACATCTGGGACCCGTTCTTTGCCCTGGGCGCCCTCTACTTGAGCCTGCGGGGGGTGGACGAGCGGCGGCCGGCGCTGGCCGCCGTGGGTGGCGTCTTTTTGGGGATGGCGTGGTACTTTTACATGGGGGCGCGCCTCATCCCGCTGGTGCTGTTCGTGGGGCTCTGGCTGCGAGGGCGGCGCGACACGGGGTATTGGCGACGGGCGGCCCCCCTGCTGGCAGTGATGGCGCTCTGCGCGCTGGTTGCGGCGCTCCCATTGTTGGCCCACTTTCGCACCGCGCCGCAGCTGTTCACGGCCCGCTGGAAGCTCACCAGCATGCTGGCCAACGATGCCCTTGCCACCGAGGCGGAGCGCACGGGGCGCACGCCGCTGAGCATCATGGGGACCCAGTTCCTCAAGGCGGCGCTGGCGTTCCACTTTTTTCCCGATCCCACTTTTCACTACCGGCCCGGGGTGCCGCTCCTGGGGTTCGCCGCCGCCGTCCTCTTTAGCGTGGGGCTGGTGGTGGCGGCGCGCCGCTTTCGCCGGGCCGAGTACGGGTTACTCTTGGCCTGGATCGCCCTGGTGATCGTCTTTGGGGGGGCACTCCTGGAGAACCCGCCGAGCAGCGCCCGGCTCGTGCTGGCGATTCCTCCCGTGGCGATCATGGTGGCGTTGGGCGCGGTGGAGGTCGCCTCCTTGGCGCGCTGGGCGTTGGGCCGCTCTCAGGCCGAGGCGGTGGCGGCCTCGTTGGTGGTGATGACGCTCATCACCTGTCAGAGCGCCTACTTTTACCTCGGGCGCTACACGCCGTCCCACGTCTATGGCGGCGCGAACACGGAGGTGGCGCACCGCGTGGGCCTGTACCTGCGCTCCCTGGGGCCGGGGCGCTACTGCTACTTTTACGGCGCGCCACGCATCTACCTGGGGTTCGCCACCATCCCCTTCCTGGCGCGCGACCTGCGGGGCTCGGACGTGCTGGAGCCGCTGAGTGATCCCGCGCAGCTGCCGCCGGCCAACGGGGAGCCGGTATTCGTCCTGCTCCCCGAGCGCGCCGCCGAGATCGAGACGGTGCGGCGGCGCTATCCGGCGGGGGAACTGCGCGAGTTCCGCGACGCCGCGGGCGGCATCCTGTTCACGGCCTACGAACCGCTGGAGTGAGGTGGGCGTCCCATGGCTGGGCGAGCGGAAACGAGGGCAACCGGCGGGGCGGCGCGGGTGGAGGCGCCTCTGCCGTCGGCCGCCGTGCGCGCCGCTCTCGCCGGCGCGGGCGTCGCCCTGGCCCTGCTCGCCCAGTGGGCGCTCGACCGGCGCCTGGCCCCCGGCATCGCGGGGGGCGCCTCGGTAACGGCGGCGGTGGCCATGGGGGCGGCGAGCCGCCCGTGGCGGGCGTTGTCGGAGCGTATGCTGGGAGGCGGCGCGCCGGCGCCCCGCCTGGCGTGGACGGCGCGCGACACCGCCGCCCTCGCCAGCCTAGCCGTCCTCGGGGCGGCCGCATTCTACCGGTTCGCCGGCAACCGCTTCAGCGCCCTGGCGCTGGTGACGTGGCTCCCGGGGTTCGCCGTCCTCGGGATGGCCGCTTGGCCGCGGGGCGCGGCGCGCCGCGCCCTGGACGCGCTACACCGGTGCTGGCACGATGGCGGCTTTCGCGTCCGTTGGCGGCACCTGGCGCTGCTGGCGGCCATGGCGTTGGCGGCCTTTCTCCGGCTCTACCGCATCGGCGAGGTGCCGCTGGAGATGGGCTGCGATCTGCCCCACAACTATGACAACATCCGCCAGATCCTCAGCGGCGAGCTGCCCGTCTTTTTTCCTTCCCATCCGGGAAGGGAGGGGCTCTTTTTCTACCTGGCGGCGCCCCTAGCCGCCGTCATGGGCCTGAGCCACACGACCATCAAGGTGGCGGCGGTGCTCATCGGCGTGCTGACGGTGCCCCTCGTCTACCTGTTGGGCAGGGAGCTGTGCGACCGCGAGGTGGGGCTGGTGGCGGCGTGCCTGCTGGCCGTCAGCCACTGGCACGTCATCCTGACGCGTGTGGGCTATCGCGCCGCAGTGCTGCCGCCGGTGTTGGCGCTCCTGTGGCTGTCGTTGGCGCGGGCGACGCGCACGGGCGGCCGCACATCCTATGCGCTGGCGGGGCTTTTTCTCGGTTCGGCCTTTTATACGTACAATGCGGCTATGGTCTTGCCGTTGCTGGTGGTGCTTCTCCTGCTGGACGAGGCGCTGTCCGGCGGATGGCGGAGGGTGGCATCGCACGGGCCGGGGCTGGCGCTGCTGGCGGTGACGGCGGCGTGGGTGTTGATCCCGCTGGCGCGCTACGCCTACGACGAGCCGCTCCAGTACACCTATCGCGTGGCGACGCGCCTCACCGATCTGGAGCAGCCCCTGCCGGGGGACCTCCTCGGCACGCTCGGCCGCAACGTCGGGCGCGCCCTGGCGATGTTCACCTATGAGGGGGATGCCGTCTTTACGACCAACGTCGCCTTCCTGCGGCAACTCGGTTTCGTGCCGGCGGTGGGTTTCGTGCTGGGGATCGGGTGCTGCCTGTGGCGCTGGCGCGACGGCGGGCTGGCGCTCCTGAGCGGGCTGGGCGTCATGCTCCTGCCCTCGATCCTGGCGCTGGCCTTTCCCCACGAGGTGCCGAGCGCGGTGCGGTCCATCGGGGCGCTGCCCGCGGCGATGCTGCTGGCGGCGCTGGGGCTGGTGCAGGCGCGGCGGGCGCTGGGTGGGGCGCTTGGCACGGTCGCGGTGGAACCCATCGCGCGGCGCGCGGGAGGCGCCCTGCTGGCTATCGGCGCCGCCCTCCTCTTGGGGGGCGAGACGCGAGCGACGTATACCGCGTATTTTCGCGACTATGTCTGGCAGCAGCCCGACCACAACTATTCCATCTCGCTGGAGATGGCGCGCGCCATCGAGGCGTTTGGCAATGCGGGCGGGTCCTACATCCTCACGGCGCCCCACTGGTACGACGGCAATGCCGTGCGCGTCCAGTTGGGCCGCACGCCGGAAGAGTGGGATATCGAACTGACGGAGTTGGCGCCCGAGCAGCCCCCCCTCGATGGGCGGCCCGGCAAGGTCATGGTGATCGTGCATCCGCAAGACGCGGCGGCGCTGGACACGTTGCGCGCCGCCTTTGCGCGCAGTATCGTGTTGCCGCACGCCAAGTACGATGGGACGCCGGCCTTTCTAGCTTTCTACGGAGAACGATAGGCGCATGACGGAACGCGTGCCCACAGAACCCCATCGCTGGGAGGCAGAGCCCGCCCGCGCGCCCGCGTGGGGCGGCGTGCGGCAGACCCTGAGGGAGTTGGCCCAACGGCTGGCCACCCTCGGGCGGCGCGTGTCCGCCACCACGTCCGATCGCGTTCTGGTGCTAGAGTGGCTGGCGCTGATCGTCGTGCTGGGCGCGGTGCTGCGCTTCACCGGCCTGAACTGGGATGAGGGGCAGCACCTCCACCCCGACGAGCGCTTTCTCACCATGGTGGAGAACAGCCTGCAGTGGCCCACCTCGCTGGGGCAGTACTGGGACACGGCGCAGAACCCCCTGAACCCCTACAACTATCAGCACGGCAGCTACGTGTATGGCCTGTCGCCGGTGGTGCTGGCCAAGTTCCTCGGGCAGGTCACGGGGCGCACGGGCTATGACGGCGTGTACCTGGCGGGGCGGGCCATGTCGGCCGTCATGGACCTGCTGTGCATCGTGCTCGTGTTCGCCATCGGGCGGCGGCTGTACGGCCCACGGGTGGGGCTGCTGGGCGCGCTCTTTTTGGCGCTGAGCGTCCTGAGTATCCAGCAGTCGCACTATTTCACCGTGGACACCACCACGACCTTCTTTGTGACGCTGGCGCTCTATGCCGCCGTGCGCGTGGCGCAGGGGGAGGGGCGCGGCAGCATTCTGTTGCTGGGGCTGGCCTTTGGCCTGGCGGTGTCGGCCAAGATCAGTGTGCTGAGCTTTATCGGCGTCATCGCGCTGGCGTACGCCCTGCGCACCCTGACGCTGTGGCGCCGAGGCGATGACGGGGCCTCCGGCGGGCGCGTCGTGGACGCCAGCGGCCGCGTGGGGCGCTTGCGCGTCTCGCTGACGGTGGACGCCGATGCGGCCTGTCCCCCGCCGTCGCCGGCCGAGCGCTTTACCCTGCTCTTTCTGCGCACCTCGCTCTCCATCGTGGCCGTGCTCGTCCTGGCGGCGCTGGTGTTCCGCATCGTCCAACCCCAGGCGTTCACCGGCCCGGGGTTCTTGGGGCTGCGACTGAACCCCCAGTGGAAGGAGGACATGGCCGGCATCGCCCGGCTGATGAGCGGCGAGAGCGACTATCCCCCCAGCCACCAGTGGACCGACCGCGCGCCGGTGCTCTATATGCTGCAGAACCTCGTGCTGTGGGGCCAGGGGCTGCCGCTGGGCCTGGCCGTGTGGGCCGGCTGGGGGCTGATGGCGTGGGAGTTGTGGCGGCGCCGCCGCTGGCAGCACCTCCTCCCCTGGGCGTGGATGTCGTTCACCTTTTTCTACCAGAGCATCCAGTTCGTCAAGCCGATGCGCTACCTGCTGCCCATCTATCCCACCATGGCGCTCGTGGCGGCGTACGGCCTTGTGGCGCTCTGGGATCGGGCGAAAGGCCCGGGGCGGCGGGCGATCATCCCGCCCGCGTGGCGACGGCCCCTGGCGGGGACGATCGTGGCGGTGGTGGTGGTCGGTACCGCCATCTGGGCCGCGGCGTTCACCGGCATCTATAGCCGGCCGGTGACGCGCGTGACGGCGTCGCGCTGGATCTATCAACACATCCCCAGGGGCTCGGCCATCACCTTCGAGTACTGGGACGACCCTCTGCCCCTGCCCATGGGAGGGCTCTGGCCCCCCAACGAGTACCGGCAGATCCAGATGGAGCTGTACTGGGAGGACGTCCCGGAAAAGCGGGACAAGCTGTACGCGTGGCTCGACGAGGCCGAGTACATCATCATGTCGAGCAATCGTCTGTACGGCTCGATCCCCCGCCTGCCCGACCGCTTTCCCATGACGACGCGCTACTATGAGGCGCTCTTTTCGGGGGAACTGGGGTTCGAGCACCTCATCACCTTCACGTCGCGCCCCAGAGTCCTGGGGTTCGAGTTCGTGGACGACGATGCCGACGAGTCGTTCACGGTCTACGATCACCCCAAGGTGACGATCTATAAAAAGAGCGCCGATTTCAGCATGGAGCGCGTGCGCGCCCTCTTGGACGGCTGTGATCTGGAGCGCGTGGTGCGCATGCGGCCGGTGCAGGTGACCGGCGCGCCCAACATGCTCATGCTGTCGGAGGACGCCTGGGCCGTCCAGCGGGCCGGCGGCACCTGGTCCGAGCTGTTCGACCGTGCCTCCGTCGCGAACCGCGCGCCGACCCTCATCTGGCTGCTGGCCGTCTATCTGGTGGGCGCCGCGGCGTTCCCGCTGGGGTTCGTGGCGCTGCGGCGACTGCGCGACCGCGGCTACCTCCTGTCCAAGACCCTCGGCGTGCTGCTGCTCGGCTACCTTGCCTGGCTGCTGCCCAGTGTTGGGATCGCACCCTACACGCGGTTGACCGTTGGGCTGCTGCTCCTGGCGATGGTCGCCGCCGGCGGCGTCGTGGCCTGGAGGCGGCGGGCGGCGTTGGGCGCCTTTCTCCGGGAGCGCTGGCGGCTCCTGCTGGCGAGCGAGGCCCTCTTCCTGGCGGCGTTCCTCCTCTTCTGGCTCATCCGCCGGGGGAACCCGGACCTGTGGCACCCGGTCATGGGCGGTGAGAAGCCCATGGACCTGGCCTACCTGAACGCCATCCTGCGATCGACGACCTTTCCGCCGTACGACCCGTGGTTCGCCGGCGGCTACATCAACTATTACTATTTCGGCCTCTCCACCGTGGCGACGCTCATCAAGCTGACGGGGATCATGCCCACGGTGGCCTACAACCTGGCCGTGCCGACCCTTTTCGCCCTGACGGCGGCGGGCGCCGCCTGCGTCGTCACCAACCTGGTTCCCGAAGGGGAAGACGAAGCGGGGCGTTGGCTGCCGCGCCCGCTCCGCTACGGCATCCTCGGGGCGCTGATGGTCGCCGTACTGGGGAACTTGGGCGAACTCCAGCTCTTGTTGCGGGGTTTCGAGGAGCTGGGGCGCGTGGTGGTCATGGAGAGTCGCATCCCCGGCCTGGCGTTTCTCGTGCGCTGCGCCGCCGGGCTGTGGCGCTATGTCTTCGAGGGGCAGCGGCTCCCCTTCCGCCCCGAGTGGTGGTATTGGAACGCCACGCGGGTAATGACCAACGGCGAGATCAACGAGTTCCCCTTCTTTACCTTTCTCTACGCCGACCTCCACGCCCACCTGACGGCGCTGCCCTACACCCTCCTGGCGCTGGGGGCGGCGCTCGGCCTGGCGTTGCCCGGAGGCGAGCCGGAAGACGCCGTGCCCGCGTCCGAGGCCGTGGGGTGGCGGGGGTATCTCGCCGACGCCCGGCGATGGCTCGGGCAAACCGTGGGCCGGTCGCTCCCCGGCCTGGCTCTGCTGGCGCTGGCGCTGGGGGCGCTGTGGTGCAGCAACACTTGGGACCTGCCCACCTACCTGGGGATCGGCGTGGTGGCGGTGGCCATGGGCGCCTATCACACCGCGGTCACGACGGCGCGGCCGCGTCTGGACCAGCGGCTCTTGGAGCGCATCGCCGTGCGGGTGGGGGTGCTGGTGGTCCTGACCATGCTGCTCTACCGTCCGTTTCACGCCCATTTCGGCTCCGGTTACTCGAGCGTGGAGCCGTGGAAGGGTGAGCGCTCGCCCCTGGGCGCGTTGCTCATCATCTGGGCCACCCCCGGCTTTCTTGTCGCCTCGGCGCTCTGGACGGCCACCTTTGGGCGCGGGGCGCGCGGCGCCGTGGCGCGGGCGCTGCGGGTCTATGTGGCGCCGCGCGGCGGGCGCGAGCGCGCCGGCGCCCTCTATGCCCTATTGGTGCGATGCCAGGGCCTGGGATACGAGGCGGGCGTGTTCGGCGTCATGACGCTCATCGGGCTACTGCTGGCGGCCCTCATCTCGGGATCTTGGGCCCTGCTCCTGGGGCTGCCCCTCCTCGTCATGGCGGCCGCCCTGGCGCTCAAGCGCCGCCTAGCCCCGGAGGGGCGCTTTATCGCCTTGCTGGCCGCCGTGGGCGCCGCCGCCCTGATCGGCGTCGAGTACGTGGTCATCAAGGGCGACATCGGCCGCATGAACACCGTGTTCAAGTTCTACCTGCAGATCTGGGTGCTGTGGGGCATCGCCGGCGTGGCCGGGCTGGCGATGGTGTGGCCGAGGCACGCGGCCTGGCCGCGGCCGGGGCGGCGCCTGTGGCGTGGCCTGCTCATCGGGCTGCTGGCCGCCTCGTCCCTCTATCCCCTGTGCGCCGCCCCGGCCAAGGTGCGCGATCGCTGGGACCCAGCGCTGGGCCCCGGCCTGGACGGCGCCGCCTACATGGCCTCCGCCCGCTACCTGGACAACAACCGCGAGATCGTCCTGGAGCACGATCGGCGCGCCATCGCCTGGCTGCAGGACAACGTGGTGGGATCGCCCGTGATCGCCGAGGCGAGCGTTCCTCCCTATCGCTGGGGGAGCCGCATCGCCAACTATACCGGGCTGCCCACCATCATCGGCTGGGACTGGCACCAGAAGCAGCAGCGCGCTGCCCTGAGCAGCGAGGTGGTGGATTGGCGCCTCCTGGACCTGCGCAACCTCTACAACGTGCGCGATACCGAGTACGCGCTGCAGATGTTGCAGCGCTACCAGGTGGGCTATATCTATGTGGGCGAGCTGGAGCGCGCCTACTATGACGCCGAGGGCCTGGACAAGTTCGACGCCATGGTGGGCTCGGCCCTCGAGATCGCCTACCAGGACGGGCCGGTGACCATCTACCGCGTCATCGGCTCGGGCGCGCGCGAGGTGGTCGCCGTGCCGGCGGGCGCCTCGCCGGCGGACGCGGAGACGCCACCCTCGCCGCTGACCGCCATCGGGGCGTGGATCTCGCGCCATTGGGTGCCGAGCGCCGTCCATGCGCAGGAGCCGGCGGTGCCCGAGAGGCCCGGCGCGGAAGACCCGGTCCCTACGCCGGAGCCCTTGATGCTGGACGGCCCGGTAGAGTCCCTCCCCACGGTGAACAACCGCGGCTGGAACCCCCTCGCCATGGGGAGCACCGCCGGCGCGATCCTCGTCTGGTGGGCCGTGGCGCTGCTGTTGGGCGCCATCGCCTGGCCCTTCCTGGCCACAGCGCTGCCCCACTGGGCGGACGGCGGCTATGGCCTGGCCAAGGGGGTGGGGCTGCTGCTGGTGGGCTATCCCGTCTGGCTAGGCGCCAGCCTGCGGGTGGTGCCCAACACCGTCGCCGTGGCGTGGGGCGTCCTCCTGCTGGTGGGCGTGGCGGCGCTGGCCCTCTGGCGACGTCGCCGATCGACCCTCGCCGAGACCTGGCGACGCTGCCGGCGGCTGATGCTCGTCGAGGAGGGGATCTTCTCCCTGGCGTTCGCCGCTTTTCTGGCGCTGCGGCTGCTGAACCCCGACCTGTGGCAGCCCTGGTTCGGCGGCGAAAAGATGATGGAGATGGCCATCCTCAACGCCGTGACCAAGTCGGCCCACATGCCGCCCTACGACCCCTATTTTGCCGGCGGGTACCTGAACTACTATTACTATGGCCACTTTCTCACGGGGATCCTGGCCAAGCTCGTGGGCGTGGCGCCCGAGGTGGCGTTCAACCTGGCCGTGCCGACCTTTGCGGCGCTGACGGCGGCGGGCGCCTTTGCCGTGGGCTATCACCTGGCGCCGCGCGACACGCGGCTTCGCCCCTGGTCGGGCGCCGCTGCGGTGGTGCTGCTCATGGTGATCGGCAACCTCAGCGGCATCGTGCAGGTGGTGGAGCAGCTCGGGCAGGTGGGGGGCGCGACGCTGGCGGGGGCACCGCTCGGGGCCGGCGTCGGCGCGGTGTTCACCGGCCTCGGCCGGGTCCTGACGGGCCGGGCGGAGTTGCCGCCTTTCGAGTACTGGTACTATGCCACGCGCATCGTGCCGCACACCATCAACGAGTTCCCCTTCTTTAGCTTTCTCTTTGCCGACCTGCACCCCCACATGATGAACCTCCCCTTCACCGTGGCGGCGGCGGGCATGGCGGCGGGCCTGGTGGGGGCGCGGGAGCGCGGCGTCTTGAGCGGCGCGCTGCACGCCGGGCTGCTGGTGTTGACCCTCGGCGCGTTGGGAGCGATCAACACCTGGGACCTGCCGGCCTACCTGGCCGTGGCGGGGGTGGCCCTCGTGTACCGGGGAGCGGTGGCCGATGGGTGGCGGGGCGCCATCGGGGGCGCTGCGCAGGCGCTGGGGGTGGCCCTCGGCGCGCTGCTGCTGTACGCGCCCTTTTACGCCCACTACCGGGCGCAGTCGCTGGGACTGGGCCTCGTGGCGCCCGGCGAGCGGTCGCCCCTCCCCGACATGGCGATGATCTGGGGGCTCTTGGCCTTTCTCGTCGCCACGCTGCTGGTCACCTGGCGCGTGCCGCGGCGAGCGGAGGGTGTGGTGACGGCCATGGAGGGCGCGCCCGACGAGAGGGCGGCCGATGCACCGCCGCGGGCCGCCTCGCCGACGGCGCTCGTCCCGCGGGGAGCGCTCCTGGGCCTGACCGGTGCGGGGATCGCGGGGGGCGCAGCAGCGCCCATGGCGGGCCTCGACTCTGGCACGTGGACGCTGGCGCTCCTGGCGACCCTGGCGTTCGTGGCCTGCGTGCAGTGGGCGGCGAGCTGGGACGACGCGAACCTGTTCATGCGGCGCACGTTCCTCTTTGCCGGCGTGGCGATCCTGGCCGGCATCGAGGTGTTCTACCTGCGCGACTTTCTCGACGGTTCCGAGTGGCGGCGCATGAACACGGTGTTCAAGTTCTCGCTCCAGGCGTGGGTGTTGCTGAGCCTGGCGGCGGGGGCGGCGCTTCCCGCCCTGTGGCGGCGCGCCGGCGATTGGGGACGGGCGGCGTCGGCGCCCTGGCGTGGGGCGCTAGTGCTGTTGCTGGCCGGCTCCCTCGTCTACCCGGTGATGGCCGTGCCGGTGCGCGTCAACGAGCGCTTTCCCGAGGCGGACGCCTCGCGCTGGACGTTGGACGGCACGGCCTACATGGTCGATGCGCGCTATGCGTGGCCGGACGAGGAGCACGTCATCGAGCTGGCGCACGACCGGGCCGCCATCGCCTGGCTGTGGGAGAACGCGCGCGGCACGCCCGTCATCGCCGAGGCGCCCCTTGGGTTCTACCGCGAGGGGGGGCTGCGGGTGTCGTCCTACACGGGCCTCCCCACGCTGGTGGGCGCCCACCAGCGAGAGCAGCGCCCGTGGCAGCAGGTGAACCCGCGCGAGCGCGACGCCGAGGCGATCTATACGACGACGGACCCCGCGGCGCTGATGGAACTCTTGGGGCGGCACGACGTCCGGTATGTATACGTGGGACAGTTGGAGCGCATCGCCTACGGGGAGGGGGGAGCGGCGACGCTCGAGGCGCTGGCGCGCGACGGACGGCTGGAGCGCGTGTACGGCAACGATAAGGTGGACATCTATGAGGTTCCCGCGGAGGCGAGCGCCTAGGGGGACGGCTTGGGTCGTTCTCTCGCCTAGAGCGGAAGAAACGAATGAATTCGTTACTACAAAGCAGGGTATCCCTTCCTATGTAGTGACGACTTCAGTCGTTCTTCCTCGCAGCGCGAAAAGCACGAATGAATTCGTCACTACGAAGGAAAGGCTTCCCAACTATGTAGTAACGACTTCAGTCGTTCTCCTCCGCAGCGCGAAAGGAACGAATGAATTCGTCACTACGAAGGAAGGGCATCCCAACTATGTAGTAACGACTTCAGTCGTTCTCCCCCGTGGCGTGAAAGGAACGAATGAATTCGTCACTACGAAGCAGAGTATCCCTTCCTATGTAGTAACGACTTTAGTCGTTCTCCCCCGCAGCGCGAGACCACCGACCAAATGCGTGGGTCTCTTCGCCGGCAGATGGCGAGGGGGTGACGCGTGGCGGTCCTGATCTGGTGGGTGGTTCTGCAGGCCGTTGGCGTCCTGGCCCTGCCGCTGACGCTGCGGCTGCTGCGCTTCCTACCCGACCGCGGCCTCGGCTTTGCCCGGCACGTGGGGCTGTTGGTGGGCGGGTACCTCTTTTGGATGCTCGTCTCCCTGGGGATCCTGCAGAACACCGTCGCGGGGGCGCTGGTGGCTCTGGCGCTGCTGGCGGGCCTCTCCCTCGCCGCCTGGCGCCGCGAGGGGCGCGCGCTGTGGGCGTTCCTGCAGCGGCAGCGTCGCCTGATCCTTACCACCGAGGCGCTCTTTTTGGTCGCGCTGGTCGCCATGGCCCTCCTGCGCGCCTACAACCCCGAGATCGCCGCCACGGAAAAGCCGATGGAGTTCGGCTTTATCAACGGCATCCTGGGCAGCCGCACCTTCCCCCCGCGCGACCCCTGGCTCTCGGGGTACGCCATCAGCTACTACCATTTCGGCTATGTGATCGTCGCCATGCTGACGCGCCTGTCGGGCCTGGCGAGCGACGTGACGTTCAACCTCACCGTGGCGATGCTGTTCGCCCTGGCGGCCAACGCCGCCTTTAGCCTCACGTACGACATGGTGGCGGCCTACCGCGCGCGCCACGGTTCCCTCGAGGGCGCGCTGGGGACGCCCTCGGAGGCCGCCTTGGGTACAAGGGCCGCCGCCCGTACGGGCATCCTCGCGGCGCTGCTGGTGGTCGCCGTGGGCAACCTGGAGGGGGTCTTTGAGCTGATCCGCGCCCGGGGCTGGGGCTCCGAGGCTCTGTGGCGATGGCTCGACGTGCGCAACTTGGAGGCCACCCCGCCGAGCCCGACCTGGTACCCCACCGACGGCTGGTGGTGGTGGCGCGCCTCGCGCGTGATCCACGATCGCCTGCCGGATGGCGGCTACAACGAGGTCATCAGCGAATTCCCCTTCTTTAGCTACTTGCTGGGGGACGTCCACCCCCACGTGCTGGCGCTGCCCTTTGTGATGCTCGTCCTGGCGCTGGCGCTCAACGTGCTGCTGAGCGTCGGACATGCGACGGCGCCGGCGGGGGGCGAAACCGACGCCCTGTCGGGCGGCCTCGCTTCGTGGCTCGGCCGGCTGCGCCGCGGGGCGCGCGCCCTCTGGCCCGGCGGGGCGGGCGACCTCGCCCTGTGGGGCCTGCTCCTCGGCGCGCTGGGGTTCCTGAACACCTGGGACATGCCCATCTATGTGGGGCTCGTGCTCGTGGCGTACGCCGTGCGTCGCCAGTTCGACCGCCCCGCGCCGCGTAGCTGGTTGGCGGACACCGTCCTCTTGGGGGCGGTGCTGAGCGCCTTGTGCATCGGGCTGTACCTGCCGTTCTACCTCGGCTTTCGCTCCCAGGCGGGCGGCATCGGCTGGGTGGGCGAGATCAAGACGCGCCCCCACCAGTACTTGCTGATGTTCGGCGGCCTCCTCGTGCCGGTGACGGGCTGGCTGGGCGTGCAGGTAGCGCGCTACCTGCGGCTGTCGCGAGGCGAACGGCGCCTGCCGCTGGCTGCCGAGGTCGCTGTGGCGCTGTGCGGTGGGCTGATGCTCGCCTCGATCGTGCGGGGCTGGTGGACGGCGGCGCTGACGCTTGCCATCGCCACGGTCGCGGCGGCGCTGGGACTGTGGGGGGCGCGCCCCGACGGCGAGGACGCGGGGCGCACGCGCCTCGATGGCGGCTCGCTGCTGGCGCTGTTCATGGTGGCGGCAGGGGTGCTCCTCACCACCTTTACCGAGTTCGCCTTTCTGCGGGACACCTTTGGCACGCGCATGAACACGGTGTTCAAGTTCTACTACCAGGCCTGGGTGCTGCTGGCCATCGGCGCCGCCTTTGGCGTCCACGCCGTGGTGGCCACCTGGCGCGGGGCGACGCCGGCCGGGCGCTACGCCCGCATCGCCTGGGCGGCCGCCTCGGTGCTGGTGGTGGCGGCGGGGTTCAGCTATACGCTGGCGGCCTCGGCGAGCAAGACGAACGGTTTCAGCGGGCGGCCGACCCTCGACGGCACGCGGTACGTGGCGGAGGGGCAACCCGACGTCTATGGCGCCATCCGGTGGCTGCGGCAGAACGCCCGCCCCGGCGCCGTGATGCTCGAGGCCACCGGCGGCTCCTACTCGGAGTACAACTGGGTGTCGGCCCACAGCGGCGTGCCGACACTGCTCGGCTGGGGCGGCCACGAGCTGCAGTGGCGCGGCAACTATGACGAGCCCGGCCGCCGCGAGCCCGACATCGCTGCCATCTATCAGTCGAGCGACCTGAGCCGCAGGGCGGCGCTGCTGGACGTGTACGGCGTCGACTATGTGTTCGTCGGGCCGCTGGAGCGCACCACGTATCGCCTGTCCGAAGGGCAGGTCAACGCTTTCGACCGGCTGATGACGCGCGTCTACGAGAGCGGCGACGTCATCCTCTTTGCGCGATGAGCCCGATGCAGAGGGGCGGATGGAACGCGGATGCACGCGGATGCCGCGGATGGACGCGGATCAGAAGAAATACAGAGTATCCGCGTAAATCCGTAGAATCCGCGTTTATCCGCGTTCCATCCTTCCGCTCTGCGGCGCGATTGGGGCGGCGCGGGGGAGTCTATGGTATAATCGTGGCCGGCGTCGCGGCAGCCGGCGGCGCGTGGTGATAGTGCGATCGAAGGAGCGACGCGAGGCGTCATGATCGTCGAGGCACGCGAGACAATCCAACGCGAGGGTGGATACCACCCCTGCCCCTTCCCCTGGCTCACCGTGGAGGTGGCGCTCTATGCCGCGCTGGTCGCGCTGGCCCTGGGCGTGCGCCTCGCGGCGCTGGGGCGCTTTCCCCTCTCCTTGCCCGAGGCGGACACGGCGTTGGCCGCCTGGCGGGCGGCGCAGGGAGACGTGTGGCGCCCCGAGGCCTACTCGCCGCTCCTCTTTGGCGCAAATCTGCTCCTCTTCTATCTGACGCGCGCCACGGACGGCGCGGCGCGCCTCCTGCCGGCGCTGGTGGGCGCCGGCCTGGTGGCCCTCCCGTTTGCCGCGCGCCGCACCGTAGGGCGCGGCGCCGCCCTGGTGACGGCGGCGCTGCTGGCGTTCGCGCCGAGCTGGGTGTTCTTTTCACGGGCCAACCACTGGCCCATCGTGGCTGCCGCACTGTCCGCTGCCCTGCTGGTGGCCGTCGACCGGTACCGCCAGACGAGCCTGCCCTCCGACGCCCGCCTCGTCGCAGTGACTGTTGGCCTCGGTCTGCTGGCCGGTCCGACCGTGTTTACGCCGTTGCTGGCGGCCGGCGCCCTGGCCGTTCTTTGGGCGCGCCAGCATCCCATCCTGGGGCCGGCGCGGCTGCGCGGCTTGGGGGTCGGCGCGGCGTCGCCCCGTAACCTGATCGTCGTAGCGGGCGTCCTGCTAGGCGTTGGGAGCGCCCTCTGGATCAACCCGGGCGGCATTGGTGCGGCGGCGAACCTGGCGTGGCGCTGGTTCGCCGCGTTGGTCCCCGCGGCGTCTGGGCCGGCCTGGAGCGCGCTGCCGGTGGCGCTCCTGACGTACGAGTTCCTTACCCTGGCCCTCGCCGTCGTTGGCGCAATCGTCGGCTTGCGGCGTCGCGACCCGCTGGATCGGTTCCTGGTGGCGTGGGCGGCGCTGGCCCTCGTGTTGGGCACGCTCCTGGGACATCGCGGGCCAGAGTGGCTGCTCGATGTCCTCCTGCCCCTGGTGGTGCTGGCGGGTCGCGGCGGCGCCTACCTGTGGGGCGCCCTGCGCGGGAGGGTGACCTGGGCCGACGCCGCGGCGCTGGTGGTCGCGCTGGCGCTGGGCGCCTTTGCCCTGCTCGAGATCGCCGCCTGGCTGCACACCACGCAGCAACCCTTCCTCATCTATGGGCTCTTTGTGATCGGCACCCTGGTGCTGGCGTGGGTCGGGTTCTGGTTGTGGGGCCAGCCGCTGCAGGCGGCGCGAGTCGGCGCCATCGTGCTCGCGCTGCTGGCCGTTGGCCTGACGGTGCGCGCCACCACCGCCGTGGCGTACCAGACGGCCCGCGACCCGCGCGAGCCCCTGGTGGGGCGGGCGATCCTGCCCGACGGGCGCGCCATGGAGGCGCTGCTGACCCTCCTCTCCGACCGCATGACGGGCGACCAACACGCCCTCGACGCGTCCTACCAGCGTGACCTGGACCCCTGGGCCGGGTGGTACCTGCGCGAGTACCCCGCCGCGCGCGGGGAGCGGGGTGTTGGCGTGGGCGCGCCCGGAGCGGCCTCGGGCGCCACCGTGCTGGTCACCGCCGATGGGGCGGATGAAACCGGGCCGGCCGGCTATGTCGGGCAGCGCTTCATCCTGGCCGAGACGTGGCCCGAGCAGCCCCTTGCCATTCGGGAGTATCTGCGCTGGTTCCTGTATCGCGTGCCGGTGGGTGAGGTGGAGCGATCGTACCTCCACGTGTGGGTCCAGGCCCCCGGCGTCGCCCAAGCAACGCAAAGGACGAGTTCTACGCCATGAGTCGTGTCATCGCCTCCGAGAGGCCCGGCTTTCTCGACCGACCCCTCTTTGGGACGGTACGCATCACCTGGGGCGGAGTGCTCTATGTCGCGCTCATCGCCTTCATCCTGTTGACGCGCCTGTGGGACCTAGGCTCCCGCGCCTACTCGCACGACGAGAGCATCCATGCCTGGGAGTCGTGGAAGCTGGTGACGGGGCAGGGCTATACCCACAGTCCGGTGTATCACGGCCCCTTTGCCTATCACTTTACGGCGGTCGTCTTTGCCCTGTTTGGCGATAACGACGTGACGGGACGGCTGGGGGCCGCGATTTTCGGCATCGCCCTGACGATCCTCCCCCTCGGCTTGCGCAAGTGGCTGGGCACCAAGGGGTTGCTCGCCACGACGCTGCTCATGGCGGTGTCGCCGGTGCTCATGCACCGCAGCCGCTTCATCCGGCACGACCAGTTCAACCTCGTGTTCAACATGGTGCTGTTCATCGCCATCCTGCACTACCTCGACAAGCGCAGGGCGCGCGACCTGTACATCGCCGCGGCGGCCCTCGCCCTGGGGTTCACCACCAAAGAGACGACCTTTATCACCTACGCCATCTTTGGCGGCTTTTTGGGGCTGATGCTCCTGGCGCAGTCGTGGCGCGAACGGACGCGTCCCTGGGACGATTCGGCGCTGTTCGACCTGGTCGTCGTCCTGGGCACCCTCATCCTGCCGCTGGCGTCGCCCTTTCCCATCGCGCTGCTGGGCGGCGACCCGGTGGACTATTCGCAGCAGGGGATCATCTTTTCCGGGGCGGTGTTCCTGGCGGTCCTGGGGATCTCGATTGCCATCGGTTTGTGGTGGAACCCGCGGCGCTGGGGCGTGTGCGCCGGCGTGTTCTATGTCATCTTTATCCTCTTTTACACCACCATGCTCACCAACGGCAAGGGCTTTGCCACCGGCATGATCGGGTCGTTGGGCTACTGGTTGTCGCAGCACGGTGAGCAGCGCGGTGGGCAGCCCTGGTACTACTATCTCGTTCTCATGCCGATGTACGAGTTCCTGCCCCTCGCCCTGGGGATGGCGGGGACCGTGGCGCACGCCCTGGGCTTTCCCCGGCGCGCGGTGGCTCGCGACGACGTCCCCCATGAGGCGGCCTCGGGCGCGGCCGCGCCCGAGGCCGAGGTAGCGGAAGCGGCGGCGCAACCGGCGAACCCGACCTCCGGCGCCCACACGCCGGTGCCGTTCGTCCCCTTTCTCATCTTTTGGACGTGGACGGCGTTCGTGCTCTATAGCTGGGCCGGCGAAAAGATGCCCTGGCTCATGATGCAGCTCGCCATCCCGCTGCACCTCCTGGCGGGGTGGACGCTGGGGCGCCTCCTGGAGGCCGACTGGCGGGGGATCCGCGAGCGCGGCGGGCTGTGGCTCCTCCTACTGGCGCCGCTGTTCGTTTATGTGCTCGCGCGGCTCGTCGGGTTGCGCCCCTCGGGCGGTACGAGCATCGAGGCGCTGAACGCGACCATGGGCTGGGTCACGGCGCTGGTCGTCGGGCTGCTGGTGGCGGTGGCCATCGCCGCCGTCCTGCGACGCCTCGCCCGCGCCGACGCCTGGCGCATGGTGGCCTTGGGCGGCCTCGTCGTGCTGCTGGCCCTCACGGTGCGCTTTGCCTGGATGGCCACCTTTATCAACCCCGACCTGGCCAACGAGTTCATCGTCTATGCCCAGGGGACGCCTGACACGGCCCTGGTCACGCGCGAGCTGGAAGACATGTCGCGCCGCCTGTACGGCGACCTGAGCATGAAGGTGGCCTACGACGACAGCTCGAGCTGGCCGTTCGTGTGGTACCTGCGCGATTTCACTAACGCCCAGTTCTATGGCAAGACCCCCGGCGGCCCCATGGACGCCGAGGCGGTGATCGTCGGCCCCGACAACGAGTCGGCCGTCAAGCCCTTCCTGGGCAACCGCTACTACCGGCGCGACTATCGCCTCATCTGGTGGCCGAACCAGGACTGGTACATGGGCATGACGCCGCAGTCGCTCTGGCGCGACATCGCGAGCGCCGAGGGCCGTCAGAAGCTGTGGGACGTGATCTTTTACCGCAAGCACGAAAAGCCGCTCACCGACTGGTACCACGTGCACAAGTTTGCGCTGTACGTGCGCCGCGACGTGGCGCAACAGCTGTGGGACTATGGTCCGGAGGCCCTCACCGCCGGGCAGACGCTGCCCGAGGACGTGTACCTGGAAAAGTGGCGTCAGCGCACGGCGACCACCTCATGGGGCGCTCAGGGCCCGCAGGCCGGGATGCTCAACGCGCCCAAGGGTCTCGCCATGGACGCCGCCGGTAACGCCTATGTGGCCGACAGCCAGAACCATCGCATCCAGGTATTCGACGCCGGCGGCGGCTTTCTGCTTCAGATACCGCCCCGTCTCCGACTCGCCGAGCGTTTTCAGGTCCACCTCCGTGATCCACTTTGTCCCCTGCGGAATCAGCTTGAGGTCGACGGCGCGCGAGGCGCAGACAACCATCAGGATGGCGGCTGCAAACAGGTACTTCGTCATGACGGTTCCTTCTTCTTGTGCGGGGAGGCGCCCGAGCCGTGCGGCGAGCCGCCCGGAGTGAACCGGTCGGACACGCCCCGTCCCCGTTGCCCCGAAACGTTGGCCACATCAAACCAAATCTCCAGCCGTTTGTCCACATCCGATCCACAGCAGCTCCAACTTATGCACCGTGCAACCGGATGCGCCGCCGCCTTCGGTCCAGGCCGTGTTGTCCTCGACGGTACAGTTGAGCAGCTCGGCCTGGTAGGCGCCGCCGCCGCCGTCCGAGCTGTTGCCGGCAAGCAGGCAGTTCCAGAGCGTGCCGTAAGCGGCCCCACCGCCGCGCAGCGAGGACGAGTTGCCGACAAGCACACAGTTGGAAACCACGCCGCCGGCCGCGCACCAACTCCCGCCACCGCGCCGCTCGACGACGGTGCCGCCGGCGGCGCGCGTGTGGCCGTTGGTCAGCACGAAGCCGCTCAGCACGGCGCCCGTGCCGACATAGGCGCAACGCACGGCGCCCTCGCCGTTGCCACCGCCGGTTGCGGCGCCACCGACGATGAACGGCGCCTGCGGGCCATCCGCTCCGCGAAGCGTCACGGCCTTGACCAGCGCCACGCGGCTGGTCAGTCCGCCATGCACGGCCAGGCCCCCCGCGGCATAGTTGCCGGGCGCGACCCTCACGGTGTCGCCTGCGACGGCCG
>ENA-UOUL01002154-UOUL01002154.1-bioreactor-metagenome-genome-assembly--contig:-NODE-2154-length-24088-cov-4.792345_pt1 | contig 24088 bp, 13 predicted proteins | sample MGYA00249838_ERZ747220 | MGnify/ENA primary metagenome ERZ747220 (study PRJEB28778, sample SAMN05720191) | bioreactor metagenome | isolation source: Anaerobic biogas reactor | place: USA:Washington...
CAAGAGACAATCCTGTATCCGGCAATAGACCAACAAGGCTGTCCAATGCTGCCTTTTTATCCACAATAAAAGGGACGATTTTAGCGATCGGTTCACCATTCTTGGTTACGATGATGGAGTCCTCTTTATGGACAATTTCCAGATATTTACCAAGGTTGTTCTTTAATTGTGTTGCGGTAACGATCATGTCATCACCTCCTAGCTAATGCTATTATATCATATCGAACGATTTATTTACATATAATTGTTCATAACAAATATTTATAACGGACGATTATCCTGTTAAGTCTCTGTCTAAAACGAAAAACACAAAGGATACATCTGCAGCTGATCGGTCAAATTCGTTTATCGTCATGGAGAATACATATTTCTTGGGTATAACAGGATAACGGTGCTGCTATTTGGGTGAATAATGAGGTATTCTCCGCATGCCCGTGTAGCGCTAAGGGCTTAGCCTTTTAGCGAAAGAGACCCCTGGCTTTTGCCATGGGAGAACGTCAATCTTTCCTGAAACCAGTATCCTCGCCACCCTTGTTTCACAAAAATAGATGCAGAACCTTTTGTGAGATCAGTAAGCTTCGGTTTACAACCTGCGCTCACCTGTCTCGGCGTCAAAGACTGCCGTGCCGGTGACAGGGAAGTCGATTGTCACCTGCTTGCCGTTTTTCAGCGTCAATGTGCGCGTCCCCGGCTGCGCTGCGTTGATCGCGACCAGCCCGCCGCCGGCCAGGACCGGGTCGCCGATGTCGCCGTAGCAATGTGCGCCCGCTTCCTGGAGCAGGGGACGCAGGATCTGCGTGGTAATGAGCGGAACGGCAAACCAGATGTCGCTGCCTTTGCGCGCTGCGGCGACCTCCCCCGTGTTGTAGCGGGCGAGGATTTCTGCGCCGTCGTCATCAGCTGCGAACAGCGGGTTGCAGTGGCCTTCCGGGATCGCGACGGTGGCTTCCGGCAGGCGGTCGCAGGTCGTGTAGGACCGGATCCGGTCCGGATCGGCACATTTCCGGATCCCCATGCCAACGGTCGCGGTAAGGTTGACGGTCGCGAGCGTCTGGCTGTCGCAGAAGCCCTGGGCATAGAGCCAAAGTACTGTTTTCACTTTCAATTGCTCGCGGAAATGGTTTCGGCGCTCCGGGGTCATCCGGTAAACATTGACAAAAATCACGAAACGGTAGCGGTCCAGGTCGGCCAGGGGAAGATCGTCGGCATAAATAGCGTCGTAAGCCACGCCGCTGCGGGCGACGGCTTCGTGCAGGGCGTACTCGGCGTCCACCACCTTGCTGCGGCAATAATAGGAATCGGTGTCATAGACCAGCAGCACATCCGCGGCCGGCCGATAAGTCGCAAGCAGCGTATCCTGGGCCAGTTTCTGGATGGCGGCGATTTCGGTCATCAGGTTCGGCGAGTCCCACCAGCCGTTCTTGCGGTAGATGCTGCCGGCGGACGGGTTCCTGCTATCGGGCGGGACGAAGCGCGGGATCAGGCGGTGATCGTAATACCAAAAGCCCATGCCCGCCAGCAGCGGCTGGAAGGTGTTGCGGCGCAGCATCGCCACGGTCTCATCGAACCTGGCGGGATCGCCGCCCACGATGTGCGCGGTGCCTGCGGGGTGCTGGTCCATCTCGGTCAGCCAGAGCATGCCGTGCAGACGGCTCGACTCGAGCAGCGCCCGCTGCATCGGGACCGCGTCCGCCTTGCGGTTTTCCATGTAGCAGAACGGGCCGCACAGGAAATCGACGATGCCCTTGGCCCGGAAAAGCCTGCCGACATCGAGGTGCCCCGATATGGTCATGTTGTTGCCGCCCGTGCCCAGGTAATAACCGTAGAAGCTGCCCGCCAGGACGCCGGGCAGATGGTCTTTGACGATGCGGCAGAAATGCAAGATGGCCTCGGAGACGCTCTGCTGGATGCAGCGTTGGGCGTCCATGGTCGCCTGGGATTTTTGCGGATCGCGGAAATAGCCGTCGTCGCCGGGACGGAACGTCTCCGGGAAAAAGCCGGCGCTTGTGAAGGTAACGTCCGGATCGTGCCAGGCCTGGCGCAAGGCCCCGACAGTCGGATAGGTCTCGCGCAACAATCGCTCGAAGCGTTTCTTCATCGGACCTGAGACATCCGTGCCCCACTGGTGCCATTCGCCGTTGACACCGCAGGCGACCTGGATGCCCAGCAGGGCGTCGCCCTCGCGGGTGCCGCGGAGTTCGTCACAGAACAAGGCCAGCTTTTCGCCCGCCTCGTCGCGCCATGTTTGTGAAGCCAGGCTGACACGCAGGTGATGAAGGTGGTCATTGCGGATCAGGCGGTCGGATTCGCCGTCATCGATCCCGGGGATGTCCCCGTCCGGCATGCGGTAGACGACGCACGCTTCCGGGTGGTCGCGCAGCCACCAGTAGGGCGGGTTCACGTGCAGGCGCAGCAGCACGCGGGCCCTGGGGTTGGCGTCCAGCACCCCGGCGATTTCCGCACGCATCGCTTCCGTTTCAAACGGGGAGACCTTGTGCCAGCCCAGGTGCAGGCAGGTGTCCGCCGAAACCAAATCGATGCCCGCTGCGGCGAAATGGACGACGTTGCGTTTGGCCTGCGCCGTGTTGCTGCGCGCAGCCGGAAAATCGCTGAGGCCATAGAGGATCGGCAGGACGCGCCGGCCGTCAATCACCAGGGAGGGGCAGTTGGGGGTTGGATCGATCCGAATGTCAGGCATCTGGTATCCTCCTTGGGTGATCAGGCCAGATCGAAGACGACGATCGCATAGCCGTCGATTCTGGGCATGGTCACCGTGTCGCCGGTCAAAGCCAGCTCGGTTCCGTCCGGCTCCAGCCGGGCAGCCTTGACCGGGAAGGGGAGCTTTAGTTCCAGCGTGACATCGTTAAGAACCGTGCGCTCCTCGATCAGGTCGATTTTAGCCGACTTGCGCACCGGCACGTAACTAAGCAAATGGGCGCAGACCCGGTTGTGCTGGGGCTGGTGCAGCAAGCTGACCGTCAGGGTCGACGGTCCGTCGTGGCGCACCAGGCGCTCGGGCAGCAGCAGGTCGATCGCGTTGGCGATCAGGCGCTTGCACCAGAACGGCGCGTTGGCCCGGTACTGGCTAAACAGCGGATGGCCGAAGACGATCACATTGCCATGACGCACGGCCGCCGGTTTCTCCTCGCCTCTGGCGGACGGCGTGTAGCGGTGCGAACAAAAGTGGCTGCCGGCCCGGGCAAAGTACGGCTCCTGGCGCGTCAGCAGCACCTCCCCATCGGTCGGCGCGATGAGCTCGCCTTGCAGGTAGATCACATAGGCGTTGTCTGCGATCAGGCCGTTGGCCATCGCGCCGCGCGGCAGGACAAAGCTGGGCCACAAAGTTTCCTGGCCCTGGTAAGCCGTACCGAAGCTGGCCGGGTAACATTTGGCCGCGTTCAGGCCGCCCCGGGCGCAGGCGATGATATGCCCGCCGCTTTGCACATATGCGTCGAGCTTGGCCTGGTAAGCGTCTGTCACGACCAGGTCGTCGGGCAGGATGACCAGCGGGTATAGGTCGAGGTCAGCCTCGAGGTCGACGATATCGAACTGGATGGCCAACTCCTCGAGCAGCTGCGCCGCCCCGAAGATACTTTCCGGGACCTGGTGCTCGTGGGTCAGGACTTCCGGGGTCACCAGGGCCGCCTCGACCAGCGCCCGCGATGGACGCGCCCAGGCCTCGCGCTCTTGCATCTGGCGGTAGACATGCCCGATCAGCTGATACGTCGCCGGATTCAATGTTCCGCCGGGTTCCAACTGGTCCCCAACCGAGGCCGCGAACCCGTAGCTGAGCATGCGGAAGCACTCGAACTCCAGAGCCGCCTGGTTCTTGAGCGAATGGAAATCGCCCCACTCGGTGTGGAACTTGCCGGTCATGCCCATGCAGTCCAGGCCCAAGGTGCGGGCATAGCGGGCGGTCACCGGGAAGTGCAGGTAGCCCCAGCTGCCCGACGGCAGGCTTTCCAGCTCGAAATGGGTGTAGCTGTCGCGGCTGTCGCGCGTGCAGGGCCCGACATGCCCGGCGTTGTAGAAGATCGTGCCATCCGGGCTGTACTGACGCACCAGGGCGGTCATCCGGGCCTTGAAACGGTCGATCGACGCCTTGGCGAAAGCGCGCACCGCCGCCTCGTTTGCCATGTCGATGCCGCGTGCTTTCATCTCGGCGCGGCAGGAGGCGCACATGCAGGGCCGGATGCCGACGATGTCGAAAAAGATCCCGTCCAGCTCGTCGCCCAGCATCGCGCAAACCTCTGCGGTCTGGGCGGCCAGGAAGTCATAGTAGCCTGTGTTGACACACAGCGACTGGTAGAAGCCGGGCTCGGTGAACGGCGGGCCTTCGTGCGCGCCGCCAGGCTTTCGGATCAGCCACTCGGGGCGGGTGGTGGCGGAATGGTAGTCCCACTGGACCGTGATGTAGACCGGCGCCCGGACACCGACCGCGTGCAGGGCACGGACCTGCTCCAGCAGCAGGTTGCGGTTGACCAGGTTCGGATGGACCCGCTCCGGGAACTGCTCCGACGGGTAGTACAGCCAGCCGTGGTGGCAGCGGGCGAAGACCGTCATCGAGTTGATGGCCGCGTCCCGAACCGTTTGGGCGAAGGCCTGGGCATCAAAATCGGCCGCGATGCCGGGTATTTCTTCTGATGTGTGAAAATCGAGGTGGACCTGCCTGCTTGCCAGTTGCATATCATCAACCCTTTCCGGCGCTGTAAAGGCCATGAGATGTTCTTAGCATAGCATGACAGCTCCCATTGGTAAACGAAAAGAACCGTGAAAAAGGGGGCGCTGCGAATGCAGCGCCCCGGATCGTTTTGTCTTATGACCGATGGAATTTAACGGACGTTATAATACTTCTCAGACCAGGTTTCATCGCCGGTGGAGACATCCCATTTCTGGTAGCCGCCGCCATAGGCATAAATCTCGAAGCTGTACTTGACGCCCTTGTTGAACGCTTCGCCCTGGTACAGGGGCTTTTCGTCGTCCCAGAGGAAATCGATCTTCTGGACAAACGTGTTGGCCTGGCCGGACTTGTCGATGACGGAGCGAGCCGCCTGATCGATGCTGATCATGTCGGGCAGGGCGTGGGCAAAGCTGTCCCAGCTGTTGTCGTTGGCCACATCCCACTTGGCCCAGCTCGATGTTCGGGCATTGATTTCGAAGACGACCTTGTACCCGTCCTTCAGGGCTTCGCCTTTGTACTTGGGATGGGTGTCGTCGTAGGCGTATTCGATTTTCTGGACAATCCCGCCGAACCGGTTAATGACCATCTTCCGCGCGGCAGCAGCCGATAGCATCTGCTGCTGCGGGGCCGTGGTCGGCGTCGCTGTTGGTTTCGTGGTTGGCTCAGGCGTGCTGGTTGGTCTGGGCGTTGTTTCAGCAGGCTTGGCTGTTGGCGAAGGCTCCGTTGGCGCTTTGGTCGGCTGCCTTGTCGGTGCTGTCGTCGCAGACGGCGTTCCGGTTGGCTTGACGGTCGGCGTTGCGGCCGGCGGTTCTGTCGGGGCGGGGCTCGGTGCCTGCTGGTGTTCTTCGCGGATCAGGTCACCGCTTATGGCATCGACAATGGCCCGGTGGACCTGGTCGCCATCTTTGAATACCACCACGTAAATCGGCTGGTCGTCATCTTCCAGCTCGATCGACGCGGAGCGGATGCTGTCGGGATCTAATTTCCAGCGTTCAGCCAGCATGGCCAGGACAGACGCGCGATCGAGCCATTGCTGCTGATCATCATCTGGTTGATAACCCCGCAATTCGACATCGTCATCCTCGGCGATCGTATGCGCGAACAAGTCGGCCAGTTCACCAATCTTCATCGCCGACAGGACATCCAGTGAAATTTCAGGATAGCCGTCATGGATGTGCCGGAGCAAATAGGCCTTGCCGAGTGAGATGCCATATTGGTCTGCGATCGCGGACACGTCGTCGTCGACATCCAGCTTCTGGCTGATAATCAGGCCATCCAGGTTGTTGCTGGTCATCAGGGTTTCCAGCTGGCCGGAAATAAGGTTGCGCAGTTCGGAAGATTTTTCTGTGGACGGATTGTCGACGGAGACCAAAAAGGTGTTGATATCGTCGGCCAGGTAGCCGGCTTGCAGCATCGAGCCCATGATCGCGTTGATCGCGACGTTGATGTCGGTTTTTTCCAGCCGCATGTCCTTGAGCACGCGGTTTCCGTCTTCGTTCAGGGCCCGTGCCGCCAGAACCTGGTCCTTCCGGTTGGCATCCAGCTGGATGCTGGGATTCAGATCCAGCGTGACGATGGTGGCGATCCGGTTGACCTGGATCTGCTGGAAGGCGATCACGCCGCCCAGGACCAGAATCACGGCCGCTGCTGCGGCGGCCAGGGCGGCCCGAGGCCTGCGCCAGGCGCGGTCAGGCCCGGATTTGCTGCGACGCTGCGTTATTTCCGGCTCAAGCACGGTTGTGCCCGCGGTTTGTGTTTTGTTGTCCATGGTTGTCAGCATCCTTTCCTCTTGGCAATCGGCGAGGATGTCGTTGAACAAGCCGTCGGAGGCGCGGCAGAAGGCTGTCTTCACCCGTTTTTCCACTTGTTTCTTATTCATCGGCCATGCTCACCTCGCTTGACGTGCGGTTCCAGCACTCCGGCTGAAACCCTTTCATAGGATTAATGCTGGACCAGGCTAAAATATAACAAGGATCCTGAAAATGTTACTTTTTTTGTCGGTATTTTCGTTTTGCCTCAATTTTTTCGCCAGTTTCCGGATCGCCCGGTTGTATTTGACGATGGCGTGCTGCACGGGCATCGCCATAAAGGCGGCGACTTCCCGGTGTTTCCAGCCGGCGGCGGCATGCAGCACGACCAGCATCTGCTCATCGTCGGTCAGTTCCTCCAGGTACGCGCGCAGCACCAGTTTGTCCTCGATCGAAAGGGTCGGCTTATCGGCAGCCAAGGTGGCCGGATCGCTTTCCTCGAGCGAAACGGTCCGGTTCCGGCTTCTAAGTTTCATCAGGGACAGGTTCTTGGTGATCGTGAAGATCCAGGCGAGGGGCTTGCCGCGTGCCTCGTAACCGGACGCCGCCCGGTAGACGGCCACGTACGTGTCATGCGTGATGTCTTCCGCATCCTGGTGCTGGCGGACCATCGAGAGGGCCAGCCCGTACACGGCGGCCCGCGTCGCCTGGTAGAGCGGCTCCAGGGCCGACGTATCGCCCGATGCCAGTTGGCTGAGCAACCGCTCCAGTTCCCGATTGTCCGGTGCCGACAGATCTGGTTTGTCTGCGGCCTTGTTCATGCTTCTGCTTTCTGCACAGGACGGCCAAATTGCCTGATTCGTTCTGGCGCGTATCAAAAAAAGAATCCCATGCTTACTTTCATTACAGCAAACCTGCGGGGCATAATCAAGCGGTTGCAGAGATATTCAGACAATCTAAAACACCCATCCCGGATATCAAAGATGTCCCGGAATGGGCATTTAAGATTATTGCGCAGGGAGACAACCCATCCGGGGCCGAGCCGCTTGATCAGTCCTGGCTGGCGGCCGAATTCGATAAGGTTTCCAGTCTTGTCACGGTTTCTTCGACCAGTTCCTGGCCGCCTTGCGGGGACACCAGATTGCAGAACATCGTCGCGCTGTAGCCGAGGTTCCGGGCGCCGCGCTCCGTGGCGAGATAGGATCCTCCGCCTTTACCCGGCACGGCTGTCAGCTGCACGACAAAGGTCTGGACGAACGGGCTCCTGGCCTGGATCCGATGCATATAGTCCATAAAAAGCTCGAACTGGCTGGTGACAAAGGCCATGTCTCCGAGCGCCACGACATGCAGTTCCATCGGGTGCTTCGGCTGATCCTGCTGGGTTTTGTAACGGTCAATGGCGCTCTGGAAACGCCTGCGCTGGGAAAAAAGCTGCGAGTTTTTGATTAGCCGTTCTTTTGGCGACCCGTTTTCGGTTTCAAAGGGGATGGCTTCGTAATGTTTCAGCCCGTCCAGGCACCTGGCGTATTCCTCATCGGTGATGAGGCGCCGGGACAGCCAGACGGTGTCCACGTCATGGTGTAACGTGAGCGAATCGCGAATGTCCTTTTTGGCCCAGGCATAGACCTCCTCGACGGCGTCGCAGATCCGTTCGGCGATGTCGCGCCGTTCCCGGAGGTTCAGTTCGCGGCTGTCGCCGCTGCTGCTGTACTTGAGCTGAAAACGGCGCGCTTCGGCCTTTTTTGCATGCAGCGTCACCGGCGATAAATCACCCGCGGCCGCGCATTGGGGCAGGACATGGATGTCGCCGAAACGCTTTTTCAGTTCGATCCTGACCTCGTTCCAATAGTCTGCCGAGACCTGCCACAGGTGCATGGAGCTCTGGGAAGGGCAGGGGACATTGACGACGGCACCGGTCAGCGAGCCATCCTGAGCGAAGGTATAGAGCACATTGACAACAGGGTCCGCCCCCGCCTCATAGCCAGCAAACTGGGCATCGTCCGTCTTACCGTACATTCTGGCATGACCGTCGTACATGAATCCGGTGGCCACTGCCTCCGGCCGCTGGCCCAAATCGTCCAGATAAGTGCTGCGCCGGCTGTGGGCGACGACCGCATAACCATAGCCATAGCCGATGCCGCCGTGGGAACGGGTGTCATACGCCTCGCAGATGGCGTCCGCCATGGCTGACGTGACGAAATCGCGGTAGATCCGCGATGACTCGATCGCGATGCCGTCATGGGGAACCTTGTGCGGCGACAGCAGAGTTGGATCCTCATCATCGTAGGAACTGGCGCCTTCGTGGGTGTGGGTCGCCGAGATGATGATCTTCTCGACCGGGATCAACCTGTTCTTCGCCGCGACCTTTTCCCGGACGATATCCAGGAAGCGGCTGCGCAGGACCACGCAATCCAGGGAGGCCAGCACAACCAGGTCGACGCCGTTGTCGATCACGAGCACCGTCGCAACCAGCGGGTCGTGCGAGCCCTCGTTGACCCGGATGTAAAACTGGCCGGGAATGGAGACCGGCGCTTCGGTCGTCACATCGCGGGACGCCCAGCCTATTTTCAGCTCCTGCATCGCGAATCCCTCTTTTCTTTCCTGAATGGGCGCGTATCTTATTGGGCCTGGATCAGGTAATAGATTTGCGCGAATTCCTGGCCGATGGCGATGACAAAATCGTCGCCGTCAAACCAGGACTTCACAGTCCCGGTGATGAAACCCTCGTCGTCGATCGAGATGACACGCAAATTGCGCCGATCCGTTTGGAAACGGACCTCGGCTTCGATCGCCTCGACCAGGATCGGGGGCTTTCCGGAATCGACGACCCTAAAGCCGCCGTCCTCCCGGGGTTCTGCCCGGAAGTCCGTATTCTGAGCCCGGCCGACCGCCGTCAGGAGCAGATTTTTCGACCGGTCGATCGGATCCGGGGTCAATGACGAGAGGGCGATCGTGCCAAAATCGGTTTTGGCCTTGATCGCCATGCCGTCCAGCCGGATATCCTTGCCCCCGATGAACCCGTAGGCAGCCTTGGTCATCGGCGTGTCGATCGTGCCGATGGACTGGCCCAGGTCGCGCACCAGTTCGCCGGTATCCGAGACCAGGACGGCTTTGTCTTCGCCCGCTTCATCGGCGTCGATGCAGGCCGTGCCCTGGTCCGGCATGCCGTCCAGCAGCATGGACACCTTGTGCTCGTAGATCAGGCCGCTCATCAGGGCCGGCAGCGCAGAAGCCGTGCTGTTCGGCTTGTAGGCGGTGTGGTTTTTCAGCCTGACTTTGACCCACTGATCCGCTTCCCGGACGTCGCCCCGGCGCATGATCAGGGCCGCATGGTAAAACAGGCCGAACTTGGCGGGGTCGTTGTAGGTGTCAAAAGTGCCGCGATAGTAACTGTTACCGAGCACCAGGTCGCGGCCCAAACGCCTCGTCACGGCTTCTTCCTCGCGGCAACCGTAACGGTAGGTGTGGACGGTCATGCCGGAAAAGCCCTGGAAGGACGCCATGGAGGCCATGAACAGAGCCGCTTCCGCCCGGTACTCATTGGGCCACGGCATGTCCCATTCCGAGATGAAGAAGGGTTTTTCGGCCAGGCGGCTGAACGGGTAACTGACAAACAGCGTATGCTTTTTATCGGAAATGGGATCGTTCATGAAACGGCGGTGATCACCGATATAGGAATAGCTGTGCGAGTCGCTGAACTGGTTGTCGGCCTGGGCGGTCAGGTGGTCGACGGAATAGCCCCAGTTGTCGCCGCAAAGCGGGATGCGCACGCCGTTCATCCGCAAGTCGTCGCGCATGGCGGTGTAGTACGCCTGCTCCAGCGAGACAAAGAACGCGCGCAGCACCGGATCGGAACGGTCGGTCAGATCGACCTGGTCCACGGTATGGCCGTTCTCCGCAGCCCATGCCCGGAACCTCGCTTCCAGCTCCGACTTGTAGGGTTCGATCTTGACGGTCCAGTTGGTGCCGAACATGGTGGTCTCGGTGCTCATGGCAAACAGGGCGACGGCCGGATCATCGCAATAGCGAAGCCCTGTATAGGGATTGTAATGGGTCAGCAGGTCGCGGTTGTACTTTTTCTGCAGCTCGATCATGGTGGGGTCGAAAATGCTGTAGGGTTTGGCGGCCCGCTCGGTGAGCTGCCAGGCGTTGCGCACGCCGTCGCCGCTCTTGAACATGCGGTAGTTGATCCCGTCCATGTAGAGGTACAGACCGTTTTGCTTCAGGCAGTAGATCAGGTAGTCCAGCCGTTCCATGCTCCTTGGATCGAGCGTGTGCGTGGCGTTTTCGTGCGGACCGCGTTCAAACGTGAAAATGTTGGGCAAGGCCCATTCGGAGTCTAACTGGTGGAGCCGGACGATGTTGAGACCGAATTTAGCGAGCCGCCGGGCCACCTTTTCCGCGTGTTCATGAGAACAGAAGTTCATGCCGCTGTTGAAGAGCGTGCCGAAAAAGCGGGCGGGCGTTCCGTCCTCGAAGACCAGCTTGTCACCCTTGACCATGACGAAACCGTGCCGTCCCGCCGGTTTCTCGTTCTGAAACACATGGGAGATGTCGATGGGCGCGTCGTCCCACTTGAGGATATACGGGATATAACGTGACATAGCAAAACCTCCATACCGGGTAAGGGCCGCACAGAAGACACCTTCAGTATAGCCATATCGAAAGGGTTGTGCCTTGACTTTCCAGACCAGTCATAGCACAATCCGGACATGGACACCTGTTTTCACATGCGCCAGATGGCGAAATACGAAGATTTCAACTTCAGCGTTTCCCGCATGACGCTGAGTGCGGATTGCGCGCCGCATCAACACGATTTTAACGAACTGGAGATCATCCTTTCCGGCAGCGCGATCAACAGCGTCAACGGGTTCGAATTTCCTGTCGGCGCCGGCGATTTGTTTGTGATCGGCAGGGAGGCCAGGCATGAAATCAGGCAGGTCGACGCGCTCGAGCTGTACAACATCGCCTATGACGCGTCCGCCCTGCGCTCCTGCAACGAGGACCTGCGCGGACTGCCCGGTTTCCATACGCTCTTTGCGCTCGAGGAACTATACGCAGGCCGATCCGGCATTCGCATGAAGCTGAATCCGGACGTTTTCGCGAGGGTTAAAACGCTGCTCGAGGAACTGCACGCCGAATACACCAACGGCGAAGCGGGGTTTCGTTCCATGATCATGTGTGACTTCACGCGGCTGCTGCTGATTTTGTCCCGCAGCTGTTCGGCAGGCGAGTCGTCGGGCAGCATCGGCAAAATCGCTCATGCGTGCGCATATATTGAACGGGAATACCTGAGCGACGTGAACATCGGCCGCCTTGCAGCATCGGTTTTCATGTCAGAACGTCATTTTCGGCGGCTTTTTGGCCGGATATACGGCATGTCGCCCTTTGCCTATATCCTGAGTCTGCGGCTGGCGTACGCCTGCCAGCTTTTACGGACAACCAGTCAATCCATAACCGAGATCGCGATGGCCAGCGGCTTTTCCGATGATAACTATTTCACGCGCTGTTTCAGGCAGAAAATAGGAACCACGCCCGGTCGCTACAGGGCGAGCGGCGAAAATCGACCTTAACGAGGCGGATAGGAAACGAAACGCACGACCCAAGGGCTTGGGGAGAAGCGTTGTCTTCAGCAGGCAGCTTTTCAGATAAGCGGCGTGAAGGTCAGGCGGCCGTCAGGCTGGCCTTTAGCTTCGTAAAGCGCGAAACGGCCTCCGTAACCGTCGCCGTCGGCGACGAAGCCGGCGAACACCAGGCGGTCCTGGAGGATCGCCGCCTTGGGCACGCGCAGATCTGCCGGACCGACCTGGTTGCCGGGCGGCGCTGTCCAGGGTCCAAACGGGTTCTGCGACACGAAATAGCGCGCGGTGCCGCGCAGGCTGTAGACAAGATAGGTGAAGCCGTTGAATTGGAAAGTGTCCGGGCATTCCGGCTGGTCACGGGTGTCCAGGCGGACAAAGGGCTCAAGCTGGCGCCAGTTTTCCAGATCCGGCGAGACCAGGTGGGCCAGGCAGCCGTTGCCGGCGACGGACGATGTGACCAGCATGTGAAACAGGCCGTCATCGGCTGCGAAAACCTTGGGGTCCCGGGCCGAAACCGGCTCATAGGGGTCGGTCAAGGTGACAAACCGGCCGCTCTTGGTGAAATGGACCCCGTCCGTGCTGGTCGCCCAGGTCAGGCGGGCCGGGCTGCGATCGCTCATGCGCACCGCATAGAAGGCGGTGCAGGTGTCTTCGTGCCAGATCAGCGAACCGGTGCAGATCGATCCCTCCTCCTGGCTCTCGATCGGGATGGCCAGCGGACAGGGATACCAGGTTGTGAAATCGGTTGTCGCGATCTGGGCCCACTGGTGGGCACCCAAACCCCATTTGCTCCGGTGGTGACGCCGGTCGAACAAGTAGAACAGGCGGTAGATGCCGTCGTGCACAAACGGCATGCAGTCGCCGACACTGGTGTTGTGACCCTCTGGCCGCCAGTTGGCCAGGTCGCGGACGGTCTCTTCTGGTCCGGCAGCCCGGTACGCCGCATCGAAACGGAAATCGTCGTGCAGCCTGACCGTCCCGTTCCCGATCCGGCACATGGCCCCGCCTAGATCCGCGCTTCCGAGCGGCCAGTCCTCGTCCTGCAGTGTATCGTTGGCATACAAGGCGATCCGGTTGCCGGTGTTGACGATTTGGACCGCATCGCCAGCCAGGGCTTTACCAAGCAGCACGACCGGCTCGTCCGGGTGGGCGTCGAAGCGGATCTCGGCCCGGAGCGTGTCGGAATATCGGGTTACGATAACGACCGGGCGATCGCTACGACTGGCGACCAGCAGGTCACCGGTCCCGCAAGCGGGAAAGGAGAGGACCCAGGTTGGCGGCAATTGTCCGAGGATCATGTCGTTTGCCATCTGCAGTTCCATGTCCGTCCCCCTCGTCAAAATACGATCCGGTTCTTGCCTTGTCGTTTTGCTTCGTACAATTGAACATCCGCGGTGCGGACGAGGTCGGTTTCACTGCCGCCGCGATATGGGCTGACGCCGCCGCTGAGCGTGATGTGCAGATCATCTTGGAAGCGGTGCTGCGCGACAGCCTGGCGGATCCGTTCGGCTGCTTTGGCTGCCGTCGCCAGGTCCGCCTGGGCGAACACGACCATGAACTCTTCCCCGCCGTAGCGGCCGACCTGGTCGGTCTCGCGGATATTGCCCTTGATCAGGGCGGCAACATCGACCAGCACCTGGTCGCCGACGAGGTGGCCCTGGCTGTCGTTGACGTGCTTGAAATCGTCGATGTCGAACAAGGCAACCGACAGGGGCGACCGGGTCCGGTCTGCCTCGACCATGGCGGCCTTCAGGTATTCGAGCACGGTCCGGTGGTTGCTGACCTGCGTCAGGCCGTCGGTGGCCGACAGCTTCGCCAGAATCCTGTTTTTACGCTCCAGGTCCAGCTGCATGTTTTTCTTTTCGGTGACATCGAAGACGATACCGGCCAGAAAGAGCGGCTTGCCGTTTGCATCGCGCTGGGTGATCCGGCCGCGGTCGTAGTACCAGCGGTAGGTGCCGTCCTTGGCCCGGATCCGGTACTCGACTTCGTAGACGGCCGCCTGGCCGGCCAGGTGGTCCCGCATGGCCTGCATTGTGTGTTCATAGTCATCCGGATGGATCCGGTCTGTGAAAAACTGGTAGGGGACCGGTTCGGGAACCTCATCCGGCGCATAGCCCAGCGCGGCGACCTTGAGCGGATTGAAGGTGACGGCATTCGTCCCGATATGCCAGTACCAGTGGCCAAGATTGCCGGTCCAGGCATATTCGAGCCGGACTTCCTGCTCTTTTTCGGCCAGCAATTCGCGGTTCAGCAGCTCCAGCTCGGCAATCCGTTGCACAAGCTGTTCTCGAGTCAGATCGGTCTGCCCCATAAGTCACCTCCGATGCTTGTCTTGGTCGGCAGCAAACATACACCTTTGTTTAGCACAAAAGCGTCTCGACTGGCAAGCAAAAGGCGCCTGCGTTCTGATATAATAGGCGCCAACGCCATAAAACGATGAAGCCGGGAGTGCCGTAAAACCATGAATCAAAACCGTTACGCCGTCTTTTTGGACCTGGACGGAACCCTGATCGCCCGCAACAGCATCCCGCCGCGCAACAGGGATGTTATCGCAGCGGCGCGCCGCTCAGGCCACGCGGTTTTTCTCAACACCGGCCGATCAAAAGCCTGCATCCCGGCATTTGTCCTGGATGAGCTTCCCCTGGACGGCCTGGTTGCCGGCATCGGATCGTATATTACGGTTGCGGATGAACTTTTGTATTGCACAGTGATCCCCCGCCCTTTGCTTGAGGAGACCGCCGCGCTGCTCTGGCAGCACGGCTACCCGCATGTCTATGAAGGCGAAGACAAAATGCTCTACGCCAACATGGCATCGCCGGCCTGGATGCCCCATGCGTTTATCCTGGATGGTCCGCCTGATTTAGCCGGCCCCTACCGGGACGAGCGCATCACCAAGGCGACCATCATCGGCCAGCTGGCACCGGATGATCTGGAAGCGCTGAGCGAATCGTTTACAGTCTTCCAGCACGACACCTACGCCGAGATCGCCATGAAAGGCCACAGCAAGGCGGACGGCATGTACCGGGTTCTGGACCACTTGGGCCTTGCCCGCTCGCAGAGCATCGCCATCGGGGACAGCGCCAACGACGAAGACATGCTGTTCGCGGCCGGCATCAGCGTCGCCATGGGCAACGCGACCGAAAGCATCAAGGCGCTCTGCGACGAAATAACCGCGGATGCTGCCGACGCCGGCGTCGCGCTGGCCCTGGAGCGACTGCTGCACCTGGGATCTAGCTTCTGACAGACCGCGTTGCTTTCCGGTATGTTCATCCATACAATGAAAGTACGGACTGAAGAGGGATTCGGATTTTTTCGCTAATCCGGCTCGGAAAGGATGAACCATGCAGATTATACCCGGACTCTACCAGGTCGGCGGCAGCCTGAACGGCCTGACCTGGGCGGGCGGCTACGCCAACTACGATGACGGCAACCTGTATGTCCTGGCGACAGGACAGGGCCTTGTCCTGTTCGACTGCGGCAATGGCGACACCTTGGACCAGGCTTTTGCGAACATGGCCGTCTGGGGGCTTCGTCCCGGGGACATCAGGGCCTGCTTCATCACACACGCCCATCTCGACCACGCCGGCGGCGCTTACCGGCTTGCTGAAATGGGGGTGCGCCTGTTTGCCCATGAGGAAACGGCCGACGCGATCGCGTCAGGCGACGAACGGTGCTGCGGCTACCTGTACCATAAGACGTTTCATCCCTGCCAGGTCGATACAACGCTGCGTGACGGCGAAATGACCGGGATTTGCGGCATCCAGATTGAGGCGCTGCACCTGCCGGGGCACACGATGGGCTGCACGGCTTACCGGTTCGGGTGGGACGGCAAGACCGTCGTTGTGAGCGGGGATGTCATCGGCACCTTGCTCGACGGCCACTTCGGCTGGAGCGGATCGATCGATTTCGACAAGACCGTCTATCTGTCGTCCCTGAAACGCTTCGCGCGATTGGATTCGGACCTGATGCTGCCCGGACACGGGCTGGTCTATTACGGCAAGCCCAGGCAGCGGGTCGAACAGGCCTTGAACGAAGCCCTGGTCCAGTGGCGCTGATCAGCGGTATTATGCCTGACCGCCCCGATCGTCAAACAGGCTGCGCAGATGAACTGGCGGCAGTTCGCCATACTCTCTGTCCAGCAAAGTTTGATACATGTTGTAGCGTTTTCTAGCGGCGCCGGGCTCACCGTTTTGCAGCTGCAGCTCGATGATTTCGAGCATCGCCTCTTCGTCGCAGGGATCAGCGGCCAGGATTTTCTCCAGCGCCTGACACGCCCGGGCTGTGTCGCCGTCGGCCAGGTAGCGCTGGGTCAGGCAGCGCTGCATGCGCTTGAAAGCCGCCTCGAACTCTGCCTGGACGATCGTCGCCCAGTCATATGACTTGCCCTCAAGGTATGCGCCGCCATATAGTGATGCCAAGTCTTCGAGGTCGCTCAGACGGGCATTCTGGTTTGCGTGCATGACCTGCCTGAACCGGTAAAGGTCGCAATCGAGCAGTGCCGTATTCACACGGTAGCCATCGAGTTCGCGATCAACGATGTTGGTAAACCCCAGGTCATTCAAGGCAGATCGGATATACGTGCAGGTCACCCGGAACAAGTTGGCGGCCTTGTCCGGATCCAGTTGCGGCCAGAGCTGATCGATCAAAATATCCCGCGCGCGGGAACGGCCCTGGTAGTAGACGAGCAAGGCAAACAATTCCTCAGCTTTGGCTGTCTTCCAGCGGATCGCAGCGTCACCTTCCGTTTGGCGAACCGTGAACTGGCCGAAACAGGTGACTTGCAGCCTCCGGGAATCCGGCTCGCGCATCCTGGGAAGCGACAACTTGACGAGGTGGCCAACCTGCTCGGCAAACTCATCGGGATCCAGCGGTTTAAGCAGATAACCGAATGCCCGGACACGGAACGCGCTTATAGCATATTGGCTGTGCCCGGTGATAAAAACGATCCGGATCTCCGGATTGATCGCCTGCAGTTCCCTGGCCAAGTCAAGGCCTATCATTTCCGGCATCTCAACGTCGAGGAACGCCGCATCGACCTCATGGTCATGCGCATACGCCACGGCTTTTGCCGCGCTGCTGAACAGGCCGCCAACCACAAGGTTGGGGTGGTTGGCGGCGATCCGCGAAAACCACTTCAGGGCCGCCGGTTCATCATCGACCGCAATCACATGAAGCATATCAAATTCCTTTCAGGGGAACGGTGAAACTGATGCTTGTACCGGTCTCTCGTTCGCTTTGAATCGTCAGGCCCTGGCCATACAGCCGGGTCAGGCGGGTGTGGATGTTGTACAGTCCGATGCCGCCGCTGCCTTGCGGCAGGAGCGTCAGCCGGTTCAGCGCGTCATCGGGCATGCCGACACCGTTGTCGTTGACCCGGAACAACACCTGGTCCCTTTCGCATGACAGCGAGACGACGACGCGCCCGCCTTCGCACCGGGGCCGAAGCCCGTGCCGGATGGCGTTCTCAACCAGCGGCTGCAGCGTGATCGGCGGCAGGGAAACCGGCGGCAGCGGGTCGGGCAGATCGAAAACGACTTCGATGCCGGCAAACCGGCTTTGCTCGATGGCGGCGTAGGCGCGAACATGCTCCAGCTCTCTTTCAAGAGTCTCCAATTCGGCTATGTTGCCGTAATCCAGGGTTTTACGCAGGTACCTGGCCAGGGAAAGGATCAGCTGACTTACTTTTTTTGGATCCGACTCGCAGTTTTCAGCGATGGCGGTCAAGGCGTTGAACAGGAAATGCGGCTTCATCTGCGCGTTCATGAAGGCCGTTTCGGTGCAGGTCAGCTTATCGAGCGATTCCTGCAGGTCGTGTGACAGGATCTCTGCCCGGCGATAGGCCTGGGCATAGCGGCGGGCCAGCAAGACGACATTTTGCAAGATGAAGCCCGCCAGGGTTATCGGGAGCACATACGGATAGGCGATTGCCTGCAAGTAGATCAGGCTGTCGACGATGGCGCCGGCCGACAGGAACAGCATGCCGGCGAACAGGAGGCCGGCTTGGCTTTGCTTGGCCCGGATCGCCGCGACGGCCAGGTAGATGATCCATGCAAACACCAGCCCGATGCTCGCCAGGTAAGATGGGAAAATGACCGAATAGAAACCAGAAGGCGCCAGGACGACGACCAGGGCATAAAGCCCATTGACTGCGACCAGGAACCGGAACAGCCGTGACGCTTTGCCATGCCTGAAAACCGTTCGGGTATAGAACAAAGTCGACACGATGATGAAGGGGATCGAGAGCGTGACGATCTTCGAACCCAGCCAGAATGGCAGTTCTGGAACCAGTTCCATGATCAGCGTCGCGTTGGAAAAGAGGTTGCGCAGCGCGACGGACAGACAGAGCAAGAAAAACCAGACGAACTCGCTGTTGCCCCTTTTGAACAAATAGAGAACCAGGTGATAGAAGCCGGCAAAAAGGCAAATGGTGATCAGGACCAGGTCGATGGCCGCATCCCGCCTGGCTGCCCGCTGGATTTGCTCCGCGGTGCCCAGCACAATATGCCGGGCGATGCCGCCATAGGCATGGGCCAGGTTCTGAACCTGGATGACAATCTCGATGTCCGCCTGGTCGGCGTAAAAAAAATAAGGCCTGGGATGCAGGTAGACAGGTGCCCGATCGGCGAAACGGCCATTAACCTCAAGCAGTTGACCGTTGACCCAAACGGCGAACTCCGTGTAGATTTCCGGTAATTTTAAGCCATAAAGCCTGACTGCGCCGTCTGTCCTTACCGTCAGATGGTACGTGGCGCGGCCAAACGACGGCAGATCGAAAGACCGGCTGTTGGACCAGACAGACGGCAGCGCGGCAGGTCCGGTCGGTCTATGTCCGCCGATGCTTTCCGGCGGCAGCAGGGCGTCCCAGTAAAAAGACCAGGGGCCATCCAGCGTAACGCTGCCCTGTCCGGAAAAATCCCAGCCGGCAAGATCCATTTGTCCGGAAGCCGAACCCGACGGATCCAAAACAACGCCGGTGCAACCGGCAAGCGAAACGGTGAATGAGATAACCACTAAGATGATCAGCAACTGATTACGCACAAGGTGAACCTCTGAAAAAAACTAGCAAAAAAAGCATATCAGAAAGACAGACATGCGTATATAGGGCATTTTGCATCAGCACAAGGCTTTTCGGGCTGGTTTAATTCTTTTTTAATTCCCGTGTGTTAAGAACGAATATGTTGCAGAAGAATGGGATCAATAGCGATATGACAGATGCATCCAGGAGGTCATAATGGGAAGAATACGGCATAGCCAGGGTTTATTGCGGGCATTCCTGCTGCTGGCCAGCTTCATAATATTATCGCTGGCCATGGCACCCATGCCGGTTGCGGCCGTCATGGGCACGGATTTTGGCTTCGAAAGCGGGCTGACCGGCTGGAGCACATACGGAAATGTCAGCGCCGGGTCTGGTGGCGACTATCAGGCCGGATCGAACATCTGGACCGTCAATCCGTACGAGACGCAAATGGCGGTGGTCGTTCCCTCCGGAAACAGCGGCGTTTTCACAACCGTCGCAGACGCGCTGGGGCTTTCGGCATCGAGCCGGTCGTATCTGACGACCACGTTCCCAAACGTCACCAACATGGCTTACATCTATGCGGATATCCCGCTGGCGGCCGGCGAATCCTTCACCATGGCCTGGAACTACGTCGCGACCGATTATGCGCCGTATAACGACGCGTCGTTCTGTTCTCTGGTCAACCTGAATGACGCGGGCGACGTTCCGCTGGTTAACGGCTTCAATGCCGAAGTCAGTATTCTGGGCGCGACCGTCACAGGTACGGGCAACTATTCAACAGGCGACTACGGCAGCACCGGCTGGCAAACGGCTACTTTTCAAGCGGCCGGTGCCGGCACGTACCGGTTGGGCTTTACGGTATTTAACCTGACAGACACACAGTACACGCCCTATTTGTTTGTCGACAAGGAACCGGGCGCGACACTCAAGAACGGCGTGCCGTTCAACCCGGTTCCGCCGGACGACGACCCGCCGCCGCCACCGGTGACGGTTGCGCCCTCGGTCACGACCGGCACCGCGTCGGCCATCACGGCTGTTTCTGCGTTTGTGAGCGGTCATGTAACCAGCGACGGCGGTGAGCCGGTCACGGAGCGCGGTATCGTCTTTAGCCTGGTTCCGAACCCGACGACAGCCAGCAGCAAGGCGGCCGGCGGCAGCGGCACGGGTCTGTTTTCCGCCCAACTGACCGGCCTTGCGCCCGGAGCAACTTATTACGCTCGCGCCTACGCGATCAATGTCAAGGGGACGTCGTACGGTGACACGATCAGCTTCACGACCGTTCCGCCGGCCCCGACGGTCGCTGCGGCGACCGCTGTCACGGCAAGCGGCTTCACAGCAAACTGGACCGCTGTCGCCGGCGCGACAAGCTACCGCCTGGACGTCGCGACGGACAGCTCTTTCTTGCACCTGGTCAGCGGCTACGCCAACCTGGATGCGGGCAGTGCGACTTCCCGGACGGTCAGCGGCTTGGCCGCAGCGACGCCCTACTATATCCGGGTCCGCGCGACCAATAGCGCCGGAACCAGCCCGAATTCCAACACGGTCACGGCGACGACCGCCAAAGCGGACCAGGCAATCTCGTTTCCACCCCTTGCCAGCCGCACGTACGGCGATACCGATTTCAATCCCGGCGCGACAGCGACCTCGGGCCTGACCGTGACCTACACCAGTTCCAATCCACAGGTCGCCACGATTGTCGCCAACCAGGTACACATCGTCGGCCAGGGTACGACCACGATAACAGCTGCCCAGACGGGTAACGGAAGCTGGAATCCTGCGCCGGATCAGGCACAAACCTTAACGGTTCTGCGCAAGACGTTGACCCTTGCCGGCACCCTCGCCGCGTCGGATAAAACCTACGACGGGACAACGGCAGTAATTGTGACCGCCAACGGGCTCAGCCTGGTTGGCCTGGTAGGGGATGACCAGGTCACGGTCAACCCGGTCGGCACATTCAGCGATAAGAACGCGGCACCGGGCAAAACGGTCAGCCTGACGGCTGCGACCAGTCTCAGCGGTACGGACAGCGAAAACTACACATTAAGCCTGGCAGGCGCTCCGGCCGGACAGGCCGCCATCTTGCAGCGCCTGCTGACGCTGAGCGCGTTTCGTGCCGATGATAAGATTTACGACGGAACCGTCGCCGCTTTCGGAACCGGTTTCCAGGATGACCGGATCTCGGGCGACGACCTGGCCTTCTCGTATGCCGCCGCTTTTTCCGATGCCGACATCGGGGTTGCAAAACCGGTCACCTTCAGCGGTATTGCTATCAGCGGCGGCCTGGACGCGATGAACTACACGCTGGCTGATGCCAGCGGCAGCACCCAGGCGACGATCGAGCGCAAGAATCTGCACATCACCCTCGTCGACAAGAGCAAGACATACGGCCAGATCGATCCGCTGTTCGAGGCAACCTACAGCGGATTCGTCAGCGGCGAAGGGCCGGAAACGCTCGGCTCGGTGGTCCTCTACCGGGTCGGCGGCGAAAACGCCGGGACGTACACGATCAGCTACATGATCTGGGATGAGCTGGCACATAATTACACCCTGATCGAGCATGAGGGCACATTTACCATCGACACAAGGCCCCTGACCCTTGTCAATCGCCAGGCTGAGGACAAAGTCTATGACGGCACCCGAGCAGCGTCTGCTTCAGCCACGCTGTCCGGCGTCCTGCCTGGAGACAATGTCGGCCTGCAGCTTAGCGATATTCTGTTCGACACCAAGCATGCCGGTACCGGGAAGAGTGTCAGCGCGACCCAGATCCTGACCGGTGCCCAGGCGGACAACTACAGCCTGACACCAGCCGTCCCGTTCGCGACAGCCGCTATCGGCAGCCGGCCGCTTGAGCTCAGCCAGTTCAGCGCGGACGACAAGGTTTATGACGGTACGACCGATGCGACCTACACCTACCAGGCCGACCAGCTGCCGGGCGACGATCTTGTTTTCGACCTGACCGCCGCGTTCTCCGACAGCCAAGCCGGCGAAGACAAGCGGGTGACCCTGACTGTCGACAGCCTGGGCGGCATGGACGCCGCCAACTATACCTTGATGACACCGGAACTGACCGACACGGCTTCGATCAGCCCGGTAACGTTGACTGTCACAGGCGCGTTGGCGCTGGACAAGACGTACGATGGAACGCGCGCGGCCGAGGTCAGCGGCGCTGTCCTGCACGGGGTTCTGGCCGGCGATTCGGTCATCCTGGACCAGGCGACCAGCGGCCTGTTCGAGCAAAAGGCAGTCGGCAGCAATCTGAATGTGACGACCAACATGACGTTGACGGGTGAAGACAGCGGCAACTATGTTCTGGCGCAGCCTGTCCTGAACAAGGCGACCATATTTCAGCGTGTGGTTTTTGTCGTAGGCGCCGTCGCTCAGGATAAGGCGTATGACGGCACCTCGATCGCGACGATCACCGGCGCGCAGCCCATCGGCCTGATTCCGGGGGATGACGTGGCCCTGATCAACCGTGACATCGGCCTTTTTCCCCAGCTGAGCCCGGGATCAGGACTGCCGGTGTTACCCCTGATGAGCCTTTCCGGTTCGGACGCACCCAATTACGCGCTCATGCCGCCCATGCTGAACAACGCGTCGATCCTGCCCCGAACATTGGAGGTTCGGGCGGAAGACAAAGAGAAAACCTATGGGCAGATCGACCCGCCCCTGACCGTAAGCTATACGGGATTTGCACCGGGCGAGGATGTGTCGGACCTCTCAGGCAGCCTGATCGTCTGGCGCCAGACCGGTGAAAATGCCGGCAGCTATGAGATTCGCCTGGGATCAACCCTCAGCTCGCTAAACTACGCCATCGAGATCCAGTACGGATCGCTGACGATTCAGCCCCGTACTCTGACTGTCAGCGGCGCGGCTGCGTCTGACAAGGTTTACGATGGAACTCCGGCCGCCTCGGTGAGCGGCGCCATCCTCCAAGGTGTCCTGGAGCAGGACATCGGACAGGTCAGCCTGGTACAGGAAACGACAGGCCAGTTTAACCAGACAAACGCCGGAAACGGCATCGCGGTCGTGACCAGCATGGCGCTGACCGGGACAAAATCCGGCAATTATTCGCTCGAACAGCCCGGCCTGTTCGCCGATATTCTGCCGTGTCCGATCACGGTCACAGCCGACGCCAGAAACAAGACCTACGGCGATGCCGATCCCGAGTTGACCTGGCAAGTAACTGCCGGCAGCCTGATCGGCACAGACGCGCCGACCGGGACACCAAGCCGTGAAACCGGTGAAGACGTTGGCGAATACGCCATCTCACAGGGCAGCCTGGACTTCGGCGACAACTACACGGTCACCTTTGTCAGTAACAACTTGACCATAACAGCCCGTCCGATCACGGTCAAAGCCGACGTCAAGAGCAAGACCTACGGCGATGCCGATCCTGAACTGACCTGGCAGGTGACCGCCGGCAGTCTGGTCGGCACGGACGCGCCGACCGGGACGCTGAACCGCGCAGTTGGTGAAGATGTCGGTGATTATGCCATCGAGCAGGGCAGCCTGGATTTTGGCGACAACTATAGCGTTACCTTTATTGGCAACGACTTGACAATCTCGGCCCGTCCGATCACGGTCACGGCAGATAGCCAGAGTAAGACCTACGGCGATGCCGATCCCGAACTGACATGGCAGCTGACTGCCGGCAGCCTGGTCGGTCTGGACGCACCGACCGGGATGCTGAGCCGCATGACCGGTGAAGACGTTGGCGCCTATGCCATCTTGCCGGGCAGCCTGGCCTTCGGGGACAACTACAGTGTCACTTTCGTCGGCAGAAACTTGACAATCTCAGCCCGCCCGATCACGGTCATGGCAGATAGCCAGAGCAAGACCTACGGCGACACCGATCCCGAACTGACCTGGCAGGTGACCGCCGGCAACCCGATCGGCACGGACGCGCCGACAGGGACGCTGAGCCGCGCAGACGGTGAAGACATCGGTGGCTATGCCATCGAGCAGGGCAGCCTGGATTTCGGCGACAACTATAGCGTTACCTATATTGGCAGCGACCTGACGATCACGGCCCGATCGATCACGGTCACAGCCGACC
>ENA-UOUL01002158-UOUL01002158.1-bioreactor-metagenome-genome-assembly--contig:-NODE-2158-length-24012-cov-3.807646_pt1 | contig 24012 bp, 21 predicted proteins | sample MGYA00249838_ERZ747220 | MGnify/ENA primary metagenome ERZ747220 (study PRJEB28778, sample SAMN05720191) | bioreactor metagenome | isolation source: Anaerobic biogas reactor | place: USA:Washington...
GCCCGGGCGCAGGAGCTGACCGAAGAGGATCTTCCCGTTCTGGCCCTGCTCGATCAGCGGCTGCTCTACTGGCCTGTGGGCTCGGGCAGCAACGACGAGGGCCGGCGGGTGCTCCTTGGCTGGCAGCAGGCGATGCAGCGGGCGCGTGACTGCGGCTGCCTGCTCGCCGGCTACATCGACCGGCCGGGCAAGCGTTCGGTAATTACCATGCTGCAAACGCTGGACATCCACAAGGTGGGCTTCGAGCCCGACAGCCTGCTGCGCCCGGCGGGCGGTTCGGCCCTGACTGACGTACAGCTTTTCCGCCATATCCTGAAGGAGCCCGGACAGCGCAGCAAGGTTTTCGTCGATATCTCCCAGCAGAACGAGCAGTTCAGCGCTTACGACGCCGATAACGAGGTTTGCTTCTTTTACCTCAATCCCGGGGCGGCGGGGCGGCAGCTGGCCCGCGTGGATATTCCCATGTGGGTGGCGCAAGATCCGGCGCTGGTGGACCTCGTACACAGCCTCGTCCATAATCAGTGCCAGATCATGGGCGGCTATCCTTACGTCCTGACCCGCGCCGACGAGCTTGCCGTCGTCGGCGCACGCGACCGGGAGAGTCTGGAGATGATGATCGCCACGGCGATGGAACGCTACGGCTTCTACGGCTCGGTTACGTCGAAGCAAAGCGGTAAGAACGTGGCGCGCGCCGGGCGCACGCGCCACACAGGAGTACATGGAAGATGACGTCACCCATCCCTCTTCCCGCCACCCCGGCCGGCAACGGCCAGTCCGCCTCACCAAACGGCGATGAGTTCGGGCGCGTCCTGCGCGCCAGCACGACCGGTTTCGCCGTCGGCAGCCGCGTAGCCCAGCTCGAAGCGCCGAGCTTTGGCTGTATGGTCAAGGCGCAGCCTGTGGACGAGCGCGAGGCCATCTATGGCCTGATCTACGACATGAACATCGACGACGATCCGTTGATCCGCCGGCTCATTCTTGCCGAGAACCCGCGCCAGTCGGTCATCGAAGACCAGCGGCGCAACCGGCTCGTGCCCATCGAGATGAGCGTGCTGACCATCGGCTACCGGCGCAACGGGCAGTTCCACCACGGGCTGCCCCCGCGCCCGCCGCTGAACCTCGACCCGGTCCAGCTCTGCACGGACCAGGAAGAGACGATCCGCTTCACCGACCGCCCGGATTACCTGCGGCTGATCCTGCGCACGGTGGGCGGGCAGGTGCCCGTCGACCAGCTTCTCGTCGCCCACATCCTGCAGACCTATGAGAAACGGGGCAACGACGCAGCCTGGGCGCGGCGCACCATCGCCGCCCTTGTCGAGCTGTTGCGCAACGATTACGATCTGCTGACGGTCGTGCTGGAGCTGCTCAGCCAGGCGCTGCCCGGGCTGCCGGAAGTGGCGGAGCTGGCGCTATAAGTAACGGGGACACATCATGGCAAACAACAACATTGGCTACGTCATCGGCGGCGGCCTGCGCGAAGGCTTTCGTGTTCGCCTGACCACCCAGGCCGAGCAGGTCCAGGAAGGCAGCTTCGTCGTCTGTGATAGCGGGCGCTGGCGCTTCTTTGGCCTGGTGACCGACCTGCAGCTGGGCGCGACCGATTCACGCTATGCCGAAGATCAGATGGAGCGGCTGCAGCCTTCGTTCCGCAGCCTGCTGCGCGGCCAGACGCTCTACACCACGCTGGATATGTACCCGACGCTGATGCTGGACAGAGGCCCGGACCCGGATCTGGATCCAGAAGGGCGGCTGGCCTGGCTGGAGGAGAGGGACGGGCAGGCGGGGCCGCAGCCGGTGAAGACGGTGCCGGACCATCACGCCGCCGTCCGTCTGGCGGATGAGGCCGATGTGGAAGAGATCTTTCCCGGCGACTTTATCATCGGCCATACCATCGAGCAGGGGCACCCGGTGCGGCTCGACCTGGGCCGCTTCGTCAAGCGCTCCAGCGGCATTTTCGGCGCGACGGGCACCGGAAAGAGCTTCCTGACGCGCATGGCCCTCGCCGGCATGATGAAAGAAGACGTAGCCGGCGCGCTGGTCTTCGACATGCACAACGAGTATGGCTTCGACGACCACGACAGCGACAACAACCTGAAGGTCGCCGGCCTGCGCTCCCTCTTTGGCCCGAAGGTGCAGGTAGCCGCCCTGGGCAAAGGGGCCACGGTACGCGGCCATACGCCCGACTTCACTCTGGAGCTGGGCATGGGTGATTTTACGACGGCCGACATTCTGCTCCTCGGCGAGGCGCTCAACCTGACGGACACCGCCGAAGTTACCCTTAACGCGCTGGCCCGTGCGTTCGGCCAGAACTGGTTCTCCAGCTTTATGCGGCTGGAGCCGGGAGCCGTCGAGGTCGATCCTGAGACCGGAAAGTCGGTGCCCGCGGACAACTCCGTCGCCGCCTGGGCGCGGCAAAACAACGTGCAGGAAAAGGCCGCCGAAGCGCTGCACCGGCGTTTGGCGACGATAGCCAGCCGCCCCTACGTGGTCGAACAGCCGGTGAGCGACGCCGTCACAGAGATCGTCGATAAACTGGAGCACGGCCGGCACATCATCCTGAGCTTCGGCGAATATGAACGCGACCTCGACTATCTGCTCGTCAGCAACATCCTTACCCGGCGCATCCGCCAGCACTGGGTGCGCAAGACTGAGGAGCACAAGACGCATGGGGCACCGTCGCCGCGCCCGCTGGTCATCGCCGTCGAAGAGGCGCACAAGCTGCTGAACCCACACATCGCCCGGCAGACCGCCTTCGGCACCATCGCCCGCGAGCTGCGCAAATATTTCGTCACCCTGCTCATCGTCGATCAGCGTCCCTCGGGCATCGATGACGAGGTGATGAGCCAGCTCGGCACGCGCATCACCGGCTGGCTGGGCGACGAGGACGACATTCGCGCCGTGCTGACCGGTCTGGCCGGCCGGGAGCAGCTTCGCGGCATGCTCGCCCGCCTGCAGGAAAAAGAGGAAGTGCTGCTGCTCGGCTGGGGCGTCAAGATGCCGATCCCGGTACGCTCGCGCCGCTACGATCAGGACTTCTACGACGAGATGCGGGGCCGCAAGAAGCGCGAGTCGGCCGGAGGAAGCAACGCTTTCCCCGTCATCGACGATTTTGACGACATCAACAGCGATCTGTTCGGCGCATGAGAGCGGCGATCTTTGATGCCTTTGCCGGGCCAATCGCCATCCGGGAACTGCCCGATCCCGAGCCGCCGCCCGACGGCGTCGTCATTCAGGTCGGCGCGACCGGCCTTTGCCGCAGCGACTGGCACGGCTGGATGGGGCACGACGCCGACGTGCACCCGCCGCACGTACCGGGGCACGAGTTCGCGGGGCGTATCGTCGCCGTCGGGCCGGAGGTGCGCGGCTGGCAGATCGGCGAGCGGGTGACGGTACCCTTTGCCCTGGGTTGCGGCGCCTGCCCCCAATGCACCGCCGGCAACCAGCAGATCTGCGACAACTATTACCAGCCCGGCTTCACCGGCTGGGGCAGCTTTGCCGAGTACGTCGCCATTCCCTACGCAGCGGCCAACCTCGTGCGGCTGCCTGACGAAGTCAGCGACGTGGAAGCAGCGACCCTCGGCTGCCGCTTTATCACCTCTTTCCGGGCTATCGTCGATCAGGGCCGCCTGCGTGCGGGAGAATGGGCCGTGGTCTACGGCTGCGGCGGCGTGGGCCTCTCGGCGATTATGATCGCCCATAGCCAGGGGGCACGGGTCGTCGCCGTAGACGTAGACGACGCGGCGCTGGCCCTCGCCCAACAGATGGGCGCAGACGCCGTGCTCAACGCGCGCATGATGGAAGACGCGCCGGCAGCGGTGGTCGAGATAACCGGCGGCGGCGCCCACCTCAGCCTCGACGCGCTGGGCAGCGCCGAGACCTGCCGCAACGCCATTCTCAGCCTGCGCAAGCGGGGGCGCCACGTACAGGTCGGGCTTCTGGGAGCGGAAGGGGGTCAGACGATGGCGCCGATAGGCCGGATCATCGCCCACGAGCTGGAGATACTCGGCAGCCACGGCATGCAAGCTCACCAGTACCCGCGCCTGCTGGGGATGATGGCGGCGGGCCGCCTGCAGCCCGGCCGGCTCGTGCAGCGCACGATCAGCCTGGAAGAGGCCCCGGAGGCGCTAGAAGCAATGGGGCGCTTCGCGCAGCCGGGCGTGACGGTGATCGATCGCTTCTAGATAGCCAGGAAGGCGACTGCGAACAAATCCTCAGCGTTCCCAATCGAGCGCCATCTCTTGCCCGGCGTACGCCTCGACATCCTGGACGAGCTGGGCCGGATTGCCATCGTAACGCTCCCAGGAGATCTCCCGCCGGGCCATCTTCAGCAGGATGTCGGCGAGTGCCGTGTTCACCGGAACCGGGATACCCAGCCGCCGGCCTTCGATGGCGACTGCTCCGTTGTGATAGACTACTTCGTTCTTGGACTTCCCTGCCGTGAGGTCAATGTGAAAGGAGGGCATCTTGTTGCCCCGCGCCTCGCCGACTGCGCGAGTCAGGGCTCCTTTGGCCAGAAAGGCCGGGAGGCGCAGGCCGGTGACCAGCTTTCGGGCCGGCGCGCCAGGCAGATCGACTACCTTCAGGCCCAGACCGTCCATGACACGCAGCGCCTCTTCCAGCATCTCCCTCTCCAGCCGGTAAGTAGGTGCCGCTTCGTAGATAATCCGCGGGTGGCGGTTGATAATGGCCGAAGTGGCGTTGCCGATCATATTGAGCAGCGCCTTGGACCACTTCATCGCGCGGAAGTCGCCGATGGCGCTGGTCGGGATACCCGCGTCATTGAATAGCTGGACGTAGGGCTTGATGTGCTGCTTGCGCCGGGTGGGAGCCAGCGCGAGGCCGCGGTCGCTATGTTCGACGACCACGTGGTCCGGCGTCTCGCGGCTCAGCGGTGTGGTCAGGGAGCCGGCTATAATCGTTACATCACCCAGCGCCTCCTGCACCATTTCTTCGACGCCAATGCCGTTCTGCAGCGTAATGACCGTCGGGAAGGGTCGCGGGGCGAAGGCGACGAGCGGGTTCAGCGCCACTTCGACGTCATACGCTTTCATGGCCAGCAGAATGACATTGAAGGGAGGGTCCTGTTCCAGAACACGGCGCAATCCTGTAGCGAGCACCGGGTTAGCGCGGATGGCGCTGCCGTCGGCCTGGGTCACCCGCAGACCGGTCTCCTCCAGCAGAGCCGCCGTGTCCGGGCGAGTCAACAGGGTTACGTCGTGCCCCTTGTGGGCCAGCAGAACGCCGAAATAAGAACCAACCGCACCCGCGCCATAGACAAGGATCTTCATCGCTCACCTCGTAAGACCAACCGCTGGACAGGGCCGGGCTACCCGCAAGCGGTTACGTCCTGTTCCAACCGGCTGCCCACAAAATCAGGATGGCCGTTGACAAACGCTTCGACGGCCATCACCCGGCCACCGGCCGGCTGTATCTGCAGAAGCTGCAGACTGCCGGCCCCGGCCGTGACGACGATAGCGTCGCGCGTCCGGACGACTGTGCCGGGCGGCGCCTCTGGCCCATCTGCGCGGGCCCGAGCCCTGTGGACCCGGAGCCGTTCGCCCTGCCACCAGGTGTAGGCGCCAGGCCAGGGCGTCATCGCCCGCACGCGCCGCTCCAGAGCGATAGCGGGCTCCTGCCAATCCAGCTCGCCCTCCTCTTTCTTGATCATCGGCGCATAGGTGGCGGCTTGCCCGTCCTGGGGCTGGGGCACAAGCCGTCCGGCCAGAATATCGTCCAGGTGGCGGCGGATCATCTCCGCGCCCAACGCGGCCAGCCGGTCGTGCAGCGTCTCCGCGGTGTCGTCGGGCCTGATAGGGATCGCCTCCTGGACATAGACCGGCCCGGTGTCCAGCCCCGCGTCCATCTGCATCAGGCTGATGCCGGTTTCGGGATCGCCGGCGAGAAGGGCATGGTGAATGGGCGACGCCCCGCGCCAGCGCGGCAGCAGCGAGGCGTGTACGTTGATACAGCCGCGCGGTGGCAGGGAGAGGATGTGCGGGCGGAGGATCTGGCCGAAGGCAGCGACCACGATCGCCTCTGGCGCCCAGGCCCGTATGGGTTCGGCCGCTTCCGGGGGCCGGAGCGAGGCGGGCTGGTAGAGAGGCACGCCGGCCTGCAGCGCGAGCTGCTTCACCGGCGAGTGGCGCAGCGTCTGTCCGCGACCGGCCGGGCGATCCGGTTGTGTGACCACGCCGGCGACCGTCTGCGTCTCGAGGAGGGTCTGCAGAACGGGGACGGCGAAATCCGGCGTGCCCATAAGACGATTCGCGCCATAAATGCATTCTAGCACGGCACAGAGGCCGGGCAAAGATGGGGATCACCCGAAAGTCACGATTGACGCCACTGTGCTGGCTCTCTACAATGGGCGGTAATGCTGTCCTAACACCCATCCCTGCGTATCTTGAAGCGAACATAACAGAAGGAGAGTGATATGAACGACGAATTTAACGTGGAAAACATGGAACCGGCCGGCAAGCCGGACATGACCGACGACGACCGCTTATGGGCGTTGCTCGCCTACGTGCTCACACCGTTGATGCCCATCGTCATCATGCTGCTGGAAGACAAGAAGAACCGGCCGTTCATCAAAGCGCATAACGGTCAGGCCTTGGCCTGGGGGATCATCAGCATCGTCGGCGGTGGCATTCTGAGCGCGGTGCTCCCGTTCCTTTGCGGCCTCCCCGGCCTGGTTTTCTGGCTCGTGTCCATTTACTGGGGCTGGCAGGCCTACCAGGGCAAGATGGTGGAGATTCCCGTCGTCAGCGAGTTTGTTCGCAACCAGGGCTGGGCCTGATCGCTCTCCCTCACAGCTAGACAAAAAAAGCGGCGGTCACGGGTGTCGTGACCGCCGCTTTCATTTGTGATCGGTCGCCTGGCCCTAGCTGAGGTCGTCGTCCTCGGGCAGCGTCTCCAGGACGGCCTCCACCTTGCCCTTATACCCGCTGCCGGGCGGGTAGGGCTGGGTGCCGAAGCGGGTCAGCACCGCGGCGCCCAGGCCTACGAGAGCCAGAATCATGCCGACCAGCCAGACGCCGAAGCCGCCGCCGAAGCTGAAGGGCGGGATGAGCGACAGCGCGCCGAGGCCCAATGTCAGCAGCGCCGTGCCAATGGCGGCGGTGGTCATCAGGCTGCGCCGGTTCCGTTTGAACGTGCGCAGCAGCGCGCTGCCGAAACGCTCGCCGACGGCGACCCAGCCCATGAGCAGGGCCGCGACGGGCACGAGGGTGAGCAGCCCGAGCGCCGGATAGAGCAGAATGCCAACACAGGTAACCAGCAGGACCAACGCCAGCAACAGCACCAGTGAAGGCACGGCGATGGCGGTCAGGAAGCCGACGGCGCCGCTGGCAGCCGGCCGCTCGCGCACGGCCTGCCCGACCTGCTCGAGGTGACGGGGGAAGACCGCCGCCACAACCAGCGCCAGGACGCCGAGCAGCAGGCTGCGGCCAATCACTTCGCTGACGTTACCGATGAACACGCGGGCCCGGCTCTCCCGGAAAGTGGGGACTTCGGGCATCCGCGGCATCTCCGGCAAGACTGGCATCTCGGGCATCTCAGGCATTGCCGGCATCTCGGGCATCGCCGGTATCTCCGGCAATACCGGCACTACCTGGCGGAAACGAGAGCCGTAAGCGGAGCACGCGGTCCCGTTGTTCTCGTCCACCACGTTACCGCCGAGACTGAAACAGCTGCCGTCAATCGTGGCGTTCTCGGTCAGATGGATATCGCCGGCGAAGATAACCAGGTCGCCGATGATGGTCCCATCGACGGTAACGTCGCCGTCAAAGACGGTGAGGCCGCCGTTGATGGTGCCGCCAACGTCCACATGCCCGTCAAAGACCGTCACCTTGCCGTTGACGACGGCGTCTTCTTCGATCAGCAAGTCGTTGTCGAAGACGTTAATGTCCTCGTCCACCACCTCGCCGGCGCCGATGATACGGTCGTAGCCGATCGCGCTGGCCATACCGGCCGGCAGGAACAACAGGACAAGCAGAATAAGTACAACCAGTTTTTGCTTCATCTTAACTTCTCCGCGAGCGGCTCAGGTGCTATCCCGGTGCAGTACCAGTCGGTTCACCACGCCCCCCCAGAGGAGGACAATAGCGACCATGAGCATCGGCAGGCCGACGGCAGCCGGGTGCTGCAGGCACCATTGGGCCATCCCTCCGGCTGCGGCGCTCAGGATAACGCCGAGTGCATTAAGCTGGGCCAGGGCGCCCTGCCAGAAGCCGCTCCACAAGGCCGGCTCGCCCAGGGCAGGCGATAGCTGAATCGCCAGCCAGGCCACCCCCAGCAGTGGGATCACGCCGGCGGCCAGGAACAGGACGTAGACCGCCGCGCCGAGCCACAGGTGGCGCGGCGTCATCGGCAGGGCGCGCACGGTGCGTTGGGCGAAACCGGCCGGCACAGGAACCGGCGGCGTCTCCCGCAGCAACTGCTCTACTGCCTGCAGCGCTTCCCATTCGCGGGCCAGCTCCGGACGCGCGCGAAGGTGAGATTCCAGCTCGACCAGCCCGGTTGCTGAAAGCTCACCGTCGAGCGCGTCCATCATCAGTGCATAAACTTCTTCATGCTCCATCACGCTTTTCCATCCCTTCTCTCTCTCTTCCTGTCACCCTGTACGTCTCAATTGAGATGAGGTTGCAGGCGTTCCGCAACCTCGCCATCGGTCGTGGCCTCGGCCAGCTGGCGCCGGGCGCGAAAGAGTCGCGATTTGATCGCACTGACTGTCGTATCCATCACTTCCGCGATTTCTTCATAACTCATGTCGTACCAGTAACGTAAGACCACCGTCTCCCGGTACTCCTCGGGCAGCGTCGCCAGCAGCGACTGGACAAGCGCCTCACGTTCATGATTCAACGTCTGCGCCTCGGGCCCGTCCGCATGGTCAGACATCAGCGCCGGGTGGGCCGGCAAGGGCTCCTCCAGCGAAAGCAACGTGACGCGTCGTTTGCGGATCAGGTCGATGCAGTAGTTCGACGTGATCGACAACAGCCAGGTGCTGAACTTGCGCTGGGGATCGTAAGAATCCAGCCGGGTATAAGCCCGGATGAAGGCCTCCTGCGCCGCTTCTTCCGCTTCGCCACGATTGTTCAACATACGGTACGCCAGGTTATAGACAGGGCCCTGGTACGCTTCGACCAGCCGGCCAAAAGCCGCCCGATCCCCGTTTCTGGCCCGTTCCAGCCAAACCTGTTCTTCGTCGTTCACGTTCGAGATCTCCTGACTGCTCACTGGGCTTTACGCAGCAAGCGCCAAAAGGTTGCACGCCCTCAGTGTGGAGCGCTCCACGGCCTCTGTCAAGCGAACCCGGACATAGACTATTTGACACACCTCCGGGGAAACTAGATAATGCCGCCAGGATGGCGCAAGAGCGAGAAAGAGAACGGCAGTCCCTGCCGTCAGAGCTATACACCGAAGAATATTTCCTCACTGCCTGCGAAGGCTACGACGTCTATCTGGAATCGGAGGGGGAGCATCTCTCCCGGCGCCTGCGTGACGCCTTCGCCGTAGCCGAGGTCCGGCCGGGCATGCGCGTCCTGGACGTAGGCTGCGGCCGGGGCGAGATTTTGCGCCACTGCATGCGCCTGGGAGTCGAAGCGCACGGCATCGACTATGCTGAGGCAGCGACGGCGATGTCGCTGAACGCCGTGACGGCAGAGCTGAACAACCTCGACGACGCGGCCGGGCTCCACGTTTTTCCTGCGACCGTGGCCCGCGCCGATGCCAAAAAGCTACCCTACCCCAGCAATAGCTTTGACCGCGTGCTCATGTTCGATGTGGTGGAGCATCTCTACCCCTGGGAGCTACACGAGGCGATGCGCGAGGTCTATCGCGTGCTGCGGCCCGACGGGCGTTTCATCGTCCACACCGCGCCGAACCGCTGGTACGACCGTTACGCCTATCCCTGGGTGCGCCGCTTCCGGGCCCTGCTGGGACAGGGTGACCGCTACCCGGTGGACCCGCGCGCGATAACGCCGGTGAACCAGCACGTCCACGTCAACGAGCAGGACATCGTCAGTATGCGGCGCGCGCTGAACGCCGCCGGGTTCCGCGGGAAGATCTGGCTCGACTCGCCGCCGCAGGACAGGCGCGAGAACGTGCTGGTGGACGGCCTGCGCTGGCTCGCCTTCAACGTGCCGCCCGTCCGCTGGTTCTTCGAGCGCGAGCTATTTGCCGTCGCGGAAAAGATCCCCTCGCGCGACGTCCTGTAGAGGCCCATAGCGGCCCATGACTGCCCGGCTCCGCCTGCGCCTGCTTCTCGCCGCTATCCTGCTTGTCGCCTTCTGGTTTCGCGCCCACGATCTGCTCGTCATTCCCCCGGGCCTGACGCACGACGAAGCCAATCACGGCCGGGAGGCCATCGGCATTCTGCAGGGGCGGCTGGCCCTCTTCTTCCCGCTCAATTACGGCAGCGAGCCTCTCTACAGCTACACCGTTGCCGGGCTCATGGCGCTGCTGGGGCGCAATCTGCTGGCCCTGCGGCTGGTCGCCGTCTTCTTTAACCTGGGCGCCGTCGCTCTGACCTACGGGTGGGCGCGCCGCGCACTCGACCGGCCGGCGGCCCTGCTGGCTGCGGCGCTCATGGGCGTCAGCTTCTGGCCCGTCGCGGCGGCGCGGGAAGCGCTGCGTGCCGGGATGATGCCCTTCTTTACTGCCGGGGCTGCCACCTTCTTCTGGCTGATGGTTAGCCGCGCGCGGCAGCGCCGGCCCATCGCCTGGCGGCTCGTCGCCGGCTTCACCCTCTGCCTCACGGCGACGCTGTACAACTATCTGGCTGCGCGGGTCTGGTGGCTGCTCTTCCCGTTGTTTCTGCTCTACCTAGCCCTGGCGCATCGCCCGGAGCTGCGCCGGCTCTGGCGCCCGACGCTGGTGGGCCTGCTGCTCGCCGGGCTGCTGACTGTGCCCATGTTCCTCTATCTGCAGCAGCACCCCGAGGCGCAAACACGGCTGCAAATGCTGGACAGCACGCTGAGCCGGGCCTTACGCGGAGAGCTGGCGCCGCTGCTGCGCAATATGACCGGCGCCCTGCTCGCCTTCGTCTGGCCCGGCCGGGGTGACCAGTTTCTCGCCTACAACCTCCCCGGCAGGCCCGTTCTCAATGGCCTGAGCGCCCTGTTTTTCGTCGCCGGGCTCGGCGTTTCGCTGGCCCGCCGGCGCCGGCCGGCCTACGCCTTTCTGCTGCTCTGGTTCGGCGTGGGCATTATTCCGTCGCTGCTCACCGGCGCCACCGCCAACACCACCCGAAACGTGGGCGCTATGTCGGCCACCTACTTGCTGGCAGGCGTGGGTTTTGTCGGCCTCGCCCAGATGCTCAGGCAGAGGCGTCCGCGGCTGGCCCCGGCCGTCCTGGGCGCGGCGGCACTCTGGCTGCTGGTCACGGCCGGGCTGACGGCCGATGCCTATTTCCGGCGCTGGGGCCAGGACCCCGACGTTCGCGAGGCCTACCAGCACACGCTCGTCAGGCAGATGGCCTATCTGGACGACCGGCCCACAGAGCCGGCGATGATCTCCAGCGTCTATCCGGGAGCCGCGCACAATCCGAGCATCGGCCTGGTGCTCGCCGGCGACCGGCCACAATGGCGCTGGGTGGATGCCCGCGGCGCGCTGCTTTTCCCCGGCGGCGAGCCGGCCCTGCTTCTCGCGCCGCCGGCTACGCCGCTCCACCCCCTCTTCACCGCCTGGAGCGAGCCGGTAGAGACGGTAGAGCTGCGCCCGAATGATCTCAATCCATCGTTCACAGTCTATCAGGTCGCTCCGCCCGCCCTGCCCGCCGCAGAGCCCGCGCTCTTTGGAACGGGCGAGCCGGCGCTAGCACTGCTTGACGCCGGCTGGCGCAATAGCAGCGTCAGGCCGGGGGAAGTGGTGGAAATGGTGCTCGTCTGGCAGGTCATCGACCCGGCCGACGTAGGCCCCCGGCAGGCCGGGATCGAGGCGACCGACGTCGTCTTCTTCACCCACGTGCTCGCCGGCCCGGAAGAGATCCTGGCCCAGCAAGACGCCATCGACGCTCCGTCGTGGGACTGGCAGACCGGCGATCTCGTCGTGCAGATTCACCGCGTCGAGGTGCCGGCCGGCAGTGCGCCGGGCACGTATGAAACGCGCGTGGGTCTCTACGACCGGGTCAGTGGGGCCCGCCTGCCCCGTGTCGGGAGTGGGGAAATAGTACCGGGTGACGCCGCAATAGTGGAATCGCTGGAGATAATCCCCTAGAATAGAAACGCCAGCGTGCCCGGAACAGCGGCGCCGGCGATGGACAATGAGTAATCGGAAACCCGCCAGCCAGCTTTCTATCGACGATCTGGAAGAGCTTCTCTACCGACGGAAGCGCGCCCAGCGCCAGCAGCGGCTGCAACGGCTGAAGAAGCAGGGGCGCGTGGTTGACGTGGCGGGCCTGCCGCCGCCGGGCCCGCCCGCATTGCGCCGCCCGCAGGCCGTGCCCAGCGGCGCCATGCAGCGGCTGACTCTGGTCGACGGAACGGGCGAGGCGCCGGCCCGATCCGAGCCGAAAACGCGCTCCGGCGTTACCTGGCGCTGGGTGGCGAACAAGGCTCTACTGCTGGTGGAGATTGGGCTGGTTGCGGGCCTGATCTGGGCGCTGCTCAGCCTGCTGGAGACCCGGCAGGAGCTGAATCAGGAACTTGCCGTGGTGCAGCAGGCTGAGGTGGCAGCCGTAGCCCTGCCCACTCCCACGCCAACCCCGGTCATCGACCTCGTGGTGCTGCCTGGCGGCCACAAGCCGCCTGTCGCCGGGCGCCCACCGGAGCCTGGCGAGGCGGGCTACATCCCGGCCCATCTGCTGCCGGCCGTGAACAATTACGAGCCGCCGCCCATCCCCACGCCCGGTCCCGAACAGGCCCGCCGCATCCAGATTCCGGCGATTGACGTGGACAGCAGCATCTACCAGGGGCAGGAATGGGAGCAACTGCGCAAGGGGGTTGGCCAGTACCCGGGCTCGCCCCCGCCCGGCGAAGCCGGCAACCTGTCGCTCGCCGCGCATAACGACATCTACGGCGAGATCTTCCGCGATCTGGATAAGCTGGCGCCCGGCGACGAGATCCTCATCTCCACCGAGCGGCAGCAATATGTCTACGTCGTGCGCGAGACGGAGATCGTCGCGCCGACGGATACCTGGGTCATGGCCCCGACCGAATACCCCAGCGTGACGCTGATCTCCTGCTATCCCTATATGGTTGACAACAAGCGCATCGTCGTCTTCGCCGATCTGGCCGGGACGACGCCCTGAGGAACCAATGGCCCGAAAAGTAAGGCGCGTCAAATCGCCGCCGGCCAGAGCCGCTTCACCGGAGCCGGTCACGCCGACGACCCCACCGACGCCGCCTCGTGAGGAAGCCCTGCGTGAAGAGTATGGTTACGTGCTGAAAGATCTGCGCCAGATTGCCATCCTCGCCGCGGCGCTCTTCCTCCTGCTCATCGTCCTGAACCTGCTCCTCTAGGCCGGCCGTTGACCCCTCTGGCAGCGCCATGCTTAACGCCAGGTTGGGCCCGCCGCGCCGGCCTCCGCCGATTATTGACGCTGGAGTGGAGATGTGCTATCATCTTTTTCGCTCTGGCCCTTAGCCAGAGGCTAATTTCGACTTGCCACCTGGGTGGCACTTTTTTCTTAAACAAGGATAGGGACCATAAGCACAGATTACCGCGTAAACAATCGAATTCGGGCTCGCGAAGTACGTCTGATTGACGATACTGGAAGCAACCGGGGTATCGTTTCCTTGCAGGAAGCGCAGGACATAGCCAATGAGGCCGGCCTGGACCTCGTAGAAGTCGCCCCAAATGCTCGCCCTCCTGTCGTACGGATAATGGACTTTGGTAAGTTCCAGTACGAGCAGACCAAGAAGGAGCGAGAGGCGCGCAAACACCAGAAACAGATTGAGATCAAGACGATCAAGCTGAGCCCGAAGACGGCGGATTTTCATCGCGATATCAACGTACGCCGGGCACGCGGTTGGTTGGAAGAAGGGAAGAAGGTCAAGGTCGTCGTCAAGTTTAAGGGACGCGAGATCCACTACCCTGAAATCGGCCGGGAGATTATGGATGGCATCGCCGAGGAGTTGCGCGATGTCTCTACTGTGGAACAGCAGCCAAACCTGGAAGGCTGGACCATGGTGATGATGCTGGTGCCTGAAAACGCCTGAGGTTGCTCTGACCGGAAGCAGGCAGCCGAATAGACAGAAGGTTGGAGGAAAGCCCGGCAGGGGCTTTTCTATGTGAGGTGAGGTAGATGGCAAAGAAGTATAAGTTGAAGACCTACAAGGCGGCTGCTAAGCGCTTCAAGGTTACCAAGACCGGTAAGGTCATGCGCACCAAAGGCGGTAAGAGCCACCTTCGCCGCAAGAAGTCTGAACGGACGAAGCGCCTGTTCGGCGAGATGATCGAGGTTACCACGGCTGGGGACAAGCGCCGGATCAAGCGGCTGGCTCCGTATCTGAAGAAGTACGGTTAGTTTTATCCACCCAATCGCTGCCTGGCCTCTACGGAGCGTCCAGGCCGGTCAAACGCGAGGTATTGCATCATGCGAGTAAAAGGCGGGACGGTCACACGCCGTCGCCACAAGAAGATTCTCAATATGACCAAGGGGCAGTGGGGGACGCGCAGCAAGCTCTTCCGCCGCGCCAACGAAGCGATGATGAAGTCGTACTGGTACGCTTATCGCGACCGGCGCAACCGTCGTCGCGAGCTGCGCCGTCTGTGGATTGCCCGTATTAATGCCGGCGCACGTCTCAACGGTTTGAGCTACAGCCAGCTGATCCACGGCCTGAAGCTCGCGAATGTGCGGCTCGACCGCAAGGTGCTGGCCGACATTGCCGTGCGCGATCCGCAGGCTTTTGCCAGCATCGTGGAGACTGCTCAGGCCGCGCTCGCCTGATCGCTTCACTTCATTTGAACAAACGAACGCCACGGCGGCATGGCCCGCCGTGGCGTTTTCATTTATGATCGCCGTATGGTTCCCAGGCTGCAATTTCGCCTTGCCATTGTCGCCATTCTCCTGCTCGCAGCCGGGCTTCGCCTTCACGCCCTGCCCGAGATCCCGCCGGGAATGACCCACGACGAAGCCGATCACGGCCTCGACGCCTGGGGGGTGGTGCAGGGCGAGCGGCCGATCTACTTCACCGTCGGCTACGGGCGGGAGCCGCTCTACGACTATAGCACGGCGCTGCTGATGGCCTTTCTCGGCCCGACCTATCTGGCCGGGCGCATCACCTCGGTCTACTTCGGCCTCCTGCTGATCGCCGGTATGGCGGCGTGGACCAGACGCGCCTTCGGCGGCCCGGCGGCCCTGTTGACCGCCGCCGGCCTCGCCGTTGCTTTCTGGCCCCTGATGACGGCGCGCCACGCGCTGCGCACGGTGACCCTACCGGCGCTGCTGGTTGCCGCCCTGGTCGCTTTCTGGCGTGGGGCAGCGGCAGCGCGGCGGGGCGGATGGCTCTGGGCCGCCTGGATAACGGCCGGCCTTCTCCTGGGACTGAGCTTCTATACCTACATTCCGGCGCGCATCACCTGGCTGTTGCCGCCGGGAGCAGCCGCCTATCTCCTGCTGCGGCGCGAGGGGGCAGCCGGCCGTGTGCTCAGGGGCGCGGCAGTGACGCTCCTGCTGGCGCTGCTCGTGGGGCTGCCGCTCTTCACCTTTCTCGCCAGCCATCCCGAGGCTGAGGTGCGTATCGGGCAGCTTGCCAGCCCACTGCAACAGGCATCCGAAGGAAACTTCGAACCGCTGTTCACGAACGCCTGGCGGGCGCTAGGCCTGTTCGGCGTCAGGGGCGATAGCCAGTGGCGCTACAACATCGCCGGGCGGCCCTGGCTGCCCCTGCTCCCGTCGTTGCTCTTCTATGCCGGGCTGCTTGTGGCCGCCTGGTATGCGGTGCGGAAGCGGCCCTGGCGCGGCATGGCGGCGTTCACGGCGCTGCTCTGGCTCCTGCTCGGGCTGGCGCCTTCGCTGGTCACCGGCCCTGAGCTGAGCACCACGCAGGCGATTGCCCTGCAGCCGGTCCTCTTCCTCTTTCCGGCGCTGGCGCTGGTTGCGGGCGCCCGCCGGCTGGCCCCCCTCCTTCGCCAGCCGGCGTCGCGTCTGCTTCTGGTCGCAGCGCTGCCGCTCTACGGCGGCTGGCTGCTCGCCAGCAGTCACGCCTACTTCGACGTCTGGGCGCAGCAGCCGGAGGTAGCTGTGCAGTACGAGCAGAATCTGGTCTCTGCGGTGCGCTACCTGGACAGGCAGGAGGCGCAGACAGTCGCCGTGTCCACGGACGCGCCGGGGCGCTTCCACGATGCGGCGGCGGCGCCCCTCTTCAAGCGCAACGAGCAGATTTCCCTGCGCTGGTTCGACGGGCGCCACAGCCTTCTGTTGCCGGCGGCGCCAGGGTCCGCGACGCTCTTCTTCACGCCGGATGCGCCTCCGGCCCCCGCGCTCGCCCCGTACCTTGAAGCCGTAGCGGAAGACAGGATCGATTTGCCACAGGGTAGTCATTATCATGTGGACAACGAGGGTGGTTTTCAGCGCCTTTATCCACAGTTTTCCCCTTCCATGCACAACTTATCCACAGAGTTATCCACAGAAGTGGTGTTTGGCGACACGGTGCGCTTCCTGGGCGCGGCGTCGCCACGAACCGCCGTCCGGGCCGGCGACGCGGTCACCGTCGCCACGCTGTGGCGCGTCACGGGCGCTGCGCCGCCCGATCTTGTGCTCTTCACACACCTGCTTGGCGAGGACGGCATGCCTCTGGTCCAGGCCGACCGGCTAGACGTGCCCAGCGATCAGTGGCAGGCCGGCGACGTCTTCGTCCAACTACACGAAATCAATCTACCCTGTGCGCTGGAGGGTGGGGAGTACCGACTGGCAGTGGGCTTCTACCCGCAGCTCGACTGGCGGCAGCGCCTGCCCCTGGAGATTGACGGCGCGCCTGCGGGCGATACGCTGTTCCTGCCGCCGCTGGAGGTTGTCCCCTGATGGCTAAACACGAACGGCGCGAGCGCTGGCTGGTCGCCTGCATCACGCTGCTGGCCTTCTTCCTGCGCGTCTGGCGGTTGCACGACGTGCCGCCGGGCTGGAGCGACGACGAGCTGAGCGATATCCTCGTCATCGCGCAGAAGATCTTCCAGGGCGATTTCAGCGTCTACTACGTCGACGCGACCGGCCTGGAGGCGCCGTACTTTATGGTCGCGGGCCTTTTCCTGCGGCTGCTGGGCTTCAATGCGCTGGGCATCCGCCTGCTTTCGGCGCTGCTCGGCACGCTGGCAATCCCGCTGATCTACCGGGTGGGCCAGCGCGCCTTCTCCGGGCGTGTGGGCCTGCTCGCGGCGGCCCTGCTTGCCACCAGTTTCTGGGCGCTGATCTACTCGCGCGTCAACATTCGCCACATCTCGCTGCCCGTCTTTGTCCTGGGGACTGTCTACTTCTTCTGGCACGGAATCCAGACGGGACGGCAGCGCTCCTTCGCCGTCGCCGGACTATGGGTGGGGCTGGGCTTCTACACCTATTTCGCCGCTCGCGGCGTGCCTCTCATCCTGATCGCCTTCAGCTTCTATCTCTGGCTTGCCGACCGGCCGCGCTGGCGGCGGACGTGGCGCGGGCAGCTCCTGACCCTGCTCGTGGCGCTGGTACTGGCGATCCCGCTCGCCGTCTCTGTGCTGAGCCAGGAGGGAGCCGATGCGCGGGTGGCGGAGGTCGGCGTGCCGCTCGCGGCGGCGCGCGCAGGCGACTTCGAGCCACTGCTTCACCACGTCAGCCGCACGTTGCAAATGTTCCACGCCGACGGCGACGACGAGTTCCTGTACAACATCCCCGGCCGGCCGGTCTTTGGCCCGCTCGGCGCGTTGGCGCTGGCGGCGGGGCTGCTTCTGGCGGCGTGGTCTGCCCTTCAGCCACTGCGACGATCGGGCTCCACCCGGCCCGTACACCTGGCGGCGGGCTTCCTGCTGCTCTGGTGGCTGGCGGGGATCACGCCGGGCTTTCTCAGCGTCCCGCCGGCGAGTCTGGGGCACACAATCGTCGCCCAGCCCGCAACCTACCTCCTGGCAGCGCTGCCGCTGCAGCCTCTCGGCCGGCTCCCGCAGCGGCGCTGGCTGGTCCCCGTACTGGCCTCGCTACTGGTCACGGCGGGAGCGGCGCGCAATCTGCCCGACTACTTCCAGACCTGGCCCCAGCGCGGCAACACTCGCTTTCTCTACCACGCCGACATGCGCGACGTAGCCCGGTTCCTGGCCGAACATCCGGAGATACGCGACTTTGCCATCAGTGGCCTGCTCGCCGGCCCGTGGGATCGCGAGGCGCTACGTATCGACATGACCAATGCCGGCGTGACCGGCGCGCGACCGCGCTGGTACAACCCGCAGCGGGCCGTCTTCCTCAAGCTGGGCGGCGAACCGGCCGTTACCTTCGCCGGCTACCCCCGCGTGGAGACGGTCTACGACGAAGCCACCGAGCCGCTGCCGGTGCCGCCGGCCGGCGGCTACCAGTTGTCCCGCGTTACTATAGAAACGGAGCCGGGACCCGCCCAGGCCTGTTTCGCCAACGGCCTCTGCCTGCTCCAGGCCGACTACGACAGGGAGACTGGCGTATTGCACCTGACCTGGGAGCTGGCTAGCGAACTGGACCTTCCCGAAATACCGCTGCTCAGCATCCCCCCGCCGCCCGATGCCGACGCATCACCTCGCCTCTCGGTCTTTGCCCACCTGCTGGATCGTGACGGGACGTTTCTCGCGGGCGACGACGGCCTGTGGGTCGATCCGGAGATGCTGCGGCCGGGCGATGTCTTCCGGCAGCAGCATCGCCTACAGGAACCGGCGGGCGGTGCGGCGGCGATAGTCGCCGTTGGTCTCTATGACCCGCTCACCGGGCAGCGCTGGGAAACCGAAACCGGCCAGGATGCCGTGCAGATTCCGCTGCCCTAGCTCTGGGCCGCCTTATCCTGCCGCTCTGCAGAAAGCGGTAGGAGCGGCCGATCAAGGTGTGGCGACGATAGTCATCTGGCCTTCGCCGACGGTGACGCTGGCGATGGTGTAGTTTTCCGGAAGCCTGTCCAGTGCCTGCTGCAGGTTGTCGTTTAGCGTATTCTCCAGTGGGGCGAGCATCGTCACCGGTATGGGCACGCCGCCCACGGTGGCGCGGTCCAGATTCAGGGCCAGCTCGCCGTTGACGGACGCCGCCGAAAATGCGGCGACAAGGTCGGCGGTCATCGGCTGCTGCAGGGTGCCGCTCAGGACAATATTACCGCCGGCGAACGCCACGGAGACATCCTGAATGACCGGCTCGCCATTGGCTTCCGGGTTGACACTGACGGCCTGGTTAAGCTCGTCGTCGGTAATGACGACGGTGATGTTACCGCTGGCGTCGGGCTGTACGCTCTCGACTTTCTCGCGCAGGGCGTCTCCGTCCACGACGATTTCGGTGGTGAAGTCGGTCGCCTCGATGGTGGCAATTGCCGCGCCGCCCACATCAGCCGCCCCGGAGACGACAGTGCCTGCCGCAGCGGCTACAGTCTCCTGAATGCCTGCCTCGGCCGCCGCAGTGGCTGCGCCCCGGGCTGCTGCCCCGGCGGTCGCCGCCGCCCCTTCGGGCACGCTGACCTCCGGCAGATCGATCCCGCCGACGGCGCAGGCCAGCGTCGTCAGGGCCAGCAGGCCGATTAGTAGTAACATTGCCAGCTTATTCTGGTTAATCATCTCGATAACTCCTCCTCGGCGCTGCTGCCGCCATGCACGGCCTCCTTGCGGCGCCGCTTGACCGGCCCTATCCTCTCAGGTAGCATACCGGAAATTGAATTCGCGCCGAATCCTGATTCCTGCCGATCTTCACCTACGATACCCGAGGAGTTTTCCAGACGCTTGCCATTCTTTTGGATTGCTAAGCCGGAAAGCCCATGAAAACCAGCGCCTTCATCGCCACGTTGCTCACCTTTCTCATGGTCATCCTCGTCCTCGGGGCGGCTGTCTTTTTTCTCTGGCAGGCGCGGCAGCTACTGGAAAACGACGTGGCCGGGCTGGCGACCGAAGTGGCGGGCGCGAACAGCACGGCAACGGCCGTGCGCGCCTACGTCGATGCGCGCGACGCCGATCTCAGTACCAGCGAAGCGGTCCGGGCAACGGCCGAAGCGGCGCTGGCCACGAGTGAGGCCAATTACGAGAGCGGCCTGCAGACGCTCGAATCGATGGCCGCATCACGCGCCACCCTGGTCGCGCAGAGCGCCACGCGAGAGGCCCTGCTGGCTGCTCTGGAGACGCCCTACATCACCATCGCCTATCCCGAAGATGGAGCTACGTTCACGACCGCCAGCAGTATCCTGCTGGTGATCACCGCCGCCCACCCGCAAGGCGTAGACCGTGTCGCGTTGCGCGGGTATGGCGATCCGGTGCTGCTGCCCGGGGGCAGCGAGCCGTACCGCGTCTACAACCACCGGTTCAGCCCGCCGCTGCAGCCCGGCAATTACACCATTACGGCGACGGTGACCAGTCGCGACCAGCAGACCGCCGCCGACACGCTGCAATTCACGGTGACGGCGGCACCGCAGGAAGCGAGCGGAACGCAGCAGCTTGCCTGGTTGTGGGCGCGGGAGCCGGCTGCTGACTGGCTTGGGCGGCGCTAGCAGCCCCGGCTAACCAGTGTTTTTTAGCCCGGCAGCAATGCCGTTGATGGTCAGAAAGACCGCGTTGAGCAGCGCGCGCGCCTCGGGCGATTCCGGATCGTCGTGGGCGCGCAGGCGGCGGAGCAGCCCTACCTGGATAAAGTTCAGCGGATCGACGTAGGGATCGCGCCGGCGGATGGCGTGCTGCAGCGTCGGCTGGTTGTCGAGCAGCGCGCGCTGGCCCGTCACTTCCAGAATCCAACGCCGCGAGCGGTTGAAGGCCGAGACGACGTGCTCGTAGACCTCCCCGCGAAGCGCTTCGTCGGCCACCAGGCCGGCGTACAGGCGGGCGATGCCCATGTCGGCCTTGCCCAGCGCCACCTGGGCATTGTCCACCACGTCGCGGAAGAACGGCCACTCGCCGTACATTTCCTGCAGCAGCGCCAGCCTGCCCCCTGTTCCGGCATAAGCCTCGAAGGCCGCGCCGACGCCGTACCAGCCGGGCAGGACGTGCCGGCATTGCATCCAGCTAAAGCCCCAGGGAATGGCCCGCAGGCTGGCGAGAATATCGTCGCTCTGTCGGCGGGCCGGGCGCGAGCCGATGTGCAGCAGGCTGATCTCCCGGAGGGGCGTGGCCTCCTGCCAGTATTGCAGGAGTGACGGGTTCTCGTAGATAAAGGCGCGATAGGTCTGGTGCGAGGCGGCGGCCAGCTCCTCCATTGCCTCGCGCCAGGCCGGGGCCGGCGTGTGGGCCTGGGCATAGCCGGGCGAGCTGGTTACCAGCACGGCGTGAACCATCTGCTCCAGGTGGCGGCGGGCGATGGCCGGATGGCCGTACCGCTCGCTGATAACCTCCCCCTGTTCGGTGAGGCGAATACGGCCGTTGACGCTGGCGGGCGGCTGGGCAAGGATCGCCTCGTGCACCGGCCCGCCGCCGCGAGCAATGGTGCCGCCCCGGCCGTGGAAGAGCGTCAGCTGCACGGCGTGCTCGGCGCAGACCTCAGCCAGCCGCTCCTGGGCCTGGTATAGCTCCCAACGCGCCGCCAGATAGCCGGCGTCCTTGTTGCTGTCGGAGTAGCCGATCATGATGATCTGTCGCCCGCCCAGCCGCTGCAGGTGGCGCTGGTAGGCCGGATGGGTAAAGAGGGCCCGCATCGTCTCTGTCGCCGCTGCCAGGTCGGCGCGCGTCTCGAAGAGCGGCGCGATGCGCAGCCCCTCGATAGCCCTGTCATCCCGGCCGTTCAGGCCGGTCCAGCAGGCGAGCAGGAGCACGGCCAGCATGTCGGCAGCGCTGCGAGTCATGCTGATGATGTAGGGTCCAATGATCTCGTGCCCGTAGAAGCTGACCGCGCGCTCCAGCATCCGGAAGAGGGCCAGCAGCTCCTGGCTTTGCTCCGATAGCTCCTCGAGGCTGTCGAGATCCGGGGCGGGCGCCTCCAGCAGCCGCGTTAATAGACCGGCGCGGCTCTGCGGGTCCAGCGCTTCGTAGTCGTCGTGCAGCCCCAGGCGGCGGAACAGCTCGGCGAGCACCGCGTCGTGAACTTCGCTGTACTGGCGCAGGTCGAGCCGGGCCGTGTGCAGGCCGAAGACGCGCGCCTGGATGCGGAACGGCTCCAGGCCGCCCTCCATAACCGGCGCGGCGCCAGAGCGCTGCAAGCTATTGGCCATAAGATCCAGCGGCTCAATCACCTCGTCGCCCATCCACAGCGGGGGCGCGGGCACGTCTCTCTCGCCCAGCAGCCGCGCCACCATATCCCCTTCGGAGGTCTCGGCGAGGTCGGCGGCGAGCATGGCGGCGCGCAGACGGTACGGTTCGTCGGGGTAGCGCTCGGCCAGGTAGCGCAGGTGGGCCGATCTCTCGTGCTGCTCCAGAGAGCGAGCCAGCGCGTCGCCGGGCGGCGCCAGCCGGTCGCTGATGCTCAGGGAGCGGGCCAGTTGCTGCGCCACGGCGCGGTGGCGCTCGACGGCGAGGCCCCGGTGCAGGCGCAGCGTCTCCGCGGTCACGGCCGTGGTTACGTTGGGGTTGCCGTCGCGGTCGCCGCCGATCCAGGAGCCGAAGGTCAGGAAGCGCGAAGGCGGCTCCAGTCGCGGGTAATAACGCCTCAGCGCGGCAGCCATTGCCTCATAAACCTGAGGCGCCACGTCCCAGATGACGGTATCGAAGAAATGCAGCCCGGTGCGTACCTCGTCGGTGACTTCCGGCTTCCGCGTGCGCGTCCGTTCTGTCAGCCAGAGCGTCGTCACTTCGGCCAGGAGCCGCTCCTCCAGGGCCGCCATCTCCGACGGCAGCAGGTCGTGCACCTCGCGCTCGTAGAGCAGCGCGGCTATCCGCCTGAGCTTGGAGAGCACAGTCCGGCGCTTCGCCTCGGTCGGATGGGCAGTGAAGACCGGTTCGACGTGCAGGCGGGCGAGAAGGTCGGCCATCGTGTTCTCGTCCACGTTCTGCTCCCAGAGGCGAGCGACGGCGGCAGCTATCGATTCCGGCAGCGGCTGCGGGTGGGCCTCTCGCTCGCGCTGCCGCAGGACGCGCACGCGGTGGTTATCTTCGGCGACGTTGACGAGGTCGAAGTAGCCGGTAAAGGCGCGGGCCACGTTTTCGGCCTGGGGTAACGTCAGCTCGCCGACCAGGGTCACGAGATAGTCGTCAACCTCCGCGTCGGGATCGCTGCGCCGGGTCTTGCTCAACGCCCGGATGCGCTCGACGAGATCGAAGACGGCAATGCCGGCCTGCTGGCGGATGACGCGCCCCAGGGTATCGCCCAGCAGATGGATGTCGGCGCTCAGCTGTTCCAGGCTGTCATTACGTGAGGCCACGGGCTACCCTCTGTCTGGGTTGCGGGAAGGGCTCCATCGAGCCGGAGAAAAGGCGGGGTATGCCGGCGCGATCATCTACTCCCAGCGAACGGCGTATTCCTCACGGCGACTGCCCGCAAACAACCGGGCCAGGACCATGCCGGCCACAAAACCGCCGACATGGGCCCAGAAGGCGACGCCGCCGACGTCCTCCGTCGCGCCGACGGAAAGGAGCCCGCTGAAGAACTGCAGGACGAACCAGAAACCCAACAAGACGATGGCCGGGACCATGGTCATGCGGATGAAGAAACCAAACGGGATGATCGTCAGGACACGGCTCTGGGGGTAAAGGATGAGGTATGCCCCGAGCACGGCGGCAATCGCGACGGCAACAATCGCACCGGCGACTCCGTCGGCAAAGCCGCCGAACAATGGCATCGCGAAGTTGTAGAACGGCATCCACACCATGCATGATACACCGTACGCGAACAAAACCACCAGTGCCAGCACGGCGAGCGGGCAGCGGTCGGTCCAGCGAACCTCCGCATCCCGCCGCTCGCACGTCGCCCGGACGTGCTTGCTCTGGTAGAAGAGCACCAATGCACCGGGCAGCAGGATGTACACGCAACTCAGAACGCCGCCCATA
>ENA-UOUL01002159-UOUL01002159.1-bioreactor-metagenome-genome-assembly--contig:-NODE-2159-length-24003-cov-6.075650_pt1 | contig 24003 bp, 23 predicted proteins | sample MGYA00249838_ERZ747220 | MGnify/ENA primary metagenome ERZ747220 (study PRJEB28778, sample SAMN05720191) | bioreactor metagenome | isolation source: Anaerobic biogas reactor | place: USA:Washington...
GGGCGGGAGCGGCCACCCAATCAGAATTGCAGACGGCCTTTTATTCCTCTGCCTTCAGCCTGGAATACGGGGACAGCTCCGCAGACATCATGCGCCGCTGGGAGGGCGATCTGGTCTTCTGGGCGGGCGGCGCGCACACACAGGAGGATGAGCGGGGCTTAACCCTCTTCCTTCAGCAGCTGTATGAGCGGGTGCCGGGGCTGCCGCCCGTTTACTGGACGCCGGAGCGGGACCGAGCCAACATCACCGTGATGTACGCCCCGCTCAGCGACCTGTCCCATCACAGCTCCGCTTACGTGGAGGGCAACTGGGGCTTTGTCACCTACTACTGGAATGAGGCGCAGGAGATCAACTATCTGGAGATCGTGATCGCCTCTGATGTGACCGGCCAGGAGGACCGCAACCACCTGCTGATGGAGGAAATCGTAAATGGCCTGGGCCTGACCAACGACATTGACACCCATGCGGACAGCATCATCTATCAGCCCTGGACCACGGTGCAGCGGCTGAGCGAATTTGACTGGCAGCTGCTCAACACCCTTTATGACGCCCGCCTCAAGGCCGGCATGCGTTGGGATGAGGTCAGCCGGGTGCTGGGCTGGGGGCCATAAGGAGAAAAGGGCGCTGCCATACAAAAAGGAGGCTGGGTTATTGCCTCAGCCTCCGCTTGGTGTGCCCGGTGGGGGAATCAGACGGCGGTTTCCGCCGCCGCGCCCACGCCCGCCTTGCGGCCCCAGTGGATGGTGCCGATGATGGCGGTGCCGCTGCCGGGGTAGTAGGGGCCAATCCAGCCGCCCGCGTTCAGGCCGCCGGCGTACAGGTGGGGAATGGGCTCCCCGGCGGGATTTAACACCTGGGCCTGGGTGTTGATGCGCAGGCCGCCCAGGGAACCCAGGTTGAAGGACACGTTTTTATAGGCATAGAAGGGGCCTTCCAGGGCCGCCAGGCCGGTTTTGCGGCCATAGGCGCTGTCCGCGCCCTTTGCCATATCCGCGTTCCATTTTTCCAGGGTTTCATTGAGGGCCTCGGGGCTTAGATTCAGCGCCTCCGCCAGCCCCTGGATGGTGTCCGCGGTGATGACCACGCCGTCTGTCACGTCCTTGTCCAGGCTTTCCTGGGTCCAGGCGGAGCCGGGGGCGGCGATGCTGTTCTGGCCAAAGATCATGTAGGTGGGGCCGTTTAGCTGCTTTTCCTGCTGGAAAATGGCCCGGTAATGATAGGCATAGGTGGCATCCTCGCACACAAAGCGGCGGGCCGCCTGGTTGACGATAAAGGAGGGAAACACGGGGTTGCGGTTGTCCGTGGCGGCGCCGGTTTTGCCGCAGAAATCGATGCAGCCGCCAAAGCCCATCACATCAGCGCCCATTTCCTGCCCCATGCGGATGCCGTCCCCGGTGTCGGTGACAGCGGCCAGGCACACCTGGGAGGTCAGGTCCCAATAGTGCTGGGGGCTTAGGCGCTTGGCCATCTCCAGGTTGTTGTCAATGCTGGAAGCGGCCAGCACCACCCCTTTGCTGGCCTTGACGTTCACAGAAGCGCCGTCGATTTGTACCTCAGCGCCGATGACGGCCTTGTCCTCGTTTTGAAAAAGGCGGGTGACCTCCGCGCTGTAGTCGATTTGCGCGCCCAGGGCCAGGGCATGGTCCAGCACGGTCCTCACCAGGATGTTGCCGCTGCCGCTCAGGCCGCCGCCCTCGTAGACGTGGATGCGGTCCGCCATCAGCTCATCCTCCACATAGGGGATGTGGTTGTGGCCGTAGACGCTGGTGAACTTCAGGCCAATGTCCTCCAGCCACGCGATATGCTCAGGCGCCCCGTGGGCCAGATCCTTGACCAGCTCCTCATCCACCGAGCCCTCGCCCGCCTTGATCCACAGCGCGGCGTGCTTGTCCGGGTTGTCATCCTGATACTGGGTGTACTCTTTTTGAGCGCGGGTGCCGGAGGCCTGCATGACGCCGCCGGAGAAGTTGGTGGTGCCGCCGGCAAAACCGGCCTTTTCAAAAATGCGCACTTTGGCGCCCGCCGCCGCGGCCTCCGCCGCCGCGCACACGCCGGTGCCGCCCGCCCCCACCACAATCACATCGGTCACTTCGTCCCAGACGATCTCTTCCTGGGCCAGAACCGGCAGGTTCATAACCCCCAGGGCAGCCACGCCCGCAGCGCCTGCGGCAGCGCCCTTGATAAATGTGCGTCTGGTGATTTCCTTTTTCATGAATAAGCCTCCTTTTATGGTTCTTGGCTTAAACATAGCGGGTGCCGGGGGCAAGCTCAAGGCTTTGGCCGGACAGTTTCGCGCTTTTGTCTCACCAGCCCAGCTGGACGCGCACAAAACGCGGCAAGCCGCTTAAGGAGGCCTGCATATATTCCTCCAGGCTTTCTTCCATCTCCCCCAGCAGCCATTCGGACAAAAGCGCCACGGAGCCAAAGCTGTACTGCCGCAGCACCCGGCTCTGCTCCTTGGTCATCCGAAAGCCCGTTTCCTCAAGCGCCCGCTGATAGAACAAATAGGTCTGGCTGAAGAGAAAATTGCCCAGGGAGTTCATGTCGCTGGCCGTGAGGGCATTGCGGAAATAGCGCTTATGCCTGGTGAAAACATCCCAGGTGGCGCAGACCGCCCGGGCCAGAGGCGCGCCCTCAAAATAGGTGAGGAGGGTGCCCTCCAGCACCCGCAGATGGATGAAGTTGATCAGGTCATACTTATCCTTAAAATGCCGGTAAAAGCTGGAACGGCTGACCGAGGCCCTGGTCACCAGATCGCTGATGGTGAGCTCCTGGGCGGTGCGCGTCCTTAGAAGATCATAGCAAGCGCCCGTGAGCGCGCACAAAACCGGCCCGTCCTCAGGGCTTAGAAACCCGGACAATCCGCTCTGCTGCGCCATATGGCCTCCTTGGATTACTTATAGCATGACAGGCGCTTTGGCACAATATCCTGTTGATTTATTGAAGCCCCGGGCATTCGATGCTATGATGCGCTTATCTGCCCTTGGGGCTTTGGGAGGGGGACATGGAAAAGCATGGCAGCCAGGCCAGGGGGGCCTTGTTTATTATGCTGGCAAGCGTGGCCTGGAGCTTTTCCGGGGTGCTGAGCAAATGGGCGCCCTGGGGGCCCTTTTCCCTGGTGGGCGCCCGGGCGCTCATCGCGGCGCTGGTGCTGGGGGCCTCCCGGGGCAGCTTTGTGCCCGTGTTTAGCAAAGGCACCTGGCTTGGCGCCGTCGGGGTGACGGCCACCTCCACCCTGTTTATCATCGCCAACCGGCTCACCACCGCCGCCAACGCCATCGTGCTGCAATACGCCATGCCCGTGGTGGTGATCCTTGCCTGCTGGATTCTGTGGGGGCAAAAGCCGGACAAGGTGGACGCCGGGGCCACCCTCCTCACCTTAGGCGGGGTGCTGATGTGCTTTATCGGGGGCTTTGGCCGGGGCAGCCTTTTGGGGGACAGCCTGGCGCTGATGACCGCCTTCACCTTTGCGCTGGTGTTTTTCGCGGCCAGGCTGCCCGGCATTGACCCCATGGACTATACCTATCTGGGCAACCTGCTCAGCGCCCTGTTTGTGTTTGCCATTCCCTTTGACCCGGATTTTGTCATCAACACCCGGGCGGTGCTCAGCATCCTGGCCATGGGGGCCAGCCTGTCCGCGGGCTACTGGTTTTTCACAGCGGGGATGCGCACCCAGGTGCACCCGGTGACCGCCTCCATCGTGGCCATGGTGGAGCCGGTGCTCAATCCCCTGTGGGCCTTCCTTTTTCTGGGGGAGAACCCGGGGCCTTTTTCCCTTGTGGGGGCGGCCCTGGTGATTTTAAGCGTGGGCGTCTACAGCGCCTTGAAGGCGCGCCAGGGCCGGGCGGCCTGAAGGGCGCTTATTTCTCCGTTTCCGCAAGCAGGGCTTTCATAAAGGCGGGCAGGTCGCCGGGCGCCCGGGAGGTGACAAAGCCCTGATCCACCACCACCTTGCTGTCCTCCCAGAGGGCGCCCGCGTTTATCAGGTCGTCCTTGATGGCGCTGGTGGAGGTGAGGCGCACGCCACTCAGCACCCCGGCGGACACGGCCACCCAGCCTGCGTGGCAGATCATGCCGATGGGCTTTCCCGCCTTTTTAAAGGCCCGCACCAATTCCAGGGCCGCCGGGTCCCGGCGCACCTTGTCCGGGGCGTAGCCGCCGGGGATGACCAGCACCGCGTAGTCCGCCTCCCTGGCCTGGGAGAAGAGCAGGTCCGGCTTGGCCGGAAGGCCGGTTTTTCCGGCATAGGCCTCAAGCTCGCTGCCCGCCACGTCCACCTGGTAGCCCGCCTCCATCAGGCGGTAGTAGGGGTAGATAAACTCCTTCTCATCAAAGAGAGGGCCCAGGAAAATCAAAGCTTTTTTCATCACAATCGCTCCTTTCGCGCTGTTTCATCGGGCAAAGACGCCCTTTAAGGCTATATACCCCACAGCCCCGGCATTGTGCCGCCGGCGCCTGTGTGATAAGGTGTTTTGTGACTGGTCACCACGATATTTCAAGGAGGAAACGCCATGAAACAAATCCACGCCCCCAAGGCGCCCGCCGCCCTGGGCCCCTATTCCGCCGCCATCGCCTCCGGAGGGCTGCTGTTCTGCTCGGGCCAGACGCCCATTGACCCCGCCACGGGGGAGCTGGTGCCCGGGGGCATCACGGAGCAGACCCGGCAGGTTATAAAAAACCTGGCCGCGGTGCTGGAAGCCGCGGGCGCCTCCCTTGGGGATGTGCTTAAAACCACCTGTTTTCTCACGGACATGGCGGATTTTGCCGCCTTTAACGCGGTCTACGCCCAGCACTTCACCTCAAAGCCCGCCCGCTCCACCGTGGCCGTCAAGGCCCTGCCCAAGGGCGCGCTGGTGGAGGTGGAGCTGATCGCCCGGGCCGGGTGATGGCGGACAAGGAAACCCTGCTCAAACGCCACTTCGGCCACGAGGCCTTCCGCCCCGGGCAGGAGAAGCTGATAGACGCGCTTTTGTCCGGGCGGGACGCCCTGGGCATCATGCCCACAGGCGGCGGCAAATCCCTCTGCTACCAGATTCCGGGGATGCTTTTGCCCGGCATCACGCTGGTGATTTCCCCGCTGATTTCCCTGATGAAAGACCAGGTGGCCCAGCTTAGGGAGGCGGGGGTGCCCGCCGCTTTTCTCAACAGCTCCTTAAGCTCAGGCCAGCAGGCGCTGGCCTTAAGCCGCGCGCGGCAGGGCAGGTACAAGATCATCTATGTGGCCCCGGAGCGCCTGGATTCCTGTGAATTTTCCGAATTGGCCCTGGCCCGGGACATCTCCCTTTTGGCTGTGGACGAGGCCCACTGCGTGTCCCAATGGGGGCAGGATTTCCGGCCCAGCTATTTAAAGATCAGGGACTTCGTGGCCGCGCTGCCCCGGCGGCCGGTGATCGCGGCCCTCACCGCCACGGCCACCGCCCGGGTGCGGGAGGATATGGCGGGGCTGCTGGGGCTTGATAAGCCCCTTGAGGTGGTCACCGGCTTTGACCGGCCCAACCTGCGTTTTGAGGTGCGGGAACCGCGGGAGAAAACAGAGGCGCTCCTGGCGCTTGTGGCGCAGCGCCCGGAGAAAAGCGGCATCGTTTACTGCGCCACCCGGGCCAATGTGGAAAAGGTCTGTGACGCGCTCACTTCCCGGGGCATTCCGGCCACCCGCTACCACGCGGGGCTTTCGGCCGAGGAACGCCGCATAAACCAGGAGGCCTTCCAGCATGACCGGAAGGCCGTGATGGTGGCCACCAACGCCTTTGGCATGGGCATTGACAAGTCCAACATCAGCTTTGTCATCCACTACAACATGCCCAAAAGCATAGAGGCCTATTATCAGGAGGCGGGCCGCGCCGGGCGGGACGGAGAGGCGGCGGACTGCGTTTTGCTCTATGCCAAGCGGGATGTGACCACCGCCAAATTCCTGATCTCCCAAAGCGGAAGCAATGCGGATTTAAGCCCGCTTGAACAAGAGAAGGTGAGGCAGCGGGACTATGAGCGGCTGGACGCCATGGTGCGCTTATGCACCGGCGCTGGTTGCATCCGGCGCTATATCCTCAGCTACTTTGGCCAGGAATTGGAAAATGACTGCGGGAATTGCGGCAACTGTCAGACGCGGTTTAAGCTGGCCGATATCACGGCGCCGGCTCAGCTGATATTTTCCTGTATCCTGGCGGCCAGGCAACACCTGGGCTATGGCGTGGGGCAGGCGCTCATCACCCGCGCTCTGCTGGGCAGCCGGGACAAGCGCCTGCCCCAGATGGGCCTGGATCGTCTGCCCCAGTTTGGCGGCCTGAAAAACCTGGGCCGCCAGCGGCTTAATACGGCGCTGGACTACCTGCTGGCCCAGGGCTACATTCGCAGGAAGGGCCTTTATGGCCCGCTGGCCCTCAACCCTCGCGCCCAGGCGGTTTTGCGCCAGGGTGAGAAGGTAAAAATCCCCGTCAAAACGGAGGCGGTCTCCAAACCCCGGGCCACCCCCGGCCCTCAGGCCCAACAGGAGGAACCCCTGTTTGAAGCGCTGAAGGCCACCCGGCTGCGCCTGGCCCGGGAGGAGGGCGTGCCGGCCTATGTGGTTTTCTCCAATGCCAGCTTACGGGACATGGCCAGGAGAGCGCCCCGCAGCCTGGTGGCCTTCCGGCGCGTGTCCGGGGTGGGCGAGATAAAGGCCGCCCGCTATGGGGAGGCCTTTTTGCGCGCCATCCAGGCGTTTACGCAGACAAATTCACCTTAAAACCCGCAGGGCACATACTCCGGCAAGAGGCGCGGCTCCTCGGCGTAGTTCAGCCGGGCAAAGCGCAGCAGGCCGTTTTCGCATTCGTAGGGGGCGGCGCAGTCCCCGATTATGGGGGCGGCATAGCGGATGAAATCATCCGTCACGTCCGTGCCGCCGGGGGCGATCCATCCTTCAGGCAGCTTGCGGGCGGCGTTGGCCATTTTGTGAAGGGGCACCGCGTCATAGCGCACCTGAAAGGGGCTGTCGCTCACCCTTAGGATGGTGGCCATCACGCCGCTTTGCCCCGCCAGCGCCAGGCGCACCGCCTCCTGGCCCAAGCGCCTTGCTTCCTGACGGTCCACCTGGGAGGCGTCAAGAGCGCAGCTGCGCTGCAGGACCCCTGGCACCTGGCCGGTGGCCTGGCCCCGGGCGTTTAGCTTTTTGCTGTTTAAGAGGTTCACCACCGTCTGCATGGCGGTGGTGCGGCTGGCGCCGTATTCCACATGGCCAAAGCCGTCCACCTTGTGGCTGTCCGCGTCCGTCATCAGGCTTTCAGACACCACCGCGATCACCCGGCCCCAGCGCTTCAGGCCGTCGTTGATCAGGTCGCACACCGCCTCCGCCGTGTGCCCGGCCTCCGGCAGGAACATCATAAGGGGCAGCTCCCGGTCCGGGTCCCCCAGGCGGGCGGCGGCGGTGATAAAGCCGGAGTCCCGCCCCATGGCCTGCAGCACGCTCACGCACTCGGAGGGGGCCATGGCCCGGTTCTCCTCGCCTACGTTTCTGATCAGATTGGCCCAGTAGCGGGCGCAGGAGCCGTAGCCCGGCGTGTGGTCAATCAGGGTGCGCGCCTCGTCCCCCAGGTCGTTGTCGATGGTTTTTGGGACGCCCACCACCTTCAGGTCATAGCCCGTCTGGCGGGCCAGCCGCTCCACCTTGTCCGCCGTGTCCATGGAGTCATTGCCGCCGATATAGAAGAAATAGCCCACATTATGGGCGCGGAACACCTCCAGCATCCGGCGGTAGTCCGCCTCATAGCTGTCCTTTAACTTATAGCGGCAGGAGCCGGCGGCCGCGGAAGGGGTGATCATCAGGCGATGAAGCTCCGCCTCATCCTGGGCCCCCAGATCAAAGAGATGCTCCAGCAGCACCCCCTCAATGCCGTGGCGGGCGGCCAGCACCCGGCCCACCTGCCCGCTTTTTAAGCATTCCTCCGCCACCCCTAAAAGCGACGCGTTGATCACCGGCGAGGGCCCGCCGGACTGGGCCACCAGGGCGTTCCTGTTTGCCATAGGCCACCTCCCATATGTCTTTCCCCCAATGTACCATGAAGACGCCCATATCTCAATAAAAAAACCGGAACCCGGAAGGGCTCCGGCAGGGGCGGGAACTGTTTATTTCAGGAAACCGGCCACAATCCGGGCCTCCGCCTCCTCCTCGCTTAGGCCCAGGGTGCGCAGCTTCAGGATCTGCTCCCCCGCGATCTTGCCGATGGCCGCCTCATGGATGAGGGCGGCGTCAGGGCTGAGGGCGTCCAGCTGGGGCGCTGCGGTGACCACCGCCTTCTCCGCCAGGATGGCGTCACAGGCGCTGTGGCCGTGGCAGCGGGCTTCCCCCACGATGCGGCTGAAGAAGTGCTGGCGGGAATGGTCCCGGGCCACGGAGCGGCTCACCAGGTCGCAGCCGGAGTCCTCCCCTTCCAGGACCACGTTAAAGACGCTTTTGACCTCCTGGTTGCCCTCGGTGAGCATGCGCTCCCGGATGATCAGCTTGGCCCGGGCCTTTAAGGTGGCGCTGGTCTCCCGCTCGGAAAAGCTGACCCCGCCCAGCTGGGAGGTGTCCATGGTGAGGCTGGCGTCCTCCGCCAGCCAGCATTCCGTGACCGGGTTGATGCGCCGGATGCCCTCTCCACAGCCTGTGCCCACGTGCTTCTCCTCATAATGCACCTGGCTGCCCTGACCCAGATAGAAGCGGTGGATGCCGTCATGGCGGGATTCGCCCTCGTCGCTGGTGTGCACGCCGCAGCCTGCCACGATGCGCACCCGGGCGCCCTCGCCGATGTAAAAGTCATTATAGGCCACGTCCCTGATGTCCCCCTGGGTGACCACGGCGGGGATATAGACCGTCTCATCCAGGGTGCCCGGGGCCACGTGAATCTCAAGGCCGGGCTTGCCGTCCGGCTTGGATTCCACGCGGATGTTCTCCGTGCTGCGCCTGCCGGCACAACCGGAGTCCTGGCGGATGTTATAAGCGCCCTCAAAGGCCCCCTGCCAGCCGGAGACGGTGCCCAGCAGCTCCCGGGCAACGGGGTTTACCTCCTGGATCTTCATGCCCGCTCCTTTCTGCCCACGGGGCAATATCCCGCGATTTCACCGGCTAAAAGCCCTGGCATCACTTCATCCCGGGGCCCCTGGTCGCGCACCTGGCCATCGGAGATCACCAGGATTTCGTCCGCCACGTCAATCAGCCGCTGCTGGTGGGAGATGATCACCAGGGTCATCTTCTCCTGCTTCAGCTCATTAAACACATCCACCAGGCCCCTGAAGGACCACATGTCGATCCCGGCCTCCGGCTCGTCAAAGATGGACACCTGGGTGCCCCGGGCCAGCACCGAGGCGATCTCCACCCGTTTGATCTCACCGCCGGAGAGGCGCGCGTCCACCTCCCGGTCCACATAGTCCACCGTGCACAGCCCCACCTTGCCGGTGAGGTCGCAAAGCGCGTCAAAATCAAGCGCCCGGCCCGCGGAGATCTCCAGCAGCTCCTGAACCGTCAGCCCCTTGAAGCGCACCGGGGTTTGAAAACCAAAGCTGATGCCAAGACGGGCCCTTTCGGTCACATCCAGATCGGTGATATCCTGCCCCATAAACCAGATGCGCCCGGCGCTGGGGCTTTCCAGCCCCGCGATCAGCTTGGCCAGGGTGGTCTTGCCCCCGCCGTTGGGCCCGGTCACCACGGTGAGCTTGCCCTTGGGGATGGTGAGGCTTATGTTCTTGATGATATCGCCGCCCTCCGGCAGCGTCCAGCTGACATTTTCCAGCCTGATCAATGGTTTTCCTCCTTTATTTAAAAACAGGTGGGGATATGCTTGCAACGAGGTTATTGTACCCAAAAAGCCCGCGCCGCCACGGGCGTTCCTTCTGAAGCGGGGCGCGGTTCGCCATTTTATTCTGGCTGTAATATTGGCATCAAAAAGCGCTCAGGCAGCCTTTTTCGCCTCAGCGCTTGTTCTTTAACTTGGCGGCCACCATCTCGGCGGCGCCGTCGTATTCCTCCCGGGGCAGGTGGAGCACCATGAACACAAAGGAGGCGGGGCGATACAGGGTGATGCGCCCGGCCCGGGGGGCCAGCTTGTAGCGGGCGGCGTCCTGCCAGACCAGGTATTCCTCATGGGCCAGCAGGAAGGGCAGGCCCTCGCTGTTTTTTTGAAAGGCGCCCTTGTCGTAGCGAATCAGCCGGCTCCAGCAGCTAAGCCGGGTGGGCTTGATCCAGGTGCGCTTCAGCACCCCTTTTGGGTCCAGCATGTATTGCACGGATTCCCGCCCCTGACACATCAGCGCCAAAAGGCCCAGCAGAAAAAGCCCCAGGCCCAGGGCCAAAGCCCCCGCCGGGATGCCGGTGGACAGGAAGAAATAGGAAAAGGCGTCCAGCCCCCGGGCGATGTACTCGATGATGAGCATCACCAGCACCACCGCCACGGACACCACCAGGGAGATCCGCAGAAGAAAGCCGATGCGGTGGCTGTCCGCCAGGGCCAGGCGGCTGTCCTCCCAGACATAGCGCACCGAAGGGTTGCCCAGGGCGCGCCCGCACTGGAGGCACTGGGGCGCCTGATTTTGCCGTTGGCATTTGGGGCAGTAATAGACCAGCATGTTCCGTCCTTCCCGGCTGTTTTTACCGCCTCAGTATAGCAGAACCCAGGGCCCCAGGCAAAGCAGGCGCGGGGCGCCCGGGGCTTTCCCCGTGTGCCTTTTAGGATTTGCTGGTATAATCATCCGGACGGCAAGGAGAGGGGGGCTCGGGATGATCTGGGCGGTGATGCTGGCGGTGCTGCTGGGGCTTTCGGCCCTGGGGATGGGCGTAGGCCTGTTTTTCTTTCATTTTTCGCTGAACCCCAAGCGGAAAAAGCGCCGGGTGTTTTCCGCGGATCACAACGCCATCCCCGGCCTTGACGAATATGCCCGCCTCAGGGAGGAGGCCCAGGCCTGGTGGCAGAGCGTGCCCCATGAAGCGGCCCATATCACGGCCCGGGACGGATTGCGCCTGCACGCCCACTGCGCCGAAAACCCCGGGGCGCCGGGGCGCTGGGTTATCTGCTGCCATGGCTACACGGGCCAGGGCCGCAACATGATGGGCCTGGGCCGCAGATACTATGAGGCGGGCTTCAGCGTGCTGCTGCCGGATTTCCGCGGCCATGGGGAGAGCCAGGGGGACTATATCGGCATGGGCTGGCATGACCGGCTGGACCTTACGGACTGGGTGGGCTTTATCTTAAGGCGCAAGCCCCAGGCCACCATCGTGCTGCATGGCATCTCCATGGGGGCCGCCGCGGTGATGATGACGGCGGGGGAAGACCTGCCGGAGAACGTCATCGCGATGGTGGAGGACTGCGGCTATTCCTCCCTCTGGGAGGAGTTCTCCTATCAGCTTAAGGGCATCTTTGGCCTGCCGCCCTTCCCGGTGATGCACCTGGCGGATCTGGCCTGCCGGATGAAGGCGGGCTATTCTCTAAGGGAGGCCAGCGCCGTGGATCAGCTGAAAAAGGCCCGGGTGCCCATCCTGTTTATCCACGGGGAGGAGGACAGCTTTGTGCCCTTCTGGATGCTGGACAAGGTGTATGCGGCCTGCGCCGCGCCTAAGGAGATTTTTCCCGTGCCGGGCGCGGGCCATGGGGAGGCGGGCCGGGTGGCGGGGCCGGAATACGGCAGGCGGGTGCTGGACTTTATCACCCGGCAGGAGGCCGGGCGGGGCTGAAAAGCCCGGTTGCGCCGGACCCTTTGGTATGCTATGCTGTTTTGGCATATAGCAAGGAGGAAACAGCGGTTTTGACGGATATGCGCACAGAGGTGACCAAGGTCCTGCGGGAGGCGATCCTGAGGGCCTTTTCAGACTTTCCCGGGGAGGGGCTGCCGGGGCCGGAGGCCCTGGAGCTGCCCCCGGACAGCAGCCTGGGGGATTTTGCCTTCCCTTGTTTCAAGCTGTCCAAAACCCTGAGGATGGCTCCCCCCGCCATCGCCCAGCGGGTGGCTCAGGCGGTGGACGCGCCCCAAATAGCCACGGCCCAGGCGGTGGGCGGCTATGTGAACTTCTTCTTTAATCGCCTGAATTTTGCCCGGCTGACCCTGGACAACATCCAGGCGGCGGGGGCGGGCTACGGCGGCCAGGCGGACTGCGGCAAGACGGTGGTGCTGGACTATTCTTCCATCAACATCGCCAAGCGCTTCCACATCGGTCACCTGTCAACCACCGTGATCGGCCACAGTTTAAAGCGCATCTACGACCACCTGGGCTGGAAGACCGTGGGGGTCAACCACCTGGGGGACTGGGGCACCCAGTTTGGCAAGATGATCGCCGCTTTTAAGCGCTGGGGCAATTGGGAGATGGTGGAGGAAGGGGGCGTGGACGCCCTGACGGCGCTTTATGTGCGCTTTCATCAGGAGGCGGAGGAGAACCCCGCCCTGGAGGACGAGGGGCGCGCCTGGTTTAGAAAGATCGAGGAAGGGGACCCGGAAGCCCTGGAGATCTTCCAGCGCTTTAAGGACCTGACCTTAAAGGACGCCAGGCGGGTTTATGACATTCTGGACGTCACCTTTGACTCCTATAACGGGGAAGCCTTCTTTAATGACAAGATGGGCCGGGTGCTGGATGAGCTGCGGGAAAAGGGCCTTCTGAGTGAGTCCCAGGGCGCTTTGGTGGTGGAGCTGGAGGACTACAAGATGCCCCCCTGCCTGATCGTCAAGTCAGACGGGGCCACGCTCTACGCCACCCGGGACCTGGCCGCCGCCCTCTGGCGCAAGGACACCTACAACTTTGACAAATGCCTCTACGTGGTGGCCTACCAGCAGAACCTGCACTTTCAGCAGGTATTCAAGGTGCTGGAGCTGATGGGCTATCCCTGGGCCCGGGACCAGATGGAGCACGTGGCCTTTGGCATGGTGAGCTATGAGGGCCAGGCCATGTCCACCCGGCAGGGCAATATCATCTACCTGGATGAGCTGCTTAACCGGGCCCGGGAAAAGGCGCTGGACATCATCCGGGAGAAAAGCCCCGGCCTTTCTGACCCCCGGGAGGTGGCGGCCCAGGTGGGGGTGGGGGCGGTGGTGTTCACCACCCTGCTTAACAACCGCATCAAGGACATTGATTTCTGGTGGGACCGGGCGCTGAACTTCGACGGGGACACCGGGCCCTATGTGCAGTACACCCACGCCCGCTGCGCCTCTGTGCTGCGCCGGGCCCAGGCCAATGAGGCTCAGGCGGACGACCGCGCCCTCACCAATGATGAGGCCCAGGCGGTGCTTCGGGCGCTGGCCCGCTTCCCGGAGGCCATCCGGGTCGCCCAGCGGGACAACGAACCCTCCGAGATCACCCGGGCGACTTTGGATATCGCCAAGGCCTTCAACAAGTATTACTACGAGCAGCGCATTCTGGACGAGGACGCGGCCGGGACGCAGGCCCGGCTCCAACTGGTGCGGGCGGTGAAGCGCGTGATTGCCACAGGGCTCTATCTGATTGGCGTCAAAGCGCCTGAGGCGATGTGACAGGGCGGCCAGGCCGGAAGGAGACAGGCATGCGGTTTACCAAGATGCACGGCATTGGCAATGACTATCTCTTTGTCAACTGCTTTGAGGAGGTGGTGCAGGACCCCTCCCGCCAGGCGGTTTTGATGTCCAGGCCCCACTACGGCGTGGGGGCGGATGGCCTGGTGCTGATTGAGCCCTCTGAGACGGCGGACTTTGGCATGCGGGTCTTTAACGCGGACGGCTCCGAGGCGGAGATGTGCGGCAACGCCGCCCGCTGCATCGGGAAATACGTCTATGAGCGGGGGATGACGGACAAGACCGATCTGACCCTGGCCACCAAGGCAGGTATCCGGCAGATGCGGCTTTCCCTGGCGGGGGATAAGGTGGGCCGGGTGCAGGTGGACATGGGCTCCCCGGAATTAACCCCCCGGAACATCCCGGTGGACCTGCCCGGAGAGATCGTGCTGCGCTACCGCCTGAAAATTTTGGGGCAGAGCTGGCTTATCACCTGCGTGAACATGGGCAACCCCCACTGCGTGATCTTTGTCAAAGACCTGGAGGCCATCGACCTGAACACCCTGGGCCCCATGTTTGAAAACCATCCCATCTTTCCCCAGCGCACCAATGTGGAATTTGTGCGGGTGATCCGGCGGGATGTGTTGCAGATGCGGGTGTGGGAGCGGGGCTCCGGGGAGACGCTGGCCTGCGGCACCGGGGCCTCGGCGGCGCTGGTGGCGGCGGTCTTAAGCGGGCTTTCCGACCGCACCGTTCAGGTGCAGCTCCTGGGCGGGAACCTGGAATTAAGCTGGAATGCGGAGGACAACCACGTCTACCAGCAGGGCCCCGCGGCATTTGTTTTTGACGGGGAGTGGCTGGCATAAATAAGCCGCGTCCGGGGGCTTTAGGCAGTTCAGCGGATCATGTTTGGAGGAATGGCTTGAAGATCAACGCCCACATTGCGGGGATGCCCGCGGGCTACCTGTTTTCTGAGATCGCGGCAAAGGTCAGGGCCTTTGAGGCGCAGCAGCCGGGGGAGAAGGTGATCCCCATGGGCATCGGGGATGTGACCCAGCCGCTGCCTGCCTCGGTGGCCCAAGCCTTTATCGCCGCCGTACAGGGCATGGCAAGCCGGGAGGACTTTTACGGCTATGGGCCGGTGGGCGGCTACCCTTTTTTAATTGAGGCCATCATTCAGGGGGATTACGCCCCCCGGGGGGTGGACCTGGCTTTGGAGGAGGTGTTTATCTCCGACGGTGCCAAGACGGACACCTCCGCCATCCAGGAGCTGTTCGCGCCGGACGCCCTCATCGCGGTGACTGACCCGGTCTACCCGGTGTATGTGGACTCAAACGCCATGGCGGGGCGCCTGGGGCGCTGTGTGGATGGGCGCTGGGAGCGTCTGGTGACCCTGCCCTGCACCCATGAGAGCGGCTTTATGCCCTGGCTGCCCAGGGAGCGGGTGGACGTGCTGTACCTCTGCTTTCCCAACAACCCCACAGGGGCCATGCTTGATCACCAGCAGCTAAAGCGGCTGGTGGACTGGGCGGGCGAACGGGAAACCCTGATCATCTATGACGGGGCCTATCGCGCCTATATCGCGGATGACACCCTGCCCCGCAGCATCTATGAGGTGCCGGGGGCCCGGGAGGTGGCGGTGGAGTGCAGCTCTTTTTCCAAAACCGCGGGCTTCACCGGGGTGCGCTGCGGCTATATGGTGGTGCCCAAAGGCCTCAAGGGGCGCTTGCCCGGGGGCGGACGGGTTTCCTTAAACGCCCTGTGGCGCAGGCGCTTGTCCAGCAAATCAAACGGGGTGTCCTACCCCGTTCAAAGGGCGGCCCAGGCCAGCTGTTCGCCCCAGGGGCAGGCGGAGATCGCGGAGAACATCGCCCTCTACCGCCAGAACGCGGCCATTCTGCTCAAGGCGCTTGAGGGCCTGGGGCTTGAGGTGCAGGGGGGCGTCCACGCGCCCTATCTGTGGCTGAAGGCGCCCGGGGGCATGAGCGGCTGGGAGCTGTTTGACTATCTCTTAAACCGGGCCCGGGTGGCGGGCACCCCCGGCGAGGGCTTTGGGCTTTGCGGGGCGGGCTGCTTCAGGCTGACCGCTTTTGGCAGCCGGGAGAACACGATATTGGGCGCCCAGCGCATCACAGACGCGCTGAGGGCGCTGTAAAGGAGACAAGATGATACGCGCAATCGTAGGGGCCAACTGGGGTGACGAGGGCAAGGGAAAACTGACGGACCTGCTGGCTGAGGGGAGCGACCTGGTGGTGCGCTTCCAGGGCGGGGCCAACGCCGGGCACACCATCATCAACGAGCATGGCAAGTTTGCCCTGCATCTTTTGCCCAGCGGCATCTTTCGCCCCCAAGTGACCAACGTCATCGGCCCCGGGGTGGCCCTGGACCCGGAGGCCTTCTTCCGGGAGCTGGACGAGGTGCTGGGCCGGGGGCTGCCCCCGCCCAACCTGGTTATCTCAGACCGGGCCCAGGTGCTGATGGATTTTCACATCCTGCTGGACACCCTGGAGGAGGAGCGCCTGGGCGGGCGCAAGTTTGGCTCCACCAAGTCCGGCATCGCGCCCTTTTATTCGGACAAGTACGCCAAGGTGGGCATCCAGACCTGCCAGCTTCTGGACCGGGACCTGCTGTTTGACCGCCTTAAGGGCAGCCTGGTGAAGAAAAACGTGCTGCTTAAAGAGCTGTATCACCACGCCCCCCTGTCCGCAGAGGAGCTGACGGAGAAGTATTACGCCTTAGGGCAGCGTCTTAAGCCCTTTTTAAGGGACACCACCCAGCTGCTAAACGATGCCCACAAGGCCGGAAAAAGCATCCTGCTGGAAGGCCAGCTGGGGGCCCTTAGGGACCCGGACCACGGCATCTATCCCTACACCACCTCCTCCTCCCCGCTGGCGGGCTATGCCGCGGTGGGGGCGGGGCTGCCGCCTTATGCCATCACCCAGGTGCTGGCGGTGACCAAGGCCTATTCCTCCAGCGTGGGAACCGGCTATTTCCCAAGCCAGCTTCACGGCCAGGAGGCGGAGGAGCTCCGGCGCCGGGGCGGCGACGCGGGGGAATACGGCGCCAAGACTGGCCGGCCCCGGGATGTGGGCTGGTTTGACGCGGTGGCCACCCGCTATGGCTGCCTCACCCAGGGCGCCACCGCCTGCGCCATGACCAACCTGGACGTGCTGAGCTACCTGGACGAGATCCCCGTCTGCGTGGCCTATCGCCTGGACGGGGAGATCATCACCCACTTCCCCGCCACGCCCCTTTTGGCCCGGGTGGAGCCCGTGTATGAAACCCTGCCCGGCTGGAAGACGGACATCCGGGGCGTGACCCAGGAAAGCGCCCTGCCGGAAGCCTGCCTTCATTTCGTGCGCTTCGTCGAAGAAAAAATCCAAACCCCCATCACCCTTTTGTCCACCGGCCCACGGCGGGAGGAGATCGTCTGGCGGGGCTGAGAGAAGGGTCGGGCTAAGTGTTTCGAAAATACAAGATGCCTTGCGTTCGGATCCCATGGCCCTGAAACAGTAGTGTTTCGGCCATCATGTTTTGTTATCCCCCAGGGGCGATTGTCAGTCGCCGCTGGGGGATTTGGGTATGGGCCTTGCTGTGTGACGAAATTGCAGGCTTTCTTGATATTTTTATGCCCGGCAAGCCCTGTTCAATCTTTTTTCATCAGGCCTGAACCCGCCATACACTTTTCGTGCGAAATTTTGCCAATACTCTTGATTTTTGATTGTCGGAGGTATAGGCTATACATGAATCATGATTCAGGTGTCAGTTTCTGGTCCTTGTTCGGGGCGGAAAACGTTGCTGGGACATCATAAAGGCGATGGCTGGCGCTGATATCTGCCCTTAAGACACGCCGCAAAGGCAGGAGAGAGGGAGTATGGCAAACACGGGCATTCCATTTGAGGAGATTCAGGTCGGGCAGGAGGCTTCCTTCACCAAAACCATCACGGAGACGGAGGTGGTGCTGTTTGCGGGCATCACGGGGGATTTGAACCCCGCCCACACCGATGAGGTGAGCGCCCAGGCCTCCCCTTTTGGCGGGCGCGTTGCCCATGGGGCCCTGGTGGCCTCGCTGTTTTCCACAGTGCTGGGCATGTATCTGCCGGGCCCCGGCACCATTTATCTCAGGCAGGATTCCAGCTTTGTAAGGCCCGTCCGCCTGGGGGACACGGTGACGGCCACCTGCCGGGTGGTGGAGAAGACGGAGAAAAAGCGCGTGATTTTTGACACCACCTGTGTCAACCAGCAGGGGGATGTGGTGGTATCCGGGCAGGCCACGGTGCTCTGCCCGCGCAAACAGGAGGAGAGAGCATGAACTTTCACTTGTCGCCCCAGCATGCGGCGCTTCAGAAGATGTTCCGCCAGTTCGCCCAGCAGGATGTAAAGCCGCTGGCCGCGGAAATTGATGAGCAGGAGCGCTTCCCCCAGGAGAACTTTGAGAAAATGGCCGCCATGGGCATGCTGGGCATCCCCATGCCCAAGGAGGTGGGCGGCGCGGGCGCGGACACCCTGGCCTATGCCCTGGCGGTGGAGGAGCTGTCCAAGGTGTGCGCCACCACGGGGGTGGTGCTGTCCGCCCACACCTCGCTGTGTGAGTGGCCCATCCACGCCTTTGGCACGCCGGAGCAAAAGACGAAATACCTACCGCCCCTCTGTCGGGGGGAGAAGATCGGCGCCTTTGCCCTCACCGAGGCCAACGCGGGCACCGACGCGGGCACCCAGCAGAGCTTCGCCCGCAGGGAAGAGGATCACTATCTGCTCAACGGCGCCAAGATCTTCATCACAAACGCGGGGGTGGCGGATGTGTTTGTCATCTTCGCCATGACAGCGCCGGAGCTGGGCACCCGGGGTATCTCCGCCTTTATTTTAGAGAAGGGCATGCCTGGCTTTACCATCGGGCCGCCGGAGAAGAAGATGGGCATCCGGGGCTCCTCAACCGCGGAGCTGATCTTTGAAAACGTGAAGGTGCCTGTGGAAAACCTTCTGGGCAAGGAGGGCAGGGGCTTCTCCATCGCCATGAAAACCCTGGACGGCGGGCGCATCGGCATCGCCGCCCAGGCTTTAGGCATCGCCCAGGGCGCTCTGGACGAGACCATCGCCTATGTCAAGCAGCGCAAGCAGTTTGGCCGGGCCATCGCCAAGTTCCAGAACACGCAGTTCTCTCTGGCGGACATGCAGACCCGGGTGGACGCGGCGCGCCTTTTGGTCTACCGGGCGGCCCTTTATAAGGACGGGGGCCAGCCCTACTCCTGCGAGGCGGCCATGGCCAAGCTGTTTGCCGCCGAGACCGCCATGGCGGTCACCACCCAGGCGGTGCAGCTCTTTGGCGGCTATGGCTACACCCGGGATTATCCGGTGGAGCGCATGATGCGCGACGCGAAGATCACCGAGATTTACGAGGGCACCTCCGAGGTGCAGCGCATGGTCATCGCCGGCCACATCTTGAAATAGGAGTAATGAAATGAACATCATCGTTCTGGTTAAACAGGTGCCTGATACAACCGAGATGAGCGTGGACAAGGAGACCGGCACGCTGCTGCGCGCGGGCGTGCCCGCCATTTGCAACCCCGATGACCTGGCCGCCGTGGAGGAGGCCCTGAAGCTGAAAGACCAGCTGGGCGCCCATGTGCGGGTGCTGTGCATGGGCCCCAGACAGGCGGAGCCCATGCTGATGGAGCTGCGGGGCATGGGCGCGGATGAGGTCACCCTCATCAGCGACCGGGCCTTTGCGGGCTCTGACACCTGGGCCACCTCCAATACCTTAGCCGCCGCCATCTCCCTTTACCCCTACGACCTGATCATCGCCGGCCGCCAGGCCATCGACGGGGACACCGCCCAGGTGGGCCCCCAGACGGCGGAAAAGCTGGGCCTGCCCCAGATCACGCTGGTCACCCAGATTCTCTCCTGCCAGGAGGGCGTCATCCGGGTGATCAAGGAGTATGAGGATTATTCAGAGGAGCTGGAGGCGGACCTGCCCCTTTTGATCACCTGTGTGGCGGGCAATAACACCCCCCGCCATGGCCGGGTGGACTGGATGTGGGAGAGCTTTGTCACCCCGGTGGACACCCTGAACAATCAGAACCTGAAGCTGGACGCCCGGCACACCGGGCTTTCCGGCTCGCCCACCCTGGTCAAGAAGACCTTCCCCCGCACCCTCACCGGCAGCCAGGAGGTGAAGGCGGTTGCGCCCGCTGAGGCGGCGGAGATCATTGCCGCCTACCTGGCGCCCTATCTCCAGAAGGGAGGGAAATAAGATGGCATTTGACACAAAGGACATTTTTGTCTTTATCCAGCACCGCCAGGGCCAGATCGCGGAGGGCAGCCTGCAGCTGCTTGGCAAATCCCGGGAGCTGGTGGCGGCAATCCCCGGCTTTTCCGTGGTGGGGGTGCTTTTGGGCCAGGAGGCGGAGCCCCTGGCCCAGGCGGTCTTTGATGGGGGCGCCGACAAGGTCATCCTGGTGGACAGCCCCAGGCTTTCCCGCTACAGCACCCAGCACTATACCACCGCGCTTACAGAGATCATCAAAACCCACAAGCCGGACACCGTGCTGATGGCGGCCACCGTGATCGGCCGGGATCTGGCCCCCCGGGTTGCCGCCCGGGTCAACACCGGGCTGACGGCTGACGCCACCCAGATCGAGGTGGACACCGCCTCCCCGGACGCGGGTATGCTGCTGGTCACCCGGCCCGCCTTTGGCGGAAACCTGTTTGGCACCATCGTCTGCCCCAAAACCCGGCCCCAGATGTCCACCATCCGGCCCCATGTCTTTGACGCCCTCAAAACGCCTTATACAGGCAAAAGGGAGCTGGTGCGCCAGGAGGTGGCCTTTGAGGCGGGGGATCAGGTGCGCCTGGTGCGCCACCTGCCCAAGAAGGAAAAGGCGGTTGACCTCTCCAAGGCCCATGTGATCCTCTCCGGGGGCCGGGGCATGAAGGACGCCTACGACCTGGTGCTGAAAACCGCCCAGGAGATCGGCGCCACCCCCGGCGCCTCCCGCGCGCTGGTGGACGCGGGCATCGCGCCCAAGACCCTGCAGGTGGGCCAGACCGGCACCACCGTGAAGCCGCGGGTGTATATCGCCGTGGGCATCTCAGGCGCCGTGCAGCACACCGCCGGCATGGACAAGTCGGACCTGATCATCGCCGTCAACTCCGACCCCCAGGCCGCCATCTTCCAGGTGGCCCATGTGGGCCTGGTGGCGGAAGGGCAGAAGGTGCTGCCCCTGCTGAAGGAGGAGCTGCTCAAAGCGGCGGCCAAGTAAGCCGGAAACCGAAAGACCCCCAAAAGCCGGAAGCGTTTTCCGGCTTTTTTGCTGCCTGTCATCCAAATGGTTGACAAAGCAACCATTTGAGGCTATCCTGCGGGCACGCAAAGGAGGGGACGCAGATGGGACCAAGCATGCAGGAATTCTGGCTGAAGATGAAAACCCTGCTGGTGCTGGCCAGACAGGCGATTAACCAGCGGCTAAACGACCTGGGGCTGACCAGCGCCGCCGGGGACATCATCTTTAATCTAAAAGAAGAGCTGGCGGGCCTCTCCCAGGAGGAGCTAAGGGAGCGGCTGAGCATCGGGAAGGCGGCCATCTCCCGGACGGTGGACACCCTGGTGCAAAAGGGCTATGCCAGGCGCGCCGCCCACCCCCAGGACGCCCGCCTGCGCCTGGTGTCCCTGACCCAGAAGGGCCGGGAGATCAGCGGCCGGGTGGCGGAGGCCTATCAGGCGGTGTTTCTGCTGATCAAGCAAGACATCCCGGAGGAGGATTTCCGCCGGGTCGGCCTGATGCTGGAGCGGATTCAGAGCAATTTATCAGGGGGCGGCAAACCGGCATGATGAGCGCGTTTTTCAAGGGATTTTCTGTTTTACTGGGCTATTTCGTGCTGGCGGCCAGCCTGGCGCTGCTTTTGCGCTGGCTGTTTAAGATGCCCCGGGAGCTGTTCCGCAAAACCCTGCACCTGGTGGTGCTGTTCTCCCTGCCGGTGTTTTTGTATGCCTTTCCCGGCTGGCAGCTGTCCGTGCTGGCGGCTCTGGTGTTTGCCGCGGTCATCTACCCGGTTTTGGCGTTTGCGGAGCGCATTGATGGCTATGCGGAATTGTTTATCCAGCGCAAGGAAGGGGAGATCAAGCGCAGCCTGATGCTGGTTTTCCTGATGTTCGCGCTGATTATCGGCCTCTGCTGGGGCTGGCTTGGGGACCGGGCGCTGGCCGCCGCCTGCATCTATGCCTGGGGCTTTGGGGATGGGGCCGCGGCCCTGGTGGGCAAGCGCTTTGGCCGGCGCTTTTTGGAAGGCCGGCTGATTGAGGGGCGCAAAAGCCTGGAGGGCAGCCTGGCGATGTTTGGGGTGTCCCTGGTGTCGGTGTTTGTGATCCTGATTTTCAGGGGCGGCATGCCCTGGGCCTACTGCCTGCTGATCGCGGTGCTTGCGGCCCTGGCCAGCGCGGCGGTGGAGCTATACACCCTGGACGGCTTTGACACCCTCACCTGCCCCCTGGCGGCGGCGGCCGTCATCCTCCCTTTAACCCTGCTGTGGGAGGGGCTGCCCAAATGAAAGAAAAATCCGGCCAGCGCACCCTGCTGGCCTCCGTTCTTTTAAGCGCGCCGGGCCCTTTGGTGGTGGGGGCGGGGCTGTTGGTGGGGCGCTCCTCCACCCAGCTGGCGGACTTCATCCGCCGCACGGCGGAGCTGGCCGCCATCATCGTGTCCTGGGCGGTGTACCGGCATATCAAGCGGGCGGGCGGCAGGGATGAGGCCAAAAAGGCCAGGCTGGAGCGGCTGGCCGCCCTGGGGGTGGGTCTGGCCATGTGCTTAGGCGGCCTGGCCATGGCGCTGATCGCCCTCTTCTCCCGCCAGGGGGACAAGGGCAACGTGCTGCCGGGCCTGGTGATCGCCCTTTTGGGCGTGATCACCAACACCTGGTTCTGGCTTCGGTACCGCAGGCTTAACCAGCAGGAACCCAGCGCCATTCTGGCGGCGCAAAGCGGGCTGTACCGGGCCAAATCCCTGGTGGATTTATGCGTGAGCGCCGCCCTGATGACCGTGGTCCTCTGGCCCGGCTCCAGGGCCGCCTACTGGATGGACGCCGCCGGCTCCCTGGCGGTGGCCCTGTATCTGATTATCACCGGTATTGGCACGTGGAGACGGTCGTATTAGGATATCCAGAGATCAATCCAATCCATACACTGTGACCCGCCGGTCCCGAAGAGTGAATGGAAGCTAAAAGCAAGCTGTAAATTGACTATCTCAGGGTGTGGACAAAAAGAGGGCACACCTTTTTTTGAGGGTTCGGCAGAACGCAGGGAAAAAGCAGGGCCGAGGGCAGTCCCGGACGCGCAGGTAAAAGGGCTCTTCCGTGAGCGCCTTTAAAGACTTTCTTGTAAAAATTTTTATTTGTTGTTGACATATGACAGATATCCTTTACAATAAAAACACTTACTGACATTTGTCAGTATCTTATCAGTAGCCGGCTATCGCAGTTGGCCGACAAGATAAAGGAGGACAAGATGCCCGGATTTGATGGAACAGGTCCTGCAGGCGCGGGGCCAATGACAGGCCGGGGAATGGGCATGCGCTTCGGGCGCGGGCACGGATGCGGCAGGGGTTATGTCAGAGGCTTTGGCCCGGCTTATGGCCCCGGCGCTGAGGCCTGGACGGCAACAGAAACAGACCCAGAAGGCAGGAAGCGGATTCTTAGCAATCGCAGGAACGCGCTTGAAGCGCAGATAGAAGCCATCGATAAGCGTCTGGGAAACCGGTAAAGAGGCAAAGGGCCTGGAGCAGCCTATTTCCGGCCGTCAGGCAAAAACAAAACCGGAGGTTTGCCGAAAATTCAAAAGGAGGAGGAACCATGAAAATAGCGATTCCCGTCTCGGGAAAAAATCAGGATTCTGCGGTGGCCGCCTCATTTGGCCGGGCAGCGTATTTTCTGATTCATGATGATGCGACGGGCCTGGAAACAATCCTGGAAAATGCGGCCATGCAAAGCGCTGGGGGCGCAGGCATCCAGGCTGCCCAGGCCATCGTGGACAGCGGTGTCCAGGCGCTGATTACGCCGCAGTGCGGAAACAACGCGGCCAAGGTCCTTATCGCGGCTGGTATCAAGCTGTATAAGAGCCAGCCCGATCTAAGCGCGAGAGGCAATATTGGGGCCTTTCGGAAAAAGCAACTGGAGGAACTCCTGGATATCCATGAAGGATTTCACGGGCGCTAAGGAATGAAGGAAAGAACGATTGCCTTTCTTAGCGGAAAAGGAGGCACCGGGAAGACTTTTCTGACGGTCAATCTGGCCAGCGCAGCGCCCTCGGCCATCTATATTGACTGTGATGTGGAGGAGCCCAACGGGCACCTGTTTTTCCGGCCGATGTGGCAAAGCAGCGATAAGGTCTGCGTACCCCTGCCTGAGATGGATTCAGCGCTATGCGACGGCTGCCGTAAATGCGCCAATTTCTGCGCTTTCAATGCGCTGGCCTGGGCAAATGATCATCTCCTGCTGTTTGAAGAGCTTTGTCATGGCTGCGGGGGATGCCTCTTGGTTTGCCCGCATGGAGCGCTG
>ENA-UOUL01002160-UOUL01002160.1-bioreactor-metagenome-genome-assembly--contig:-NODE-2160-length-23988-cov-3.847100_pt1 | contig 23988 bp, 18 predicted proteins | sample MGYA00249838_ERZ747220 | MGnify/ENA primary metagenome ERZ747220 (study PRJEB28778, sample SAMN05720191) | bioreactor metagenome | isolation source: Anaerobic biogas reactor | place: USA:Washington...
GGCGGGCTCCATCCGGACGCCTGCGCAGCGCGCCTCGGCGCGCTTCCCCGCCCAGCCGCCGGCCTTGGCCGCGGGTGGAGGCCGCGCAGGAGAGTCCCCCTCGCCGCCGCTTGGAGCGCCGAGCCGTAAACGGCCCGTCTGAGCCCACCAAGCCCGCCGAGGCGGGCTCCATCCGGACGCCTGCGCAGCGCGCCTCGGCGCGCTTCCCCGCCCAGCCGCCGGCCTTGGCCGCGGGTGAGGGTGACGCGACGTTGACACGCCGTGCCGTTCGGCACTACCATGTAGGTACTGCTATCGTACCCGTGCCTCTCGGCCTCATATCCCTTCCTCCGTCCAGCACCGAGTGTCCTGAGCGTCACGGCGGGACGACGCGCGCCCCACCGACGCATCGATCCGCTCTCCTCTCCGCTGCTCTCAGAAACCACATCGTTCCCGATGCGCGCCGCGTCCCGCGCCGGCAGGCAGTGCTGCACGGCCTATGTCAGGAGGCGGACACCCCCGCCTCACTTGGCCGGCCTGCGCCGCAGCCTCGGGCGGGCGACCGCCCTGGGCCGCAGGTGACTATGACGCGCGTGGTCGCACTCCATCGCGACTGGTGGGGGCGACGCGCCAGACCAGATGGGAGCGTAGCGATGAGTTCTGAGAGCAAGAGTGCCTCGGCGAATGGGATGGACGGCCGCTCCGATGAGGCCACCGCCAGTGGTGAGCGACTGCCGATTCGCAAGTTGCGCGCGGCCTTTCGCGGCCGGGTGATCGTCCCCGGCGACGCAGACTATGACGAGGCGCGCACGGTCTTTTATGGCGGCATCGACCGCCGGCCGGCCCTCATCGTGCGGACCGCGGACGCGGCCGACGTGGCGGGCGCCATCGCGCTGGCGCGCGAGACGGGGCTCGGCATCGCCGTCCGCAGCGGCGGCCATAGCGTGGCCGGGTACGGCGTGTGCGACGGGTGCATTGTGATCGATCTCTCGGCGATGCGCGAGCTGCTGATCGACGCCCAGGGGCGCACCGCCTGGGCGCAGCCGGGGCTGACGGCGGGCGAGTACGGGGAGGCGGCTGACGCTCACGGCCTCGTCACCGGATTCGGCGACACGGGCTCGGTAGGTATCGGCGGGTTGACGTTGGGCGGTGGCGTCGGCTTTCTCGTGCGCAAGTTCGGCCTGACCATCGACGACCTCCTGGCGGCCGAGGTGGTCAACGCCGACGGCCAGATCCTCCAGGTGGATGCCGAGTCGCACCCCGACCTCTTTTGGGCGATTCGCGGTGGCGGGGGGAATTTCGGCGTCGCGACGCGCTTCCGATTCCGCCTGCACGAGCTTGGCACGGTGCTGGGTGGGATGCTGATCCTCCCCGCGACCCCTGACGTGATCCGGTCCTTCATCACCGAAGCGGAGGCAGCCCCGGAGGAACTTGGCACCATCATCAACATCATGCCGGCGCCACCGATGCCGTTCATGCCGGCGGACCAACACGGCCGCCTCGTCCTCATGGGGCTCCTCATGTACGCCGGCGCGCCGGAGGCCGGCGAGCGCGCCATCGCGCCCTTCCGGGCCCTGGCGACGCCCATCGTCGATGCCGTGCGCCCCATACGCTATCGCGAGATCTTTGAACCCGAGGAGGAGGGCTACCACCCCATCGCCGAGGGCCGCTCCCTGTTCGTCGACGCCATCGACGACACGATGGCAGAGGCGATCCTCAGCCACCTCCAGGCGTCCAGCGCCATGATGGCCGTGGCGCAGCTGCGGGTGCTGGGCGGCGCCATGGCGCGCGTGCCCTCCGACGCCACCGCCTTTGCGCACCGCCAGCGCCGCATCATGGTGAACACCGCCGCCATCTACCAGCGTCTCGAGGAGGCCGAGGCACACAGAGAGTGGGTCGAGCGCTTTGCCGCCGCGCTCCGCCGCGGCGATCCGGGCGTATACGTCAACTTTCTCGGCGACGAGGGCGAAGCGCGGGTGCGGGAGGCCTATCCCGAGGCCACCTGGAATCGGCTCCGGGCGATCAAGAGGCGCTATGACCCGGACAACGTGTTTCGGCTCAATCAGAATATACCACCCGCCGAGGCGTAGCGTGCCGGGCACGTGTGAGCAAAGGAGAGCTGGCGATGCGTCGCATCTTGTATGGGATGTTTGTGTCTCTCGACGGCTACATCTCGGGGCCGAACGGCGAACTCGACTGGGCCATCGTCGACGAGGAGCTGCACCGGTACGTCAACGATCGCGCGCAAACCATCGACACCCAGCTGTATGGCCGCCGGATGTACGAGACGATGAACTTTTGGTTGACGGCCGATACAGACCCGAACCTGCGCGATTACGAGCGCGAGTTCGCGAGCCTCTGGCAGCGCGCAGAGCGGATCGTCTTCTCCAAGACCCTCCGCGACGTCCAGGGGAACGCCAGGCTGATGAGAGACATCGATCCCCAGGAGATCGAGGCACTCAAGCGGCAGCCCGGCCAAGACATCGAGGTGGGCGGCGCCCACGTGGCCGCGGCCTTGATGCGCCACGGGCTGATCGATGAATACCAGGTGTACGTGCATCCGGTGATCCTGGGTGGCGGCACGCCCATGTTCATGGCAGCGAACGCGAGGACCTCTTTACGGCTCGTCGAAACACGCACCTTTTCAGCGGGGGTCGTGCTCCTGCGCTACGAGCCCGGGAAGGAGTCGTAGCATGGATCCGGTACGCTCGACGGTGCGATCGAGGGACGGCACGGTAATCGCGTTCGATCGGGTGGGGCAGGGGGAGCCCGTCATCCTGGTGGGCGGAGCGCTCACGCAGCGCACGTCGCCGCAGGCGGCGGGTCTCGTGCCTACGCTGGCTGCGCGATGCACGGTGCTGAACTATGACCGGCGCGGGCGTGGCGACAGCGGCGACACCCAACCGTACGCGGTGGAGCGCGAGGTGGAGGACATCGACGCCCTCATCCGGGAGGCCGGCGGCTCGGCGTACGTGTTCGGCGCCTCCTCCGGAGGGGCACTCGCCCTGGAGGCGGCCGCCAGCGGCCTGGCCATCGCCAAGCTCGCGCTGTGGGAGCCGCCGTACAGCCTCGACGAGAGCGGCTCGCACGCGCTGCGAGAGATGACGGCCAGGATCAAAGCTGCCCTCGCATCGAGCCACCCGGATGAAGCGGTGGACATCTTTATGTCGGATGGCGCCGGTATGCCCGACGAGGCGCTCGCGTCGCTACACGACATGCCCTTCTGGCCGGGGCTCGTGTCGATGGCGCACACCCTCCCGTACGACATGGCTGCCATGGGCGACGGCATGGTGCCCCGCGAACGGGCGGCCTCCGTCACCGTCCCCACGCTGGTGATGGACGGCGAGGCGAGCGACGCCGAGCAGCGCGCCGTCGTCCAGTTGCTCGCCGAGGTCATGCCCAACGCCCAGCGGCGCACCTTGAGGGGCCAGGACCACGCCGCGGACCCGCAGGCGGTGGCGGCGGTGGTGGCCGAGTTCTTGGCGGGGTGACGATCCCCGGGTCGTTCCAGGCGGTGTAGGGCGCGCACGCCGTGCGCGCCGCGGGCCGCACGGCGTGCGGCCCCTACAGGCGAGAGGGCGCCGGGCATCGAGCCGCCCCTGACAGGGCGATGTAGGGCGCGCACGCTGTGCGCGCCGCGGGCCGCACGCCGCGCGGCCCCTACAGGTGAGAGGGCGCCGGGCATCGAGCCCCCCTGGCGAGGGCGATGTAGGGCGCGCACGCTGTGCGCGCCGCTGGCCGCGCGGCGCCCGGTTCCTACCGTCCGTGCGCGGCGATAACCGGCCGCGTCGGGTCTTCGTCGTGAATGAGGCGAGCGTACGGCTCATAGGCCGCCGCATCTCGCGCCATAGGAAGCCGCCACGCGACGACACACGGATGGTTGCGGTCGCGGCGGATGAGGCGCCGGAGGCGGTCCTGGGCCAGCGCCGCATAGAGGCCCCTGGCATCCGGGAGCACCCGTGCGGGGTCCTCCACGCCCACGAGGGTCTGTACCACCGGCAACCCCAACCGATCGGCGGCGTCGAGCAGCTCCGGCGTCGCCGGCCATCCCCGGGAGACGAGGACATCCAGCCCCACAGCCCGCGCCCGTGCGACCTCGCGCTCCGCGGCGGGAAAGGAGGGCCCCTCGCCCTCGAGCGGGTCCGGCGTCTCGCCCACGTGCGGGCCCAGAGGGACATCCCCAATCAGGATACGCCCGTCCCCTTCCGCTACCCGCCACAACCCCACGGGCGCCTCGGCGCGGTCCATCCCATGTTCGCATCGCGCCTCGACTATGACGCGGTAGAGGTGCGGCCTCCCCGGCGCCCAGTCCTTCGGATCGGCCATCGCGAGGGGGAGCGTCTGCACAGCCTCCCCTCCTTCCGGGACGACGACGGTCGCCTCGACGGAACAGTGGGTATCCTGGAACCCCGCGGCGTCGCGGATGCTTGCCCGCACCTGCGCGACGACCGCCGGTCCGGCGTTGCGTAGCGTGACGTGGGCCGAGACCTCCCCGATCGCCTCGCCGGCCAGTACGTGGAGATCATCCACGTGCAGGCGCGGCGCCGCCTCGAGCGCCACGCCCCCCCACAGGCCGCCGATGTCACGACTGCCGGGCAGCGCCGCCTCACCCCAGCCGATGGCGCCGCCCTCCTCAGCAGCCCGCCATCCGCCGGGGTTGGTCACCCGCAGCGCCAGCTCGTGCTGCCCGCCAAAGCGCACGTGTGGCGTCAGGTCGACGGCAAAGGGGTTGAGGCCGTCCAGGTCATAGCCCACGGGGCGGTTATCCAGGTAGGCCTCGAGGCGCTGGCGCGCCCCGCCAAAGCGCAGGCGCACCAGGCGCCCCTGCCACTCCTCCGGGATGACGATCGGTCGCCATTGCCACGCCACCCCGTGGTACCCCGGCCGCGCCTGTGCCAGGGTGCCGGGGACGCGTGTCGACTCCATGCCCCACTCCATGCCGTCCCAGCCGGCGCTGGGCGCCCGCATAGGGAGGCTGTCCGTGGAGACGCCAGGCCAGAGGAGTTCCTCCCTCTCCCAGGCCGCCGCCTCGTCCAGCCAGGTGTGCCACCAGCCGTTCAGGCTCTCGATCTCTCGGCCCTGCCGCTCGTCCGTCATGCGTCCCCCTATCACGTGGTGCCACGATTCTAGCACGCCACCACTTGGGGGCGAAACGCATCGGTTTTGACCCTTTATGCCAGGCTCGCTAGAATCGACATCACAACACCACTACCACAGGCGGACGGCAGTGTCGGCCCATCCATGGAGCGTGGCATGTCTCAGCAGAGCAGCCCGGCGGCGGGGAGCGAGGGGGCGCCCATCGAGGGCGTCTACTCTATCAACCGGGTGACCTACTTTAACGACGAGACCCACTATGCGGTGGTGCACTTGGTGCCGGCCGATGGCGCCGGGTCCGTCGGCTTTGCCGCCGTGGGCATCTTCCCAGCGGAGCCGCGCACCGGCGAGTGCTATCGCATCGAGGGGATCTGGCGGCGCGATCCGCGCCATGGGCTGCAGGTCAAGGCATCGTCCATCGTCCGCGAGACCCCGCGCAGCATCGCCGCCATCGAGCGCTACCTGGCGGGCGCCAGCATCAAGGGGCTCGGCCCCCACTATGCTCGCGCCCTGGTGGCGCATTTCGGCGCCGACACGTTCCGCATCCTCCAGGAGGGGGGAGAGCGCCTGGAGGAGGTGCCGGGGATCGGGCCGGTGCGCGCCGGCGAGATACGCGAGAGCTGGGCCGAGCATGAGGGGATCCACGACCTGATGGTGAACCTGCAGGGCGTAGCGGGGCTCACGCCGGCTCAGGCGCAGCGCATCTACCGCGAGTACGGCCGCGAGTCGTGGGCCGTCGTGTCGCGCCAGCCCTATCGCCTCGCCGACGAGGTACGCGGCTTTGGCTTCAAGACCTGCGACCGCATCGCCCAGGCGCTGGGCATCCCCCACGACGCCCCCCAGCGCTTGCGCGCCGGCGTCATCCACCTCCTGACGGAGGACCTCTCGGAGGGACATCTGTGGTCGTCTGAGGCGGACCTCGTGTCGCGAGGGAGCGAACTCCTCGAGGTCCCCGCCGAGGAGGTCGCCCCACAGATCGGCGCCCTGCTGGAAGCGCAACGGCTGACGCGCGTCGACCTGCCGGGGGTCGATGGGGGCGCCTTCTACCTGCCCGAGGTGGCCCGCATCGAGCAGCGCATCGCCGAGCGCCTCGCCTGGTTGCTGGCGACGCCCCCGCACTCCGAGCTGGGGATCCCGGAGGAGGAGGCGCGCTCCATGGTCCAGCGCCTGGGGCACCCCTCGCTCACCGACGAGCAGCGCGACGCGGTGGCCGGCGTACTGCGCGGCGCCCGCGTCACGGTGTTGACCGGCGGCCCCGGCACAGGCAAGACCACCACCGTGCGCTCCCTATTGGCCTGCCTGGAGGAGATGGGGGTCACGTACGCACTCTGCGCCACGACGGGCCGGGCGAGCAAACAGCTTTCCGAGTCGACCGAGCGCCCCGCCGCCACGGTGCACCGGCACCTCGCGCTGGGGATCGGCCGCAACGCCATCGAGCCGATCCGCCAGACGGTGCTCATCATCGACGAGTCCTCGATGATCGACCTCTGGCTGCTGGACGAGATCGTGGCGCGCATGACGCGGCGCACGCGCCTCGTGTTGGTGGGCGACGTCGATCAGCTCCCGTCGGTGGGGCCCGGCGCCGTGCTGCAGGACATCATCGCGGCGGGCGAGATGGAACGGCTTCCGGGGGTGTACGTCACCCGCCTGCGCCACATCTTTCGTCAGGAGGCGGGCGCGGCGAGCATGATCGTGGTGAACTGCCACCGCGTGCGCGCCGGCCAGCGGCCCCTGCGCGAGCGGCAGGAGGAGGGGATCGCCCCCGACTATTTCGAGATGTTCCGCGAGACGCCCCAGGAGGCGCGGGAATTGGCCGTGGAGCTGGCGTCGCAGCGCCTGCCGGCCTACCTCGGCGTCCCGCCGTCGGAGGTGCAGGTCCTGGCGCCGATGCACGGCGGCGAGGCGGGGATCCGCGCACTCAACGTCGCCCTGCAGCAGGCGCTCAACCCGCCGGCGCCCGGCAAGGCGGAGCACGCCCTCGTGGGCGTGGGGCGGAGCGCCGAGGCGGGACGCGTGCTGCGCGTCGGCGACAAGGTGCGCCAGACGCGCAACAACTATACCAAGCAGGTGCTCAACGGCGATCTCGGGACGATCACGGCCATCGACAATGAGCATCGCTCCCTGACGGTGCGCTATGACGAGGCGGATGGCGCCGAACCACAGTACGTCTCATCCCGCAGCGTCGCCTACACCTTTGAGGAGCTGGACCAGATCGTGCAGGCCTGGGCGATGACGGTGCACTCGGCGCAGGGCTCCCAGTGGCCGGCCATCGTCATCGTGATGCTGCGCAACCATTACATCATGCTGGAGCGCAACATCCTCTACACCGCCCTGTCACGCGCCCAGCGCCTCGCCGTGCTGGTGACCCAGGAGCAGGCGGTGCGCATCGCCGTGGCCGAAGATCGATCGACGCGGCGCCGCACCGGCCTGGTCCACCGCCTCAGGACCGCCCTCGATGGCCCGCCCCCGCCGCCGCAACGCTTCGAATCGCAGCGGTTGTTCGACTAGGCCCGCGCTCGACGGGAACGGATGAAAGGTATGGCGGTCTCGCTGGCAAGCCATTCGGTTACAGGTTCCAGGTGACAGGGTCCAGTCCATAGCCGTACCCTGACTCTGGAGCCTGTAACCTGTGACCTGGAACCTGTAACGTTTCTTCATCCCCGTCCATTAGCTATGATGCTCTCGGCAAGCGTCAAAGTAGGCGCGGATGTTGTCCAACGGGATGTTGTGGGGCAGGTCGCCCATCGCCTTGATAAAGTGCCCGGCGCACGGCCTGGCCTGCTCGAAGCAGCGCGCCACCTCGCGGCGCACGTCGTCCGCCGTACCAAAGGTGAGCGCCGCCGTATCCGCATTGCCGACGAGAAAGCGGTCGCGCCCGTGAGCGCGAGCGATGGTGTCCAGGTCCATGTTCGGGTTGACGAAAAAGCCGTGGAAGCCCAGCGCCGCCAGGTCGGCCAGCACCGGCGTATAGTCGCCATCCGACACAAAGCAGACGCGAATGCCGGGCCGGGCAAAGAGCGGCTCGAGGATGCGCTCATAGAGGGGGAAGAGGCGCCGACGGTACCATTCCGGACGAAAGACGAGGCCGCTCTGCATGGCGATATCGTCGTGGATCAGCACCAGCGGCGGATCGTGCTCGGCCCAGGCCGCCAGGTTGCGGCGCGACACCTCGGCGAACCCCTCCAGGACGCGCTGAAAGCGCTCCGGCTCGGCGGCCGCCGCCGTGAGAAAGAGGGGCCAGCCGAACGCCATAATGCCGTACTGGAAGAGGGTCGTGTAGTAGATGCCGCTGATCAGCGCCGCATCGCCCATGGCGCGCTGTGTCTCGAGGATGCCGCGCCGCCAGTCGCGCGCCCGCTCCTCCGTCACCAGGTCGAGCTGCGGGTTGTTCTCCACGGGATCGTAGCGCAGCACCTCCTCTACGTCGTGAAAGAGGTACTCCTCGCGCCAGTAACTGCCCGACAGGCCCCAACGCGTGGCGCGCCGCCCCCCGCCCGCGTCGATGCTGGAGGCATGGTCAAAGGCGTCGCGTTGCAGTTCGGGGCGCGGCACCCCGATGACCCAGTCGACGTCGAGAGATGCATAGGCGTCGAGATAGGCGCGGTAGGGGTCCTCCCAGGGATCTCTGCCGATCCTTTCGGCGATAAAGGCGGGGTGATCGAGGTTCTCCTGGTGCCCAGAGACCCCCGGGCACCGCAGGTGAATGATGTCGAGGGCGCGCTGTCGGCTCATACCGCCTCCCACGTCCGAACGTGTCCCGATGATACCGCGGCGCCGTGCGGCGTCAAGGGCGGCGTCGCGGGAGCCGTCATCGTGCTACCCGCTTTTCGCCTCTCCCGCCTCCCGTGGTATTATGGTCATCTTGATGCGCCTTGACGGCGCTTGCTGACACTTGAGGTAGACATGCGCCAAGAACTCTTGCCCGAGCAGGTGCTCCGCCTCAGGATGCAGTCGCAACGACTGCACCCTCGCATCGACGCGGCGGTGGGCGTCGCCGGGCTCGTCAGACACCTGGGGGGCATCCAGGCGCAGGACCCCTCCGCCGCGACGCTGGCGATTCGCGCCCGCAGTCGAGGACTCGTCGCCGATGACGTGCGGCGCGCGCGGGAGGACGAGCGGTCCATCGTGCTCACCTGGGCGATGCGCGGCACGATGCACCTGGTCGCGACAGAGGACGTCGGCTGGCTGTTAGCCCTGCTGGGCCCGCTGTTCATCGCCAAGAATGCGCGACGCTACCGCGAGCTTGGGCTCGACGGCGAGGTTCGCGCCGAGGCCACAGCCACTATCCATGAGGCGCTGGCGGCGCGGAGCCCACAGACCCGCCCCGAGTTGGCGGCCACGCTGTCCGCCCGGGGGATACCCGTCGAGGGCCAGGCCATTGCACACCTCGTCCGGCACGCCGCCCTCGAGGGCGTCATCTGCTTCGGCCCGCGGCGCGGCGCCACGCCCACCTACGTGCTGCTGAGGGATTGGGTTCGCCCGGGGCCGGCGCTGGAGACAGAACACGCATTGGCGGAACTCGCCCTGCGGTACCTGGGCGCCTTCGGCCCGGCGACCGTCGAGGACTTGGCGAGCTGGTCGGGGCTCCCCATGGCGCAGGCGCGCGCCGCCATGCAGATCATCGCCGACCTGCTCGACGAGGTCAAGGTGGCGGGCGCGCCCGCCTGGATGCTGCCGCAGCGCGACGCGCCGCCCGCCGAGCGCGCCGTGCGCCTGCTGCCGAGCTATGATACCTACCTGCTGGGCTACCGCCGCCGCGACCTCATCGTAGCAGAGTCGCACGCGTCGCGCGTGCACCCCGGGGGCGGGCAGATCAAGCCAACCCTCGTGGTGGACGGACGCGCCGTCGGCGTGTGGCGGAGTATACGGCGCCGGGGCACCGTGACGATCGCGGTGGAGCCCTTTGAGCCGCTCGACGCGGGGATACTGCCGACCCTCGAGGACGAGGCGCGCGATGTGGGGCGGTTTTTGGGGGTGAGGGCAGAACTCTACGTCGAGCCCCCAGGATAGCGCCACATTGGCTTACGGAGACACCATGCTGGATGCTGAAAGAACCAATGCACTGCGCAACGACCTGCGATATGACCTCTTGCCGTGGTTGGTGGTACCCATCGCCGCCGCCGGTTATGCTCTCATCGCGCTAGATCCTGTATGCGCCCCGCCGCCATCGCCTGCAGCCGTGGCCCTGATGCTGCCCGTGCTCGCAGGACTGGTATGGGTAGCGCGTGGCAAGAGCTATGCCCTGTCCGCCTGGATGCTGGCCATCGGCCTCATCGCTGTGGTGGCCCTCGCTTCGGTGTGGTTGCCGCTGAGCGGCGCCTCCTACGCCATGGTCCTGCCAGTGCTTGTAGGTGGCGTGCTCCTGGGCACGCTTCAGGGGTTTCTGCTCGCCGCCGCGGCGAGCCTTGCACTGCTAGTCGTCAGCCCCGCAGCAGCCGCGGCTCCGATCCTCGCGCCGGTGGTCGTCCAGTCGCTCACGTTGTTCGGTGTGGCCTATGTAGTGCATGTTGCGCAGCGCCCCGAGCAGACGATGCTCAAGTGGGCATGGGACGGGTACGATCAGGCGCGTTGCCACCTGGAGAGCGCACGCGACCGGCAACTCGAACTCAAACAGGCACTGGAGGATCTTGCCCTGGCCAACACCCAGGCGATACGCCTGAACGAGATGCTCAAGGCCGCGCGTGAGGCGGTCGACGAGGCGCGCCGCGCCAAGGAAGAATTCGTTGCCAAAGTGAGCCACGAGTTGCGCACGCCGTTGAACATGATCATTGGCTTCAGCGACATGATCCTGGAGACGCCCCACGTCTACTCGCGACGGCTTCCCCCCGCGCTCCTCGCCGACGTTGCCGCTATCCGCCGCAACAGCCAGCACCTGGCCGGGCTGGTGGATGACGTATTGGACCTCGCTGAGGCGGACCTGGGGCGCACGCACCTGGTGCTCGAATGGGCGGCAATCCGCGATATCGCAACGGAGGCGACGGAGGCGGTGGCGGTGCTCTTTCAGCAGAAGGGGCTCACCCTTACCGTGGATGCTCCGCCTGACCTGCCATCGATCTACTGCGACCGCACGCGCATTCGGCAGGTGATGCTGAACCTGCTGAGCAACGCCGGCCGCTTCACCACCCAGGGCGGGGCGTCCATTGAGGCGAAACTCGACGGTGGGTTCGTTCGGGTGACGGTATCAGACACGGGCCCCGGCATCAGCCGCGAGAGCCTCTCTCGCCTGTTCGAGCCGTTCCAGCAAGAGGACCCGTCGGTGCGCCGCCAGTATGGTGGCAGCGGCCTCGGTCTCGCCATCAGCAAGCGCTTTGTCGAGATGCACGGCGGACGCATCACGATCGACAGTGACATCGGCGCCGGAACGCGCGTCACGTTCCTCCTACCGGTGCAGAGCACATCGCACGAGGACACGCCGCATCGGTGGTTCAGCCCCTACCAGGAGTACACGCCGCGCACGCGTCGGTCGCTGGCGCCGCGGGTGCAGCCGCGCCCACGCATCGTGGTGTGGGAGCAGGGATCGGCCCTATCGCACCTCGTGGAGCGGTACTTTGAGGGGGTTGAGCCGCTGGGTGTCGCAACGCCGCAGGACGCACTGGAGGCTGTCGAGGCGAACGCCGCCGTGGGATTGCTCATCAACGCAACAACGGTTGGAGAGAAATACAGCGAGGCGGATATTGTGGCGCGGATGCCGCTGGACGTGCCCGTCATGACATGCTGGGTGCCCGAGCGACGGGCCACTATCGCTCACCGCGGGGCGCAGGACTACTTGGTCAAGCCCATCCGCCGCTCGGATCTGGTCAAGAGCGTGCGCTCCACGCGGCCTGAGGCACATACCATCCTGCTCGTGGATGACGATGCCGAGGCCCGGCAACTCTATGCCCGGATGTTGGCTTCTGCGGAGGGCGCCCCCACCGTGCTGCAGGCTACCGATGGAGAAGCGGCGCTCACCCTCCTGCGAGAGCGTAAGCCTGATCTGTTGCTGCTCGACCTCGTGATGCCGAACCGCGATGGGTTCATGGTCCTGGAGGCCAAGGAAGCCGACCCATCGATCCGCGACATCCCTGTGATCATCATCTCTGCCAAGGACCCTCAGCGAGAGCCGATCATGAGCAAGTCACTAGTCGTATCACGCTGTCAGGGCTTGTCGGCGCGGGACATTATGGATGCGGTACAGGCCGTCACCGAGGCCCTGCGGCCGCGAGTTGGCGCTCCAGCTGTGATCGAAACTCCTGTCGCGTCGTCGGTTTCCGAATGAAGCCGCTGGCGCCCAATGACAGGGCCAACTCACGTTGGGGTAGGACCGTACATACGATGATCGGGATGCCGCTCGTCTCGGGGTGGTGGCGCAGTTGCGCTAGCAGGTCCCAACCGTCGACGTCGGGCATCATTACATCCAGAACGACCAATCGTGGCTGCAGCTTGGCCACCATTCGCATGGCTTCGGTCGGCGCGCGCACCGGCACAAGGCTGATGTGACTGTCCTGAAGATAGCGCTGCCAGAGCTGAAGAGTATCGGCATTGTCCTCGATGGCGACGACCACCACCTGTTCGGCGGACGGGAGCGAGACCGACAGCATCAACCGTCCGGTCTCAGCAGCACCCGTCACCTCCCCCTTGAACAGCTCCGCGAGACGCTGCGCCATGGCGACGCCAGCCTCCTCGAACAGCGGAAGGGGATGAATCGCAAGTGGCGCCTCGCTGGTCGCACGAATGCAGACGATCACCCATTCGTGCCGGTTCGCAACCTCCAGCGTGACCTCGCCACATGGCATGCGCTGGATGGTTGTCGCCAGAAGGTTGAGCACGATCTGCTTCACGACGGTCGTGGCCACGCCGACCTCCGGCAGGGAGGCCGGGCGATCGCCGGCCGTCAGCGTCACACGGTGCTGCCGCGCCAGCGATTGAGCCAGATGCATGGCATCCTCGAGCACCGGCCACACCTCGGCCTTCTGGTCGCCCTGCGAATCCTCGAGCCACAGCAGCTCATTCTCGACGTCGGCGCCGGCATCTGTCGACTCGACGCCGTCCACAACAGGCGCCTGCTCGCGCGTGGGGCCGGAGGAATCCAGCCCGTAGCGCTGTTCAAGGTACTGCGCCAGGGCGCGGATGGCCGCGGTTTGTTCGCGCCGAAGGTGGCGAGGGCTGATGCCAAGCTGGTTGGCGACGTCTTGCTGGGTGTACTGCTGCACGTAACGCTGCGACAACACCTGATAGTAGCGCTGAATCGCGGCGCCCGCGGGGGCCTGCACGGACGGCTTCAGCGCCTCGATAGCCTCGATCAGCCGATTCCGCAACGCGGAGGTCGGGTTAAGGTCTTTGGCGAGCCCAAGACAACTGATGAGGGGACTCGTGCGCAGCGCCACAGGATCGAACAGGTCGACGAGGGCCTGGCGCAGGGCATCTTCGAAAGGGGGGGCAGTCATCATGTCCGGTATGCGGCCTGGTCAATGTCCGCTGCCTGACCATTCAGGCGTTCACATCTGTTCATTGCCTTGGTACGATAGCCTCAAGCAGGCAACCTCAGGTTGGCGAATAGACACTTGATTATAGTGCTGTCAGGCGGAAGGCACAAGCCCGGTCAGTTGGCCAAGGTGACTACTATCGGGTGACCTGCCAGGATCCAGGGTGAACTCGCGAGGCCAAGAGGAGGCATCATCGATGACGGCTACTGAACTCCCCGTCGCACGCCGTGCAACGGGCACGCGTAGACCACTGAGAATGTCCAAGCGCGAATTCCGTGAGGCGCTCCAGGGCTACGCCTTTGCGACCCCATGGATCTTGGGCCTCATCTTTTTCACCGTCGGGCCCATTCTCGCATCGATGTACCTCAGTTTCACCCAGTACAACGTGCTCAAGCCTCCCCAGTGGGTCGGCCTGGACAACTATGTCTACGCGTTTACCAAGGACCAGCAGTTCTGGCCGAGCCTCGCGCGTACGTTCCGTTATGCCGTCATGGTGGTGCCGTTGAGCATTGTTGGCTCCTTCTTCCTGGCCATGCTCTTGAACCAGGACCTCAAGGGGACGGCCGTCTACCGGACGTTGTTCTTCCTGCCGCACCTCACCCCCGTGGCCGCCATGGCGATCCTCTGGAAGTGGCTGCTGCAAGCCGAAATCGGCCCGGTGAACTATCTCCTGGGCCTGATTGGCATCCAGGGGCCTGCCTGGCTGTCGAGCCAGCAGTGGGCCCTGCCCTCGCTCGCCATGATCAGCGTCTGGGCAGCCGTCGGCGGCAACGAGATGCTCATCTTCCTGGCAGGCCTCCAGGGAGTGCCAAAGGAACTGTATGAGGCGGCGGAACTCGATGGCGCCGGGCGCCTCGCCCGGGTGCGTCACGTCACGCTACCGATGGTGTCACCGTCTATCTTTTTCAACCTCGTGCTCGCACTCATCGGCGCGCTGAAGGTCTTTTCTCTCGCCTTCGTGGGAACCGCGGGTGGCCCCGGCTACGCCACCTGGTTCTATGCGCTCCATATCTACCGCAGCGCCTTTGAGAACTTTGAGATGGGATACGCTTCAGCGCTAGCCTGGGTGCTCGCCGTCATACTGTTTGGGTTCACCTACATTCAGGTCAGCGGATCGAGTCGTTGGGTCTACTACGAGGGAGAGGCAGCCTGATGACAGCCGTCGCAATGCAGAGCCACGTCGCAGCCGACCGCAGATCCCGGAGGATTGGGCTGTACGCGCTGGTCTTGATCCTCGGGACCATCTTTATGTTCCCGTTCTTCTGGACGGTTTCGAGTTCGCTCAAGGCCACGCACGAGCTGTACATCTGGCCGCCCCCCGTGTTTCCTGCCACACCCATCTGGGGCAACTATGCCGAGGTGTTCCGGCTGTTCCCATTCGGGAACTGGGTTTTCAACACCGTGTTGGTCTCGTTCCTGGCCACTACCGGCACGGTGGTCAGCGCTACCGTCGTCGCCTACTCGTTCGCGCGGTTCCGGTACCCCGGAAGAGACCTGCTGTTCATGATCACGCTGGGCACGATGATGATCCCGACTGAGGTAACGCTCATCCCCCAGTTCCTGATCTTTAAGCAGCTAGAGTGGTTGAACACTATCCGCCCGCTATGGATTCCGGCCTGGTTCGGCGGTGGCGCTTTTAACATCTTTTTATTGCGCCAGTTCATCCAGACCATCCCGCGCGAACTCGATGAGGCGGCACTGATCGATGGCGCCAGCCGGCTCAGGACGCTGATCTCCATCATCGTGCCCCTCATCAAGCCGGCGCTCGCCACGTCACTGGTGATCAGCCTCATCTGGAACTGGTCCGACTTTATGGGGCCACTGGTCTATCTCAACTCGAGCAGCAAATTCACCCTGGCGCTGGGCCTGCGGTTTTTCGATGAGTGGGGTCGCTCGACGGGACAGGGCTTGCCACAGGATCACTACCTGATGGCGGCCTGCGTAATGTCCAGCGCGCCGATCCTGCTCCTGTTCTTCTCCACCCAGCGGTATTTCGTGCAAGGGATCGTGATGACGGGAATCAAGGGCTAGGAGCAGCACCCTGGGGCCTGGAGCTGGCCCGCCCCTTGCGGAGAGGGAGGTGCAGCCGGGATCAGAACTACCGTGCCAAAACGAACGTCTCAGAACACTCGATCAAGCTAAGGAGAAAGCACAGTGTCGCTCAAGTCCAAGTTGAGTCGTCGGCAGCTACTGAACACTCTCGCCGTCGCCGGAGTCGGCGCGGTGGGCGCGCCCCTTCTCGCCGCCTGCCAGCCCAAGGTGGTTGAGGTCGAGAAGGTCGTGAAGGAAACCGTCGTCGTCGAGACGGAGAAGGAAGTCGAAGTCGAAAAGGTCGTCAAGGAGACCGTCGTCGTCGAAAAGACGAGCGACGCGGCCGAGATCCGCTTCCTGACGCGCGTCGGCCCCCTCGGGCTCTTTATGAAGGAATACTCCAACATCTACCAGGAGAAGAGCGGCGGCGCGATCAAGGTCGTCATCGAGGAAGGAAACTGGGAGGACGTCTCCACCAAGCTGATGACCGGCGCCGTGGCAGGCACCCTGGCCGACGTGTTCTGGCAGCCGTACTTTTTCATGCCGTACCACGCCGCGAACGACGTCATGTTCGAGATGGACGAGTTCGCCGCCTCCGGCACCGTGGACATGTCGGTCTGGTATCCCTGGGCAATCGATCTGGAAAAGCTGGACGGCAAGCTCTACGGCCTGCCCATGGGCGTCATGACCGGCTACAACACCATCATCTATAACACGAACATCCTCGAGCAGGCCGGCGTCCCCGAGCCGAGTGGGGACATGTCCTGGTCCGACCTCCGCGAGGTGGCCAAGGGGATCAAGGAGAACACCGGCGTCTGGGGTATGGACATCGGCCACTGGTACTGGGGCACCGAGACGATCATCCGCGGCTTTGGCGGACACCTCTTTGAGCCCTTTGGCGATGTCTCGCTGTTCCTCGACGAGCCCGTACAAGAAGCCCTCAAGATGATCTATGAGGTGGGCAACGTCGACAAGACCATGCCGACGGCAGCGGCCATGGAGGGCGACCGCGCCAAGATGTTCGCCTCCGGCAAGCTGGCCATGATGGTCAACTGCGCCGCCGACCTGGTCTGCGGTATGGCGGATGCCATCGGCGGGCGTTTCGGGTACAATTACGCTACCATCCCGACGGCCGACTATGGCATTCTCGGTACCCAGCAGCAGGCAGACAGCCTCCACATCTTTTCGCAGAGCAAGTACCCGCAAGAGGCGTTTGGGCTGTGCGCCGAGATCGCCGGCATCGACGCTTCCAAGTGGGCATGCCTGACCACCGGCATGACGCCGGGCGCCTGCCCCGCCGCGTGGGAGGACCCCGAAGTCGCCGCCAAGTACCCGTGGTACGGCGTCGAAGGCGTGTGGTTCAAGACCAACGTTCCCGAGCCCCCACCCATGCCGGGCAACCTGCGCCATACCGAGATGGCCTCGGCCTACGAAGCAGAGTGGACGCCCATCAAGAACGGTGAGCGCCCGTACGACCAGGAGAACCTCGAGGCGATCAACGCCGTCTTCCAGGAGATCCTCAGCAAGCCGCGGCCGTAACCGGTACCGGTTCTGAGCAGAGGGAGGGTCTCGCACCCTCCCTCTGTTTGTGCAGGGCCTGTTCGCAGCCCACGTCACGGGTTCGGACCCGCCCATCTCAAGCAACGTTCGACAAGGAGTGGCCTCATGCGTGCAGCCTATTTCCGCGGCGACGGCGTCATCGACATCGTCGACGTCCCCACGCCCACCCCGGGCGAGGGGCAACTGCTCATCAAGGTGGCCGCCAACGGCGTCTGCGGCTCCGACCGCAAGATCCTGCGCGGTGGCTTTAACCTCATCCCCGGCCACGAGGTGGCCGGCACGGTGGTGGACGCCGGCCCCGGGTGCCAGACCCGCCCCGGCACGCGTGTCGCCGCCTACATCCCCATCCACTGCGGCGAGTGCTCCTACTGCCGCCAGGGCAAGGGCAACCTCTGCCCCAACATGCAGGGCCTGCTGGGCTGGGCCACCGACGGCGGCTACGCCGAGTACATGCTCGTCCCCGACCGCAACGCCCTGCCCCTGGAGGAAGGGATCTCCTTCCACGAGGGCGTCGTGCTGCTGGACACCATCGGCACCTCCGGCCACGCCATCCGCCTCTCCCGCTGCTGGGAGGCCGAGAGCGTGCTGGTCATCGGTGCGGGACCGGTGGGCATCGGCGCCGTCGCCGGGCTCAAGGCCTTTGGCGTGCCCAACGTGTACGTCACCGAACTCTCTCCCTACCGCCGCGAGCGCGCCGAGGCGCTCGGCGCCATCGCCATCGACCCCTCCACCGAGGACGTCGCGGCGCGCCTCAAGGCGCAGCACCCCTACGGCGTGGACATCGTCGTCGAGGCGGTCGGCACCCTGCCCACCATCTGGCAGTCGATGGACCTCGTCACGCACGGGGGTATCGTCAACATCGTGGGCGAGTACTGGGGCAAGGTCGAGCTGGAGCGGCCCAAGGGGACCTGGATGATCAACGACATGACCATCATCCGCTCCTTCTACTTTACCATCCCCGAGTTCCACGAGAACCAGCAGATGGTACTGGAGGGCAAGCTCGACGCCAAGGCGCTCGCCACGCACTCCTTCCCCCTGGAGGAGGTCAAGGCGGCCTACGACCTGTTCCAGACGGGCAACAGCCTCAAGATCATGGTCGAACCCTAGGAGACGCAGCAAGGCGCCGCCGGGGAGGGCTCATATAGCCTTCCACGGCGGCGTCACGATGTAGAGGAGACCAAGGCGGCGCATGAGCAAGGTACGTGTTGTAGGTTTGGGAAGAGCGGTGTTCGATGTGCTGGCCCGCACCGAACGCATGCCGACGTGGGAGGACCCCGGCCGGCTGAGCGAGCTGGACGTCGACGGCGGCGGACCATGCGCCACCGCCGTCGTCGCGGTGGAGCGCCTCGGCATCCACGCGGGGATGATCGGGACCTATGGCTCCAACCGCGCCGGGCAGATCAAGCTGCAGTCGCTGGTGGAGAACGGCGTCGACGTGAGCCGCATGGTGCAGCGTCCGGGGCCGGAGACGCAGGCCGTCATCGCCTTTGTGGACGCCGAGACGGGCGAGCGCATCTTTACCGGCGTCAAGGGTTTCGATTCCGGAGGACTGACGTCCGACGAGCTGGACCGCGAGTACATCACCGCCGCCGAGTACCTCCATCTGGATGGCGGCCATGCCGAGGCGGCGCTGCAGGCCGCGGGCTGGGTGCACGAGGCGGGTGGCAAGGTCATGCTAGACGGTAGCTCGGTGCGCGCCGGCGGCACCGTTGGGCCCGCCATGTGCGCCCTGGTCGAGGCGTGCGATGTCTTGATCTGCGGATCGGGATTCGGCCCGGCGCTCACCGGCAAGCACGACCTCTGGGAGATCGGCAGGACCATCCTCGCCATGGGCCCCCAGGTCGTCGTGCAGACCGAGGGCAAGGACGGATCCTACACCACCACGCGCCAGGAAGAGTTCCACACACCGAGCTTTGACGTCGAGGTGGTGGACACCACCGGCTGCGGCGACGTGTTCCACGGCGCGTTCATCGTCGGCCAAGTGCACGGCTGGAGCCTGCGCGAGACCGCCCAGTTCGCCAGCGCCGTGTCCGCCCTCAAGGCGCGCAAGCTCGGCGGCCGTGCTGGCATCCCCACTCTTGAGGAGACGATCGCCTTCCTACGGGAACGCCTCGGCGACTGGCCCCCCCACACCACCGGAAAGGAATAGCGACGTGCCTCTCGTATCGATCCAAGAGTCTCTTGAACGTGCTCAGGCCGAGGGCTGGGGCATCCCATTGTTCGACGTGTTCGAGTTCCATAGCATCGCCGGCACCATTCGGGCGCTCGAGGAGAAGCGTGCCCCGGGCATCGTGGCCCTGCCCAGTCGGTGGGTAGAGGGGCCTTACGCCGCCGTCCACGCCGCCACGGTGCGGATGCTGGCAGAAGCTGCCTCGGTACCGATCTCCCTGATGCTCGACCATGGGCGCGACCTGGAGGCCTGCATCAGGGCGCTGGCCCTGGGCTTTACCGACGTCATGTACGACGGTTCGAGCCTGCCGGTCGAAGAGAACATCGCCAACACCAAGTTGGTGGTGCGCGCCGCTCGAGCGGTGGGTGTACCGGTCGAGGCCGAAGTCGGGCACGTCGGCATGGGTTCTGACTATGACTCGGTCGACGCTGCGCGTGCCAGCTTTACCGATCCCGCCACGGCGGAGCGCTTTATCGAGGAGACCGGCGTCGACTATCTCGCGGTGGCCATCGGCAGCGCCCACGGGGTGTACAAGGGCGAGCCGCAGCTCGATCTCGACCTCCTGGCCGACATCCGCAAGCGGGTGGACATCCCCCTGGTGATGCACGGCGGGACGGGCCTCTCGGAGAAGCAGTTCCGCGACGCCATCGCCACGGGGATCGTCAAGGTAAACATCGGTACCGACCTGATGCTCACCGCGGGTAGCCGCATGGGCGAGGTCGCCAAGGGTGCCAAGCCATCCTACTTTGGCTACACGTCCGCCATCAGCAAGGCGTACCAGGAGCGGTGCGCCTACTATGTCGACGTCTTTGGCGCATCGGGCAAGGCGTAACGGGCGCAACACCCTTGCGGCGTGATAGCATGCCCGCAATGATAGACGGCATCGACAGGCGGAGCCACCCGTCCACGACGGGTGGCTCCGCGTCTACCCCGCCCGTTTGACGCGCCCCCGGGCCGCGAGTACAGTGTCACTGCTTGCGAGTATCCCCCAGGAGAGCCTCTTGACCACCGCTGAGCCCTGTGCACCTGTTACGAGCACGGCCGCGACGCCCGCGGACGTGCGCTGGAACGCTGGCGCCCTAGCCGTGGATATGGCGAGTTTCAACGTCGGGATGAGTTTTATCAGTACCACGACGGTGTTGCCTGCCCTCATCACCACCCTCGGCGGTACGGAGGTGCTGGTCGGCGTCGCCAGTGGCATCGCGAGCGGCGCGTGGCTACTACCGCAACTACTCGTCGCCAGTTTCGTTGCGCGCCTCCCCCGCAAACAGCCCTTTATGGTGCGCACGGCCTGGCTAACCCGACCCATCATGCTCGTGCTGGCTCTGATCATCCTGTTCTTCGGTGAGACGCGGCCCGGCGTTGTCCTGGCCACCATCATTGCGGGAACCGGCCTCTTTTTCGTCTTTGACGCCATGGTCAGCGTCCCCTGGTTCGACCTCATCGCGCGGACCGTGCCCGCCACGCGTAGGGGACGGGTGCTGGGCAGCGCCCAGGTGGTCGGCGGCATCGGCGGCATCCTGGCCGGCGTGGCGGTGCGCGCCATCCTGGCCGAGGGGAGCGCACTCCCCTTTCCATCCAACTATGCCCTGCTGTACGCCTGCGCCACCTGCATGATGCTGGCCTCAGCGCTGGCCCTGACGCTCATCCGCGAGCCGGCCTCCGACGCCCCCACGAAAGAGGTGCTCCCACTGCGGCGGATCCTCGCCCAGTTGCCCGGCATCATCGCGAACGACGGCCCCTTTCGCTGGGTCATCATCGTGCGGGTGTTGGCGGGATTCGTGGGGATGGCGAGCGCCTTCTATGTGCTCAATGCCACGCGCAACGCCGGTCTAAGCGTCGAGGCCGCGGGCTATTTTGTGTCCGCCCAAGTGGCTGGATCGCTGGCGGGAGGCCTGCTCACCACCATGCTGCAGGACCGCTGGGGGCCGCTGGTGCACATCCGCGCCATCATCGGCGTGTCGGCGCTTGCACCGGCGATGGCACTGCTGTGTCAACCCCTGTTGGCAGACCTCGGACCGAGTGTGCTCTATCCCTATCTGCTGGTCTACTTTACCTTGGGGATCTATATGGGGTCGATTAGTTGGCCCTACTTTAACTGGATCCTGGAGTACGCCGAGGAGGCCAGGCGTCCCCTCTACATCGGCATGGCGAACACCTTTGGCGCCATCACCATGGTGACCCCCGCCCTGGGTGGCTGGGTGGCGCGCGACATCTCGTACACAGCAGTGTTCGCCGTGGCGCTCACCTTTGCCCTCACGTCCCTCGCCCTGTCGCGGTGGATTCCGTCGACGAGGCGGAGAGGATAGCGGTCAGCGGTCGGCTTTCGGCTGTCGGCCATTAGCTATTGGCTGTTGGCTGTTCGCCGCGGGACCGAGCCGAAAGCCGACCGCCGACCGCTACCCCAGCGCCACATCCAAAATCATCATCACCGCAAAGCCCAGCATCGTGCCGGCGGTGGCCAGGTGGGCGTTCCCCTCGGCCTGGGCCTCGGGGATGAGTTCCTCCACCACGACGAATATCATGGCGCCGGCGGCAAAAGCCAGGGCGTAGGGCAGGATGGCCCGCGCCGTGAGCACCAGCCAGGCGCCCAGCACCCCCGCGATCGGCTCCACCACTCCCGAGAGCTGCCCCAGGAAGAATGCCTTCCAGCGTGACAGCCCCTCACGACGCAGTGGCATCGCCACGGCCGTGCCCTCCGGAAAGTTCTGCAGGCCGATGCCGATGGCCAGGGCGATGGCAGAGCCGATGCTCGTCCCGTCGATGCCGGCGGCCGCGGCGCCAAAGGCCACCCCCACCGCCATCCCCTCGGGAAAGTTATGTAGCGTCACCGCCAGCACCAGCAACGTGCTGCGCCGCCACGACGTGCGCACCCCCTCGACCTCGGCCCCGGCAAAGGCGGGGTGCACGTGGGGCAGGACGCGGTCGATGCCGCGCAGCACCACGCCGCCCAGGAGAAACCCCACCGCCGCGGGCGCCCACGACCCGTCGGACAACTCGATGGCGGGCGCCAACAGCGACCAAAAGCTCGCCGCGATCATCACCCCCGCGGCCACGCCCAGCATCGAGTCGAGCAGGCGGCGCTCCACGCGCCGGGTAAAGAGCACCGGCACGGCTCCCATGGCGGTGACAAACCAGGTGAACAGCGTCGCGACCAACGCTTGCGTGACGGGCCCCAGACTCTCTAGCCAGGCGAACAACGAAGCACCTCCCGAATTGACGGCGTGAATGCGCGGCCCTATGCTGTGTGCATCACATACAACCCGTCCAGCGACGGGCGAGGAGACATACCATGGCCGAATCCACCAAGCAGGTGACCGACGGCGAGAGAGCGGGAGGCTCCCTCGCTCAGCGCGCCGTCGACTTTTTGGGGCTACGGCGCAGCATGGTGGCGCTACTCACCATGGTAGTGCTCGTTGGCCTCGGTGAAAAAATGGCCGAGCGCTTCCTGCCCGTGTACCTCATCGCGTTGGGCGGCAGCACCCTCTCGGTCGGCCTGCTCAACGGTATGGACAACCTGCTCAGCGCCCTCTACTCCTACCCCGGTGGGTACATCAGCGACCGCCTGGGCTACAAGGGCGCCCTGCTGGTATTCAACCTCATCGCCCTCTTGGGCTATCTGATCGTGATCCTCTTTCCCACGTGGCAGATGGTCATTGTGGGCTCGATCTTTTTCATCTCCTGGACGGCCATCTCGCTCCCTGCCACCATGAGCATGGTATCGGAGGTACTCCCGTCGACCAAGCGCACCATGGGCGTCTCGATACACTCGCTGGTGCGGCGCATCCGCAAAAACGGCGTCCGCCTGGCGGTCACGCTGGGCGTGTCGCTGGTGGGGTTCCTGGTTGTGGTGCTGGCGTTCAGCTTCGTCGGCTACATGGCCAGCGTCAACCTGCCCCAGCGCTACGCTTCGCTGACGTCGCCCGACGGCGGCCACAGGCTGGTGGTCCTGCGCAGCTACGAATTTCCCGACGACGAGCACATCGCCCTGCGCCAGGACGCCCGCAGGGAAGCGGAGCCCGAAGTCGAAGCCGACCTCGTGGCCGAGGACTGGGGCTTCGCCTACGCCGCCTATCCCCGCGCGCTGAACATCTTCTACCGCGCCGACGCCGACGTGCAGGGAGAGGTGCACCTGGGCTACGCCAGCGCCGCCACGCTGATGGTGGAGTGGCCCGACGGGGACACCGCCCGCTTCTACGTGCAGGACCCCGAACCCGGCGACGACGGCGAGTGCACCTTGAAATTCAAATAGCGCCGCATCTTTCACCTCCGGCGGGCATAATCTGGCCCACGGGGGTGTTTTTTTTGCACAGACTCGGGTGGGTGACGGGCCTGGGCGCGGCGGCGCTGCTGCTGTACCGACCCGGGGAGGCGGCGCAGGGCGCGGCGTCGGCGATGGCCCTGTGGGCGGCGTCGGTGGCGCCGGCGGTGTTTCCGTTCCTGGCGCTGATGCCGCTGCTCACTGGCGAGGATGCCGCCCGGGCCTACCGGCGGCTGCTGGGCGGGGCCATGCGGCGGCTGTTTAACCTGCCCGGCGAGGCCGCGCCGGCCCTCGCCGCTGGCTGCACCTTCATACTGAAGCCGGCCGAGCAGAGCCCGCTCAGCGCGTTGCTCACGGCCGACCTGTGGCTCGAAGCCGGTGGTCCTGCCGGCACGCTGCAGGTACTGCCTGCCAGCGACCCCGTGCCGCTT
>ENA-UOUL01002165-UOUL01002165.1-bioreactor-metagenome-genome-assembly--contig:-NODE-2165-length-23913-cov-6.424022_pt1 | contig 23913 bp, 23 predicted proteins | sample MGYA00249838_ERZ747220 | MGnify/ENA primary metagenome ERZ747220 (study PRJEB28778, sample SAMN05720191) | bioreactor metagenome | isolation source: Anaerobic biogas reactor | place: USA:Washington...
CGCATCCAGGATGGAGGAGATCTTCCGGTTGGTCTCGGCAAGCACCGCCTCGATCCGGGGCTGCTGCTCCGTCTGCAGGGCGTCCAGTTGCCTGCGCGATTCCTTCATGATCTCCCCGAAACGGGCTTCCTGCTCGGGCGTCATCTCGAGCAGTTCCGGCAGCCTCCGGTGCCCCCGGGGGGGAGGGGGGCTTCCCTGCGGATGCGCCCACCCCGGACCGGGATGCGTCCTCGACCAGAAAAAGGCTCCTCCGGCCCCCAGCAGGGAGCCGAGGAGAAAGACGGCGATCAGGATCGCCCAGGCACGCGCGCGGTCTCTCACCCCTATTCCTCCAAGGGAACCAGTTGCAGGAGCAGCTCGCTGTCGTTCTGAACCAGCAGCCGGCCCGCCAAATTGCTCGATTCCGCCTCGTTCAGGAGCTTTTCATACTCCGTATAGGCCGAAACGGTGCGGTTTCCGGGCAGGAGCCAGAGAAATGCGAAGAGCAGAACCCCCGCCGCCGCCGCCGCCACGGCCGGCTTGGGCCTGAAACAGGACGCGATCAGGGCGTCCCAGGCCGGGGCGCGCTCGAACGCCCTGCGGGCGATCCGCGAGGCCAGGTCGACCGGCTGGATCTTTTCCGCCTTCAGGATGAAGACGAGGTTGTCAAGCATCCGGAGCCTCGACCCGCAGTCGGGGCAACCGGCCAGATGGGACTGGAACCTCTCCCGCGCGGCATCGTCCAGCTCCCCGTCCCGGTAGAGGTCAAACAGGGCGCACTCACGCTTCATCGCTCCCGCTCCTTTGCGCCGCAGCCTCGAAGGTAGGCGCGAAATTTCCTCTGAAGTTCCGCCCGGGCCCGGGAAACCCTGAACCGGGCGGCCACCTCGCTCGTCCCCAGGGCGGCCGCCACCTCGCCGTAGTCCTTATCGTCCACTTCACGCAAAATGAATGCCGCCCGGTACTTGGGATTCAGCCCGTCAAGCAGGGCCCGGGCCACCCGGGCATAGCCTTCGGAATCCTCCACCCCCGGGCCCGCCGATACCGGGCCCCGCTCCATGGAAAGGTCCCGCAACAGCCTCTCCTGCTCGTGCTCCCTTAGCTCGGACCAGAGCTGCACTTTCCGGCTCCTTTTTCTCCGCAGCTGATCGATGCAGTAATTGGTGGCGATGCGCGCCACCCACGGGCCGAAAGGATACCGGCGGTCGAATTTCCCGAGCGCGGCAAAGGCCCGCAGGAACACCTCCTGGACCGCATCCTCGTTCTCGGAGGAACTTCCCAGCACCCGGTGCACCGTCCCCCAGACCGCGGACTGGTACCGGCGCACCAGCTCCGCGAAAGCCCCCTCGTCCCCCCCGAGCGTCCTCTCGATCAGTTCGGAATCCGACGGATCCATCATGCTCACTGATTATTTACGAAAAAGGGGCGGGTTGTTACAAAAATCGGACGGGGCGCGGGAGCCGTCCCGGGGCGCGCGGGATCAGTAATGGATGTGGAGGTGATTGCTCACGATGCGCCGGACCCCGGGCCGGATGGCGTCCCAGCGGACCGATCCGCTCTTGCGGATGATGAGGATGCGCTGGTCGAGCGTCACCTCGTCCACTCCCGGGAGGTCGAAAAGCTCCTTGAGCAGGCCGTCGTCGGTGACCGGTATTTCCAGGCGGCTCCGGTACTGTCGCTGGGTTTCCGATATCTTCGTCCCGAGATAGAAAAGACCGACATCGGACGCGTCGCTCAGGGCCTCGGAGACGACCCCGAGGTCCGATTCCTCCTCGATGACCTGGTTGCGGGTACCGTAGTGGCGGAATACGAACGTCACGAGGATCCCGAGCGCGAGGATGAGACCCAGGAAAAACAGGAGATTGGTGACTTCGTATTTCCTGAGGCTCTTCCGGCCGGATCCAGGACTCAAGTCAGCCTCCGTTTCGGCGCATCCCGCGCCATGGCCCAGGGACTATTCGTAACGGAGACATTCGATCGGGTCCAGGTTCGAGGCCTGGACCGCCGGGTAGATGCCGAAAATCAACCCGATAACCGAACTGACGCCGAAGGACAGCCCCACCGAAGCGGCGGTGATTATGGTGTTCCACCCCGAAAAAGCGGCCACCGCCTTCGAAATGCCGTAACCCAGGCCCACCCCGATGATGCCGCCCGCCAGGCTGATGGCTACCGCCTCGGCCATGAACTGCATCCGGATATCGAGCTTCTTGGCGCCGATGGCGCGCCGCAGCCCGATCTCGTTGGTCCTCTCGAGGACCGAGGCCAGCATGATGTTCATGATGCCGATGCCGCCGACCAGGAGCGAAATGCTGGCGATGGCGCCCATGACCACGTTGAAAATCCCCTGGGTCCGCTGGTTCTGTTCCAGCAGCTTTTCGGGGACCACGATGGAATAATCGTCCACGTAGCGGTGCATCACCGACATCAGGTTGTTGATCGTCGACGCCTGTTCCTTGATATCGGCGTTGTCGGCGATCCGGATGACGATTTCGTTCAGCTCGTTTTCGACGCTCTCGGTGTCGAACTTGCGGATCGCGGTGGTAATCGGGATATAGATGTCGTTATTGGGGTTCTGGATCTTGACCCCCTCGAACTCCTGCTTTTCCACCGTGGCGTCCCCCAGCACCCCGACCACCGTGAACCAGATGTCGTTCACCTTGATCTTCTGGTTGAGCACCTCCCCGAACCCGAACAGCTTCTGCTTGGCGGCGATGCCAAGCACGCAGACCTGGGCGTTGGCCTCCTCGTCCGCCTGGAGGAAGAAGGCCCCCTGCAGCAACTTCAGGTTCTGGATGACGGGGTAGGTGCTCGAAACGCCGAGCACCCGGCTGTCGCTGCGGGCCTTTTCCGAATTCACCTGGTAGGTCTTCACCAGCCTCGAGGCCGAGATCAGCGGCTTGGGCTTCAGGATGGACTCGAGCGCCTCCACGTCGCGCATGCTGACGCCGAGCGATTCGGTCCGGATCTGCTGGAGCTCTTCCGTCTTGAATTCCTTGGCCTGGATGATGATGTTCCGGATGCCGAAGCTGGCGATGGTGCGCAGGCTCTCCTCTTCCGCCCCCGCGCCGATCGAGAGCATGGCGATCACGGCGCCGACTCCGAAAATCATGCCGAGCATGGTCAAAAAGGACCGCAACTTGTGCCTTCCCAGGCTCGCCAGGGCGCCGATCATCGTTTCCATCGATATCATAGGAACCAGCCTCGTACAAAAATGCGCTTACCTAGTCACCGCCAAACGCGCCGTGTGCCGCAACACCCGGCCGGGAGCGGCTACCGCGGCGGCCCGCCGCGGCCCCCCCCCCGCATCCCGCCGCCCGGAGGCATACCCGGAGGCATGCCCGGAGGCATGCCCTGCTGCCCCCCCTTGTTGAAATCGGGGAGGGAGAGTTTGCGTCCCCCCTTGGGATCGGCCAGGGCGATGAGCTCCCCCTCCTCGACCCCCCCGAGGATGACGGCCTCTCCGTGCGAACTGAGCCCGGTCTCGACCGGCCGTTCCACGAATTCGCCCTTTTGCTGCACGTACACGATGTTCCCGCTCTCCCTGGCCACCACGGCCCCGGAGGGGACGACGAAGCAGGAGGCGTATTTCTCGAGGATCACGTCCCCGCGCAGGTTCATCCCGGGACGGATGCGCTTGAGTTCCCCGCCGGCGTCGCCGATTGACACGTCGCAGGTGAAATAACGGAGCGGGGAGTTGCGTTCCAGCGCCGAAGCCACGGAGGAAACGGAGGTGATGGAACCGTTGAATTCTTTCTCGGGGATCGCGTCGAGCTTGATCACCACCGGCTGCCCTTTCTTCAGGCTCCCCCCGTCCCTTTCGAGGACGTAGATGCGGGCTTGCAGCACGTCGAGGTTGATCACCTCCACGATCACCTGGCCGGGGTGGGAATTATCCCCGACCTTGGGTTCTTCCCGCCGGTCCCGGCGGTACAGGACCAGGCCGTCCACGGGCGCCATCAGTTCGAGCGAGTTCAGCGTCTCGCGAATCAGGGCGACTTCCGACTGGGCCTTGTTCCTTTCGATGGCGAGGATCTGCTGATCGGACCGGGCGATCCGCTGCTGCGTCTTCCCCTTGCTCTTGAGGAACTCGATCCGTTCCCTGGCGTAGCGCGCGTCGGCCTGGGCCGTGATAATGTCCCACTTGGAAAAGATCGACTCGTCCTGGGGCATGACGGTCATGGCGTATTCGTATTCCTCTTCCGCGTCCTTCCGGTCGATGGCGAGCACCGCTTCCTCGGTCCCCTGCTGCAGCGTCTTGATCCGGGTGTTCTGCTGGTTCGCCTCCAGGGTGTTCTGCTGCTTTTCGAGGGTCAGCCTGGCGTCGGTGCTGTCGAACCGGACCACCGGATCCCCCGCCTGGACGAAGCTCCCCTCGGGGATGAGCCAGGAGATGGTCAGGCTTCCCGAGGAGGTATTGGGGGTGGCGACCGGCGTCGTCTCCATCCCGACGATTTCCCCGTTGGAACTCACCTTGAGGGAAAAGGGCTGCCGCGCCAGCCTGGTGACGGGGATGGGGTTGTCGTCGGCGGCGGCGAAAACCCTGGAGATCCGGCTCGACAGGTTGCCACGGTAGAGAAAGAGCAGCACACCGCACGCCGTGAGCACAGCCAGGGCCGCAACCTTCCCCAGGTTCTTCTTCCATGAACTCGTTTTTTGCGCATTGCCGCTGGATTTCATAGCATACCTCGTCGTTACACGATCGGCCGGGCCCGGATCTTCTCGTTGGCGTCGAGTCCCGCTTCCACCACCGCCGTCATCCCGTCATTGGTGCGCAGGCTGACTTCGCGCCATTCGAATTTCTTGATTTCCGGTTTCCAGACCTGAACAAAGGACCGTCCGTCCCGCTCCTGGATGCTGGACATCGGAATGACCACGACCTGGGGATACTCGCCCACCCTGATCTGTGCCTTCAGGTTCATGCCGGGGCGCATCAGCTGGGTATCCAACTGGCCGATCTCCAGGTAGGCGTCGATCACCTTCTGCGGCCGGTCGAACGTGGCCTGCTTCAGGATGGTCCCGATGCTGACGATCTTCCCGGTGAACGTGCGTCCCCGGACGGAGTCCACGGTGATGTTGGCCTCCTGCCCGACCTTGATCTTGCCGGAGTCGATCTCGTCAACCTGGATCTTGGCCCGGATGCTGGACAGGTCCGGAAGTTCCATGACCGCGTCCATGGCGAAAATATTGCTCCCGATCTCGCTCGCCTCGTTGTTCCAGTTCCGCTTGTAGATCACCACCCCCGCCACCGGCGCCCTGACGACAAAGGAATCCATGGCGTCCATCAGGTCGTCCATCCGGCCCCGGTAATGCTGTTCGTTGCTGCGCGAGATCTGCAGGTCCAGTTGCCCGCTTTCGGTCTTGTACCCGACCTTTTTCTCCAGCAGTTCGACGTTTCTTTTCGCGGCGTCCCGCTGGATCCGCGTCTGCTCGATTTCGATCCCGCTGACGAGATCGACCTGGGAACTCAGCTTGACCTCCAGCTTTTCCAGGTCGGACTTCGCCTGCTCCAGCGACAGCTTCAGGTTCTTGAGCTGGATGTCGGTGTCGGACCGCTTCTTCTGCCGCTCCTCCTGGACGCGCTGGAAGTTGGCGGTCTCGTCCCGCAGCCGGGAGATGATCTCCGAGGTATCGAACTCCATCAGGAAATCCCCTTCGGACACCACAGTCCCCTCATCCACCATGCGCATCAGCTTGAACCGCCGCTCGCGGCGTATCTGGGGCGGACCGACGCTGACGCTCCGGGACGCTTCCAGCACCCCGGTGGCGCTGATGACCACGGGGAAATCGACGCGCTGGGCCGTAATCAGGTCCTTGTCGCCGACGCTTGCGGCGCCGCCCCGGGAACGATAAAGCCAATATCCCGCCCCCGCCAGGATCACCACCAGGGCCAGCAGGAGGATCTGCTTTTGTCTGGTCATCTGGAAACCTCCGCATCATACCGCGCCGGGATCAGCCGATCCCCCGTCTTCACGCCGGCGACCACCTCGAGCAGCCGGTCCCCGACGGCGCCGATCTGGACGAACTCTCTTTTCGCCTGCTTCAGGTCCGCCCCTTTCAACACGAACTGGAGCCCCTGGTCGTCCGTCCCCAGGTAATCCCTGGGAATCACCGGAGCGTTTTCAGCCAGGACCAGGGGCACGGCCACCTGCACCGTCATCCCGGGCTTCACCTTGTCGACGTCCACCTTGTCCAGGCGAACGATGGTCTGGAAAACCTTCTTCTCCGACGCGAAGCTCTTGCGGCCGGCGACGCTGGTCAGGGACTCGATGACGCCCCCGACCTCGTAGCCCGGAAGCGCGTCGAACCTCACGCTGCAGCGCAGCCCGGGCGACAGGATGCTGTACTCCGTATCGTAGACGAAGCCCACCACCTGCATGCTGGACAGGTCGGGGATGCTGGCGACCTCCATCCCGGGGAAGATATTGTCTCCCGCCTGGACCTTGCGGTTACTCGTCCAGTTGTCGCCGTAGATCAGGATGCCGTCCTGCGGGGCATCGATCTTCAGCATCTGCATGTCGCTTTCGATTTTTTTCAGGTTGATCTCCGCCTGGGAGTGGTTGATCTCCACCAGCGCCATCTGCGAAGCGTAGCTCTTTTCGAAGTTGGCCATCTGCTCCCTGGCCTTCTGGAGCCCGAGTTTCGACTTGCTGATATTCAGCTGGTATCTCTGGTAGGTGTTCGCGGGGAGCAGGTCCTTGCTGATCCTGCCGTACAGCTCGTCCTGCTTCAGGCTGGATTCGGCCTGAGACAGGGAATTGAGCAGGTCGCAGCGTTCCGCTTCCAGGTCGGCCTTTTTCTTCTGGATGTTCAGCTTGGCTTCGTCCAGCGTCCTCTCCACCTCCGATTTCTGGCTCAGCAGGGAGGAATCGTCAAACTCCACGATGCGCTCCCCTTTTTTCACCATCGATCCCTCGGGGGCCAGGTAGGTGATGGTGGTGGAAAAGCTGCTCCGAATCCTCGGGGCGTTGATCAGGGTTGAATTCCGCGCCTTCAGTTCCCCCGAGAGCACGACTTCCCTCACGACTTCCCCACTGCCGACGACGTAGGCCGTCAGCTTCTCTTCGGCCGGCTTGGTGGCCGCGGCCGGGAGCGGGTCCGAACCCTTCTTGCTCTGCAGCCCGGGGTTCTGGGCGGACGCGGTCGGCGCATTCCCCACCGAAAGGGCCAGGACCAGGGCCGCCGCCAGCAGCGCCGGAAATCCCGCAGTGATTGTATTTTGTTTGTTTTCCATACCCATCACGCAACATCCCGTTTGTGGTTGGTGGATTGGGCCCGGCCGACGCTCCCGCCCTAGGACCTCAGGGCTTTGACCCACGCAGCCCATTCCTCTTCGATCTTCCCGAAATCGCCCCCCAGCACCTCCGGGCGTTCGAGATACTCCCGGCTTTCCATCCCTTCCCGCGTCAACCGGATCAGTTCCCGGACCTTTTCGATTCCCACCTTCTCAATCAGGAAGAAGAAAAAGGTGCTGGACTGGCCGTCGAACAGCATCCGGTCCTGCTCGTCCTTGGGAAGCACCCGCTGCGGCATACCCCCGGACCCGCCACCCCGGGGTCCGCCGCCCCGGGACGCCCGCTGTCCCCCCTGGGCCCCGCCGCCGGGGAAACCACCCGCGGGGAAACCTCCACCCCCACCGCCGCCGGGGAAACCTCCGCCGTTCATTCCGGGCGCACCACCGCCGGGGAAACCTCCGCCGTTCCCAGGCATCCCGCCACCGCCGCCCCGGGACCCGCCGCCCCCCTGGTCGAAGGACGATGCCACAAAGGGACGGGACATGGAAAGGATATCTTCGATGGGAAAGGTCTGCTCCATGTTCTGGTTCAGGAACTCCAAGTTGGCCTTGGCGCCCACCGCATACCAGGCGATCCCGATATCCAGCCAATCCGGCAGGGGGCTCTTGCCCATATCATCCAGCCGCGAGGAGCGGAACCGGAGATTCTCATCCATGGCGGTCTGGGTCACCGCGTGGGCGATCTGCCGGGCCAGGGTGGACGCCGCCTGCTGCTCGGCATCGGCCATCATCTCCGGCGGCTGGTTTCTGATCCGGTCCCTGATCTCGGCCGGGATGTTGTCCCCCATCTGGGCCTTGATCCGTTCCAGTACCTCCTGCGTGCGGACTTCGGCGGTCACCACCGTGATGGACCAGCGGTAGCCCGAGCGGAGGACCCGGGGCTCGTAAACCGAATCCCTCTGCTGCACGCTGGAGCAGATGAAGACGGCCCCTTTGGGCAGGTCGTCGCCCAGCAACTCCTTCATCCGCGCGATCGCTTCGGCCGCCGGCTTTTCGTAGGGGGAAACGTTCTTGCGGTTGGAGGCAAAAAAGTCCACCCCCGGAACAAGATTCCGAAACGAGACAAAGTTTTTGAAATCAACAACCTGGGCATTTGCCGGCCCCGCGGCCAGGGGGACAGCCACAAGCAGGGCGGCAAGCAGGAATCGAAGCATGGCGTTTTACCCTATCTCCTGTCAAAAATTCGAGGCACCCCCCGTCGGGGCGGATGCATCCGGAAGCCGGCTCGGCCTGACCGGTTTCGTTGTGTTATTACGTCAAAATGAAGCCCCTTGTTACATATAATGGGACTCGGCCGTCGATTCAAGATTGACAGCGGGCGATTCCGGGACGACAGTGGGACGGGGAGTGAAGGGAAAAGCGGGAGGATGCTGAATATGAGACTACGGTCGGGTTTGCTGTGGACGGGATTGATCATTATGACCATGCCGTTCATCTCCGAGGCCCACGGCGCCGGGTGGGTGGAGAAGAAGCTGAAGGTGGGGGATCTCAGGATACGCTACCTGGATGCGGGCTCGGGCGAGCGCACCCTGGTCTTCATCCCGGGTTGGACGATGCCGGCCGAGGTCTGGCAGGAGCAGATCCCCTACTTCTCCGCCCGCGGTTTCCGGGTGGTGGCCCTGGACCCGCGCGGCCACGGGGAGACCACGAAGACCGAACTGGGGAACACCTGCCGCCAGCAGGCGGCGGACCTGCATGCATTCCTGCAGGAGCTCAAGATCCAGCACTCCTACCTGGTGGGCTGGGGGGCGGGGGGGACGGTTCTTCTGGAATACCTGGCCAGCCCTGAAACCATCGATCCCGACATGGCCGTATTCGTCGACTTCATCCCGGCGTACCTTCAATCGGAGGATTACGCCGGCGTCCCCCTGGACCAGGCCCGGAAGCTGCTCCTGGAGTTTCAGGACGACCGCGCCAAGGCGACCGACGGCTACGTCCGCGCGCTGTTCAAATCGGGTCCGAACGAAAGGTTGATCACCCAGCTGTCCCGGGCCAGCCTGAAAACCCCCATGGCGGCGGCGCTGGCGCTCTATTTCGACCTCGTCACCGGGGACAGGAGGAAGGACCTCCGGCACATCACCGTTCCCAGCCTCTTTGTCGCCACGCCGGAAAACCGCGCGCTGGGGGAGTATCTCGCGAAAAACGTCCCCCGGTCCGGGCTCGAGATCATCGCAGGGACCGGCTCCGCCATGTTCCTGGAAAAACCGCAGGCGTTCAACCAGGCGCTCGAATCGTTCTTCGGGGGACAATGACCGGCGGATTCAGGATTCCGGATTGGTCCGGCGCTTGACGATCCCCTTGGCCGTCAGGTAGTAGGGGAGACTGATCGCCTCCTCCATCCTCTTGCGATATCCCCTGACGGGCCACCCCAGTTCGCAGAAATGGTCCAGGATCCTCCCACGCACCCTGGGGCGGTGTTCGGCCGCCAGGAACGATTCCAGCAGCTTTTCGCGAATGGATTCGTCCCCGTTGCGGGCGAGATAATCGATGGCCGCGATCGAAACGTCGTCATCGTCATCGTCGATGAAGCGCAGCACCGTATCCGCGACCCGGGAGAACGCCTCATCGGGCAGGTAGCCGATAAGTACCGCCTTGGCCTCGGGCCAGCGGGTGTACTCGTCCGCCATCCCGGAGAGGATATCGAGAAGCGCGCCGAGGAATTCCTCGGGCGGAAGGAGTTCCTCGAGAGCCCGGACGGGGTGGGTCACATCCGGCTCCGTCCTGAGATACTGCAGGATCGGCTCGACGGCCGCTTCCCCCATGCCGGCGATCAGCTTGACCGCGTACTGTTTCTCCTCCAAGTCCATACTGGCCTGGGGCGTCTGGACGGTGAACCGTCGCAGCAGCGCCTGGGCGGCCTCCGGCGTACGCCAGGAAGCCAGCCGCTCCATGGCGGCGACCCGCGTCCCCGCCTCGCCGTGCATCTGGGTGACCTGCTTGAGCCCCTTCCGGATCTGGCGCGGCGTGGGTCCGGATGGGGATGAAAAGAGCCTGCGGATGAATCCCATAATCTCCTGTTCCAGAAGCAAACCGTCGGCGGCGCGTCGGCGGGCGCCCCTGATTGCGAGCCCCGAGCTCTTATTTTGCGTGCGGGGCAAGTTCTTGATGCCGCCGGAAAGATTGAAGCATATAATACCTTCCCATGGAAGAACGTGACCTTTTCAACGAAAAAGACGAAACCGTAACCGCCACGATCTATTGTCCGAAATGCCGGACCTCGCTGGAATACCCCGTCCGCTGGCGCCGGAGGACGAAGAAAGCGACGCTGCCGCGCGGAGCGGATGAACGCGACCGGGCGAAATATGCCAAGGCCCGCGATTACCGCATCCGGCTCGACGACAAGGTCCGGTGCCGAAATCCGCGCTGCGGGAAGACCATCGAGATCACTTCCCTGCAGACGGTTGTGTTCGATTAGCGGCCGCGGAGCGCTCGTGCACCAGATCCACCACGGCCCGAACCGCATCCTCGGGTGTTGGGGGCATGATCCCGTGCCCAAGGTTGAAGATGTGACCGGGACGGCCGGCGGCGGAATCGAGCACCTCGGCCGCCTTGCGGGCCAGAACCTCCCCGGGGGCCAGTAGCGCAGCCGGGTCGAGGTTCCCCTGGATGCCCACCCCCGGCCCCGCCAGCCGCCAGGCCTCGCCCAGCGTCAGGCGCCAGTCCACCCCGATGACGTCCCCCCCCGCCTGCGCCATGAGCGGGAGCAGCCCCGCGGTCCCGGTCCCGAAGTGGATGGAAGGGATCCCCTCCGCCCGGAGTTCCCGGAAGATCTTCCGCGTGTGCTCGAGAACGTAGCGCTCGTAGTCCGACGGGTCGAGGCAGCCCACCCAGGAATCGAACAGCTGCACCACCTGGGCCCCGGCCCGGACCTGCGCCTTCAGGAAGGGGATCAGCGTCCGGCACATCTTGTCCATCAGGAGATCCCAGGCCTCCGGCTGCTCGTACATAACCCTTTTCGTCAGCAGATGGTTGGAAGACCCTCCCCCCTCGATCGCGTAACCGGCCAGGGTGAAGGGGGCGCCGGCAAATCCGATGAGCGGCACCTTCCCGTCGATTTCTCCCCTCACGTTGCGCACTGCTTCGAGCACGTAGCCCAGGTCTTCCTCGGGGTCGGCCACCCTCAGCGCCTTGATGTCCCCGGCGCTGCGCACCGGCCTGGAGATGACGGGGCCGTGGCTGTCGGTGAACTCGAACCCGATGCCCATCCCCTCCAGCGGGAGGAGGATGTCGGCGAAGATGATGGCCGCGTCGATCGGGAAGGCACGGACGGGCTGCAGGGTGACCTCGGTCGCGAGCCCGGGAGTGCGGAACATTTCAATCAGGGGGTACCGGGCGCGGATCTCCTGGTACGACTTCATGTATCTCCCGGCCTGGCGCATAAACCAGACCGGGGTACAGTCGGCGGCCTCCCCGCGGCACGCCTTCAAAAACCTTTCGCTTCGGCTCATAGGACCCTTTCTCCCTTCGGGGGACTTTTCTCTCTTCGGGTGGAATCCCCATTATGCCAGATCGAGATCGGCGTGAATGGGCAAATGGTCCGACAGGCGGGCGGGACCGGTGTGCGGCGCCTCCCGGCATCCGGGGTCGAGCGCTTCCACCCCCGCCGCCCCGTCCCTGGCCTGCCCGGCGCACAGCCCCCGGATATTTCTGGCCAGGAGCCAGTCCAGCTTGAGCCCGAGATACCCCTCGTAGGCATCCAGCCGGCGGAGCAGTCGACGGCCGAGCGGCCCGGGGAAAAAGTGCGCCTCTTCCAGCGAACCCAGGGGGGCGCGGGCCGTTTCCCCCTCCCCGCTGAAACCCTTCCACTCGAATCCTGCGCGCCGGAGCTCCGCGAAGAGGGGTTCCCGTCCCGAATCCGGGTGCAGCAGCTGCCGCTTGACCCGCGATGGAGGGAGCAGCAGCAGGCGCGCCGCCGCCTTGAGCGTACGCCCCGCGGTCCCGCGCCCGAAGGTGTTGGTGTTGAGATCTCCGCCCAGGAGACAGGCATCATCCCCGCCGCCGGGCAGATGTTCGAGGATGTGGCGCATCGCGGCGGCGCGGTCGGCGGGGGTGTTGCGCAACTCGAAGTGGGTGGTTCCAGCCCAGAGGAAGCCGTTCCGGAGCCTCAGCCGCGCCCACAGGCAGTGGCGCCGGCCGTAACGCTTTTCGTGGAACTCGTACGGCTCGAAGGAAACGGGGAGCGGGACCACGTGGGCCTCCTCGATCGGGTAACGGGAGAGGATCGCGTTCCCCTGCAGGCTGTCGCGGTTTTCCCCCGGGAGTGCGAGGTCCTCGTCGACCCCCTTCGTCAACTCGAAATGGGCGGGGGCGAACACCATGTGCATCCCGAGCCGCCGGGCGAGATCGAGAGCCACGTGCCTGTTTCCCGACCGGTTCATGCCATGGTCCGCCTCGTTGAGCAGGACCAGGTCGGCCCACCGGAGGATCCCGTCGGACTCGAACAGGCGGGCGACCCCTTCAAACCGCTTCCCCTTCTCCACGTTCCACGAGACCACCCGGAGGAAGGAGCCGAGGCGGGGGACCGCCCCGGGAAGAGGAACAACCTGCGGGGTGGACAGGAACCGCTCGATCCGCTCCCCCCAATCGGCAAAAAAGGGGGAGCGGTAAAGCGCCGCCAGGGTGTCGTACCGGCGCAGGTTTTCCATCCAGAGCGGGTGCGATTCCGATTCCGGCACAGGCGTCATGTCATCTCCCGCCGGCCCGCGGCGGTCACGAGGGCCGGATCCGATCGAGCAGTATTTCCAGGCGCGCCGCCGCCTCTTCGAGATCCCCGAGAGACTCGAGCAGTCCCGGACTGCGCAAGTCATCCACCGCCACGGTGTGCCGCTCGGGGTAGAGGAAGCGCTTCACGCCCCGGAACACCTCCCCGGCGGCCCGGGCGACAGCCTCGCCCCCCTCTCCCGCGTCGCCCCCCCGGGGCGCCCGGCTTGCAGCATCGACAGGCTCCCGCCCGGCCCGTGGGATCGCGTAAGCCAGTTCCTTCTTCATCCTGCGCACCGTCTTCGCCAGGTTCCGAGCATGGGCGCGGCAGACGCTCCCCGCCGTCTTTCTCAGGTGCGGGGAGCGCTCCGGGTCGGCGGCGACCGACACCAGTCCAGGCAGATCCGACCCGTAGCGCCGGATCCTTTCGCTCCACCCGAGGAGCTGCTCGGCGTAGGCCAGCAGCCTCCGCTTCAGCACCTCGTCAGGGGGGAAGATCGCCCCCCGGCCCGCAAAATTCTCCATGGTCCTCTCGAAGCGCAGAAACGGGTCCTCCAGGTAAGCCCGCAACTCGCGGTTTTCACAGAGGCTGGGAGGGGGATCCTCCATTTTTTTCTTCCAGTCCGGCGTCGGCCAGGTCGGGTACAGGTCCACGCGGAAAGCCCCCCGGAGCGGCTCGAACAACCGCTGGAGCCGCTCGTAATGCCGCCGGCTTTCGACGACGCACCAGATTTCCACTCCCGCGCCATCGAAAACGAAGACGGAGTCGAGCTTCTGGCAGAGTTCGTCCCGGTGAAAACGCAACCAGGCCTCGACCAGTTTCGGGTGGGTTTCCCTGTCCGGCATGCTCCCTGTATACCAGTTTTTTCCCCGGGGCGGATACCTGAAAACTCCCCGCGTTCCCTATATACTGAAGGGAGGAGGAGCCATGAAACCCGGGAGTGTCATTGTTCACCAGATGGAAATCGGCCCCATGATGAACTTCGTCTACCTGGTCGGATGCCCGTCATCACGCACGGCGGCGGTCGTGGACCCAGCGTGGGACGCTCCGGCCATCCTCCGGCGGGCACAGGCGGCCGGCCTTCGGATCGGCCACGTCCTGCTCACCCACGGGCACCCCGACCACATCAACGCTCTCGAGCCGCTGCTTGCGGAGATCGAGGCCGAGGTGGTCCTGCACGAGGAGGAACTGGCCTACGTGCGGCGGTTCGCGGGCGCCTTCGGGATCGACCTGGGAGGGCTGGAGGCCCGCTTGCACGGCATCCACACCGTGTCGAACGGGGAGATCGTCCGGGTGGGGGATCTCGCGGTCCAGTGCCTGCATACCCCCGGGCACACCCCCGGATCGCAATGCTTCCTGGTGGAAGGATGCCTCTTCTCGGGGGACACGCTCTTCGTGGATGCCTGCGGGCGGGTGGACACCCCGGGAGGAGACGCGAAACAAATGTGGCGCAGCCTCTGCCGGACGCTGAGGGAACTCCCCGATTCCACCCTCCTCTACCCCGGCCACGACTACGGGGGAAGCCCGACTTCGATCCTGGGGGAGCAGAAGCGGAACAACCCCTACATGAACTACGAATCGGCCGACCGGTTCGCGCGCGCCATGAGATAGCCCGGGTCAGTACGCCTTGGCAAAATAGGCCTTCTCCCCGGCCGGGGCGCCGCAGCAGATGCAGCGCCCCCCACCGGAGGGCTGCTCGAGCGGGATGCAGCGCAGCGTCGCCTTGGTCTCCTCCTTGATGCGCTTCTCGCACCCGGCGTCGCCGCACCAGTAGGAAAAGGCGAACCCCCGCTCCACGGCGGACTTGAACTCGGCGTAGTCCGCGGGATCGGCGGTACGGGCCTCGCGAAAAGCGAGCGCGCGCTCGTACAACGCCTTCTGGATCGCCGCCAGCATCCGGTCGACCGCCGCGGCGATCCCCTCCTGCGGGACGAACGATTTCCCCTCCCGTCCGGGCTGGTCGCGCCTGGCGAGCACCACCGTCCCCTTGGCCACGTCCTTCGGGCCGATTTCAATCCTCAGGGGAACCCCCCGCATCTCCCAGTCGTTGAACTTGAAGCCGGGACTCGAGCCTTCCCTCTCGTCGAGCATCACCCGGAAAGCGCCGAGCTCCGCACGCACCCGGCGGGCCGCCTCCAGCACCGCGGCCTTTTCTTCATCGTTCTTGTAAATGGGGACGATCACGACCTGCCAGGGGGCGAGCCGCGGCGGCAGGATCAACCCCTGCTCGTCCCCGTGCACCATGATGATGGCGCCGATGAAGCGGGTGGACACCCCCCAGGAGGTGGTCCAACAGTGCTGCAGGACCCCGTTCCGATCCAGGTACCTGATCTCGAAAGCCTTGGCGAAGTTCTGGCCCAGGTTATGGCTGGTGCCCGACTGCAGCGCCTTGCCGTCCCCCATCATCGCTTCGATCGTGTAGGTCTCGTCGGCGCCCGCGAACCGCTCGCTCGCGGATTTGCGCCCGACGATCACCGGCACGGCGGCCTCGTTGACGGCGAAGTCCCGGTAGATGTCGATCATCTGCAGGGTCTCGGCCTCGGCCTCCTCCGCGGTGGCATGGGCCGTGTGCCCCTCCTGCCAGAAGAATTCGAGCGTGCGCAGAAACAGCTTGGTCCTGAGTTCCCAGCGCAACACGTTGTTCCACTGGTTGATCAACAGCGGCAGGTCCCGGTATGACTGGATCCACCGGGCGTAGGAGTGCCCGATGATGGTCTCCGAGGTCGGACGGATCACCAGGGGCTCCTCCAGCTTCTCCCCCCCCCCGTGCGTCACGACCGCCAGTTCCGGGGAGAAGCCCTCCACGTGCGATTTCTCCTTTTCGATGAAGCTCTGCGGAATGAGCAGGGGGAACTGGGCGTTCACATGCCCCGTCGCCTTGAAGCGGCTGTCGAGCGCTTTTTGGATATTCTCCCACAGGGCCCACCCGTAGGGGCGCACGATCATGCACCCGCGCACCGGCGCGTAGTCGGCCAGTTCCGCCCGCAGGACGAGAGTGTTGTACCATTCCGAGAAATCTTCCGACCGGGAGGGAATTTTCTGATCCGACATATAGTCCGCCTTTCCAAGCACCAGGGTTCGTATTGATGTCCAGAAGAGAAAAATCCTATAAAAGGCGGCGCGGGAAGTCAATCGCCCACCCTCTTTTTACGGGGACGCGGGCGCAAATTGCGCATCGGGGACCGGCCGCCGGCCGATAGAGTGAACGGGGCCCGGACCCGTTTGCCCGGGCGGCCCCTGGCTGATATATTTTTCGGGACATGAGCGACATGGAAATGACCGACGGCGGGAACTCCCGCGCACGCTGGCTCAAGGCTGAACTGCACGCCCACTGCAGCCTCGACCCCACGGACTGCCGCATCTGCCCCCATTCGCCCGAGGAGCTGATCGGGCGGGCGGCCGAACTGGGTTACCGGGTGCTGGCGATCACCTGCCACAACCTGGACATCTGGACGCCGGGCCTGGCGGAATACGCCCGCGCCCGGGGCATCGTCCTGCTCCCCGGCATGGAGGTGGCCGCCGAGGGGGGACGCCACATCCTGGTCTACAATTTCCGCACCGCCCCGGAAAACCTCGACACCCTGGCCAAGATCCGCGCCCGTTCCGGCAAAGACACGCTCGTCATCGCCCCGCACCCCTTCTACCCGGGACCCATGAGCCTCGGGAAGCGGCTGACATGCAACCTCGACGTCTTCGACGCCGTGGAGTATTCGGGCTTCCGGGTCCGGGGCATCGATTTCAACCGCCGGGGGGTCGCCTGCGCCCGCGCGGCGCAGAAGCCGCTGGTGGGGTTCGGGGACATCCATTACCTGTGGCAGCTCGACCGCACCTTCACCTGGATCTACGCGGAGCCCGAGGTATCATCGATCATCGCGGCTGTAAAGCGGGGGCTCGTGCGGGTGGAATCGTCCCCGCTCGGCTGGGGGGAGGCGGCCGGGTGGTGGGCTTCCACCCTGTGGGGCAATGCCTTCGGGTGGCGTCCGGCGCCCCCCGTCGCCCCCGAACCGGAAGTCAGATGAAATCGAAGATCGAGGAGGGCTTGGACCCGCGCAGCAGGGCGTGCAGCCTGAGCGCGTCCATGTCGGTCAGGAGGGCGAGGAAGTTGCAGACCTCGCGCGCCGCCGCCCCGGGGCCCCCGTCGAGGCACCCCTCGATGATCGGACGGTAGTAGCGCGGGAAGAGCGCCACGCTCTTCTTCTCCAGGACCTCCTCCAGCAGCAGTTGGAACAGCTCCCGCAGGATTTCCCTCCCTTTCGTGCTGACGGCGGCCACGCGGGGATCGGTGATCACAGCCTCCCAGATGACCGCCTTGCAGAGGACCGACAGGATGCGGGACTCGGCCGGGACCACGAGCTGCCAGGCGAAATCGGCGCGCCGGCTCCCCGCGCGCCGCTCGACCGAAACGGAAGTGATCAGGTCGTTGAGGATGTTGCGCATGGCCGATTTCCGCTCGGCGCGCTCGTCCCCCGTGTCCGACGGGAGGATCCTGCGTCTCAGGTCGCCGAGCCGCTCCTTCACCTCCGCGAGCGTCAGCCGGGGAACCGCCTCCTGCTGCCGGGTTTCCTCGTAATGCGCCAGGACCCTGCGGACGAAGCGCGCCTGCCCCAGGTCCCCCGGGTGCAGGAACTTCGCCTGCAGCGCGTCCTCCACATCGTGCACCGAATAGGCGCAATCGTCGGCCCAGTCCATGATCTGGCAGGCGATGGAGGTACGGGGCCGCGCCTGCGCCCCCCGCCGCGGAGCCTTCAGGACTCCCCCCCCGCGCCGGAGGGCCCACCGGGCCGTCGGGAGGTCCGAGGTGAAGATGAACTTGTCGTTGCCGGCACCCTGCTCGTAGGGATACTTCATGACCCCGGAAAGCGTCGCCCGGGTCAGGTTCAGCCCGGCGTAGGCGGGGGATTTCGGTTCGGCGGACACCAGGACATGAAAGGTCTGGGCGTTCCCCTCGAAGCGCAAGCCCTGCTTCCCGCGCAGCTTCGCTCCGCGGCTGACTTCCCGCATGCACGCATCCAGCGCCTGCTCCCCCGCGTGCCCGAAGGGGGGGTGCCCCAGGTCGTGCGCCAGCGCGACCGCCTCCGCCAGCTCGGGGGTCAGGCACGGCCCGAGCTGCGGCTGCTCAAAGAGCAGGTTGTGGGCGATCGCCCGGGAGATCTGGGAGGCCTCGATGCTGTGAGTCAGGCGCGTGCGGTAGAAATCGGCCTGCCCGATCCCGAACACCTGTGTTTTCCCCTGCAGCCTGCGGAAGGCGGAGCTGTGCAGGATCCGGTCCCGGTCGCGCTCGGTGGCATGACGGTGATCCCGTGGGGAGGGGGCCTCCTCCGGGTAGCGGCGTTCCAGCAGAAACTCTTCCATGTCGATGGCCTTGTCCAACGGGCGGCGGTCCGGGCTAAAGGTTGTAGATCCGGGTGAGCTCGCGCTTCAGGTAATCGAACGCCTCCTGCGGATCATCACAGAAGTAGATGAGATCGAGGTCCTCGGGCGAGATCGTCCCCCAGCGGGCCATGGCCTCTACGTTCACGACGTCCTTCCAGTACTCTGTCCCGTAGATCACGACCGGCATCTTCTTCCCCGCCTTGCCGGTCTGGACCAGGGTGAGCGTCTCGAACGCCTCGTCCATGGTCCCGAAGCCGCCGGGGAAAATGACCATGGCTTTGGCCAGGCTGACGAACCAGAACTTGCGCATGAAGAAGTAGTGGAACTCGAAAGCGAGGTTCTTGGGGATGTAGTCGTTGACCGACTGCTCCATCGGCAGGCTGATCGAAAACCCGAGCGACTGCCCCCCGGCGCGGGCGGCGCCGCGGTTGGCCGCTTCCATGATTCCCGGCCCTCCTCCCGAGCAGACCACCATGCGCTTCAGGCTGCCGTTGAGCGTCTTGGCCCAGTCGACGATCAACCCGGCCAGGACCGCGGCGTCCTCGTAGTAGCGGGACAGCCGGACCATCCGCTCCGCGCGCTCGATCTCCTCCCCGGATGCCGCGCGCCGGCGCACCTCTTCCAGCCGCTTCCGGCTTTCCTCCGGCGGCACGATCCGGGCGGAGCCGAAAAAGACGATGGTGTCGTGGATGCGATGACGGTTCAGGCGGCTGGCCGGCTCGAGATATTCGCTGATAATCCGGATGACGCGCGCGTCGTCACCATGGAGGAAAGCGTGGTTGCGGTAGGCCTTGAGCGGTCGTTGCGGTGTGTCGGTCATTCAGCTGTCTCCTGCGGTCGTTGGAATGTACGGGCCGGACCGGAATCACGGCTCGACCCGCACATGGTGATTCACCGGCCCCGCCCCGCCGCCCAGCCCGGGGGCGGTTTCGATGGCACGGGTGATGAATTGTTTGGCCGTACCCACGGCCTCGGCCAGCGTACGCCCGCGGGCAAGCTCCGCGGTGATGCAGGCCGAAAAGGTGCATCCCGTCCCGTGGGTATTCCGGGTCTCGATCCTGGGAGCGCGGTAGAGGGCGATCTCGCCCCGGTACAGGAGCAGGTCCACGGCATCCCCCTCCAGGTGCCCCCCCTTGACCAGCACCGCCTCCACCCCGAGCGAGGCGATCCGTGCGGCCGCCTCCTTCATGGAGGGGAGGTCGTCGACCGGCATGCCGGCCAGTTCCGCCGCCTCGGCGAGGTTGGGCGTGACCAGGAACGCTTCCGGGAGCAGCAACGAGCCGAGCGCCCGCCGCGCCTCGGCGGTCATGAGCGCGGCCCCATGCTTGCTGATCATCACCGGGTCCACGACCAGCGGGAAGGCGAACGACCGCGCCCTGCGGGCGACGAGCTCGACGACGGCCGAATCCCCCAGCGCCCCCGTCTTGGCCGCCGCCGGGGGGATGTCCCCGAGCACCGCGTCAAGCTGGGCGCCGACCAGCGAGGGGGAGAGCACCTCCACGGCGGCGACGCACATCGTGTTCTGGACCGTCACCAGGGTCAGGACGGCTTCCCCGTACACCCCCCTCTGGTGGAACGTCTTAAGGTCCGCCTGGATCCCGGCTCCCCCCGAGGGGTCCGAGCCGGCAATGGTGAGGGCGGTGGGGGGAATGGGCGGTTTCATGAGGTATCAGTCTAGCAGCCCCCAATGAATAATTCCCGTGGAAATTTTGCATTCATTCGGGTTCGAGTGGCTACAGATAAGATATAGTTCCCCATTAGGATCGACATACTTTAGGGGATTGTCCCTCGCATATGCGTAGGCGTTCCAGCTTTGAGGATCTTCGTTTACGGCTCCTGCATTTCCTGGATCAACGGATAGGAACCTTCCCTGCGCGCCAGAATAATATCTTGCCCCGAAGTAATCCAATCCCGTCTCCGCATCCCGTTCTTTGCCGGTGAAATCTCGCGAAAATGCCGAACACTGCATTGAGGAGCAACGCCCAGAGTTCGTCATACATACAGGTCTTACATCATACATGAAATCCTGAGCACGATCCGGGGCTGGGGACGCTGGTGACTGTCACCCTTCCCGTCGCAGTCGATCGCTGGCACATCGTTACCCATCCGGGTTCTCGGCACCGCAACCGCTGCAGCCAGGCTTGAATGGCCTTGCTATTACCGTTACAACATGCGGCAGATCGAGTTCGATCCTCTGATTCTCAGCCTGGGGTGTTGTCTCTCCTTGGATTCGGTAAATGTATCTCACCATGAAGACAGCTCGGTCCTCTGACGTAAAGCGCCAGGTCTTCACGTTTTCGACGGAAGGATTTGAAAGGCTTCGGCCTGCCTTAATCCTGGCCTGTTCGTCGTAAACAGCGCGGTTTGAGGGGTCGATGATCTGGACATCAACGGACCTAACAGTTGCATATGTTACGACACCTTTCTCGACGGTAACCTCGATGTCAATCGTCCCACTTATGTGTGCAGTGTGCGCAACGGGCGGATATAGAGGCAGTTCTCCCCGGATCACCCTGGGATAATGGGTGCCCATATTCCCTTGAACTTGCGATATTTTCTGGCTATATCCATAGATCGGCAAAAGAAAGACGAAGATTAGTAGCCGCGCGGACATAACGTACCTCCCATTATCTCGGAGTGGTGAGTGATGGATACAATCGAGGACCTTGGTTCGCAGGTATCACCCCGTAGTTGGGCGCTATGCCATATCGGTTCGCCGGATTGGCGAGGAGCTGATTGATCGTTTGAACCGCTTGGGGGCTTGCAATCCCGGCACCAAGTACGCATTTCCCTGAAAGCCCGCAGTCACCGTATCCTAATTTGGCGTTCCCTGCGGTTAGAACCGAATTGGTAACCATGTATGCTCGGAGTTCGCTCTGATAAGATGTTAGATTCTTGGAAACATCGAAATCTCCTTGCATGGTAATGGTGGCTACAAACCCCTGTGCGTCCGCTACGTGACTGCCCTCATGGGCCCCCGCCGCGTCCAAGGCGGAACCGCTCAGTCCGGACCTTATTGTAACCGTCTCCACGGCTTGAAATTTATTCGGATCGTTGGGATCAATCATATCCATATGCGGAAGTCATAAACGCAATTCAGGGATTACATAGCCTGTTCCCATATCTCCATCACCCTCCTCATCGCGTACCGGATCAATCTTCGTTTCGAAGCACCCAACTCCGAGTCGGGGAAATGGGCGCGCCTGAAGGAATCGGAGCCCGAAGGCTGCAGGATTTCAGCATTGGAGATACGGTCCTCAATTCCTCTCCGGACGGCAACAAATTCAGATCGAGATTGCTATATCGGCGCTTCACCATATCGTCGGTGGATCCATCGCCAGATTCTCGAAATTATGATGCCCAGCAATAAGCATTGCAGACCAAAAGCGAGAATGAGAACCAACTCATAAAACAGGGCTTCAGCAGGTGTAGGAGCAAATCTACGCTGATCGAAAACCAGTGGAGTCAAAAACTCCGCAAGCCAAGACCCGACCGGATCATACCTTATGAGAAGTCTGCCTATGCCCGCAGGTTGAAAGAATCTCCATAGCAGCACCAGAAGAGCTTTAAAAACCATTCCACCAATGAAGAAGAACAGGGGAAGTCTCTTCATGCCCATAGACTCTCTCCTAATGCTGAATCCGCGGTGCATTGTTCGGTCCAAATGGCCCGTAAAGCTGTTGGCGCATTCGGTTTTCCCAATCAATTGCTTCTTTGTTGGTCAGTTTGAAATTTGTTCGGCCGTTGATGAATCCCCAAGAATGACCGAATTCGTGCCACGCAGCTACGCCTGATGTGACCGGCCTTACCGTCCATGCAGGACTCTCATCTTGACCTTCCCATTTCTTGTATCCTAAGACAGTGTTCGGGCTGAGCCGACTATTTGCAATGCTCATCTGATTAGGATTTACCAGTACTCGAACATTTTCATTTCCAATCTTGCCGGGTTCAAAGGTCGCCGCTCATCCATATTCGCTTAAATCTTGCGACGTAAGACCAAATTCAACAACTTTCTTGTTCTCCACCAAATTGGCGAGGTCGTGCGACGTGTCGCTTAGCTTCATAAACTCGCCAACATCTCCCTTAATTCCCACAAAGTACCTGGTCTTGTCGCCTTCTGTAATCGAATTGATATAGAGCCTGGAAGCTGCATCTTCGTTTCCGACTCCTTGTTGCAATAGCTTAAGCGCCTTCTTGCGCTCTTCTTCATCACCCAGCAACTCAATTGCTTCCCCTGTGGGATCAATGTAAATGAGAGGATTGTTGCGAGCGTAAGCGTATAGGTTCCAGCTTTGAGGATCTTCGATATGTTGATCTAGCAGTGGCTTGTCCGGACTTGTGAACCGTCCTTGCGGTGAAGAGTAGTACCTCGCCCCGAAGTAATCCAGCCCCGTTTCGGCATCCCGTTCTTTGCCGGTGAACTGGGACCAAAAGGCCAGACGCTGCGCTGATGAGCTTGGGCCGGAATGCATCATAGCCATATGTCCGCCGTCATAGATGAATTCGGGAATCACGTAGCATATCCCCGCATTCATTACTCAAGAAGACTCGGCCAAATCGATAATTTCTGATGGCAGCTTTAGGCTAGCCTCCAAAATTTCGATCCCAATGAGTCGTCCTGCATCGTCAAAGTCAAGATTGATCTCCGCCTTAACCTCCGCCGGATCGCAGGAATAAGTCATCTTCACAGCTCCAGCCGGGATCATGTCCCGAAGATAGATGTAGGCGGCGTCTACGGAGCGATCATATTTAATTCTCATTGAGCAGCTCTTTTAAGGTTTTCGACGTACTGAGGTTTGACATTGGCAATGACTGTTCTGACCAGCTTGTCTACCCGAGCCACAAAGATCTTACTAATTGGATCATAATACCCGCTTTTCCAAATGCCTTCGTGAAAGTACTCAAAGGGTTGTATGTTTTGAATGATCGACTGCACCTGTCCCATTGAAACGCCTCGCTGGCTCATTCGCTCCAACGCGTGCGGGGAGAACGTTAGCAAAGGAGCTGCTATCCTACCAATGCCAAGCGTAGTTATGCCAGCCGTGCCCCCCAGATAAGCAGCTGTGCCTCCCGTTGCACCAATTGCGCCTACGAGAATCCCTGCTTCTACATAGGTTCTTGGTTTTGCTAATAGGTACGTCTGGTCATAAACATTGGATAATATCGAAACAGCATTCGGACTCAGACCACCGGGCATGTATGCTTCAACGATTGCACTTGGTTCAACATTTTCGGCCTCTTCACCGTCCGCTTCATGAACCTCGGCGCAGCTCGACCCTTCGTTGTCATCATCGTACTCTGTGCCATCTTCCGCAACTCTACATGCATTGCCGGTGGGATCTACAAATCGCAGCGGATTATTCCGTGTATACGCATACAAGTTCCAGCTTTGTGGATCCTCCGGAAATTGATCTACAAATGGATCATCCGGCCTCATGAATCTACCTTGAGGTCCGGAATAATATCTCGCCTCAAAATTATCCAACCCGGTTTCGGCATCCCGTTCTTTGCCGGTGAACTTCTGCGGAGCCCTGCTGTCATAGTTGGCATCGGGCGGGTCGGGGTAGCA